>Ga0302314_10009352_pt1 | contig 17342 bp, 17 predicted proteins | sample III_Palsa_N2_3_FD_200533 | JGI IMG/M metagenome (GOLD analysis project Ga0302314, IMG submission 200533) | Peat permafrost microbial communities from Stordalen Mire near Abisko, Sweden - III_Palsa_N2_3 | ecosystem: Environmental > Terrestrial > Soil > Palsa > Peat permafrost | place: Sweden...
GGTGCTCCGACATCGCCTCGATGGTCACCACCTTGCCCTCGCCAACCGCCGAGACGGGAGTGACGCAGGCGCGCACAGGGGCGCCGTTCAGGTGCACCGTGCAGGCGCCGCAGAAGCCCGCGCCACAGCCGAACTTCGGCCCCTTGACGTCCAGCTCATCGCGCAGGACCCACAGCAGGGGCATGTCCGGCTCGACATCAACGTCGCGAAGCCGCCCGTTCACACTGAGCTTTATCGTCATCGCTTTTTCCCGAAAATTCCTGGACACCCAGGGCCGAGCTTGCGTCCGATCGGGGGTCCGCGCCAAGCGAAATCTGTTTGGTCAGATCCCTGCGTACCACTCGTAGCCACGGTCTTCCCAGAAGCCGCCGTGACCGCCGCCGATGTGGTTCAGCCGGTCGGTGACCTCGATGGCCATGACGTACTTAGCCTGCTTGTAGCCAAGCTGGCGCTCCACCCGCAGCCGGATGGGCGCGCCATGGGGCACGGCGAGGGGCTGGTTATTCATGGTGTGGGCGAGGATGGTCTGCGGGTGGAAGGCGTCGAACAGGTCGATGCTCTCGTAGTATTTGCCGCCATCGCCGGGGCCGCCGAGGTTATCCGCGCAACGGAACACCACATAGCGGGCGTGAGGTTGCAGGCCCGCCGCGTGCAACAGGCCGCCCAGCTGTGGCCCGGTCCATTGCGCGATCGCGCTCCAACCCTCGACACAGTCATGCCGGGTGATCTGGGTCCGATTGGGCAGGGCCCTCAGCTGGTCCAGGCTTAACGACAGCGGCCGATTCACGAGGCCGCTCACCGAAAGCCGCCAGTCGGCGAAGCCGTTCTGCTGCAGGGCCAGATAGGCCGGGTCGCTCGGCGTGAAGGTCCCGTTGGGCTTGAAGGTCGGGGAGATGTCCGAGACCTTGAACTCCTTGGCCAGGGGCTGGCCCGACAGCACCAGCCGCTGGACGCCAAGGGTGACGCCCTCGGCCTTGTCGATGAACTTCAGCGCCTGGGGCGCCTGGGAGAGGCGATCGCAGCCCGAGAGCAGCAGGCCGCCGAGGGCGGTTCCGGCGACAATCATGCCGCGTCGGGAAAGGTCGGCGTCGGTCAATGGTCCGCTCCGGTCCGATAGGTGTAGCGACCTGTGATCATCGAGCCGATCTCATTGGCGACGCCCGCGACGAAGACCTCAATGACGTGAACGATTACGAACAGCACGATCAGATTGGCGCAAATCCAGTGGATCGTCCGCGCCGACTGCCGGCCCCCAAAGACCCACACCAGCCCAGGCGCGTAGGCGTCGATTCCCGGTGACATGGTCAGGCCGGTGAAGACCATCAGCACCATGAGCAGGATGACGCCCAGATAGGCGAACTTCTGCAGCACGTTGTAGGTCTTGGCGTCTTCGCCGACGGGATGTTTGAGCCGGGCGTGATCGACGATGTTTTGCCAGATGTGTCTGGGGGCGAGCTGCGCGTTTGTCGGGACCAGGTCGCGCCGGAAATGGCCGTTGATCGCGCTCGAGACCAGGTAGATCAGGCCATTGAGGACGAAGGCCCAGGCCATGAAGAAATGCCAGCGACGTCCCGTGGCCAGGTCGCGGCTCGCCGGAAGAGTCAGCCAGCGGGGATAACCCCTGATCTCGTTATGGGAGACGCCGAACACCCCAGTGGAGGTGAACTTGATCGGGCCGATCTTGGTTACGCCCTTCAGGCTGTGGTCATGGGTGTAGACGGCGCCGAGGGATACGAAGGGGGGATCGGCGTCAGCGCCGTACTGGCCCCAATAGAGCATGGGATGGGCGTTGAAGATCTGCAGGCCCGACAGCAGCAGGAAGGTCAGGCAGATCACATTGATCCAGTGTGTCACCCGCACGACGATGGCGTGGCGATAGATCGTCTGCGTCGGCGCTGCCGGCGTGGCCTGACGATCCGCGCCTCCGATCGGCATCACCGCGTCGCTCATCGCCGCTCTCCCCTGATGACCGCTCTCGCGCGTGCGGTAGAGCTAATCATGAGTTCGGCCCAGGAGTCGAATTGGTTACGGGCCAACGACGCCCAGATCCTCCGGCCGATCGACGTCGAACAGCACGCCGTCATCGGCGGCGGGGACAAGGGCTAGATCCTCGCCGAGACCCGCCAGCACCGACGCAGCGCCGCGATCGCCGGATAGGGCTAGCAGCGCAGGGAACAGCGAGGCCGAAAACAGCACCGGGTGACCGCGCCGGCCGCCGAAGGTCGGCGCCGCGGCCAGAGCACCGTTGGCGAAAGCGTCCGCCAGCATTGCCGCCGCGTTCTGCGGGATGCGCGGCATGTCGCCAAGAAAAACCAAGCTGCCCGCGCTGTCAGAATTCAGGCTGGCGACGCCGGCCTTGAGCGACTCAGCCATGCCTTCGGCGTGACGGTCCGCCAGGATCAGTCGCAGACGTTGGGTTGCGCCGATGCGGGCGGCGAAACTCGTCGCAGCAACGGGCACGCGGGCGTCGCCGCCCCAGACGACGCTGACGAAACCCACCGGCGCGGCGAAGGCTGACGCGAGAGCGCCGTCGAGCAGAACGCCATCGCCCCAGGGCGCGAGAAGCTTTCCGCCGCTGAAACGGGAACTGGCGCCGGCGGCGAGGACTATCGCTTCCAACTGCACCGCTTTAGCCATTCCCATGATCAAACCCTGAGTTGGCCTGTATAGTCCGCCTCATGACGCCTTACGCGGTCCGCCGACCTGGTTCCATATCCGCCACGCTACGCGGGCGCTCTGCATGAGCCTGACGCTGCCTGACTGGCCGATGTTCGGCCTGGCCGACGACATGCGCCCGGCGATGCGCGCCGCAGCGCTGGCGAGCGAGCCGTTGGCGCTCGCGACCCTCTATGCTGTCGGTGATGGCGGTCCGCGACCGCCGGGCTCGCAGATGGTGATCACGCCCAGCGCCGCTTCGGGCTTCCTCTCCGGCGGCTGCATCGAGGCCGACATCGCCCTGCACGCGGCCCAGGTCATCGAGAACGCGGAGCCGCGCCATCTGGTCTACGGACAGGGGAGTCCCTGGCCGGATATCCAGCTCCTGTGTGGCGCGCGGCTCGATATCCTGGTTGAGCGGATTGAGCCGGACGATCCGGCGCTCAGCGCCCTCCTGTCGGAGACTGACGCGCGGCGGCCCGCTGTGTGGGTTACCGATGGGCGCGCGCGCCGGCTCGAACGCCTGGCCGATGGCCAGTCGGGGCGATTTACAGCCCGAACGGCTCCGTTCGAACTTCGGCGCCCCTACTTGCCCGCCTCGAGGCTGGTGGTGGTCGGATCTGACCCAATCGCCCTGGCGACGGCGTCCTTGGGCGCCCAGGCCGGGTTTGAAACCACCTTGATCAGGCCGAAGGGGCCATCGGAGCCGCCGCCGCTGACCGGCGTGGCCTATCGTCGTTCAAGTCCCCAGATCGCCTTGCGCGAGATTGTCCCCGACGCCTGGACCGCCATAGCGGTGGCGACCCACGACTGGGAGATCGATCACGAGACCCTGCTGGCGGCCTTGCCTTCGGCGGCGCGCTACGTCGGCGTCGTGGGCGCCCGCCGGCGGATTCCCGAGCGTCTGGCGCGGCTGCGCGCCGCCGGTGTGAGCCAAGCCGCCGTTGAGCGCCTGCACGCGCCCATCGGCCTGGATCTTGGCGGCAAGGCGCCCTGGGAGATCGCCATTTCTGTTATTGCAGAGATCATTGCGGGCCGGGTCGACAGGTCAATCGAGACCGTCCAGGCGGCAGGAGCAAACTCATGATGTTGATTTTTCGATGTCTGGCGGTTCTGGCGATTGCGTTCACCCCAGCCGTGGGTCACGCCGCCCCTAGCGGACAGATGACCATCACCGCTGCGGCGGACCTGCACGAGGCGATGGACCAGGTGGTGGCGTCGTATCGCCGCGATCATCCGGCGACGACGATCAATGTGGTTTACGGATCGTCGGGCGTGCTGACGACGCAGATCGAACAGGGCGCGCCGTTCGATCTGTTCTTCTCAGCCGACAGCGATTATCCGCGCCAACTCGCCGACCACGGCGACGCGGGCGGGCAGGCCGTGCCCTACGCCATAGGCCACCTGGTGCTGTGGAGCGCCGGCCTCGACATGCATGGGGTCAAGCTGACCGACCTCGCGCAGCCCCGGTTCGGGCGCATCGCCATCGCCAATCCCGAGCATGCCCCCTACGGCAAGCGCGCCGAGCAGGCGTTGCGCCGGGCGGGGGTGTGGGACGCCGTCGCGCCCAGGCTAGTCTATGGCGAGAACATCGCCCAGACCGCTGAGTTCGCGAGCAGCGGGAATGCTCAGGTCGGCATCATCGCCCTGTCGCTGGCGCTGCGGCCGCAGATGAAAGGCAACTACGCGGCGGTTCCGGACTCGGGGTTCGATCCTCTGGTCCAGAGCTTCGTGCTGACCAAACGCGGCGCGGACAACGACCTGGCGCGCGACTTTGCCCGCTACGTTCGAACACCGCCCGCGCGGGCCATTCTGGCTCGTTACGGCTTCAGTCCGCCGGCCGCCGGCGAGCCCTGAGGCGAAGCGTGGCGGGCCTGTCGTCAGAGGACCTTGAAGCCTTCGGCCTGACGTTGCGCCTCGCCGCGACGGTCACCCTGCTGCTGATACTGATCGGGGCGCCGCTGGCCTGGTGGCTCGCCCGGACCAATTCGGGTTTTCAGCGCCTGGTCGCCGCCGTGGTCGCCCTGCCGCTGGTGCTGCCGCCGACGGTGCTCGGGTTCTACCTGCTCCTGCTGCTCGGCCCGCAGGGGGCGGTGGGGCAGCTGATGTCGAGGCTGGGGCTGTCGTTGCTGCCGTTCACCTTCGGCGGCCTCGTCGTCGGTTCGATGCTCTACTCGCTGCCCTTCGTGGTCCAGCCGCTGCAGAACGCCTTTGAGGCGATCGGCGAGGAGCGGTTGGAAGCGGCGGCCTGCCTGCGGGCCGGTCCGATCGACCGGTTCTGGTCCATCGCCATGCCCGTGGCCGTCCCGGGAATCGTCACGGCGGCGGTGTTGGGATTCGCCCACACGGTCGGCGAGTTCGGCGTGGTGCTGATGATCGGCGGCAACATTCCCGGCCAGACCCGGGTCCTTTCGATGCGCATCTACGACCACGTCGAAGCGGGCGACTATGCCCAGGCCCACACCCTGTCCATTTGCCTGCTGGCCTTCTCCTTCGCCGCCTTGCTGGCGATGACGCTGCTGCGCCCACGCCTGCGCGCCCATGTCTGAGTCGCCGGACACCTCACCGCGAGGACTGGCCGCCGCGCTCACGCGCAAGCACGCCGCCCTGTCCATCGCCTTCGATGCAGAGCTGCCCGCGCGCGGGGTGACCGCGCTGTTCGGCCCCTCCGGCGCGGGCAAGACCAGCTGCCTGCGGATGATCGCCGGGCTGGATCGCAATGCCAGCGGCACATTGAGTCTTGGCGACGAGACCTGGCAGGACAGCCGCCGCGGACTCTTCACGCCGCCGCACCGGCGTCGGGTCGGATACGTCGCCCAGGCGCCGGGCCTGTTCGATCACCTCGACGTCGCCGGCAACCTGGACTTCGGCTGGCGTCGCGCCGGACGACCAACCCATCTGAACCGCGAAGCGCTGATCGACCAATTCGGCCTGCGCGCGCTGCTCGTCCGCCGCGTCGGCGCCCTGTCCGGCGGGGAGCGCCAGCGGGTGGCCATTGTCCGCGCCCTGCTGTCCGATCCCACGCTGCTGCTGCTCGATGAGCCCCTGTCGGCCCTGGACGGCGCCGCCCGCGAGGATCTCCTGGGGCGGCTCGAGGGGCTGCATGCCCGCCTCGCGATCCCGATGATCTATGTCAGCCACGCCATCGACGAGGTCGCCCGCCTCGCCGACCATATCGTGCTGCTGGACGCCGGACGCGTGGTCGCCCAGGGGCCGCTGAACGCGACCATCACCCGGCTGGATCTGCCGCCGGCGCTGATCGAGGCGGCGGGCGCCATCCTTGAGGGTGTTGTGACCGCCCATGACCCCACAGACCACCTGACGGAGCTGACCTTCGACGGCGGCGTGCTGCTGCTGCCCGAGGCCCGCGCCAATGTTGGCGACCGGCTTCGTTGCCGCATCGCCGCCCGTGATGTCGTCCTGGCTGCGGAGCGTCAGATCGGCAGCAGCGCCCTCAACCAGCTGGCCTGCCGGGTGATCGCGGTCGGCGACGCGGATCATCCGTCTCAGTGTCTCGTCCAACTGGACGCAGGCGGGACCGTGCTGCTGGCGCGGATTACCCGGCGGTCTTCGAGGACCTTGGAACTGCGCCGTGGCGGATCGGTTTGGGCGCAGGTCAAGGCCGTGGCCCTGGGCGCGTGAGTCTCGCCGCATGCCTTGCGCCGTTGTGAAAGCCCCGGTCAGCCACCATACTTTTGACATGCGAGGACACCGCGCCGCCTGTAGCCCAGCAAGATCTGGCCGATGACCGACCTGATCAGCGTCGCCGAGGCCGAGGCCTTGATCGCCTTGCACATGCCGTCATTTGGCGTCGAGCAGGCGAGCCTGGACATCGCCATCGGACGCGTGCTGCGAAAGGCCATTTTCGCAGAGCGCGATCACCCGCCCTTCGACCGGGTCATGATGGACGGAATCGGCGTCCGCTGGACCGATCCCCTCCCGGCGAGCTTTGCGCTCGCGGGATCGCAGATGGCCGGCATGGGCCGCATGAAGCTCCAAACCACGGACGCCTGTCTGGAGCTCACCACCGGCGCCATCGTGCCCGAAGACTGCGATTGCATCATTCCTGTCGAGCAGACCCGGCGCGACGGCGACCACTATGTCCTGGCGGAGGGCTATAAGCCCGCCAAGGGACAGTTCATCCACGCCCAGGGCTCCGACTGCCGCGCTGGCGCCCGGGTGCTAGACGCGGGCGTCCGGCTGGGTGCGCCGGAGATGGCGCAGCTGGCGGCCAACGGCGCCGCTCAGGTCGACGTCGCGATTGCGCCGTCGATCGCCATCCTGGCCACCGGCGACGAATTGGTCGAGGTCGACGCGCCGCTGGGGGAGGGCCAGATCCGCCGCTCCAACGATATCGCCATCGCCGCGGCGCTGCGGGGACGCGGACTCGATAGGGTCGGGCTTTACCATGTCGCCGATGACCTCGACGCGACCACAGCGAAACTCGGAGCGCTGCTCGCGGCGCACGACGTGGTCATCATCTCCGGCGGCGTTTCCATGGGCCAGCGGGACTATGTGCCGGACGCGGTGGGCGCGCTTGGGGTACAGCGCGTGTTCCACCGCATTGCCCAGCGGCCGGGAAAGCCGATGTGGTTTGGCGTCGGGCCCGAAGGTCAGCTGGTGTTCGCGCTTCCTGGCAATCCAGTCTCGTCCCTGGTCTGCGCCATCCGCTACGTCCGCCCCGCACTGCTGGCGGCCATGGGCCTGAAAGCTGATCCGCCCGAGTATGTCTGTCTCGGTGGCGACATTCAGACCAGCCCGACCCTGACCTGCTTCATCCCTGTTCACGTGCGGCAGGACAACAGTGGTCGGTCGATGGCGACCCCTGTCGTGGCGGCCACCTCCGGCGATTTCTCGTCGCTGGTCCGCGCGCATGGCGTCGTGCAACTGCCCCCCGGCGAGAGCCACGTGCTGGCGGGCGCCGTGGCCCCGCTGTATCGGTGGTGAAATGAGCCCGCCGCCCATCGCCTTGGCCCAACCGGATCGGCCCCGCGACCAGCTGGGCCGCCCGCTGCACGATCTGCGCATATCGGTGATGGACCGCTGCAATTTCCGCTGCCCCTACTGCATGCCGGAAACCACCTACGGCGAGCATTTCAAGTTCCTGGGCAATGACGAGCGGCTGAGCTTCGATGAGATCGAACGGCTGGCAAGGATCGCCGCGTCCCTGGGCGTCAGCAAGCTCCGCCTGACTGGCGGCGAGCCGCTGCTCCGCCCAAAGCTCGCGGACCTTGTCGCGCGGCTGCGGAAGCTGGCTGGCGTCGACGATCTGGCCATGACCACCAATGGCGTCCTGCTGGGGCGTCACGCCACGGAGCTTCGTGACGCTGGCCTCGACCGGGTCACCATCAGCCTCGACACCCTCGACCCCGCCGTATTCCACCGCATGAGCGGCGGGCGCGGCGCCCTCGAGGATGTGTTGGCGGGTATAGAGGCGGCCCAGGCGGCCGGCTTTCCGAAGGGGATCAAGCTCAACGCGGTGATCCAGCGCGGCGTCAATGATCACACGGCGCTCGATCTGGTCGAGCGGTTTCGTAGCTCCGGCATCGTCGTGCGATTCATCGAATACATGGACGTGGGCAACCGCAATGACTGGGCGTCCGAAGCGGTGGTCCCCTCTCGGGCGCTGGTCGAGCAGATCAATGCCCGCTGGCCGCTGGAGGCGGTGACGCCGCAATATGCCGGCGAGGTCGCCGCCCGTTATCGTTTCCGTGACGGGATTGGCGAGATCGGCATGATCTCCTCCGTCAGCAACCCCTTCTGCGGCGGCTGCTCCCGCGCCAGGCTGTCGTCGGAGGGGGTGCTCTATACCTGCCTGTTCGCGACCAAGGGCGCCGATCTGCGGACCCCGCTACGGGACGGCGGCGATGACGAGGCGCTGCGCGATCTGCTGCGCAAGGTCTGGCTAGGCCGCGCGGATCGCTACAGCGAAGAACGCGCCGCGCGTCGACAAGAGCGTCCGCGCAAGATCGAAATGCACTACATTGGCGGCTAGGCGTTTTCCGGATCGATGATGACCAACTCCTCCGCCCCTCTGCCGAAAGCGGCGCTCTCCCATGTGGATGAGGCGCAGCAGCCGCGCATGGTCGATGTCGGCGCCAAGGCGATCACGCACCGGACGGCGACGGCGCGGGCGCGGGTGACGTTTCCCGCCGATGTGGCCGCGGCGCTTCACGCGGCCGGCTATGTCACGCCCAAGGGCGCGGTGCTTACCGTGGCCCATATCGCCGGCGTCATGGGCGCCAAGGCTACGTCGCAATTGATCCCCCTGTGCCATCCGCTCAGCCTGGATAAGTGCGACATCACCATTTCGATGGAGGGCGCCTGCGCCCTGGTCGACTGCACCGTCTCCTGCCGCGGCTCGACCGGGGTGGAGATGGAGGCGCTTACGGGCGCCAGTATCGCGGCGCTGACCATCTACGATATGTGCAAGGCGATGTCGCACGACATCGTCATCGCCGAGGTCCGGCTGCTGACCAAGACCGGCGGCAAAAGCGATCTCGATTTCCGGACGCCGGCAGCCACATGAGCGGGCAGGGGACGACGGCGCCTTCCGTATACGGCCTGCTTCTCAGTGGCGGCGGCAGCCAGCGCATGCAGCGGGACAAGGCGCATGTGGAGTATGGCGGCGAGCCCCAACTCCTGCGCGCTTGGCGGCTGCTTGAGGCGGTCACCGAGCGAGCGTTTGTCTCGGCGCGCGAAGACCAATGCGACGATCCCCTGCGCGCTGGCTTGCCGCTGATCGCAGACAGCTATGACTCCATCGGCCCGGCCGCCGGCATCCTTTCGGCCCAGGACGCTTTTCCGGGTGTCGCCTGGCTGGTCCTGGCCTGCGATCTTCCGCTGCTCGAGCTGGGGACGCTGCAGACCCTGCTGGCCGAACGTGATCCAGTCGCCGACGCGACAGCCTTCATCAGCCGGCACGACGGCCTGCCCGAGCCCCTCTGCGCGATTTGGGAGCCGGCCAGCCACGTCCTGCTGTTGCAGCGGTACAAGGATGGCCTGTACTGCCCGCGCAAGGCGCTCATCCGGTCGAACACAAGGTTGCTGACTTCCCCCGGCGAAGCCCTCGACAACATCAATACGCCAGCCGACCTTGAGGCCATGCAATCGGCGCTTGAGGTTCGTCCATGATCACCCTGACCCTGCAATACTTCGCCCAGTTGCGCGAGCAGGCGGGGGCCGGCGGCGAGCAGGTCGACACGGCAGCCGGTTCGCTCCAGGAGCTTTACGCCGAGCTTGCCGCGCGCCACGGTTTCAAGCTGCCCGCCGAGGCGCTGAAGGTTGCGGTCAACGCCCAGTTCAGCGACTGGAGCCGGCCGCTGCGCGATGGCGACACCGTTGTCTTCATTCCCCCGGTGAACGGCGGATGAGCCGGTTCGACATCTCCGGTGACGCGGTCGATCTCGGCGCCCTGCGCGAGGCGCTGCAAGACGCCGGGAGTGGGGGCTTCTGCAGCTTCGAAGGCTGGGTGCGCGACAGCAACGAGGGCCGCGCCGTGGATGGCCTCGAATACGAGGCCTACGAAGAGCTGGCCCGCGCCGAGGGCGAGTTGATTATCCAGGAAGCGTTGGACCGCTATGGCGTCAAGGACGCGCGGTGCTTCCACCGCACCGGATCCCTGCGCATCGGCGACCTCGCCGTCTGGGTCGGAGTCGCCGCTGCCCACCGCGACGAGGCCTTCCGCGCCTGCCGCTACATCATCGACGAGATCAAGCATCGGCTGCCGATCTGGAAGAAGGAACACTACCTGGAGGGCGACACCGCCTGGGTCGCCTGCACCCATGTGCACCGCGAGCACGAGCACGGGCGCGGGCACGTGCATCACGACCGCATCGGCCCGCCTTTCGTACCGGACTACTCGCGCCAGACGCGGTTAAGGGAGGTTGGCGCGGTCGGCCAGGACAGGATCGCCGCCGCGCGGGTGCTGGTGATCGGCGCGGGCGGCCTCGGCTGTCCGGTGTTGAGCTATCTGGCGGGCGCAGGGGTCGGGACCCTGGGCGTGGTCGATGGCGACCGCCTCGACGCCAGCAACCTGCACCGCCAGACGATGTACGACGCGCGGGACGTCGGCGAGCTCAAGGCGGAGCTCGCGAAACGGCGCATCGCCGCGCTCAATCCCACGGTCGCCGTGCAGACATGGACAGAGCCGCTCCACGCCGGAAACGTGGTGGATGTCTTCTCCGAGTTCGACCTGGTGGTCGAATGCACGGACGACATGCGCAGCCGCTATCTTAGCAACGACGCGGCCATTCTGACCGGCACGCCGCTGATCCTAGCCAGTGTCTACCAGTATGAGGGCCAGTTGCAGGTGGTGTCCGCCAGCCCCGGCGCGCCGTGCTTGCGTTGCCTGTGGCCGGAAGAACCCGCGCCTGACGTTGTCGGCTCCTGCGCGGAGTCCGGCGTCCTGGGTCCTGTCCCAGGTGTGCTGGGCGCGATGCAGGCGGCTGAGGCGCTGAAAATCCTGCTCGGCCTGCCGCGCCAGGCCGACGACCTGTTGGTGCTCTACAATCTGCTGGATCATACCAGCCAGCGGCTGCCCATCGACACCGCGGCGGGTTGCGCTACCCAGGGCGGGTGCACCGAGGTGGCCAGCCGGGCCATGGAAAGTGCGCGTCACGACGCGGACATCTCGCTCAGCTTCGAGCGCCTTGCCGACGCCGTGTCGGCTGGCTTCAGCCTGGTGGACGTGCGCGACTCCGACGAGATCGGGGCTGATCCTCTCGGCCCGCCGGCGCGCCAGATACCGGCGTCGAAGGTCATCGACCGCGCAAGCGACCTGGGGACCGGGCCGGTGCTGCTCATGTGCGCCAGCGGCCGGCGCAGCGACCACGCGGCGCGCCTGCTCAGGGAGAAGGGGCTGCGCAACGTCCATTCCCTGGCGGGCGGTCTGAACGCACTTGAGCGAGCCCAGCGCCCCGTCCCGCAGGAGTCTCACTGACGTTTCTCAGGCTTTCGCCGCGTCCCTAGCTTCACCCTAGGAACAGGTTTTGGCCGTGTGACGTTCGGCCTTGATGAACAACACCAACGACGATCGCGGCCCGAGCCGCCGTCACCTTCTCGGCGCGGCGGTGGCAGGTGTCGCCGCGGCGCCGGTCATGACCCAGCAAGCCTCCGCGCAGCCGCAGACGCGGAGCATGCCCGACGGACAGTCGAACTTGACCCTGTCGGTCAACGGACGGGACCACCACCTTATGCTGGACACCCGCACCACCTTGCTGGACGCGCTCAGGGAGCATCTGCATCTCACCGGCTCGAAGAAGGGCTGCGACCATGGGCAATGCGGCGCCTGCACCGTGCACATGGACGGCAAGCGGGTGTTGTCCTGCCTGACCCTTGCCGTGGCGGCCGAGGGCGTCGCCATCCGCACCATCGAGGGCCTCGCGGGTCCTGACGGGACGCTTCACCCGATGCAGCAGGCCTTCATCGAGCATGATGGCTTTCAGTGCGGCTACTGCACGCCGGGCCAGATCATGTCGGCGGTGGCCTGCGTGAAGGAGGGTCATGCGGAGAGCGACGCCGAGATCCGCGAATATATGAGCGGCAATCTCTGCCGCTGCGCGGCCTATCCGAAGATCGTCCTGGCCATCAAACAGGCCCGCGACCAGACCAAGGCGCTGGGCTGATGCGTTCGTTCAGCTACGAGCGCGCCAGCGATGTGGCCGAAGCCTCCCGCGCGGGCCGCGAGACAGGCCAGGGCCAGGGCGATGCCGCGGCGCAGTATCTCGCCGGCGGGACCACCCTGATCGACCTGATGAAGCTGGATGTGCTGCGGCCAGAGCGGGTGATCGACATCACCCCGCTGCGGGCGCGCTACTCCGACATCCAGGCCGGTCCCGACGGCCTGCGGCTCGGCGCCCTGGCGACCATGTCGGCGGCGGCCGACCACTCGGTGGTTTTGCGAGACTATCCGGTGTTGGCAGAGTCGCTGCAGTTGGCCGCCAGCGCCCAACTGCGAAACATGGCCACCCTGGGCGGCAATGTCTTGCAGCGAACCCGCTGCACCTACTACCGCGATCCGAGCTGGGCGGCCTGCAACAAGCGTACGCCGGGCTCGGGGTGCGCGGCCATCAAGGGTTTCAACCGTAACCACGCGGTGCTCGGCGTCGATGACAGCTGCATCGCCCAATATCCCGGGGACTTCGCCGTCGCCCTGGTGGCGCTGGACGCCCAGGCCGAGCTCAGTGGACCGCACGGCCAGCGCATCGTCTCAGTCGAGAGCCTGCATCGGCCGCCGAACGGCGCGCCGCAGCTGGAAAACACCCTGGCGCCGGGCGAGTTGATCACCGCCTACCGCGTCCCCGCCGGCGCCTGGACCCGGCGCTCGCTCTATCTGAAGATTCGCGACCGGGAATCCTACGAATTCGCCATCGCCTCGGCCGCCGTGGCCCTGGCGATGGATGGCGACGTGGTCCGAGAGGCCCGCATCGGCCTGGGCGGCATGGCCTATCGGCCCTGGCGGGCGCGGGAGGCCGAGACGCTGCTGGTCGGCAAGCCCCTTACCGAAGGCGCCGCCGAGCAGGCCGCCCGGGCGGCGCTCACGGGCGCGGTCACCCACGGCGACAACGACTACAAGCCCGAGCTTGGGCGCAGGACCATCGTCCGCGCGCTCATGCAGGCCAAGGCGATGGAGGTCTGAGATGGCGGACGACGCTCCCGGCCTCTTTGGCCATTCCGCAACCCGGATCGATGGTCCGGCAAAGGTCACCGGCGCGGCGCGCTATGCGTCCGACGAGCCGGTCGCCAACCCCGCCTATGCCGTCCTGGTGACCAGCACCATCGCCCGGGGCCAGGTTGCCGCGCTCCACTTGGAAGCGGCTCGCGCCGTGCGCGGCGTGCAAGACATCCTGACCCACGACAACGTCGGCGCCGAAGCCAAGCCGCCGGCCCAGATGGATGGCGGCCCGACCACGACCACGCTCGAGACCAATCAGGTCTGGCACGATGGCCAGATCATCGCCGTGGTCGTCGCCGATACTTTCGAGGCGGCCAGCGAGGCGGCTTCAAAAGTGCGGGTCGACTATGCCGCCGAGGCGCCCAGCGCCACCTTCGACAGCCCCGGCGCCACCACCGAGCCGGCCCAGGAGCAGGGCAAGCCCAAGGAAGGTCCTAAGGCCGGCGACGCCGAGGCCGCCCTGGCCGCCGCGCCGGTCAAGATCGACGCGCGCTATTCCACGCCGACGCAACACCACAACCCGATCGAGCTCTTCACCACCACCTGCGTGTGGGATGGGCCCAACCTGACGATCTATGAAGGCAGCCAGTCGATGTACGGGCTGAAGGCCAATGTCGCCAAGCAGCTGGGCATCGATCCCAGCCTGGTTCGGACGGTTTCCCACTATGTGGGTGGGGCGTTCGGCTCGCGGGGCGGAACCACCTCCCGCACGGCCTGGATCGCCATCGCCGCGCGCCGACTGAAGCGGCCGGTCAAGCTGGTCGCCACCCGTGACCAGGGCTTCACCATCGCCACCTACCGCGCCGAGACCCGTCAGCGGGTTCGGCTCGGAGCGACACCTGATGGCAAGCTGACGGCCCTGTCCCACGAGGGCTGGGAAGTCACCTCTCGCCCTTCCGGCTACAACGTGTCCGGGGTCGAGACGACCGCGCGGATGTATGCCTGCCCCAACATCGCCAGCCAGGTCAGCGTCGTCCACGCCGACCGCAACACCCCCGGCTTCATGCGCGCCCCGCCGGACACGCCCTACATGTTCGCGCTTGAGAGCGCGATCGACGAGTTGGCTTACGCGCTCAAGATGGACCCGGTCGAGCTGCGGCGGGTCAACGACACCCAGACCGACCCTGTGAGCGGGACACCCTATTCCAGCCGCTCGCTGATGAAGTGTTTCGACCAGGCTTCGGAAAAGTTCGGCTGGAAGTCCCGCAACCCCAAGCCCGGCTCCATGCGCGACGGCGATTGGCTGATCGGCTGGGGCTGCGCCACCTCCTGCTATCCCTGCAACATCGGCCCGGCGGCCATCCGGATCGCCATCTCGCCGGACGGACACGCCCTGGTTCAGCTCGCCGCGCATGAGATCGGCACCGGCGCCTACACCACGGTCGGCCTGACCGTGGCCCACGCCCTCGGGCTGGAGCTGAAGAACATCAAGGTGATGATGGGCGACAGCGCCCTCCCGCCGGTGACCGTCGCCGGCGGCTCGAACAACGCCGCCACCACCGTCAACGTCGCGGTCAAGGCCTGCGAACAGGCCCGCGCGCGCCTGGCCGCCGCCGCGGTCGCCGACGCGACAAGCCCGTTTCATGGCGCTGATCCTGCCAGCCTCAAGCTTGCGGCCGGCTCGCTGGGCGGCGCCGGCGGCGCTCGCGAGGGTTTGGACAAGGCCATCGGCCGGGTCGGCGGCGGCGTGCTGGAGATCCACGCGGAAAATGTCCCCGATGGCCTGCCTCCAACGGCTTTGCAGGGCCTTTACAAAGGCCAGGCGGCGATGAGCCGGGGCAATGCCCGCAAGGACGTCACCGCCTATGCTTTCGGCGCCCATTTCGTCGAGGTACGGGTGCATCGGCTGACCCGTGAGGTGCGCGCCCACCGGGTGGTCAGCGCCTTCGCTTCGGGGACCATCGTCAATCCCCTGACCGCCTACAGCCAATATATGGGCGGTACGATCTGGGGACTCTCGTCGGCGCTGCACGAGGCCACCGAGATCGATCGCGGTGCGGCTCGGTACGTCAACGACAATCTGGCCGACTATCTGATCCCGGTGAACGCCGATATCCCCGACCTGCAGGTCATCCTGGTTCAGGAAGACGATGACCGGGTCAATCCGCTGGGCATAAAGGGAATCGGCGAGATCGGCATCGTCGGCATGAACGCCGCCGTCGCCAACGCCATCTTCCACGCCACGGGTGTCAGGTTGCGCGATCTACCGGTCAGGCTCGAGAAGCTGCTGTGACCTGTTGTGGGTCGTGACCGCGTCGAGCAGGAGCGCGGCAGAAACAATAGAGTTGTTGTAAATCAAAGCGGTGAGACCTCTCTGCGTCGAGGAATCGCTAGCTCTGTTGTAACATCAAGACGGAGTTGCGGCGTCCACGCAGAATGGACCGGCCCGAATGTCCGCAAACTGAAGCCAAGCCAATGTCTGCTGCTGTTTAGATCCTATGGGCCGGACTGGATAGCGACCGGCGCTCTCGGCAGAGTGAGGTCGTCCAAAACACCCACTCTGGAGCCGACCATGCCAATTACAGCTGACCGACCCGAAACGCCGACCGCTATCCATACCGATCTTCGCGCTATTTTCGTTTCATTGGAACTCAGTCGAAAGACATGGCTGATCACATCTTTATCGCCTGGCGCCGGGGAGAAGATGTCCAAGCACGCGGTGGAGGCCGGCGACGTTGCCGGCCTGCTCGGGCGCTTCGCCCAGCTGAAGGAGAAGGCGCGAGCGCGGACGGGCAAGGAGTTTCCCATCATCACGATCCAGGAAGCTGGGCTAGATGGCTTCTGGATCCATCGCGTGCTGCAGAGCGAGGGGATCGAGAGCTGGGTGGTCGACGCGGCGTCGATCTTGACTTCGCGCCGTCGGCGGCGGGCGAAGACCGACAGGATCGACGGCGAGACACTTGTGCGCACGTTATTGGCCTACGCGCGTGGCGAGCCACGGGTGTGCTCTATGGTGATAGCGCCGACACCCGAAGAGGAAGATCGGCGGCGGATCTGCCGGGAGCGCAAGACGCTAACCGCCGAGCGCGTCGAACATGTCAATCGGATCAAAGGCCTGCTCTTCGCCCAGGGAGTCGGCGACTACGAGCCGTTGCCCCGCAATCGCCGAGCCCGGCTGGACGAGCTTAAGACGGGCGATGGCCGCCCCCTGCCGGCGAACTTAAAAGCTCAGATCAGCCGCGAGCTCGACCGCCTCGAGATTATCTTGGCGCAGGTGAAGACTGTTGAGGCAGAGCGGGATGCACTGCTTGAGCTCATGGGCGAGCAAGTCTCAACGCCCGCGACGATGGTCGCGCAACTGCGAGGGATCGGCCCGGAGTTCGCCGCGGTTCTTTGGTCCGAGGGACTATTCCGACACTTCGATAATCGAAAGCAGCTGGCGGCCTACGCGGGACTAGCGCCAACGCCTTGGCAGAGCGGATCGGTCAATCACGAACAAGGGGTGTCCAAGTCGGGCAATCCCAGGCTGCGAACGACCATGGTCCAGGTCGCCTGGCTGTGGCTGAGACACCAGCCGGACTCGGCGCTCAGCCTCTGGTTCCAGGAGCGCGTCCAACGCAACGGCGGCCGCCTCAAAAAGTCGACGATCGTGGCGATGGCGCGAAAGCTCCTTGTCGCTCTATGGCGATATGCAACCAGCGGCGTCATCATCGAGGGTGCCGTCCTGAAGGCCGCCTGAACCCAGAGGCCGCAAACAATCCACCCATCCCCAGGACCTGATCACGTCCTGACGGATCCAGGCGGACGACCGCAAGAAACCATGGCCCTGAACAAGCCGCTGTTTAGAATGGTCTCGTCCTTTCTGAGCCCTACCCGCCGAAAGCGGGATCTTGGTACGGCACGCTTCGTGCGCCGACCGAATGTGAGGTTGATCTGGTGCGGAAACGACCGGGTCAGGACATCGGGCTCAATCCTGGTTACCGAAACAGTCTGCCGCAGAGACGGCCGATGAATAGTTGAACTCAGTTCCTTGACGCCCAAATGCCCATGTGAGGTTTCTTGGACGCCCGCC
>Ga0302314_10009355_pt1 | contig 17339 bp, 16 predicted proteins | sample III_Palsa_N2_3_FD_200533 | JGI IMG/M metagenome (GOLD analysis project Ga0302314, IMG submission 200533) | Peat permafrost microbial communities from Stordalen Mire near Abisko, Sweden - III_Palsa_N2_3 | ecosystem: Environmental > Terrestrial > Soil > Palsa > Peat permafrost | place: Sweden...
AACCTCTGGGTAGAATATTTTTTGAAACGAGACTCGAGCGGGCAGGCAGGCAGATCGCCATGATTGAGATCGAAGCCCGGCAGGAAGCCGCTTTGCGCACCGCGCGCCTCGACGCGGTATTCGCCGCGTTAGCCGATCCGACGCGGCGGGCGATCATCGAGCGGCTCTCGCGCAGCGAGGCGCGCGTGACCGAGGTCGCCAAACCCTTCGAGATGTCTTTGAACGCGGTGTCGAAACACATCCGCGTGCTGGAAGCGAGCGGCGTGGTCGAGCGGCACAGGAAAGGGCGCGACCACATTCTCTCCATCAATGCCCGTTCGCTGGACGAGGTCGATGGCTGGATCGAGCGGACGCGCCGCTATTGGGAGGAGCGGCTGGACGCCATGGAGCGCCTGCTGCGCGAACTCAACAAGGACCACACGTTGGGGCCAAAGGATCGCAAACGTGGATCGCGGTGACACGACCGGCCCGATCGTGCAGATACGCCGGCGCGTGCGGGCCGGGGCGGAGCAGATCTTCGACCTGTGGACCAAACCCGAGTTGATGGTTCGGTGGATGAGCCCCTATCCGGGCGCGGTCGATTGCAAGGCGAACTGTGACCCCCGCCCTGGCGGAGCCTTCAGCCTTGTCATGTCATCGGGGGAATCAAGCCGCGAAGTATCCGGCACCTATGTGCAAGTCGACCGGCCGCGCAAGCTTGTGTTCACGTGGATTGGCCCGCTGACGAACAATGTGAATACGTTGGTAACCGTCGAACTCAATCCGCGCGGCGATGAAACCGACCTCGTGCTCACCCACGAGCGTCTACCAACGACGGCAATTGTTGAAGGTCATACGAGGGGCTGGGGAAATATATTGGACCATCTGGCGGACGCGGTTTCAAAAGACGCTTAGGTCGAAATTTCACATTCGAAGCACTGGATAACTTCTTGCGGCAAGTCTCTCGAGAATCGGGCCGCCTGCCTGGGCCCCGCGATTTCGGTGACGTCGGCATTCCGTGCGAACGCATCTTCCGCCTGACTGACGAGGTCAAGGTCCTGCGCGACGCCCTCAATGCCAAATAGGCTGCGAAGGGAAGATAGCGGCCTTATCCATACTACTTCTGATTGACGCGCCCTGGCGTAATGCAGAACGGGTTGATTTCGCCGATGACCGCAGCTGGCCGCATAGCGGGCATATTGGACCTACGCGCCGGATGACTGCTTTCCGGAAGCGGCCGACGGATCGGGAACGACCGACATGGGCGCGAAGCCGCCGGCGTCGGGCGGCGCCAAACGTCCGCTCCGGAGGTCGCGTCGCGGTTCCCGCCGATGACCAGCCCGGGTCGGTGCGCGACGTGCAAACCGACCGACGACCGGCTGAGCCGCCGCCTCGACACGCCATCGGGGCATGGTGCAGTCTGCCCGCGAAGGGGCGGGAGGGATGTGCATGTCGTTGGCCGGAAAGCGGTTTCTGATTATCGGGGCGACCCAGGGGATCGGCCGGGCACTGGCCGGGCTGGCTGCGGCGGCAGGGGCCGACCTGATCGTGGCCAGCCGCAGGGCCGAGCGCGTGGCGCGCGTGGTCGGCGAACTGGCCGCCACAGGCCACGTCACCGGCCAGGTGATCGACCTGACCGACGCCGCCTCGATCGCGGCCGGCATGAAGGCGGCCGGGCGGATCGATTACCTGGCGATCCCCGGCAGCGCGGTCACGTTCGGGGCGTTTCGCGACCTCGATCTCGCGGACGCGATGGCCTCGATGGCGAGCAAGTTCTGGGGACCGTACCAGGCGGTGCGCGCGGCGGAGATGGCGCCGCGCGGGTCGGTGGCGCTGTTCTCCGGCACCGCCAGCCGCAGGCCGATCGGGGCGGCGGCGCTGACCGCGATCAACAGCGCCGTCGAAGGGCTGGGTCGGGCGCTGGCGCTCGAACTGGCGCCGGTGCGGGTCAACGTGATCTGCCCCGGACTGGTCGATACCGAGATCTGGGACCGCCTGCCCGACGGCCAGCGGACGGAGATGATGGAGCAGGCGCGCCGCCGCCTGCCGGCCCGCCACGTCGCCACCGCCGCCGACGTGGCCGAACTCACGCTGTCCGTGATGCTGAACCGCTACATGACGGGGGCCGTGGTGGACATCGACGGCGGCGGGCTGGTCGCCTGACCCAAGCGGTGCACCGGATCGTGCGGCGGGGTGGGCTTGCCTCGGATGGCAGGTGCCGTAGGCTCGGCATGTGACAAGACGAATACCGGCCCGCCGCCCCCGATTCCCTGGCCGCCGCATGGCAGTGCTGGCATACGCCGCCCTCGCGCTGGCGCCGATGCCCTCGGGCGCCTCGCGGCCGGCCGTCGCCGCGGAACTGGACGGCGTGGCGATGCCGGACGTGCTGCAGGCCGCCGGCACGCCGTTGCGGCTGAACGGCATGGGCATCCGCACCTATTCGCTGTTCCGCATCCACATCTACGTCGCCGGCTTGTATCTGCAGCGGCCGACCGCCGACGCGGAGGCGATCCTGCAGTCCGAGAGCATCAAACTGCTGGATGTGCATTTCGTGCACGATGTCGACGTGGAGCACGCGCGCGACGCCTGGGTGACGGGGTTTCGCGACAACTGCAAACCGCCCTGCCGCCTGCCATCCCAGGACGTCGCGCGGTTCCTGGCTGCGGTGCCGGCGTTCCGCAAGGGCGACGAGAGCATGCTGTTGTTCAGCGGCCATGCCGTGGAGCTCTCGGTGAATGGGCGCGTGCTCGGAACGGTCAGCGACCCGACGTTCAGCCGGGCGATTCTGGCCACCTTCATCGGCGGCTATCCGCCGACCGAACCGCTGAAGCACGGTCTGCTCGGGCTGCCCGACTGACCGCAGGCCGGCCGACCGACACTTTCTGACAAAACTGCCGACGTGGCCCAACATACCCAACACGTGCGGCCGCCTGTGCCGGTGCAACCGCACGTGGCAACCGGTATTACCACGAAACAACTATTCGTAGGCACGCGCGACCATGAGTCGCCGACGGCTGGGGGTTTTTGCGTCGAGGTGACGGCGTTTCGGCGTTGGGTTCGCCGGCCACGGCGGCGCGGCCGACGCGGCGCCCACACGCGGCGACGCGGATCGTTCCGAGGTGCTCTTGACAATTCCCTACAAGACATGACGGGCTTGATCGTAGTCGACGTGCCAACAATTCCAACTTGAGAAGAAGGTGGCCATCGCCGATCAGTCGGAGTTGGCAACCTCCATTTGGGGACCAGGGCATGTCGGGCGCGACTATACCGGGATTGGGTGGCACGGCCGCGCGGCGATTTCCGGACGACTTTGTCCCGCGGCAAACGTTCGGGCAGCGGAGCATCGCGGCAGAGGAACGGCGGGCGGCGATGATGGCGCGGGCGGTGGACGGCAGCGTGCCGGCGTTGCGCCAGCGGATCGGCGAGAACGCGCCGCTGGTGCCGATGCGGCTGCCCTGGGCGATCGGTGGCACCCTGATCGCGCTGCTGTCGGTCGGCCTGTGGCTGAACCTGTTCGAGGTTTCGAGCAGTCTGGCGCGGGTGCTGGCGCGGCTGCTCTGAGGCGACAGCAGCGCGCCTACTGCGCCATGGTGCCGGTCACGCCCATCATGTCGGCAACCTGGAACCCCTCCGGCCATGGATCGGCCGGGTCGATCAGGTAGGTGTGAAAGCCGGTGATCCAGGCCCGCCCGGCAATGCTGGGCACGATGGCAGGGCGGCCGGCAACGGTGGTCTCCGCCACGATCCGCCCGGTGAAGCGGCTGCCGATCAGGCTTTCGTGGATCATGGTATCGCCGACGCGCATCTGGCCGCGCGCATGCAGCACGGCCATGCGGGCGCTGGTGCCGGTGCCGGTCGGGCTGCGGTCGGAGCGGCCGGGGGCGACGATGCAGGTATTTCGCGTCACCTCGCCAACGCCGGCGAACGGGCGGTTCAACTGCACGATCGAGACGCCGGCGATTTCGGAATTTTCCGGATGCACAACGGAGAGTTGCGCGCGGGCCGCGAGTCGCACCCGCTCGCCGAGGACGGCAAGCTCCCGCGCCTCGTCGGCCGTCACGGCAAAGCCGAGTCGGGTTGCATCGACGATCGCATAGAACATGCCGCCCCAGGCGATGTCGGCGGTGACGGTGCCGAACCCCTCGACCTCCAGCGCGGCGTCCAGCCGATCGACGAAGCAGGGCACGTTGGTCAGTTCCACGCGCTCGCATTTGCCGGCCGCGCAGGTTGCGCGCGCCTGCACCGGCCCGGCCGGCGTATCCACCGTGACCAGGGTTTCCGGCTCGGTCATCGGCAGGATGCCGGTCTCCAGCAGCACGGTGACGGTGCACATCAGGTTGGAGCCGGACATCGGCGGATATTCGGTCGGCTCCATGATGATCACGCCGGCATCGCAGTCCGCACGGGTCGGCGGGGTGATCAGGTTGACGTGCCGGCAGATCGAGCCGCGCGGCTCGCTGAGCAGCAACTTGCGGATGTTGTCGTTGTCGCGGGCGAAGGCACGCATCCGCTCGAACTGGGTGGCGCCGGGCGGGGGCAGCACGCCGCCGACGATGACGTCGCCGGTCTCGCCCTCGGCGTGGCAGCCCACGACCTGGATGGCGCGGCGCGCCTGCATCGCTACTGGCCGCCGCCGGGCAAGGTCTGGATGATGGCGAGCAGCGCGAAGCCCAGCGCCTCGTCGAGCAGCACCAGCCCGACCGCCTGCAGCCTGCTGACATCGAGCGCCAGCCGGGTGGCATACCACTCCAGCCACAACGCCCAGCCGGTCGCGACCAGCCACGCGGTCTCGCCGACGATGTCGGGCATGCCGAGCAGCGGCGGCAGGCTCGCCACCACCAGCAGCAGGTATTGCACCACGTTGCACCAGTTCCACGCGGCGATGAAGGTCGGCCAGCGCGCGCCGCGGCCCATGGTGCCGGCGAGCCAGCGGGTCAGCAGCGCGAAGCCAGCCCAGTCGATCGCGTAGCCGAGCAGTTGCAGCGCGAATCCGTGTGCGGCGTGCGGCGGCAGCCGCGGCTCCTGCGCCAGGTCGATCAGTTGCAGGCAGACGAAGGCCGGCAGGCACAGCGCCGCCGCCCAGAAGCTGCGTGCGGCGGTGGCCTGCGCCGGCTCGTCCTCGGCCGCCAGCAGGCCGATGCCGTCCGCCTTGCCGCGCGCCAGCAGCAGCGCGGCCTGCAGCCCGGTCGCGACGCCGGTGAACGTGCTCAAGTGAAGGTGCTCATGCGACGATGCTCACGCCGTACCCTCGAGTGCCCCGCGCACCAGCACCGGGACGGTCACCAGGGCGCCGGTGCCGATGTTGACAATGGCAACAATGGCCGCCGTCCGCCACCGCGAGAGGTCCAGCGCCTGCCGGGCGATGAAGAAGTGCAGCGACAGCGCATAGACCAAAAGCGCGAGGGCGCCGAGCAATTCCGCGGCATCGTCCGGCACCCCGGCGGCGACCAGCATGCCGCTGCCGAGCAGCGCCGCCAGCAGGGCCGGCGGCATCACCCACTGGCACCAGGTAAAGGCGACCGCGTAGCGCAGCCATGCAGCGTCGCGGCCCCACAGCCGGGCCAGCGCCTGCGACAGCACCGCGGGTGTCAGCAACGCCACCAGCGTCGCCAGCAGGTCACCGAGCGCCTCGCCGGGCGAGCCGCCGACCAGCATCAGCACGAAGCCGACCAGCGCGAATGCCAGCCACGGAGCCAGCGCATTCAGCAGCCCGGTCGGCGTCGCATCGAACGCGCCCAGGCCGTCCGCCTTGAACCGGGCCAGCCGGGCGACGCCGATGGCGGCGGGAAAGCTCATACGCCGAACGCCGCCAGCACGTGGCCATAAACGTCGGCAAGCGCGCGCAATTCGTCCACTGGCACGCGCTCGTCCACCTGATGCATCGTGGTGCCGACCAGCCCGAACTCGGCCACCGGGCAATGCCGGGCGATGAAGCGCGCGTCGGAGGTGCCGCCGCCGGTGTCCAGCCGCGGTGTTGTTCCGGTCGCCGCGGCGATCGCCTGTCGCAACGTTTCCACCTGTGGGCCGGGCGTGGTGAGAAAGCTCTCGCCGCTCACGGATATGTCCAGACTAAACCGCTCGGCGTACCGCTCCAGCGTCGCGCGCAGCCATTTGGCGAGGGAGGACGAGCTGTGCCGGTCATTGAAGCGGATGTTGAGCACGGCGCGGGCCTGCGCCGGCACCACGTTGCTGGCCGGGTTGCCGACGTCGATCGTGGTGACCTGCAAGGTCGAGGGCTCGAACCAGTCGGTGCCGCCGTCGAGCGGGGCCGCGGTCAGCGCGTCGAGCGCCCGGACCAGCCGGTGGATCGGGTTGTCGGTGCGGTGCGGGTAGGCGACATGGCCCTGCGTGCCGTGCACGGTGATCCGCGCGGTCACGCTGCCGCGGCGGCCGATCTTGACGACGTCGCCGAGCCGGACCTGATTGGTCGGCTCGCCGACGAGGCAGAAATCGGGGATCTGGCCGTTCTCTGCCATCCAGCCGAGTACGCGCACGGTGCCGTCCACCGCATCGGCTTCCTCGTCGCCGGTGATCAGCAGGCTGATCGAGCCGCGCAGCGGCGCGGTCTGCAGGTGGTCGGCGGCGGCGGCGGCGAAGGCGGCGATGGCGCCCTTCATGTCGCAGGCGCCGCGGCCGTACAGGATGCCGGCGCGCACCTCGCCCGCGAACGGGTCCGCCGTCCAGCCGCCGGCACCGGCCGGCACCACGTCGGTGTGGCCTGCGAAGCAGACATGCGGGCCGCCGCTGCCGATGCGCGCGAACAGGTTTTCGATCGCGCCGAAGCGCAGCTTGGTGACGGAAAACCCGAGCCGCTGCAACTCGGTGGCCAGGACTGTCTGCGCGCCCTCGTCGGCGGGGGTCACGCTGGCGCAGCGGATCAGCCGTTGCGCCAGCGGCAGCGGGTCGAACTTCGTCGGGCTGGTCAATCGCGCAGCAGTTCGTTGATCGACGTCTTGGCACGCGTCCGCTCGTCGACGCGCTTGACGATCACGGCGCAGGCGAGGCTCGGGCCGGGCGAGCCGTCCGGCAACGGCCGGCCGGGCAGCGTGCCGGGCACGACGACGGAATAGGCCGGCACGCGGCCGACGAACACCTCGCCGGTGCTGCGGTCGATGATGCGGCTGGAGCCGGAGATGAACACGCCCATCGAGAGAACGGAGCCGCGCTCGACGATCACGCCTTCGACGACTTCGGACCGCGCGCCGATGAAGCAGTCGTCCTCGATGATGGTCGGGTTGGCCTGCAGCGGCTCCAGCACCCCGCCGATGCCGACGCCACCGGAGAGGTGCACGTTGCGGCCGATCTGCGCGCAGCTTCCGACGGTCGCCCAGGTGTCCACCATGGTACCGCGGTCCACGTAGGCGCCGACGTTGACGAAACTCGGCATCAGCACGACGCCGGGCGCCACGTAGGCGCTGCGGCGCACGACCGCGCCGGGCACGGCGCGGAAGCCGGCGGCCTGGAACTGCTGCACGCCCCAGCCCTCGAACTTCATCGGCACCTTGTCGAACACCGGCGCGCCGCCGGGGCCGGGCATCGGCACGGAATCGCGCAGGCGAAAACTCAGCAGCACCGCCTTTTTCAGCCACTGGTTGACCACCCAGCCGCCGGCGGCCGGCTCGGCCACCCGCGCGCGCCCCTCGTCGAGCAGCCCGAGCGCCTCCTCCACCGCCTCGCGGGCGGTGCCGGTGGTCGCCGGGCTCAGCGTCTCGCGCGTCTCCCACAGCCCCTCGATCGTCCGCTGCAACGCCTCGCTCATCCGCGCCCTGCCTTCATTCCCGCCGGTATTCCCATGCGGCCGGACCATGCGCAGCAGCCGGGGGAGTGTCAATCGGAGGCATGCCATCGGGACGGTGCGTTGCCCCATCTGTCGTCCCGCTAACCGGCCTTTAACGCTGCTCGCCTCGAATTGACCCCCGCCGAAGGGACCGCCCGACCGATGACAGAGGCCCACGCATCCCAGCCATCCATCCCACAGACCGCCAAGCGTCGCGCCGACGCGGCGGCGTTCCCGGTGCCGGGCCCCGAGGAGGGGGTCGCACGCGGGGCGGCGTTGCGCGAGGCGCTGCTGGACAGCCGCCAGCGCTGGCGCGAACTGGTCACGCTCGCCGCCGACATCGCGTTCGAGACCGACAACTGGGGGCGCTTCGTGTTCATCGCCCCCGACCCGGTGCTGGGTTGGCAGGCGGCGACCCTGCTCGGCCAGACCGCCGACCTTTTGCTGGCCGACACCGGCGGCGCCCCCGCCTTCAATCCGTTCCATCCCACCGAACTGGTGCGCCGCCGGCGCGCCTGGCTGAAACGGCCGGACGGGCGCGCGGTCTGCATCTCGTTCTCCGCCGCCCCGGTGGTCAACGAGGAGGGCCACGTCACCGGCGCCCGCGGCCTCGGCCAGGACGTGACGGAACAGGAAGAGCGGGACACCGAGGTGGCCGCAGCACTGCGCCGCGGCGAGGTGGTGGATCACATCCTGTGGCAGATGCGCAAGGAAGTGCTGGCGCCGCGCATGATGCAGGCCGTGCTCGCCTCGCTTGCGCACGCCACCGGCAGCGAGGGGCTGGCGGTGCTGGACGTGCTCGGCAACGGCACCGAGCCGAGCGTGCTGCACACGTTCGGCCGCAGCGTGCCCTCGATCGCCCCGGCGGTCGGCGCGCTGCTGGAGAGCGGCGGCGAGGACCCGGTGGCCTGCACCGCCTCTGACGGGCGGCTGGTGCTGGTCTGCCCGACGCAGACGCGCTTTGGCGAGGAAGCGGCGCTGGCGCTGTGGCGGCAGCCGGAGGGGCGGCCATGGGACGCCGACGAGCGGCTGCTCGCCTCCTCGACGGCGGCGATCGTGCGGGTGGTGCTGGAGCACGAGGCGATCCAGCGGGAGATGGGGCGGCAGGCGCGCACCGATCCGCTGACCGGGCTGCTGAACCGCCGCGCCTTCATGGACGAATTATCCCGCCGCTTCGACCGGCTGGAGGTGGACGGGCTGCCCGGCGCGCTGGTGTTCGTGGACCTGGACAACTTCAAGGCGCTCAACGACAGCCGCGGCCACGACGTCGGCGACGAGGCGTTGCAGGCGGCAGCGCAGGTTCTGCGGATGGCGGTCCGGCCGACCGATCTGGTCGCCCGCTTCGGCGGCGACGAGTTCGCGCTGTGGCTGGACGGCGCCGACGAACTCGCCGCCGCCGAGCGCGCCGAGCATCTGCGCACCGCAGGACCGCAGGCGCTGGCGCATTTCTCGCCGGCCGGCGTGCCGCCGATCACCTTCTCCATCGGCGTCGCCGGGCGCTGGCCCGGGCGCGGCGAGGACGCGGAGATGCTGCTGCAACGCGCCGACCGCGCGATGTACTCGGTCAAGCGCGGCGGGCGCGGCCACTGGCGAGTTGCCAAAGTCGGGGAAGATCCGTGACCCACGCCGCCACCCAGCCGGAGGAACGGCAGCGCAGCGCCGCGCTGCCGAAGCTGCGCCCGACCGTGCCAGACCACCCTCTGCAAGCGCTGGACGAGGCGGTGCGCGTCCGTCTGGGCGCCGCCACCGACACCGCGCCCGACGTGCTGCGCGAACTGGCGCGCGACCCGTCCGTCACCGTCCGGGCCGCCGTCGCGATGAATGTCGCGGCGCCGGAGCAGGTGGACCAGTTGCTGGCGTCGGACCGGGACGAGCGCGTGCGCACCCTGATCGGGCGGAAACTGGCGTCGCTGATCCCGAACATCACGATGTCGCAGCGCAGCGAACTGGAAGGCCATGCGCTCACCACCCTCGCGGCTCTCGTCGAAGACGAGGCAGTGCGGGTGCGCGCCGCCATCGCCGACGTGGTCAAGGAGATGCCGGCGGCGCCGCGCGAACTGATCCTGCGGCTCGCGCACGACAGCGCGCTGCCGGTCAGCGAGCCGGTGATCCGGCTTTCGCCGCTGCTCTCGGCCGAGGACCTGCTGGCGCTGCTGGCGGTGGCACCGAGCGAGGGCACCGCCGCGGCGGTGGCGAGCCGGCCCGGATTGCCGGTCTCGGTCGCCGACGCGATCGCGGCCAGCGCGGACGGGCGGCTGATCGGCATCCTGCTCGCCAACCGTTCCGCGGCAATCCGGGAGGCGACGCTCGACACGCTGATCGCGCGCGCCAGTGCGCAGCCCGATTGGCACGATCCGCTGGTGCGCCGGCCGGCGCTGTCGGCGCGGGCGGCGCGGGCGCTCTCGGAGATCGTCACCACCCAGTTGGTCGCCGTGCTGGCCACGCGCGGCGACCTCGACCCGGAGGTGACGCAGGAACTGCAACGCCGGATGGCCGAGCGGCTGCCACGGGCGCGGCCGGCGGCCCTCGACCCGTCGCTGGAGGATGCGATCGCCCGGGCACAGGAACTGCTGGCGCAGGATCGGCTGGACGAAGGCGCGTTGCTGGCCGCGGTACAGCGGGGCGAGGCGCGGCTGTGCACGGCGATGCTGGCGCTGGCGGCGGACGTGCAACCCTCGGTGGTGGACCGGGCGGTGACGCTGCGCAGCGCCAAAGGCATCGTCAGTCTGGTCTGGAAGGCCGGATTTTCCATGCGCGTCGGCGGCCCGTTGCAGGTGCTGCTGTGCCGGGTTGGCCCGAGTGCCGTGCTGCGCTCCGGCGACAGCGGCAGCTTCCCGCTCACCACCGACGAAATGCGCTGGCAACTGGAGTTTCTGGAGCGCATGGGCCGATAGCCGCCGCACGTGCGGCGGCTGCCGCAGACATGATCCGGGCGCCGCCTGTCAGGCGACGCCCGGACCCATGGACTGGCTGACGATACCGGCGAACCGGCGCCGATCTGCTAGCCGCTGGACTTCTTCTCTTCGCGACGCTCGGCGGTCGAGCGGAACATCTCGTCGGCCGACTTCTTCTGCTCAGCCGTCAGCGAGGCGTAGAGCGTGCCAAACGCGGTCGACAGCTTCTGCACGTTCTGCGCGTGCTGCTGCGCGATCTCGGAGTAGCTCTGCAGCAGTTCGACCGCGCTGGCGGTCGCCATGTTGCCGGCGCTCTTGCTCTCCAGGGCCTGCATCGCCTGGGCGTTGTCGAGCATCACCTGGGCGAACGCATCCCACTGCGTTTCCTGCGCCGGCGTGATGTTCAGGGTCGCGTGCATGTCGGCGATGCGCTGCTCGACTTTCTGCTGGATGCTCGCTGCCGGCTGCGTTGTGGCGGGCGCGGTCGTGGTCTGCGCCCAGGCCGCGGCCGGAAGGGACAGCGCGAGAGCGAGCAGCGCCGGGGTGATGTAGCTCTTGGTCATCAAGCGCATGGGATTGGTTCTCATACTAGAGGGGAAGAAGAACAGCCGAAGTCTGGCGATCAGTAACCGTAGTAAACGGCCGGCGGCGGTGCGTAGTAGACCGGCGGTGCCGCGATCGCCGCGCCTACGGCTGCGCCGACGCCAAGCCCCAGCAAAACTCCGCCCACAGCGCAACCACCGCACCCGCCGCCGCCGCCACGGTAACCGCCGTGGCCCATGGCGTGGCCGCCGCCCCATCCGCCGTGGTGTTGCCAGCGGCCGTCGGCAAAGGCGGGGGTTGCCGCTGGCGCGGCGAATGCCACCGCCAGCGCCAGCAAACCTGCTGCGCGCAGCGTGGAAGATCGGGTCATGGATATTCTCCTGTGAAGCCTTAGTGCACGACAGCCCGCACCGTCTGTGCAAACGGATGTGCGAGCGAGTGTATCTCGACCGTAACGCACGTGGCTTCGTCTGGTTCCACCCTCAGGCGGCGATGCACGCGAACGTGAGTTTCGCCCCTTTTATTTGGTCAGTTTTATTGCCGTTCTAAGTCGGGACTGTCGGAATTGCGAGTTTCCGCCAAGGTTTGCGGCGCCCACTGAATGAGCCGCAGCCTCACGCCGCCGGCTGTACCTCGACCGTGATGTGGGACAGGCTGGGGAAGCGGGCGAGCAGGCGGTGGTAGTGCGCGGGGCCGCGCCGGGTTTCCGTCACAACGCACAGAATCGCACCGAGATGCCCGGGGCCGAGCCGCCATATATGCAGGTCCACGAGCCGGTCGCCCTCCGCCTCGATCAGCCGACGCAGGCTTTCCGTCATCGCGCGGTCCGGGTTCATGTCGAGCAGGATGGCGCCGGTGTCCCGCACCAGGCCATAGGCCCAGCTTGCGATCACCAGGGCGCCGACGATGCCGGCCAGCGGGTCCATCCACACCCACCCGAAGGCGCGGGCCAGCAGCAGCCCGGCGATGACCAGCACCGACACCGTCGCGTCGGCAGTCACGTGGATCACCGCCGCGCGCAGGTTGTTGTCTCGTGCCGTGGCGCCGTGCGCGTGCTCCACGAATGCGACACGATACGGCGGGCCGGCGCCGATGCGCACATGCGCGGTGAAGTCGTGCGGTTCGGGAACCTCGTCGATGGAGTCGAGGCACGTGCCCCGATCGGCCATCGCGAATGTTTGCCGCAGCCCGTCGGGGCGTTCGGTTTGGATGGTCACGTCCGCGGCGGCGAGGGCGCCGCCGCCCTCGGCCTGGAGGCGGAACCGGGGTGGCACGCCATCCTCCACCAGGCTGAGCACGAGGCGCCCGGCGCCGGTCTCGATGCGGTGGCCCGCCTCGGCGCCGCTGCCGTGGCTATGGCCATGATGGTGGTGATGATGGGCGCCGCCGCTGAGCAGCCACGCGCTGCCGATGTTCACCAGCAGGCCGAGCACCGCGATCGGGATGGCCTCGCCGAAATGGATTGGCACCGGGGCGAACAGGCGTTGCACCGCCTCGAAGCCGATCAGCAGCGCGATCATCGCCAGCACGATCGCGCTGGTGAAGCCGGCGAGATCGCCGAGCTTGCCGGTGCCGAAACTGAAGCGCGGGTCGGCCGCGTGCCGCCGCGCGTAGCGGTAGGCCAGCGCCGCCAGCAGCAGCGCCCCGGCATGGGTGGACATATGCAGCCCGTCGGCAACCAGCGCGATCGAGCCGAACAGCAGGCCGCCGACGATCTCCAGCGCCATCATCGCGCCGCACAGCCAGATCACCGCCCAGCTTCGCCGTTCCGCGCCCGCGTGGCCCTCGCCGAGGAACACGTGGCTGTGGCCGGCCGGCGCGCTGGCGATGTCGGCCACAGTCGTCCCCCTATTTCAGATAGGTGCGCACGACATCGAGGAGCTGATCGGCGGCCTCGGCGTTGAGTGCGCCCGGATGCTTCTCCGCGTCCACGAGATGCTGGCGGACGTGATCCTCGACCACCTCCGCCATCAGCCCGGCCATGGCGCCACGCGCGCCGGCAATCAGGTGCATCACCTGTTCGCACCCGGCCTCGCTCTCCACCGCGCGCTCGATGGCCTCCATTTGCCCGCGCAGGCGGCGTACACGCGCCAGCAGCTTCTGCTTTTCCCGCACCGTATGGGTCATGCGGGAGCTGGTAGCATAGGGGGATACCCTATCTCAAGCGCGCGCTGCCCCAGGCGACCGCGACGCGCGTCCCGCGCTGCGCCAGGCTATTCGACGTAGGTCGCGACGAACGTCTCCAGCCGGTCCATCGCCTCGGTCAGGTTTTCCCGGCTCTTGGCGTAGCAGATCCGCACCAGATGCTCGGCGCCGCGACCGAAGCTGGTGCCCGGGGCCATGCCGATCTTCGCTTCGTGCACCGCGCGCTTGCAGAAGGTCAGCGTGTCGGTCACGCCCTCGACGCCGAACATCGCGTAGAACGCGCCGCTGTTGGGGATGTTCTGCACGCGCGGCATTGCCGCCAGCCGCTCGTTGGCGATGCTGCGCGCGGTGCGGCAGCGCTCGACGAAGAATTTCACGAAGTCTTCGCCATGATCGAGTGCCGCGATGCAGCCATATTGCAGGAATTCCAGCCCGCCGGAGGTGTTGAACTGGATCAGCTTTTCGAACGCGCTCAGGGCGCCCGCCGGATAGGTGACCCAGCCGAGCCGCCAGCCGGTCATCGCCCAGGCTTTCGAGAAGCTGTTGACGATGAACACCGGGTCTTCGGGCCGCGCGATGTCGTGGAAGCTGAACGCCACCGGCCGGTCGTAGACGATGCGGTGGTAGACCTCGTCGGACAGGATGGCGATGCCGCGCGCGCGGCAGAAATCCAGCAGGCGTTCCGCCTCCGGCCGCTCGATCTGCCAGCCGGTCGGGTTGCCGGGGGAGGCGAGGTAGATGACGCGGGTGCGGTCGTCGGCGGCGGCGAACACGGCGTCCAGATCCAGCCGCCAACCCTCGTTGCCGCGCGCCAGCATCACCTCGCGCACCTCGGCGCCGTTGATCTGCATCGCCCGCATGACGTTCGGCCAGGACGGCGTGATCGCGATCACGTTGTCGCCCGGCTGCACCGTCGCCTGCGCCACCAGCATCACCGCGTTCATGCCGGAGATGGTCAGGGCGATCCGGTCGTCCGGGATCTCCACGCCGTAGATGCGGCGGTGGTAGCGGATCAGCGCCTCGCGCAGCGGCACCACGCCCCGGTTTGGCGTGTAGAACGTCTTGCCCTCGTGCAGGGCCTTGGTAGCGGCGTCGCAGATGAAAGTGGGGGTCGGCACATCCGGCTCGCCGGCCCACATCGGGATCAGGTCGGGCAGATGAAACCCTTCGCGGAACACCTCCACAATGGGGCTGTCCTCCAACGTCTCGATCTGCTGGCGGATCACGCCCATGATACGGTCTCCCGGCGTTGCGAAGCCGCGCATAGGAGATGAGGCGGCGCCACCGGTCAACACATGCGCCGGGCTGGGCGGCGGCGCGGTTTGCGCAGGTCATCGAGGCGGCCGGTCTGGCCAGCCGCCGTCAGTCAGGCGCGCTGGCGAGTTCGGCCGTGATGCGGCGGATCTCGGCGCCCAGCGCGGCGACGCCGCCGCTGCCGGCCGTCATGTTCCCGGCGCGGCCCGCGCGTTCCAGTTCGGCCGCGGCTGCGGCGATGCCGCGCGCGCCGACGGCCAGCGCCGCTCCCTTCAGCCGGTGGGCGGCGCCGACGACCTCGCCCGGCCGCGTCGCGATGGCGTCCGCCAGATCGGCTTCGGCGGCCTGCGCGCTGGCGACGAAGCGGTCGAGCATGGCGCGGATCGCCGCCCGGTCGTCGCCGAGCCAGGCGGCCAGCGCGGCGGGGTCGAGTGCCGGGATGATGGCCACGGCGCTCGCCCGTACCTCCGACGACGCGGCGAGGGTGAGCCAGCGCTGCAGCGCCGCCCGCAAGCGGCCGATGGTGACTGGCTTGGCCAGGAACCCGTCCATGTCGGCATCGGCGCAGCGCTCCGCCTCGCCGGCCAGCGCATTGGCGGTGACCGCAACGACCGGCGTGCGCGGCCGCCGGTCGGCCACCTCACGTGCGCGCAACTGCCGTACCAGTTCGTAGCCGTCGAGCCCCGGCATGTGCAGGTCGCTCATCACCACCGCGTAGCTGCCGGCCAGCCAGCGGGCGAGCCCCTCCTCGCCGTCCGCGGCGGAGTCGGCTTCCACGCCGAGCATGCCGAGCTGGCGCAGCAGCACTTCCCGGTTCACCGCGTGGTCGTCCACCACCAGCACCCGGCCGGTGCCAGACGGCGTCAGTGCCGGCGCCGCGAGCGGTGGGGGCGGTGCCGCCACCTCGGTCGCGGCGGCGATCCGCAGATGCAGCGTCACCTGGAAGCGGGCACCCTCGCCGGGGCGGCTTGCGACCTCCACGGAGCCGTCCATCAATTCGGTCAGCCGACGGACGATCGACAGCCCGAGGCCGGTGCCGCCGAACCGGCGCGTGGTGGAACTGTCGCCCTGGGTGAACTGGTTGAACAGGCGGGGCAGGACATGCGGGGCGATGCCCACCCCGGTATCGCTGACCGTCAGGTCCACGCGCGCCCGCCCGTCCGGCAGCCGGGCACTGTGGCCGGTCACGGTGACGCTGCCATGCTCGGTGAACTTGATGGCATTGCCGAGCAGGTTGAACAGGATCTGGCGGATGCGCGTGGCATCGCCGAGCAGCAGGTCGGGCCCGCCCCCGATCCGCTCGGTGAGCGTCAACCCCTGCGAAACGGCCCGCGGGCGCAGCGTCCCCGCCGCACCGGCGACCAGGGCGGCGAGGGAGAATGGCGCGTCCTCCAGATCCAACCGGCCGGCCTCGATCTTGGAGAAATCCAGCACGTCGCTGACGATGCGCAGCAACGTGCCGGCGGATTCTCGCATGGTGGCCACGACCTGCCGCTGCGCCGCCGTCAGGGTCTGGCCTTCCAGCACGTCCATCATGCCGATCACGCCGTTCATCGGGGTGCGGATCTCGTGGCTCATGGTGGCCAGGAACGTCGACTTGGCGAGGTTCGCCGCCTCCGCCTCGTTGCGCGCCGCCTGGGCTGCGTCGCGTTCGCGGGCCACCTGGGCTTCGTGATGCTTCAGCGCGGTGATGTCGCGGAACACCACGAGCGTTCCGCCTTCATGCACACGGAAGTAGGAGTATTCGATCCAGCGTCCATTGCCGCGCTGCCGCGTGTGGCTGTAGCCCTGGACCGTGCGGAAGCGCTGCATCGCCTGGGCCATGGCGATCTGGGCCTGGTCGGGCGAGCCATATTCACCGTGGTCGGCCAGCCATTGCATCAGTTCGGTCACCGTCGGCTGCCGCCGCAGCACTTCCGGCGGCATCTCGTGCATCGCCATCGCCGCCTGATTGGCGTAGCGGCACACGTCGTTGCCATCGACCAGCAGCACGCCGTCCTGCATCGTCTCCAGCACCGTCTGCATCAGCGCGCGTGTCCGCTCCGCCTCCAGCCGCGCCCGCTCCAGTGCCGCGTCGTCGCGGACCCGCTCGGAGACGTCCCGATGCACCAGCAGCCGCCGCCCGTCGCCGAGCATGAGCCACCGGACTTCGACCCAGGTCCCGTCCGCCAAGCGGCGGAGTTCCACCGAGCCGTCTGCCGCCTCGAACCGGGCGCGCCGATCGGCCAGTTCGGCGGCCAGTTCCTCGTCGGATTTCAGCTCGGCGCCTTCCACCACCTCGTTCCAGATGATGTCGGCGATGTGGTGGCGATGCCCGGCACGCGCCCAGGCGGAACTGCCGAGCGAGCGCAGCGTCCGGTTCACGGCGACGATGTTGCCGTTCTGCCCCACCAACGCGATGCCATCCACCAGCGCGTCGTGCATGGATTGCAGCTGCGCCGCGTCGCGCGCCGATTGCAGATTGCTCTCCAGCAGGTCGTGCCGGCGCTGCCGGTCGTCCGAGACGTCGCGCTGCAGCAACAGCCGGCAGCCGTCCGGCAGGCGGATCCAGCTTGCCTGGATCACCGGTGCCTCGCCGGCGTTGGTCGCCGGCGAGGCGTCGAAGCGCGCCATCACCATATCGAGGACACCCTCGATGTCCTGGTCGGTGACCTCCAGCCATCCCTCGGCCAGATCCGCCCGGAAATGGTCGCGCAGCCGCTGCGCCTGGACGAACAGCGAGCCTGGGCCGCCATCCAGCGAATGCA
>Ga0302314_10009357_pt1 | contig 17339 bp, 15 predicted proteins | sample III_Palsa_N2_3_FD_200533 | JGI IMG/M metagenome (GOLD analysis project Ga0302314, IMG submission 200533) | Peat permafrost microbial communities from Stordalen Mire near Abisko, Sweden - III_Palsa_N2_3 | ecosystem: Environmental > Terrestrial > Soil > Palsa > Peat permafrost | place: Sweden...
CGTGGCCCGCCGGGCCCGGCCGGGCAGCCCGGGGTCGTCGGCCAGCAGCCGCAGCGCGGCCAGGGCCGCGCCGGCCGAGGGCGGCGCCAGGCCGGTGTCGAAGATGAAACCCCGGCCGGTGTCGATCAGGGTCGCGATGACCTCGGGCGGGCCGAGCACGGCGCCCCCCTGGCCCGCCAGGGACTTGGACAGCGTGACCGTGCGGATGACGTCGGGCTCGGCGGCGATGCCCGCGGCGTGCGCGGTGCCGCGGCCGCCGTCCCCGAGCACGCCGAACGAGTGGGCCTCGTCAAGCAGCAGCAGCGCCTGGTGGCGGCGCGCGATGGCGTGCAGCTCGGCGACCGGGGCGACCCCGCCGTCCACCGAGAACACCGCGTCGCTGATCACGACGGCGGCCCGCTCGCTCCGGGTGGCCAGCGCGGCCTCGACCGCGCCGGTGTCGCGGTGCGGGCTGACCTGGAGCCGTATGCGGGCCCCCTTAGCCAGGCGGCAGGCGTCGATCAGCGAGGCGTGGTTGCCCGCGTCGGAGACGAGCAGGACGCCGCCGCCGTCGTCCAGAGCCGCGGCCAGCGCGGTCACGACCGAGAGGTTGGCCAGGTACCCGGAGGAGAACACCAGGGCGCCGGGGGCGCCGCAGAACGCCGCGAGCTCCCGCTCGAGCTCGGCGTGGAGCCCGGTCGTCCCGGTCACGAGGCGCGATCCGGTCGCCCCGGTTCCCCAGGTGCGGGCGGCCGCGGCCGCCGCGGCCGCCAGCCGGGGGTGCCCGGACAGGCCAAGGTAGTCGTTGGACGCCAGGTCAAGCGGCATGCTGGCCGGCGATCCCGAGGCAGGCGCCGGGCGGGGAACGAGCCGTCGGCGCAGCCCCGCCTCCTCGCGTGCGGCCGCCGCGGAGGCGAGCTGGGCCAGCGGATTGAATGACGGGGAATCGGAGCCGGGCATGCGCGCATAATGCCAGGTCATGCCCGGACATGGGAAATCTACCCCGGGACCGCGTGCCATGATAGACGGGTGCCGACGCTTACCGACCTCGCCAGGAACCACACCAGCCTGTCCGGGCATGACCTGGAGTGGCTGCACTCCCTGGTGTCGGACTGGCAGCTCCTCGCCGACCTGTCGTTCGCCGACCTCATCCTCTGGGTGCCGATGCGCCCGGTGGGCGGCACTGAGGCCGCGCCGGTCCCGGCCTGGCTGGCCGTGGCGCAGATGCGGCCGACGACCGGCCCGACCTCGTTCCCCCATGACGTGGTGGGCAGCCAGGTCGACCCGGGCCAGCGGGCGGTACTCGACTCGGCCCGGCGCGAGCGGCGCATCCACCGCGAGAGCGACCCCGACTGGACGTCCGGCGTTCCGGTGCGGGCCGAGGCCATCCCGGTGACCAGGGACGGCCGGGTGATCGCGGTCATCGAGCGGTCAACCAACCTGAACGGCGCGCGCACGCCGAGCCGGCTTGAGCTGACCTACCTGGCGGGCGCGGATGACCTGGCCCGGATGGTGTCCGAGGGCACGTTCCCCTACCCGGGACACGACGCCGCGCTGGTCCGCTCGCCCCGCGTGGGCGACGGGCTGCTCCGGCTCGACACCGCGGGCCGGGTCACCTACGCCAGCCCGAACGCGCAGTCCGCGTACCGCAGGCTCGGGCTCTCGGCCGACCTGATGGGGGCCGAGCTCGGCTCGGCCACCGGCCAGCTGGCCGCGTCGGGCGCCCCGGTGGACGAGTCGCTGATGGTGGTGGCCAGGGGCCGGGCGCCCAAGGAGACCGAGATCGACGTCAACGGCACGGCCGTGCAGCTTCGGGCCATCCCCCTGGTGGTGGGCGGCCAGCGGACCGGGGCGCTCGTCCTGGTGCGGGACGTCACCGAGCTGCGCCGCCGGGAGCGCGAGCTGCTGACGAAGGAAGCGACGATCAGGGAGATCCACCACCGGGTGAAGAACAACCTGCAGACGGTGGCCGCGCTGCTGCGGCTGCAGGCCAGGCGGCTGCAGGCGCCGGAGGCGCGGGAAGCGCTCGAGGAGGCGGTGCGGCGGGTCGGCTCGATCGCGATCGTGCACGAGACGCTGTCGCACACGCCGGAAGAGATCGTGGACTTCGACGACATCGCCGACCGGGTCGCGATGATGGCGGGCGAGGTGTCCTCGCCCGAGGCCCGGGTGACGCCCAAGATCACCGGCCAGTTCGGCATGCTTCCCGCGGTGGTGGCGACCCCGCTGGCGATGGTGCTCACCGAGCTGCTGCAGAACGCGCTCCAGCACGGGTTCGGCACCGCGCCCCGGTCGCCGGACGCGGATGAGGGGATGATCGAGGTGGTGGCCGCGCGGGCGCCGGAGCAGCTCACCGTCACGGTCACCGACAGCGGCGCCGGGCTGCCGCCGGGATTCGACCTGGAGAACACCACGAGCCTGGGCCTGCAGATCGTCAGGACCCTCGTGGTCGCGGAGCTCGGCGGGCAGCTCACGCTCTCGCACCGGCCAGGCGGCGGCACCATAGCGATCGTCGACTTGCCCGTGCGCTATGAGCCTAAGCTCCGCCCAGCCTCGTTGCCTGAGACCCACAAGCCTCAGGCTCAACTGCCTTAAAACGCCCTGCTTCGTTGAACGCTCGACTGTCTCAGACGCTCGCGCGGGCCCGCAGCCGGACCGCGCGCCGCTTGACCGCACGCCGCTCGTCCTCGCTCATGCCACCCCAGACGCCGGCGTCCTGACCGGAGTCGATGGCCCAGCGGAGGCACTCATCGAGTACGGTGCACCGTCGGCATACCTGCTTAGCGTCTTCAATCTGGAGGAGCGCCGGACCGCTGTTTCCGATCGGGAAGAACAGCTCTGGATCTACCTCGCGACAGGCGGCGATGTGGCGCCAGTCCATGGTGTCCACTCCTTCTTGGCGTTGTGGCTGGTCATCGGTGAGGTCAGCCACATGCCAATCCGTGCTTGTGAAGCAATTCACGAGCTATGGGGTATGTCAGGAATGAGTTTTCATTCCTGAGCCTTGGTAGTGCCGAGGTGAGCGAGCCGGGTATGAGGTAACGCCCGGATACTCTCCGAAGGGCGGCCCACCCGTATCGGCCGTGTTCGAACGCGCACGTTTACGTCGCCCCTGGCACCAGAACTAGCCTCTCAACAGGGCAGAGCCAACGCAAGAGGGCGCGGCCGAGAGTCTGCTGAATTTGATGTCAGATCGATCACAGTGAGAGAGCTACGTCACACTACAACACTCAGCGCGTCGGGGACAAACCGGAAAGCGACTGATTCGGTTTCGCCCAGGTACTCGCCGTCGATGTGAAAGGCGATCGGGCGGGCCGCCGCGAAGGAGAGCTCGGTCAGCGCCGAGGCGCTGACGATGTCCCGTCCGGCCGGCAGCTCCTCGTGGCGGGACTGCATCATGTGCCCGAGCGCGGCCAGCGTGGTCAGCGTGCGCAGCCGACGCAGCGCGAACAGGTCGAGGCCCGAGCTGAAGTCCGCGTGCGCGGGCCGCACCGGGTGGCTGCCCAGGTACGTCCACGGCGAGCTGTTCGTGACCACCCCCATGAACAGGCCGGTGACCGGGGACAGGCCCGGGGCGCGCAGGCTGAGGGCCGGGCTGTGCCGGTCGGTGCCGGTGTAGTAGCGGCGCACCGTCGTCCGCAGGTAGGCCGCCGTGGAGGCCCGGCGGCCGCTGGCCCGCTGCCGGTCCATGTCCGCGATGACCTCGGCGTCGAGGCCGAGGCCGACGCTGAAGGTGAAGTAGCGGTCCCCGGCCAGGCCGAGCCCGATCCGGCGCTGCCGGCCCGCCTCGATCGCGGCCAGGATGTGCCGCACCGCGCCGGCCGTGTCGGCGGGCAGCCCGAGCGTGCGGGCGAACACGTTGCCGCTGCCGCCCGGCACCGGCGCCAGGGCCGGGCGCTCGGGCACGCTCATCAGGCCGTTGACGACCTCGTTGACCGTCCCGTCGCCGCCGAACGTGATGACCAGGTCATAGCCGTTCGCCGCCGAGTCGGCGGCGAGCTGGCCGGCGTGGCCGCGATACTGTGTTTGTCTGGTAATAAGCTCCAGCCGGGAGCCGAATGCGCGGACCGCCAGGCCGGCGTCGTGTGCGGTCATAGAGGTCGCGCGTGGATTAACGATCAAAAGCGCGCGCACGTGCTCAGGTTAGCGGGGCCGAAAGGATGCGGGACTAATGGGGATGCGTTCAGCCGAAAGCACCGCGGGCACGACGGGTGCCGCCGGGGCCGCGGGCGGGACGCCTCGCCGGCCGCCGCTGCTGCTCATGGCGGCCGTGGCCCAGGGCCTTGAGGCGGCGGGGCTGTGCGTGGTGGTGGTAGCCGAGATCGTCGCCGCGGCGTCCGGGCAGTCCTGGCGGTCGTCCAACGCGATCGGGATCATCGCGCTCGAGCTGATCGCGGCGATCGGCGTGGCCGTGGCCGCGTCGGGCCTGGCCCGGATGCGGCCCTGGAGCCGGACCCCGGCGGTGATGACCCAGGTGTTCGCCGGGCTGATCGCGATCTGGCTGATCGAGGCCCACCGGGTCTGGTGGGGGACGCCCACCCTGCTGCTGGCGATCGCGGGGCTCGTCGGCATCTTCGCGCCGACGAGCCTGCGCGCCCTCCATCACCGCGACTAAGCGCCGCGGCTAGTCGTCGAGGGTGAGGCCTTCCCTCAGCTGAGCCAGCGTCCGGGCCAGCAGCCGGGACACGTGCATCTGGGAGATGCCGAGCTCGGCGGCGATCTGCGACTGCGTCATGTTGCCGAAGAAGCGCAGCAGCAGGATCTTCTTCTCCCGGGGCGGGAGCCGCTCGAGCAGCGGCTTCAGTGACTCCCGGTACTCCACCCCTTCGAGGGCCTCGTCGATCATGCCGAGCGAGTCGGCCACGGCCGGCGCGTCCTCGTCGCCGGAGTCGGGGGCGTCGAGCGAGACCGTGGAGTACGCGTTCGCGGACTCCAGCCCCTCGAGGACCTCTTCGTCGGTCATCTGCAGGTGCGCGGCGAGCTCGCTCACCGTGGGCGCGCGGCCCTCGCGCTGGGCCAGCTCGCCGATCGCCTTGGTCAGCGAGAGCTTGAGCTCCTGCAGCCGCCGGGGCACGCGGACGGCCCAGCCCTTGTCCCGGAAGTGCCGCTTGATCTCGCCCACGATCGTGGGCGTGGCGTAGGTGGAGAACTCCACGCCGCGTTCCAGGTCGAAGCGGTCGATGGACTTGATCAGCCCGATGGTGGCGACCTGGGTGAGGTCGTCGAGCCACTCACCGCGGTTGCGGAACCGGCGGGCCAGGTACTCGACCAGCGGCAGGTGCAACTCGACCAGGGTGGCCCTGATCCTGATCCGCTCGGGGTCTCCGGGTGGCAGGACGGCCAGCTTCTCGAACAGCTCCCGCGCCCGGGTTCGGTCGGGCGAAGAAGAGTGCTCTGACCGGGGCGTGGGTGTGGTTTCCTCGCTCACGGTCACCTCGAACTCCTCGGTCACTTGGACCTCGTATTCGCTGCTCACAGGACTCCTACCCGCCCCGCCGCTTGGCGAGGACGATCGAGACCCGGTCGTCGGGGCCGATCCGGGAGTCCACCGAGCCGGCCAGCGCCGACAGCACGGTCCAGGCGAAGGTATCGCGGGCCGGCATCCGGGCCTGCGCGGCGGTCACCGACACGGTGATCGTCACCTGGTTGGCGCCAAGCTCGAAGACGCATTCCAGGTCGGTGCCCGGGATGGCCTGGGCGAGGAGCATCGCGCAGGCCTCGTCGATGGCGATCCGCAGGTCCTCGATCTCGTCGAGGGTGAAGTCCAGCCGGGCCGCGAGCCCGGCGGCCGCGGTGCGCAGCACGGACAGGTAGGCGCTCTCCGCGGGCATCTTGACCTGCACGTAGTCGGCGTTTTCCCGGCCCCCCGGGGGCGCCGTGGTCGCGGCGGTGTCTTCGGTCACGTCTCTCCGTCGGTCAGTTCCTGGCCGACGTCTTGTCGGCCACTAATTGCAACCTACCGCTATCCGGGAACAGAACGCGGCAGCGCCGTCCCCCCAGCGGGGTTGGCGCTGCCGCGTCTGTGCGGTGACGGGTGTTATGCCTGCTTGGTCTCCCAGAAGATCTTGGCGATCTCGTCGATCTTGGCCAGCAGCTTGTCCGCGGTCTCCACGTCGTTGGAGCCCTTGGTGCCGCCCGCGCCCGCCAGCTTGGTGGCCTCGTTGAAAAGGCCGTTCAGCTGCGGGTACTTCTCGAAGTGCGGCGCCTTGAAGTAGTCCGTCCACAGCACCCACAGGTGGTGCTTGACGAGCTCCGAGCGCTGCTCCTTGATGATCAGCGCGCGGGTCCGGAACGCCGGGTCGTCGTTCGCCTGGTACTTCTCGGCGATGGCCTTGACGGACTGCGCCTCGATCAGCGCCTGTGCGGGGTCGTAGACGCCGCAGGGAAGGTCGCAGTGGGCATGGGCGACGGACTTCGGCGCGAGCCAGGTGAGCAGCTTCATCGATTCCCTTTCTCACTTCCAGATCACTAAGGTGTCACTTCCGACACTACTCCGTAGGCAGGAAGGTAAACGTGGACGCCCGCCCCAAGCGCTGGCCGCTGATGCGGGTCGCGGTCGCCGAGCGCTCCATGGAGCCGGCCCTGCGCCCGGGCGACTGGCTGCTGGCCTGGCGCACCCGCCGGGTCCGTCCCGGCCGGGTGGTGCTCGCCTGGCATCCGCAGCGGCCGGGCTTCCTGCTCGTCAAGCGGGCGGCCTGGCGGGAGGAGGGGGGCTGGTGGCTGGCGTCGGACAACCCGGCCGCGGGCGCGGTCGACAGCGCCCGCTTCGGCCCGGTGCCGGCGGAGAAGATCGTGGCGGTGGTGCTGGTCCGCTACTGGCCGGTCCGCCGGCCCGGTCTTTAACCATGGTGAACGGGCCGGGGCTGCACCAGCAAGGCCCCGCTCCCGCGGCTGCGGGGGCGGGGCCTTGACCGGTGGTGCTCGTCTTCTGCTGTACGTCGCCTGCTAACCGCGCGGGCTACTCCACGTCGAGGTCGCCCATCCGCGAGGACTGCTTCTCGACGAGCACCTCGACCTCTTCCCTTGACAGCTTGGAATACTGCGCCCAGTAGAAGATGGCCAGGCTGAAGCCGGCCACGACCAGCATGTCCCACCAGAACGGGATGCGGCCGGTGTTGATCGGCGGCGCGCCCGAGCCGAACTGGCCCATCCAGGAGATGATGCCCATGCCGATCAGGTAGACCGGCAGCCACTGCGCCGACCGCCAGTCGAGCGGCGGGCGCTCGGGGTCGAAGATCATCATGATCCCGATCAGCACGTAGCCGATGACCAGGCAGACCCCGAGCTTCCAGATGACGTTGAAGCCCGACCAGTAGATGATCATGTTGGCGATGATGAAGGCCAGCGGCGAGAACCAGACGGCGCCGGGTACCCGGTACGGCCGCGGGGCCTCGGGCAGCTGGCTGCGGAAGGCCGAGAGGGAGAGCGGCGCGCCCGCGTACATGAGCACGCTCGCCCCGGTGACCAGGCCGACCAGCGCCTGCCAGCTCGGGAACGGCAGCAGGAAGAAGATGCCGAACACGAACGAGAGGATCAGGCTGACCCAGGGCACGCCGAACCGGTTGGTCTTCTGGAAGATCTGCGGGTAGTACCGGTTCCTGGCCAGGCCGTAGCCGACCCGCGAGGTCGAGGTCTGGTAGATCGCCGCGGTGCCCGCCGGAGAGATGAAGGCGTCGATGTGCAGTAGCGTCGACAGCCAGCCGAGCCCGGCCAGGCCCGCGATGGCGGCGAACGGGTACGAGGTCACCGCGGTCGCCGCGGTCGCCAGGCTGGACTTGCCCGCGGCCAGGACGGCGATGCCGGGGAAGCCGTTGTGCAGCAGGTCGGGCTGGGTGGCGCCGATGAGGACGACCTGGGCCAGGACGTACACCAGGGTGCCGATCAGCACCGAGATGATGATCGCCCGGGGCAGGTTCTTGGCCGGGTTCTTGATCTCGCCCGCGAGCTGGTCAGCCTGCTCGAAGCCCAGGTAGGAGAACACGATGCCCGCACCCGGGATCGCGCCGAACACGGCCTTGATGCCGAACGGCATGAAGCCGCCCTTGCCGTCGATCGCCCCGGCCACGCCGGCCGTGAAGTTGGCCCCGTGGAACTTGAAGAACAGGACGATGATCGTGAGCACCGGGATCGCGACCTTCCACCAGGTGATCGTGTTGCTCACCATGGCGAAGTACTTCACCGCGAGGAAGTTCAGCAGCGTGAACAGGCCCATCAGCACGATCGCGGACACGAAGCCGAGGTCGGTGACCTTGCCGTTGCTGAACAGGTTCTGCCACTGGTTGGTCGGGTCGGAGGTGCTGTGCACGTAGTACGACCCGTACTGCAGCACCGCGTAGACCTCGACCGGGGCCACGGTGACGGCCTGCAGCCAGGAGAAGAAGCCGAACGAGATGCCCGCGACGCTGCCGAACGCCAGGTGGGGGAACCGGGCGGTGCCGCCGGCCACCGGGAACATGCCGCCAAGCTCGGCGTGGACGAGGGCGAGGATGATGACGCACACGCCGCCAATGAGCCAGCCGTAGATGGCCGCCGAGCCCGCCGCGGCCGCGGCGCCCAGTCCGGCGAACAGCCAACCGGAACCAATGATGGACGTCTCCGACGCCCATATCGCTCCGATCAGCCCGACGTCGCGCCGAAGCCCGACGTCAGCTGGCCGGGCGACACTCGCTCCGGCGGACCCAGTATCAGTTGACATGATCTATTGCTCTTCTCTCGTCTTTCGGTCATGCCCCGGGGGGCCTGCCACTCGGCCCCGCGGGGGTTTCATCGGCGTCGAGTGGGCGTGTCAATAAGGGCAGCAGAGTGAGAACATCGTAGGGATGATCATCACCCTTCGGAAGTCCATACCGGATTCGGTTTTATAACGCAGGTCCCCGACCTGCGCATCTCTGACGGCCGCCTAAATGACATCCCGGGCGCGTCACGCTCCGATGTCGCGACAATTACCTGGCGGTTTCCAATTATTTTGGTTTGTGACCCGCGCGTTGGGGGAATCGATATCTTATTGGAGCTTGTGAAACCATTCACGAGCTGCCGCCCGATTGGCTGATGGGGACCCGTTATTGCCGCCAATGTCCATTTCGGCGGCCGAATGGGCGCCTCGGGGCCGCGGGCTACGCCTGCGGGTCCTCGCCGCGCTTGCGGGCGCGGTACGCGGTGACGTTCGCCCGGCTGGCGCACCGGTCCGAGCAGTACCGCCGGGTGTGGTTGACCGAGGTGTCGATGAACACGCCCTGGCACGGCGCCGCCTGGCACACGCCGAACCGGTCGATGCCGATGTCGGCCAGCCGGACCGCGAGCCCCATGGCCGCGCCCGCGGCGTACTTGTCGGACATCGAGCCGCTCTCGGTGTAGTGCACGTGCCAGGGCTGCCCGTCGTGGCCGGAAAGCTGGGGATGCACGGGGTACTGGATGAGGAGCTCGTTCAGCCGGTCGGCGGCGTCCGCGCCGTTCCCCTGCGAGCAGGCCACGAAGAACCCGCGGAACTCCTCGCGCAGCATGCGCAGCGACTCAAGGTCGGCCCGGCTGATGCCGTGGTTCAGGTGCTCCCGGTCGGCGACGAGCGCGCGCAGCCCGTCCATCGAGGTGAGCACGTCGCCTCCCTCGTGCCCGAGGCTGGCGGTGTTCACGAGCCGGACGGCGAGTTCGGCATAGGAGGATAGTTCCACTCGCGATTCCTCGCTGCGGGGAAGGCTGGTGTAATAGGCTGGTCCCGTTGATGAGTATTACACAGAACGACGCTTGTAACGCCAGTGGCGCTCTGTGCATGGCAGAATGTGTACACGGGGAACCCCCGTATCTGCTAGATCACCGTACGTGAGGCGTGCCCTGGCCGGGCAACCCCGTCGCCAGGCGCCCCCGGATCAGGTGCTCTGTCCCCTGTTTCCCTAGCCTGGGGGTTACCGTGGCCGACGAGGCTGCCTCTTCTTCTTGTATCTCTTCCCGTGACGCCGACCCCGTCTTCGCGATGCACCGGGGCGGCAAGATCGACGTTCGCCCCACCGTGGACGTGCCCGACCGGGCCGCGCTGGCCATGGCCTACACCCCCGGCGTCGCCCGGGTCTGCAGCGCCATCGCCGACGAGCCCGAGCTCGCCAGCGAGTACACCTGGACCGGCAACACCGTCGCCGTGGTCAGCGACGGGACCGCCGTTCTCGGCCTCGGCGACATCGGCCCGGCCGCGGCCATGCCGGTCATGGAGGGCAAGGCGCTGCTGTTCAAGAAGTTCGCCGACATCAACGCGGTGCCGATCTGCATCGACGTCACCGCCGTGGACGACGTGGTGCGGGTGGTCACCGCCCTCGCCCCGAGCTTCGGCGGCATCAACCTGGAGGACATCTCGGCGCCGCGCTGCTTCGAGATCGAGGACCGGCTCCGCGCCGCCCTCGACATCCCGGTCTTCCACGACGACCAGCACGGCACCGCCATCGTCGCGCTGGCCGCGCTGGGCAACGCCGCCCGCGTGGTCGGCAAGGACCTGAGCGCGATGCGGGTCGTGGTCTGCGGGGCCGGGGCGTCCGGTATCGCGGTGTCCAAGATCCTGCTGGCCGCGGGCATCGGCGAGATCGGCGTGGCCGACAGCAAGGGCATGATCTACCACGGCCGGGACGGGCTCAACCCGGCCAAGGCGGCGCTGGCCAAGGTGACCAACGGCTCCGGTTTCGGCGGCGCGCCCGAGGCCGCGCTGCGCGGCGCGGACGTGTTCATCGGCCTGTCCGGCGCCACCCTGCCGGTCGACGCCCTCACCCGGATGGCCCCGGGCGCGATCGCGTTCCTGCTCTCCAACCCCGAGCCCGAGATCCACCCGGAGATCGCCCGCGAGCACGCCGCCGTCGTGGCTACCGGCCGCAGCGACTTCCCGAACCAGATCAACAACTCGCTCGCCTTCCCCGGCGTCTTCCGCGCCGCCCTCGACGTCCGGGCGACGACCATCACCGAGCACATGAAGCTGGCCGCGGCCAACGCGCTGGCCGCCCTGGTCGGCGACGACGTCTCGCCCGACTACGTCATCCCCAGCCAGTTCGACGAGCGCGTCGCCCCGGCCGTCGCCGCGGCCGTCGCCGACGCGGCCCGCGAAGACGGCGTAGCCCGCCGCTAGCCGCACCGGCTAACCAGCACAAACGGGCGGTGCTCCCCACCAGGGGAGCACCGCCCAATTAATCAGCGTTCACTCACTTGCGGCACCCCGCTCTTCCCGCGCCTGCCGGGTTCCCGATAGTGTCATGATCATGTATGCCGTCTTCGCCGCGCGTATCGATGCCGATGACCCGCTGAGCGGGCTTGAGACCGGGGAGCGGCCGGACCCCGAGCCGGCCGCCGGGTGGACCACGGTCACCGTCAAGGCCACCGCCCTCAATCACCACGACGTCTGGTCGCTGCGCGGCGTGGGGCTGCCCGCCGACCGGCTGCCGATGATCCTCGGCTGCGACGCCGCCGGGGTCGACGAGGACGGCAACGAGGTCGTCGTGCACGCGGTGCTCGGCGACCCGGACGCCGGCGACGGGGACGAGACCCTCGACCCCCGCCGCTCGCTGCTCTCCGAGCGGTACAACGGCACGTTCGCCGAGAAGGTCGCCGTCCCCCGGCGCAACCTGGTGCCCAAGCCCGCGGCCCTGTCTTTCGCGGAGGCGGCCTGCCTGCCCACGGCTTACCTGACCGCCTACCGGATGCTGTTCGACAAGGCCGGCGTGCAGCCGGGCGCGACGATCCTCGTCCAGGGGGCCAGCGGCGGGGTCGCCACCGCGCTGATCCTGATCGGCCGGGCGGCCGGCTACCGGATGTGGGTGACCAGCCGCAGCGAGGCCAAGCGCGAGGCCGCGGTCAAGCTCGGCGCCGACCAGGCGTTCGCCACCGGCGCGCGGCTCCCCGAGCGGGTCGACGTCGTGATGGAGACCGTCGGCCAGGCCACCTGGTCCCACTCGGTGCGCTCGCTCAAGCCCGGCGGCCGGATCGTCATCTCCGGTGCCACCAGCGGCGACGTCCCGCCCGCCGAGCTCACCCGGATCTTCTTCACCCAGCTGTCGGTCGTCGGCTCGACCATGGGCACCCGCGCCCAGCTCGGCCGGCTGCTCCACTTCTGCGAGCAGACCGGCACCCGCCCGCTGATCGACCGGGTCCTCCCCCTGGCCGGCGCCCGCGAGGGCTTCGCCGCCATGATCGACGGCGCCCACAACGGCAAGATCGTCTTCACGCCCTAACAGCCAACGCCGACAACTAGCTGACAGCGGCACTCGGCTGACGGCGGCGGTCCTCATCTTTGTACCTAAGCCGTACCCCCATAAGCGGCAAAACGGACAGGAAAGTGGTCATCTCCGGTACAAAGATGCGGGGACGGTCATCTCAGGTACAAAGTTGGAGATGGCCGTGGGCCTGCCGTGGGGACCGGGTGACCCCGGCCCCAGCCCTGAAGGGGGCCGGGGGCTAGGCGTCGGCTTCGGGGGCGGGGGAGCCGGCCGGTGCTGCCGGGGTTGGCGCGTCCGACGGGGCCGACGAGCCCGACGAGTCCGACGGCGCTGCCGGGGTTGGCGGGGCCGACGGGGTTTCCCCGGCGGGGGTGCTGTTGATGCCGAAGACCTCGGTGCGGATGCGGTCCAGGGTGTCCTCGAGGATGTTCCTGAGGGTCGGGAGGACCTCGGTGCCGACGAGGGTGCTCGAGTCCCAGGCGACGGAGCGGAGGTCGGTGACGAAGTCCCGGGCGAGCCGTTCGAAGTCGCGGAGCGCGGCCATGTCGTGCGCGCCGGGCCAGCCGGGGCGGCCGGACCGCTCGGTCCAGCGGCTCCACTCGCCCCAGTTTCCCCACTCGCCCCAGCCGCCGGTGTCGCGCAGGCTGGCGGCGTCCTCGCGCAGGCGCTGAGCCCGGCCGAAGGCCTCGTCCCGGGCCTGCTTCGCCTGCTCGCGCGCTTGCTCGCGGACCTGCTTGGCCTGCGCCCAGGCCGCTTCCCGGGCCTGCTTCGCCTGCTCGCGGGCGGCGTCGGCGGCCTCGCGGGCCTCCCGGGCGGCGTCCTTGACCGCGCTGGCGCCGGCGCCCTTGGCGCTGCCGGAGGCGGTGCTTGAGGGGGTGCTTGAGGGGGTGCCGGACTCGGTGCGGCGCATCTCGCGGGCGGCCCGGGTGAGCTCCTCGCGCAAGCTGCGGACCGTGTCCCTGACGTCCTCGCGGACCTCGCGGACGATGTCGCTGACCGACGCGGACAGCTCGGCCTCGAGCTCGTCGAGCTCGGCGCCCCGGCTGTGCAGCTCGGCCCGGCCGGCCTCGGTGATCCGGTAGACCTTGCGCCCGTTCTCTTCGTCGTGGGTAACCAGGCCCTCTTCCTCGAGGCGGGCGAGCCTGGGGTAGATCGTGCCGGGTGAGGGAGCGTAGACGCCCATGAACCGGTCGCGCAGCAGCCGGATGACCTCATAGCCGTGCCTGGGTTCCTCGTCGAGCAGGCGCAGCAGGTACAGCCGAAGCCGTCCATGGCGAAAGACCGGGGTCATCGGGTTTTGCTCTCCATCTCTGCCGACGCTCGCCGCAATAGCGTGACGGAGCCGGACATGGTGGTCACGGACACTCGTCCGTTACCTGCACCAACGTTACCGCTTGCGACATGTGAGGCTGGCGCCTTGACCGTCCGCAGTGAATCGAATTCAGTTCGGACCGGGCCGGAGGTGGACTGCAGCCGGACCTCGGCGTCGCTGTCGGACGGGAGCCGCAGGGCCACGTCTCCGGACATCGTGCTGATCTGCATGGTGCCCGCCGCGGCCAGCGTGACGTCCGCCGTGATCTGGCCGCTCATGGTGCTCGCCTCGAGGTTGCCCAGCGATCCGCCGGCCAGCGTGAGCGCGCCCGACATGGACTTGAAGCGGACGGCCCCGTCGATGTCGCACGCCGCGACCTCGCCCGACATCGTCTCGGCGGTCACGTCCCCGGTGACCCCTTCCAGGGTGATGTCACCCGACATCCCCTTGACCGAGGCCCCGGCGCTCAGCCCGGACACCACGGCCGACGCGCTGAGCACGCCGAGCTGGATCGGGCAGTCGGCCGGGACGGTGATGGTGACCGCGACGGTATCGTGTTTCGGCTTCAGGAAGCCGAGCAGGCCGTCCCAGGTCAACGACTCGTAGCTGATCGTCAGCGTCCCGTCGACCAGGCTGGCCTGGAGCGGGCGCCCCCGGAACTCGGTGACCGTGAGCGATGGCGTGTCGTCGGTCGCGAGCACCGCGACCGAGCCCCCCATCAGGCGGACGTTCACCGCGGTGACTTCGTCGAGGTCCAGGCTCGTCGGCCCGTCAATCGTCCAGTTCGGCATGGCCATCCTCCCGCGCGACAACGTGTTCTCATAAACACGATATATCTTGCTTGGCCAAAGTCAAGATGTATCGCGTTTATGTGCCTGCGGGGCGGAGCGACGGTCCGTTCGCTAACCGGATTTCTGCCTTTTACTCGTCGGCGAGCTCACCGTCGTCGTCGTAGTCGAGCCGGGCCAGCCACGACCCGAGGCGGTCGACCGCCGTCTCGAACTCCGGGTTCACGTCCACGAAGTCCCGCAGCCGCTCGGCGAGCCAGGCCATGGTGACCTGCTCCTCACCCCGGCGGCTGTCGAGTTCCTCGATCCCGGCGTCGGTGAAGTACATCCCTAGCCCTCCGTTGGGATAGCCGTCTCGATCAGTTCGGTGTGGGTCGCGTTGTGCACCTTGGCCGAGCCCGCCGCGGGCGCGGAGCTCGCGGGCAGCGAGATCAGCGACAGCGGCCGCCCGAGCAGCTCGGGCAGGCGCAGCGCCATCCGGGGCCAGGCTCCCTGGTTCGAGGGCTCCTCCTGGACCCAGACGAGCTCCACGTCGCCCGGGTACCGGGAGAGCTCGGCCCTGAGCTCCTCGTGCGGGATCGGGTAGAGCCGCTCGACCCGGAGGATCGCCGTGGACTTGGCGTTCACCGAGGCCCGGTAGCCGGCCAGGTCGTGGTAGATCTTGCCGCTGCACAGCACCACCCGGCGGACCGCCGAGGTGTCGAAGGCGGTGTCCTCGCCGATCAGCGGCTGGAAGGAACCGCTGGTGAAGTCGGCGGTGGCCGACGTCGCGGCCTTCAGCCGCAGCATCGACTTCGGGGTGAAAACGATGAGCGGCTTGTGCCGGCCGGACAGCGCCTGCCAGCGCAGCAGGTGGAAGTAGTTCGCCGGCGTGGTCGGCAGGGCCACGGTCATGTTGTCCTGGGCGCAGAGCGACAGGAACCGCTCGACCCGGGCCGAGGAGTGGTCGGGGCCCTGGCCCTCGTAGCCGTGCGGCAGCAGCAGGACCACGCTCGACTTCTGGCCCCACTTCTGCTCGCCCGAGCTGATGAACTCGTCGATGATCGTCTGCGCGCCGTTCATGAAGTCGCCGAACTGCGCCTCCCAGGCCACGAGCGCCTCCGGCCGGGCGACCGAGTAGCCGTACTCGAACCCCATCGCGGCGAACTCCGACAGCAGCGAGTCGTGGATGAAGAACCGCGCCTTGCCGTTGTCGAAGCGCTTGAGCGGGGTGTAGTCGACGCCGGTGTTGCGGTCGACGAGCACCGCGTGCCGCTGGCCGAACGTGCCCCGGCGGGTGTCCTGGCCGACCAGCCGCACCGGGTGGCCGTCCATCAGCAGCGAGCCGATGGCCAGCAGCTCGCCGGTCGCCCAGTCGATGCTGTCGGTGGAGACCATCGTGGCCCGGCGCTCGAGCTGCGGCTTGAGCCGCGGGTGGACGGTGAAGCCCTCGGGCAGGTTGACCTGGGTGTCGATGATCTGCTTGACCGCGTCCAGGCTGATCGCGGTGGGCACCCCGGTGTGGTTGACCGGGCGCTCGCCGACCTCGGCGGGCGCGACCGTGCCGGGCTGGGCCGGCCGCTCCGCCGCCTCCCGGGTCTCGGTGAACGCGCGCTCGAGCTGCTGCTGGTAGTCCCGCAGCGCGGCCTCGGCCTCTTCCATCGTGAGGTCGCCCCGGGCGATCAGCGACTCGGTGTACAGCTTGCGCACCGAGCGCCGCGCCTCGATCAGGTCGTACATCAGCGGCTGGGTGAAACTGGGGTTGTCGGCCTCGTTGTGACCGCGGCGCCGGTAGCAGACCATGTCGATCACGACGTCCTTGCGGAACGCCTGCCGGTAGGCGAACGCCATCCGGCCGACGCGGGCGACGGCCTCCGGGTCATCGCCGTTCACGTGGAAGATCGGCGCCTGGATCATCCGGGCCACGTCGGTGGCGTACACGCTCGACCGCGAGTACTCGGGCGCGGTGGTGAAGCCGACCTGGTTATTCACCACGATGTGGACCGTGCCGCCGGTCCGGTAGCCGCGCAGCTGGCTGAGGTTGAGCGTCTCGGCCACCACGCCCTGCCCGGCGAACGCCGCGTCACCGTGGATGAGCACCGGCAGGACGGTGAAGCCGTCCTCGCTCTTGTCGAGCACGTCCTGCTTGGCCCGGACGACGCCCTCGGTCACCGGGTCGCCGGCCTCGAGGTGGCTCGGGTTGGCGACCAGCGAGGTGCGGATGTGCCGGCCGCTCGCCGCGGTGAACGTGCCCTCGGCGCCCAGGTGGTACTTCACGTCGCCTGAGCCCTGGGTGGACTTCGGGTCGAGGTTCCCCTCGAACTCCTTGAAGATCTGCCCGTAGGACTTGCCGATGACGTTGGCCAGCACGTTCAGCCGGCCGCGGTGGGCCATGCCGATGACGGCCTCGTCGAGGCTGGCGTCGGCGGCCTCGCTGATCACAGTGTCGAGCAGCGGAATCAGCGACTCGCCGCCCTCGAGCGAGAACCGCTTCTGGCCGACGAACTTGGTCTGCAGGAACGTCTCGAACGCCTCGGCCACGTTCAGCTTGGACAAGACGCGCATCTGCTCGTCGTGGTCGGCCCGGGCCTGGGGTACCTCGACCCGCGCCTGGATCCACTTGCGCTCTTCCGGGTCCTGGATGTGCATGTACTCGATGCCGACCGTGCGGCAGTAGGAGTCGCGGAGCACGCCGAGGATCTCGCGCAGCTTCATCAGCTTCTTGCCGCCGAAGCCGCCGGTGGCGAACTCGCGCTCGAGGTCCCACAGGGTCAGGCCGTGCTTGATGATGTCCAGGTCTTCGTGCTTGCGCTGGACGGTCTCGAGCGGGTTGGTGTCGGCCATAAGGTGGCCGCGGACCCGGTAGGCGTGGATGAGCTCCTGCGCCCGGGCGGCCCGGGTGACGTCGTCCTCGTGCCCGTACGGGAAGTCCCTGACCCAGCGGACCGGCTCGTAGGGGATCCGCAGGCTGGCGAAGATCTTGTCGTAGAAGCCGTCCTCGCCGAGCAGCAGCGAGTGGATGATCCGCAGGAAGTCGCCCGACTGCGCGCCCTGGATGATCCGGTGGTCGTAGGTGGAGGTCAGCGTGACCGTCTTGCT
>Ga0302314_10009358_pt1 | contig 17339 bp, 11 predicted proteins | sample III_Palsa_N2_3_FD_200533 | JGI IMG/M metagenome (GOLD analysis project Ga0302314, IMG submission 200533) | Peat permafrost microbial communities from Stordalen Mire near Abisko, Sweden - III_Palsa_N2_3 | ecosystem: Environmental > Terrestrial > Soil > Palsa > Peat permafrost | place: Sweden...
GTGGGCTACCGCCCGGGCCTGGGGTTGTTCGAGCTCGGCGAGCTGGTCTCGGCCAAGACCGACCTGCGGGAGACCGCGCTCCCGTTCATGCAGGATCTCTACGAGGCGACGCACGAGACCGTGCACCTCGGCATCCGCGAGGGGCTTGACGTGGTGTATGCCGAGAAGATCCGCGGGCACAGCGGCGTCGACGTGCCGTCCCGGGTCGGCGGCCGGCTGCCGCTGTCGAGCACCGGGGTGGGCAAGGCGCTGCTCGCGTACGCGGAACCCGACGTGGTGGAGGCAGTGCTCTCCCGGCCGCTGCGGCGGCTGACCGACTACTCGATCACGGACCCGGCGAAGCTGGCCGGGGAGCTGGCCGAGATCCGCCGGGCCGGCCTGGCCTACGACCGCGAGGAGGCGGCGCTCGGGGTGGGCTGCATCGCCGCGCCCGTACTGGTCCGGGGCAAGGCCGTGGCGGCGCTGTCGCTGACGCTGCCGGCCGAGCGCATCGCGGCGGCCGGGCCGGCGAACGCGATCCGGGTGGTCAGCCTGACCCTGGCCCGCACGCTGGCCGGGAGAAGTGCCGGTTAAGTCCGGTGTCGGTTCTAATGCGGGGCTTGCGGGCCGAAACGCCCGAGTAGTTATTTCACTCTATGATTAAGGTGGTTCTTGCTTGCTCCGGCGGTAGGACTCGAACCTACGGCCATCCGATTAACAGTCGGACGCTCTGCCAACTGAGCTACGCCGGATTGTTAGCACGGTGGCCCGATACCCCGGAGCCCGTTTCCGTGCTGAGCATAAGCGTAGCGCATCTTGCGGGTGCCTGTGGCAGGCACGCCGGCCCTGCCTGGGGGATAACCGGGCTTGAGGCGGGTAGCTTACGGCAACAAAGCATAGTTAGCCTGGAACGGTCAGCGCAGCGATGCGCTGGCCAGCCGGAAAAAATGAGGCGCCGGGGCTGCAGATGGGTAAGCCATCGGCGCCGCGCACTGGAGCAAAAGGGGACCAGATGCGGTACAAGGCAACTTTCATCGCCGGCTTCGCCGTCGGCTTCCTGGCCGGCTCGCGATCTGGCCGGGGTGCGTACGACAAGATCGTCAGCGTCAGCCAGCAGGTCGCCCGCCATCCGAAGGTGCAGCAGGCCACGGGCGCGGCCCAGGCCAAGGCGACCGACCTGGCGAAAACCGCGGCGGCGAAGGCACCGGACGTCGCCAAGACGGCGGCCAAGACCGCGCAGGAGCAGGTGTCGCAGGTACCGAAGTACGTCTCCACCGCCAAGCAGGCGGCGCAGAGCAAGCTGCCGCCCAAGCTCGGCGGGACGAGCGGGCCGGGCGACGGCAGCGACGACCCGGCCGCGGACGGAACGGCGAGCGCGCAGGACGACGTCGCGCCCGACGGCACCCTCGTCTACCCGGTGGACGGCAGCTCGCCGTCGGTCAACGGGATCCGCTACGCACCCGACACGCCCTGAGGGCTCGAACCCCGCGCACGCTCGCGCCGGGTTCGAGCACTAGCGAACGCAGGATTAAGACAGCCGGCGTCGACCTCATTGTCGGCGCCGGCATGTCGGCTTCTGGCCCGCGGTTCACCTCGGGGTACCTCCCCGAGGTGAACCCGCGCGGGTGCGCTAGTCGAGGTACTCCCGCAGCAGCAGGGCGCGGGACGGATGGCGGAGCTTGGCCAGGGTCTTGGACTCGATCTGCCTGATCCGCTCCCTGGTCACGCCGAACTCCCGGCCGACCTCTTCCAGCGTCCGCGGATGCCCGTCGGACAGCCCGAAGCGCAGCTGGATAATCCGCTGCTCCCGCTCCGACAGCTCGCACAGCACCCGGTCGAGCTGGTCCTGCAGCATGATGAACGCCGCCGCCTCGATCGGGACCACGGCGTCCGCGTCCTCGATGAAGTCGCCCAGGTCCGACTCTTCCTCGCCGATCGGTGACTGCAGCGACACCGGCTCCTGTGCGATCCGCTGGATCTCCGCGACCCGGTCCGGCGCGATGCCGAGCTCGACGGCGATTTCCTCGACGGTCGCCTCCCGGCCGAGCTCCTGGTGCAGCTGACGCTGCACCCGGGCGAGCTTGTTGATCGTCTCGACCATGTGCACCGGGACCCGGATGGTGCGCGCCTGGTCGGCGATCGCGCGGGTGATGGCCTGCCTGATCCACCAGGTGGCATAGGTCGAGAACTTGTACCCGCGGGTGTAGTCGAACTTCTCCACCGCGCGGATCAGGCCCAGGTTCCCTTCCTGGATGAGGTCGAGGAACACCAGCCCGCGGCCGATGTACCGTTTGGCGATTGACACGACGAGCCGCAGGTTCGCCTCGATCAGCCGCTGCTTGCCGCGCACGCCGTCGGCCGCCAGCCATTCCAGGTCCGCGCGGTCGCCCGTGGAGACGGTGAATCCGCTGTTCAGCTTCTCCTCGGCGTACAGGCCCGCTTCGATCGACTTGGCCAGCTCGACCTCGTCCTCGGCGGTGAGCAGCGGCACCCGGCCGATCTCCCGCAGGTAGATCCGTACCAGGTCACTTGTTCCCGCATGGCGCACGGTCTCGGCGTCGATGTCGGGAAGCTTCGGTTCGTTTTCCTCTCCGGCCGCGTCGAGGACTTCGATGCCCTCGTCGGCGAGCACCCGCACTACCCCGTCGAGTGCGTCCGCCGTTAGCTCGGCCCGGTCGATTGCCGTGGTGACGTCCCCCGTCGTCACGAAGCCCCGCGTGCGCCCGAGCGCCACGAGGTCCGTCAACTGCGCTGTCAGCGATGGTCCGCTCGTTACTACGGTGAGGCTCACCCGACCAGTGTGCGGCACGTCACCCCGATTGCGGGGGACCTAATTTTGTTACTCTGACCAGAGGTTTAACCTCCGCGCAATGTGTGTAAGTACACCCTGTAATGTCGCGTGAGCCGGGCCCGAAGAGCCCGTTCACGGCCTTGGCCGGGACCGACGCGGAAGCCCGTTCCCGGCCTTCGCGGATCCTCCCCCGTAGGGGAACTAGGCGCCCGCCGCCCGCTCGAGCAGCCACTTGCGCCGCTGCTCGAGCGCGACCAGTTCGCCGAACGTCCGGCCGTACGCGGCCTGGTCTTCCTCCGGGTTCATCCGCTGCAGCCGCGCCTTGATCCCGGCGATCTCCCGGCCGACGGCCAGCTCCCCCACCCGGGCCAGCACGACGTCCGCGTACTTCTCATCCGGCTCGCCTGACATCTGCAGCGGTTCCACTGCCAGCTCGGTCACGAACGACCGCGCCCGGTCGTCGGGGGCGGCGTTGATCAGCGCCTCCACCCAGTCCCGGGCCCGGCCGGCGGTGCCCACGCCGCCGCACGCGGCGACAAGCCCGAAGACCGCGGCGTGGGCCGGCACGCTGAACGCCGTCGCGCCGAGCGCGTCGAACTCGGGCCCGGTGATCGCCGGCCACTGCACCGCGAGCTTGAGCGCTTCCCGCTCCACCCGCAGCACCGGGTCACCGCGGTCGTAGGGCCGTCCCCCCGGTCCCTGACCGCCCGGTCCCTGGCCCGGCTGCCCCTGGCCCGCGTTCGCGCGCCGCTGGCCGTTCTCGGACGCGCCCCCAGAACGGTTGAGGGTAGTCCTGGCTGCCTTCGTGGCACCCGCGGCGTTCCGGACCCGGTCCAGGATGTACCGCTCGTCCATGAAGCCGATCCAGCGGTCGAGGTCGACGGCGTACTGCTTCCACTTCGACCGGTCCTTGATCCGGACGATGATCGGAGCGGCCTCGTCGATCGCGGCGAACTGGCCTTCCCTCGTGTTCAGGTCGTGCCGGGTGAGCACCGACTTGATGGCGAACTGGAACAGCGGCACCCGGCGGGCCACGAGGTCACGGACCGCCGCATCGCCGTGCTTCAGCCGAAGGTCACAGGGGTCGAGGCCGTCTGGCTGCACGGCCACGAAGGTCTGGGTGACGAACTTCTCCTCCAGGCTGAACGCCCGCAGCGCGGCCTTCTGGCCGGCGGCGTCGCCGTCGAACGTGAAGATCACCTCGCCGGTGGACCCGTCGGTGTCCATGATCAGCCTGCGGAGGATCTTGACGTGGTCCTCGCCGAACGACGTGCCGCTGGTCGCCACGGCGGTCGGCACGCCGGACAGGTGGCAGGCCATCACGTCGGTGTAGCCCTCGACGATCACCGCCTTGCGCTGCTTGGCGATCTCCCGCTTGGCCAGGTCGGCGCCGTAAAGTACGTGGCCCTTCTTGAAGATCTGCGTCTCCGGCGTGTTCAGGTACTTCGGGTCGTCTTCCGGGTTGAGCTTGCGCGCACCGAAGGCGATCGTCTCCCCGGACAGGTCCCTGATCGGCCACATCAGCCGGCCGCGGAACATGTCGATCAGGCCGCCCCGGCTCGTCCTGCGGGCCAGGCCCGACTTGAGCAGCTCGTCCTCGGTGAAGCCGCGGGCGCGCAGGTGCTTGGTCAGCTCGTCCCACGCCGCCGGAGAGTAACCGACGCCGAACTTGCCCGCGTCGTCCAGCGAGAAGCCGCGCTCGGCCAGGAAGGCCCGGGCGATGCGGGCCGATTCGGCCTGGATGCGCTCGGCGTAGAACTCCTGAGCCTGCCGGTGCGCCTCGACCAGCCGGCGCCGCTGGCCGGTTTCCTGGCCGGGGACGTAGCCGCCCGCCTCGTAGCGGAGCTCGATGCCCGCCCGGGCGGCCAGCCGCTCGACCGCCTCGCCGAACTGCAGCTGCTCGACCTGCATGACGAACTTGAGGACGTCGCCGCCCTCGCCGCAGGAGAAGCAGTGATACAGCTCCTTGCCCGGTGTCACGTTGAACGAGGGCGTGCGCTCCTCGTGGAACGGGCACAGGCCCTTGAGGTGACCGCCGCCGGCCGGGCGCAGCTGAAGGTACTCACCGACCACGTCCGCGATGGGGGAACGCTCGCGAACGGCGGCGATATCTTCCTGACGAATGCGACCCGGCATGCTTGCGAGTGTATGCCGGTTCTGTATTCAAGCTTCTGCGTTCGTTGCCGTATACCAGGGTCCGTGTCGCGGCACGCGACGCGCACCGCGGTCTCCGGGCCCGCGGCAGGAGCTTCCGGGCCCGGGGCGGGCCACACGGCGGTCAGCCCCGCACTCGCGGCGGACACGGCCGTCAGCCCCCCGGGGCTTGAGCGGTCAGTCCCCCGGGAGCTTGAGTAGCCCGCGTCCGGCGGCGACCGCGACCGCGGCGGTGCGGCCCGAGACCCCGAGCTTGCCGCACGCGCGCAGCAGGTGGGTCTTGACCGTCGCCTCGCTGATGAACAGCTGACGGCCGATCTCCGCGTTGGTCAGGCCGCGCGCCGCGCAGACGAGAATCTCGGTCTCCCGGGCGGACAGCTGCGGCTGCGGCGGCTCCGGCTTGCGGCGCAGGTTTGTGACCAGGCGGCCGGCCACCGCCGGCGCCAGTGCGGTCTCGCCGCGGGCGACGGCGCGGACCGCCTCCGCCAGCTCGTGCCCGGTGGCATCCTTGAGCAGGTAGCCGACCGCGCCCGCCTCGACCGCACGCAAGATGTCGGCGTCGGTGTCATAGGTGGTCAGCACCACGACGCGCGGCCGGCCGCCTGCCGCCTGGGCCGTGATCGCCTCAGTCGCCCGCACGCCGTCGCCGCCCGGCATGCGCAGGTCCATCAGGATGACGTCGATGTCGACCCGGGCGGCGAGCACGACGGCCTCAGGACCCGAGCCCGCCTCCGCGGTCACCTCGATGTCCGGCTCGGCCGCGAGCATGCCGCGCAGCCCGGCCCGCACGACGGGATGATCGTCGGCCAGGAGCACCCGGATCTTGCCCTTTGGCCGCGGGGCGTCGCCGGTCATGCCGGGATCTCCGCCCGGACGGTGGTACCGGCGCCGGGGGCGGTAGTCACGCTGAGGGAGCCGCCTGCCTGGCGGAGCCGTTCGCGCATGCCGCGCAGGCCGAACCCGCTGCCCGGCAGCCCGGGGGCGGGGCCGGGGGTCCCTCGTGGGTCCGACGTGCCTGGAGGGGGCGCGGTGCCCGCGCGGCTCGACGTGCCCGTGCTGGTAGTGGTCGACGTGCCTGGGAGACTCGACTCCAGGGGGCTCGACTCTAGGGGGCTCGACTCTAGGGGGCTCGACGTATCCGCGGTGGCAGCCAAGCCGGACGCGAACCCGTGGCCGTTGTCGGTGACCGAGAGCTCGACCGTCGTGGCCGTGTAGCGCAGCCGGACGTCGACGCGGCTGGCCGCGGCGTGCCTGCGCACGTTGGCCAGCGCTTCCTGGCAGACCCGCAGCAGCACGACCTCGGTGGTCGTCGGCAGCGGGCGTGCGGTTCCTTCGGCCGCGCAGGTCGCCTCGATCCCCGCGGCCCGGCCGGTGGCGTCGGCCGCACGGGCCACCGCCCCGGCCAGGCCGCCGTCGTCGAGGCTGGCCGGGGCGAGGGCCGCGACGAGGGCCCGGGCCTCGGCCAGGTTCTCCCGGGCGGTGGCCAGGGCCAGCTGCAGGTGCTCACGGGCCGGTCCGGTGACGGCGGCCGCAGGCTGACCGGACTGAGTGCCTTCGGCGGCCTGGGCGGCCTGGATGAGCGTCACGATGCTGAGGAATCCCTGGGCCAGGGTGTCGTGGATCTCGGCGGCCAGCCGCTGCCGTTCGGCCAGGACGCCGGCCTCGTGGTTGGCAGCCGCCAGTTCCGTCTGGGCCGCCTCGAGCTGAGCGAGCAGGGCGGCCCGCTCGTGGCTCTGCTCGACTACCCGGGCCGTCCAGCGGCTGAAGACCCAGGAGAACGCGATCGCGAACAGGCCCGTGGCCAGCGAGCTCGCGACGCTCTCGGCGGTAATGCTCCGCACCGCGAGTACCAGGGCGGCGATGCCGTTGAACGCGACGACGAACACCATGGAGCGGTGCATCGGCGTCGTCATCTGGAAACACTGCGGGCTGAACGCGAACGCGAGGAACCAGGCATTGGGGTTCACGTACAGGACGACGGCGAAGAGCGCGATCAGCCCGGTCAGGTAGACCGGGCCGGGCCAGGAGGCCGCCGTCCGGTCCCAGGTCTGCTGGTCGAGCCGCATCACCGGGCGGCCGAGCAGCAGGTACCACGGGATCATGGCGGCGAGCGCCAGGCTGGCCGCTACGCGCATCGCCGCCGACAGCGACGCGGACTCGACCAGGATCGTGATCGCGACGTAGACGAGGCCGTAGAACCCCTCCCAGGCGGGCTCACCGAGACCCGCGCCGGCGGCCAGGGGGACCAACCCACGTTCTGTCGATCGTTTTTGATCTTGCCGGTGGCCTGCTGGCCGGCCCGGCTGACAGGACGGTTGACCGGTGGCGATCAGCTCCGGGGCTGCCAGCGGAACATTCTCGCGCATACCGCCAATCCTCCCGCGATCCAGGCCAGCAAAACCAGCGCGATCAGGGGATGCTCCCAGCTGCCCGCGGGCTCCAGGTGCACGGCCGCGGCGGGCAGGAAGACCGACCGCATGCCCTGGGCCAGCCACGTCAGCGGGAACACCGCCGCGACGTCGCGCAGCGGCTTCGGCACGCTAGTCAGCGGCACGACGAACACCCCGGAGATGAATTCGAGCACGGTAAGCAGCAGGCTGATGAGCGGGGCGGCGCCCGCGGACCGCTTCGGCAGGCTGCTCACCGCGATGCCGGCGACCGCGCAGGCGGCCGTGCCCAGCAGGAACACCCAGGCGAAGGTCAGCCAGCGGCCCGGCTGGCTCGGCAGGCTGACGTGATAGAAGGCCACGCCGACAGCCAGCAGCAGCGCGGTTTCCGCGATCGCGCAGACGAGCACCTGGAGAACCTTGCCCGCGAAATAGGCGACGTGCGGCATCGGGGTCGCGGACAGGCGCCGGAGGATGCCGCTCTCCCGCTCAATCGCGACCGAGATGCCGAGGTACTGGAAGCTGGTGGCCGCGATCCCGCCCGCGATCAGGCCCGCGGTATAGAGCTGGCCGATCGTGACGCCGCTGCCGCCCGCGGCCCGCTGGCTGCCGAAGATCGAGGCAAGCAGCACGAGCAGGATCGCCGGCAGGGCGACGATGAAGCCGACGGTTGACCGGTCACGGAAGAAGACCCGCAGCTCGGTACCGCCCCTGGCCGCGGCGGCGCGCCAGGCGGCGGGCAGCGCCTGCGGCCCGCCCGCGGCCGCCGCTCGCATCGCCGGTTCCGCTGTTATCTCTGTCATCGCTCGCTGTCTCCGATCAGTTCTAGGTAGACGTCCTCGAGGGCAGGCCTGGTCACGGTCAGGCCGGGGATCTCGCCGCCGAACTCCCGCGTCAGCTCGAGCACCAGCCGGGTCGGCGCCGCAGTCCGCTCGGCGCGCCGGCCCCCGGGGCCGTCCCAGCCGACCGTGGCGCTGCCCTGCGTGCGTCCGCCGAGTTCGGCCGGGGCGCCCTGTGCGACGACGCGGCCCGCCTTGATGACCGCGATCCGTGACGCCAGCGCCTCGGCCTCGTCCAGGTAGTGCGTGGTGAGCAGGATCGTGGTCCCGTCCTCGCTCAGCTGGCGGATCAGGTCCCAGAACTGCCTGCGCGCCTTCGGGTCGAAGCCGGTCGTCGGCTCGTCGAGGAACAGCAGCTCGGGACGCCCGACCACGGCGAGCGCGACGTCGAGCCTGCGTGCCTGGCCGCCGGACAGCAGGCCGATCCGCGCGTCCTTCTTCTCGGTCAGGCCGGTGAGGCCGATCACCTCGGCCGGGTCGCGCGGGCGGGGGTAGAAGCCGGCGATGTGGCGGACAAGCTCGGTCACGGTGAGTTCGGGGACGGTGCCCGCGGACTGCGCCACGATGCCGATCCGCGAGCGCCAGCCCCGGCCCGCACGGCCCCGTCCGCCGCTGGCCGGGTCCTGGCCGAGCACTTCGACGGTGCCCGCGTCCCGGCCCCGCTGGCCGGCGAGGATTTCGACGGTGGTGGTCTTGCCCGCTCCGTTCGGACCGAGCAGGGCGAGCACCTCTCCCCGGCTGATGTCCAGGTCGATGCCGTCCACCGCCTGGTGGCCCTGGTAGCTCTTGCGCAGGCCCCGGACGAGCACGGCCGGGTCCTGGCCGGGTTCCGCGATGGCATTGCTCATATCCCCGAGCATCGCGGGCCGGGGACGGGCCCCGGGTCGTCCGCCCGGGTCGGCTGCCGTCATCCGATCGGTGGACAGGTTGGTGCGGCGGGTGTCCCGCTGCCGGCCGCTGCGGCCGGTCAGGTCGGCCGCTGAGCTGGCCCGGCTGGCTGCGCGCCGGCCACCGCGGGGCAGCCGGGCGAGCACGGCCTGAGCACGCCCGCCCAGCCCCGGTGGCGGAGCGCGTTGGCCTCTTGCCGTGCCGTCTCGCAGGCCCTGGTGGTGACATCGCTCCAGCCGTAGCGGAGGGTCGCCCCGGTCACCGCCGCCTGGTTGTCCCGTTCCCGGTCCGGGACGCGCCGCTCGTCGGGGTGGAACCGCTGGCCGTCCAGTTCGATGACCAGTCCCCCGTACCGCGGGTAATACCGGTCGCGGAAGCCGTTGGTCCCGTCGGGCTTGCGGAACCGGGCCTGCTTGACCGGCTCGGGCAGGCCGTGCGCCCGCTGGACGTCCCGGTCGTGCCGGTACTCGAGTGGCGAGTGCACGCCTCCGGCGGCCACGGTGATGATCTCGCCAAGCTCGCGCCGCCAGCGCAGCTTCTTGCGGGCCCGCGCCACCAGCCTGAGGTCGCTTTCCGTCAGCAGCTTCTGGTTGAATCCGCCGGTGACGAGTGCCGCCACGTCGTCGGCGGCGGTGGCCGCGTGCACGAGGTCGATGACCGTTTCCTCGGCGATGGTGTACGGCGGGACCCCGAGCGGCCGCCACGTCATGGCCCGGCGGGACGACCGGTGGACAGCGACGCCGTCCGGCGGGACGACGCGCCTTTCGGCCGGAATGGTCACCTGGATGACCGGCGACCTGCGGTCTGTGAGCTTATTCAGCTCCGCGGCGGTTTCATGGCTGAGATAGGAGCCCGCTCCGGCGTACAAGAGCGCTGCCCACAGCCGCGCATCGCGCGTCACGGGGCCGCCAGACGTCGCATAGACACCTCGGAAAACCTGCCGCCACAGGCCATTCTTGAGTTTCCACTCGACGGCCTTCACCGACAGGCCGCATTGAAGGGCCTGCTTGCGGGTGATCACACCAGCTTGCAGGTTAGCGCGCTCGCGCAGGCTGCGCGGGACTTCTTCACTCACAGATCGAGTATGAGATCCGGCACCGACAATTCCGGCGACAGGCCGAATTCAAGCCACGTGAAGATTCAAGCCACGTGAAGCGGAAACCACGGACTAAGCCAGCGGCACCCAGGGCTAGTCTGAGTGGCCATTTCATGATCACCAAGGCACCTCAGGCTAAACCGAGCGGCTATTTCATGATCGCGGATTGTTTTACCCACCGGAGTGGGGCAAAGTCTCCGCCAGCAGGAAGGTCTCCGTGATCTGGCGGGGTTAGACCTCGGCGAGCGGGATGGCGGGGTCTGCTAGCCGGGCCGGGTCCAGTTGGCGGGCCGAGCGGATGAGGGACTGGATGTCGGAGTTGACGTCCCAGATGTTGACGTTCATGCCCGCGACCAGGGTGCCCTTGTTCAGCCAGAAGGCGATGAACTCCAGGGTGCTGCTGTCTCCGCGGTAGACGACCTGGTCGTAGGTTCCGGGGGAAGGCAGTCCCGCGCACTCCATGCCGAGGTCGTACTGGTCACTGTAGAAGTACGGCACCCGGTTGTACTCGACGTCCTGACCGAGCATCGACTTGGCGGCCGCCGGGCCGCTGTGCAGCGCGTTCGACCAGTGCTCGACCCGCACGTGGTGGCCCAGCAGGGGCAGGTACGAGTTGACTACGTCGCCGGCGGCGAAGATGTCGGCGTTGGACGTGCGCAGCGCCGCGTCGGTCACCACGCCGTTGTCGACCTCGAGGCCGGCCGACTTGGCCAGCGCGTCGTTGGGGATGACGCCGATGGCGACCACCACCACGTCGGCGGGCAGTTCCGCGCCGGACGAGGTGACGACCGACCCCACCTTGGGAGTACCGGGACCGGCGGCGGAAGTACCGGGGCCCGCGGCCAGGAACTCGGCGCCCGATTCGCCGAAGCGGAACTCCACGCCGTGGCGGCGGTGCAGCTCGGTGAACTTGCCGCCGAGCTCCGGCCCGAGCACGCTGTGCAGGGCGCCGGGCTGCGGTTCCACGATCGTGACGGAAGCGCCGGCGGTGCGCGCCGCGGCCGCGGTTTCCAGTCCGATCCAGCCCGCGCCGAGGATTACGACGCGCGCCTCCGGGGTGAACGCCGCGCGCAGCGCGTCCGACTCGGGCAGGGTCCGCAGGTAGCGGACGTTGCCGAGGCCGGTGCCGGGGATATCGACGCGGCGCGCCGACGCTCCGGTCGTGAGCAGCAGCTTGTCGTAGGCGATGGTGCCGTCGTCGAACGTGACCAGGTGCGCGGCGGGGTCGATCATCGCGACGGTGACGCCGGTGCGCAGGTCCACGCGGTGCTCGGCATACCAGTCGGCCGGATGGACGAAAGCCGAGTCGCGGGGCTCCTTGCCGAGCAGGTAGCCCTTGCTCAGCGAGGGCCGCTCGTAGGGGCGCTCTGGTTCACTGCCGAAGAGCACCACGTCGCCGTCAAAGCCCTCGGCCCGGAGCGTCTCGGCTGCCTTCGCGCCGGCCAGCCCGCCACCCACGATCACGTACGTCGTCATTGCCGCCTCCCGATCGCTTCCGCTACCGGTTCAACGTAGCCGACACGCTACGAGCCGACACCCCCACCCCGGGTGGCAGCCATGGCAGCGGCAGGCAGGGCAGGAGCCGGACGTGCTGGGCCAGGGCTCACCCCTGCCGGTGCGCGCGTGTGCGGCAGGGGCGCCGACCGGGCCGGGCCGACTAGACGAGGCGCTTGTGCCAGGCGAGGGCGGAGGTGTCGGTCAGGGAGGCGAGCTGGTCGATGATGACGCGGTGCCTTTCCTGGTCGTCCGCCGCGCCGTCCCAGGCAGGCTGGAAGAACGGGTCGAGGCTGGCGGGCGCGCCCCGTTGGACGGCGAGCGCCAGCTCGGTGATCACGTCGCGCTCGCGTGCCTGCTCGGCCATCGCGCGCGGGCGGCTCATCACGTAGTGCGCGGCAACCGCCTTGAGCAGCGCGCACTCAAGCAGCGGCCGGCGCGGCACCACGAGGTCGGCGTCATAGCGGCTGAGCGGGGCCGAGCCGGCCGCGGCCCGGGTCGCCTCGTGGGCGGCCTGGCACAGGCGGCCCACGAGCTCGCTGGTCAGGTTCTTGGCGGCGGAGAGGGCCGCGGGGCCGCCGTCGAAGGTGAACTGCCAGCAGTCCAGCCGCATGAACTCGGCGAAGACCGCCTCGAGTTCGGCCGCCGTGACCCCCCACTGGGGCGGGCAGTAATAGGTGAGGGCGGCGGCGGCGACCAGCGCCTGCTCGGCCTGGTCGCTCAGCTGCTTCAGGGAGATGAGGCCCGCGTGCAGGCCGTCTTCGACGTCGTGGACGGAGTAGGCCACGTCGTCGGCCCAGTCCATGACCTGCGCTTCCAGGCAGCGGCGGGAACCGGGCACCCCCGCGCGGATCCACTCGAACGCGGCGCTGTCGGACTCGTAGGCGCCGTACTTGACGGGAGCGTGCAGTCCGGCGTTCACGGCCGGCGGGTCAGGAACGTCGTCGACGGGCCCGCCCGCCGGTGCGGCCCAGGATGCGGGAGCGGCGATCCAGGGGTACTTGAGCGCGGCGTCAAGGGTGGCCCGGGTGAGGTTGAGGCCGGCACCGAGAACCTTCGGCTCGAGGCGGGTGAGCAGACGCAGCGACTGGGCGTTGCCTTCGAAACCGCCGCAGGCAAGCAGCCCGCCGGCGTCGGCCAGCGCGGCCAGCGCCGACTCGCCGTTGTGGCCGAACGGCGGGTGGCCCAGGTCGTGCGCCAGGCAAGCGGCGTCGACCAGGTCAGGGTCGCAGCCGAGCTCCGCGCCGAGCTCACGGCCGATCTGCGCGCACTCGAGCGAGTGAGTCAGCCTGGTGCGCGGGAAGTCACCGGACCCGGCCCGCACGACCTGCGTCTTCGCGGCGAGCCGGCGCAGCGCGGCGCTGTGCAGCACCCGCGCACGGTCTCGTTGGAACTCCGTGCGGCCGAGCCGCTTAGGCGGCTCGGCCACCCAGCGGTCGGCATCACCCGGGCAGTACGTCACACATCTAGTGTGACCCACGAGACCGACACTCCGCTCACCCGCAAGCCTTGGTCCGTGGCGGACAGCCTGATACGATCGCGATTTTTGCGATCAGGCCGCTCGCCAAGGACACCGGGGGGTACGGGGGGTCGTCCCCCCGGGAGACAACTAGCGGGTGTCGCTGTCGGTGGTGGACACCGCGGCGCGGCCCGCCTCGAGGCGGGCGATCGGGACGCGGAACGGCGAGCAGGACACGTAGTCCAGGCCCGCGTCGTGGAAGAACCAGACGGAGGCGGGGTCGCCGCCGTGCTCGCCGCAGATGCCGAGCTTGAGGCCGGGCTTGGTGGCGCGGCCCTCGGCGGCGGCGATGTTTATCAGGCGGCCGACTCCGGCGACGTCGAGGGTCTCGAACGGGGACACGCCGAAGATGCCCTTGGCGATGTACGGGGAGAAGAACGCCCCCTCCACGTCGTCACGGGAGAATGCCCAGGTCATCTGGGTCAGGTCGTTGGTCCCGAAGGAGAAGAAGTCCGCCGACCGGGCGATGTCGCCCGCCGTGACGGCGGCGCGCGGCACCTCGATCATGGTGCCGATGAGCACGTCCAGGTCGCTGCCGGTCTCCGCCTTGACCTCGGCGAGGACCTTCTCCGCCGCCTCCCTGGTGATCTCGAGCTCCTGCACGGTCGCGACCAGCGGGATCATGATCTCGGGATGCGGGCTGCCCCCTGCGTGCACCCGGTCCGCGGCCGCCTCCGCGATCGCGCGGACCTGCATGTCGAACAGGCCGGGGATGACCAGGCCGAGCCGGACGCCGCGCAGGCCGAGCATCGGGTTCTGCTCGTGCAGGCGGCGGACCGCCTCGAGCAGGCGCAGGTCCTTTTCTTCCGCCTCGTCGCCGGCCAGGGCGATCTTGACGCTGAGCTCGGTGTAGTCGGGCAAGAACTCGTGCAGCGGCGGGTCGATCAGCCGGATCGTCACCGGCAGGCCGTCCATCGCCTCGAGGATCTCCACGAAGTCGCCCCGCTGGAGCGGCTCGAGCGCGTCCAGGGCCGCCTGCCGGGCGGGCGGGTCCTCGGCCGCCAGGATCAGGTCCTCGACCAGCTGGCGGCGTTCGCCCAGGAACATGTGCTCGGTCCGCACCAGGCCGACCCCCGCGGCGCCGAACCTCCTGGCCCGGGCGCAGTCGGGGCCGTTGTCGGCGTTGGCGCGCACGCCGAGGCGGCGCGCGGCGTCCGCGTGCGCCATGATCGTGTGCACCGCGGCGACCAGTTCGTCGGCGTCGGGCGCGAGCTCGCCCTCGAAGTACTGCACGACGTTGGACGCGATCACGGGAACCTCGCCCAGGTACACCGCGCCCGAGGTGCCGTCGATCGAGATCACGTCACCCTCGCTGACGGTGAGGCCGTTCGCGGCGGTGAACTGCTTGCCCGCGGTGTCGACCTCGAGCTCGTCGGCCCCGCAGATACAGGTCTTGCCCATGCCGCGGGCGACCACAGCGGCGTGGCTGGTCTTGCCGCCGCGGCTGGTGAGCACGCCCTCGGCGGCGATCATGCCGTGCAGGTCGTCCGGGTTGGTTTCGCGGCGCACGAGGATCACCTTCTCGCCCGCGGCGGCCTGGGCGACCGCGGTACGCGAGTCGAAGACGGCCTTGCCGACGGCCGCGCCGGGCGAGGCGGAGATCGCCTTGGTGATCAGTGTGATCTCGCCCGCTGAGGTGTCGAAGCGCGGGAACATCAGCCGGGCGAGCTCCTCGCCGGTCACCCGGGTCAGTGCTTCGTCCAGGTCGATCATGCCCTGGTTGACCAGCTGCGTGGCGATCCGGAAGGCCGCCGCGGCGGTCCGCTTGCCCACCCGGGTCTGCAGCATCCAGAGCTTGCCGCGTTCGATGGTGAACTCGATGTCGCACAGGTCGCGGTAGTGGTTCTCCAGCGTGGCCATGATGTCCATCAGCTGGTCGTACGACGTCTTGTCGACCCCCTCCAGGTCCTGCAGCGGCACCGTGTTGCGGATGCCGGCCACGACGTCCTCGCCCTGTGCGTTCTGCAGGTAGTCGCCGTAGACGCCCTGCGCGCCGGTGCCCGGGTCCCTGGTGAAGGCCACGCCGGTGCCGGAGTCGTCGCCCAGGTTGCCGAAGACCATCGACACGACGCTGACCGCCGTCCCGAGGTCCGTCGGGATGCGCTCCTGACGGCGGTAGAGCACCGCACGGTCGGAGTTCCAGGAGTTGAACACCGCCAGCACCGCGAGGTCCATCTGCTCCCGGGGGTCCTGCGGGAACTCCCGGTCCGCGTGCTCGACCACGAGGTCCTTGTAGGCCTGGGTGAGGACCTTCAGGTCTTCCGCGTCCAGCTGCGTGTCGGTCGTCGCGCCCTTGGCCTTCTTGGCCGCGTCGATCGCGTGCTCGAAGTGCTCGCCGTCGATCCCGAGCACGGTCTTGCCGAACATCTGGATGAGCCGCCGGTAGGCGTCCCAGGCGAACCGCTCGTTGCCGGACTGCTTGGCCAGGCCGTCGACCGACTCATCCGACAGGCCGATGTTCAAGACGGTATCCATCATGCCGGGCATGGAGAATTTGGCGCCGGACCTGACGCTGACCAGGAGCGGGTCGGCGGGGTCGCCGAGCTTGCGGCCCATGGCGTGCTCGAGTGCCTTGAGGTGCCTGGTGACCTCGTCGTCAAGGCCGTCGGGGATGTCGCCCTGCGCCAGGTAGTGGCGGCACGCCTCGGTCGTGATCGTGAACCCGGGAGGCACGGGCAGGCCGAGATTGGTCATCTCGGCCAGGTTCGCACCCTTCCCGCCCAGGAGATCCTTGAGATCCCTGTTACCTTCTGTGAAGTCATAGACAAACTTCGGCACTGAACGCTCCTCGCGCCGGCTTGGTCCGTTGTACAGACACTACCCGGCTCAGATCCGGTCTAAGAAATATGACGCTACACAAATAGATACATATGGACAATGGGGTCTATAGTGTGGTCTTAAACACGGTGTGGCGGTAAGCACAGCCCGCCTGACCAGTGGTTTAGACCAGCAGACCGCTACTGGTATAGACCCCTGGTTTAGACCTGCCGAATAAGCGACTGCCCTGACTTCGGATAATTAACTTCTCATATTGAGAATCCAGCCAGGACGCTCAACTTGACACATTCTTTACTTATTCACGGGAGCAGCGCCGGATGTGTCGACCGGTGGCGACCACGGCGGATGGATCAAGCCGACGGCGGGCGCGGCGGGCGTGGCTAACCGACGGTGACCACCGCGGCCGAGTACGGTGCGAGGGTCACGGAGCAGCCGCCCGGCGTGCACGAGACGGTATCCGGCTGGCCGGGAGTGAAGGTTCCGTTCGCCGCGACCGACGCGCCCTGGATCTCGACGCCCGACGTGGCCAGCGGCGAGGGCCCGGTGAGGTTCAGCCGGCTGGCCGGGCCACGGTAGCCGCGGAGCCGGAGCACGGCGGCGGTCGTCTGCCCGCCCAGGTTCTCCAGCATCGCCCGGATGCCGCCCCCGCCGGCCAGCGCGAACGCCGCGATGTTCTCCGCTGCCGATGACGTGGACACCTGCACCGGCAGGAACTGGCCGGTGCCGAGCAGCCGGGTGAAGAGCATGCCGTAGTAGATCGGCTGCGGCTGGTACATGTTGGGCCCCGCCTGGCAGAGCACCGTGTACCCCGCGCAGGACGTGTCGAGCCCGCCGTGGAAGTTCATCCCCTCCACGCCCTGCTCGGCCCCGATGAGCAGGTAGTCGATGACCCACAGGGCCGTGGCGTAGGCGTCGCTCAGGCCGGCGATACCGCCGCCGCAGGCGCTGTTGGTCTCGGTGATCCGCAGCGGGGCATCCGCTCCCTGCGCCGCGGCCAGGTAGCTGCCGAGGCGAGTCGTTTCCCGGGCCGCCTGGGCGGCGGACAGCAGGGTGACGGCCGCGGAGGCCGGGTTCTGGTCCGCGGCGCAGCCGAGCGCGTAGTAATGCTCGCCGAGCGCGCGGATGGTGCCGGCTTCCGCGGCCGCGTACTTCGCCAGCCAGACCGACGACCCCGCGGTATCGGGGCCCTCGATCGCGGCCCCGGGGTCGCCGGCCCGGATCGCGCTGTAGCACGCGTTCACCTGGGTGATGTAGTCGGCGGGGGTGTAGTCCGGCGCGCGGATGCCGTCGTGCGCGAACTCGTCCGGCTCGTTGCCGCAGGCGAAGGCGTACAGGCTGCGGCCCAGCGCCGCGGCGACCAGCCTGGCATCCGCGGTGACCCGCGCCGTGTTGAAGTTCGCGAGGTTCTCGGTGT
>Ga0302314_10009359_pt1 | contig 17338 bp, 15 predicted proteins | sample III_Palsa_N2_3_FD_200533 | JGI IMG/M metagenome (GOLD analysis project Ga0302314, IMG submission 200533) | Peat permafrost microbial communities from Stordalen Mire near Abisko, Sweden - III_Palsa_N2_3 | ecosystem: Environmental > Terrestrial > Soil > Palsa > Peat permafrost | place: Sweden...
CGGAGAAGTTCGGCGATCTGGCCGGCCGCGTCGATGACGAACGCGAGCTCCCCCGCGCCGCGAATCCCGTGCACCCGGCCCGCGCTGTCGCGCGCGTGGTAGATGCTGGCCGAGCTGAAATCAGTGCCGACGGCCAGCGCGGCGACCGCGTGACCCGCCTCGTGCCAGGCCGTCACGACGGCGGCGGTGCGGGCCGGCACAAAGCTGACCGCGTACCCGCCGTCGTAACGCTGCCGGATCCACCGGTCGTGCACGATCGACTCGTCGTCGTACCGGGCCAGCCGGGCCAGCTCGGCCCGGATCGAGGCCACGTCGCGCTGCCGGGACGGCTTCACGGCTCCCGGCGCCCGCCACGCTCGGGGAACAGGCTCCCAGCCGATGGAACTGACAAACCGCGGCGGCGCTGGGCACGATAGGCGGCATGAGGGACTGGGTGGCGTGGCACGAACTCTATGATGATCCGTCCTCGGTGCTCAGCGCACGCCTGCGACTGGTCCGGGCGCAGCTGGCCGACGCCCTGGACCGCGCCCCGGCCGGGCCGGTCCGGCTGCTGAGCCTCTGCGCGGGGCAGGGGCGCGATGTGACCGGCGTGCTGCCCACGCATCCCCGCCGGGACGACGTGTCCGCGGTCCTGATCGAGGCCAACCCGGAGATCGCGGAGACGGCCCGCCGGAACACCGCCGCAGCCGGGCTCCCGCAGGTCGAGGTGCGGCAGGCGGACGCGAGCCGGCCCAGCGGCTACGCCGACGTACTGCCAGCCGACGTGCTGCTGCTGTGCGGGATCTTCGGGAACGTCAGCGACGCCGACATCCAGCGGACGATCGCCGCGGCCCCAGCCCTCAGTGCCCCCGGCGCCACCGTCATCTGGACCCGGCACCGCCGCCCGCCGGACCTCACTCCCCAGCTGCGAGCCTGGTTCCGGGAGGCCGGCTTTGCGGAAGTCTCGTTCAGCTCACCAGAAAATGCACCGAAGGCAGCGGTTGGCGCGGGACGGCTGCATCGCGCGGCAGCCAGCGGCGGAGACGGCGACGGTAGGCCGGGCGGCCGGGACGGCCCGGAAAGCGCGGACGGCCCGGAAAGCGCGGACGGCCCGGAAAGCGCGGACGGCCCGGAAAGCGCGGACGGCCCGGAAAGCGCGGCGGCATGGCCCGGCGAGCCGCTGTTCACTTTCCGATCGAGGACGTGAGATGGGCGAAGCGCGGCATGACCCGAGCGACCTGATCACCCGCCTGGTGCCGATCCTGGTCGTTCGCGATCTGGATGCCGAACGGGCCTTCTACGAGGCGCTGGGCCTGCGCGTGACGTACGAGGGACCGGAATACCCGGACTTCATCGGACTGGGTAACGAGGCCGTGGAGTTCGGCCTGGAACGGCCCAAATCGCCAAGTGACACGCTGGCGGCGGACGGCGGGCCAGCCTGGGAAGCGGACGGCGAGCCGGCCCGGGAGCGCGTGCTGACCTGGCAGCTCGGGGTGAGCAACGTCGACGAGGCCGTGGCCCGGTGCGAGGCGGCGGGGCTGGCGTTCACGATCGAGGTCCACGAGCCCCGGCCGGACTGGCGCTACCGGACGCTGAAGCTCCGTTCCCCCACCGGCTTCGACGTGGTGCTGGAAGGCCCGTCCGAGCCCGTGTAGCCGAAGCCCGGGTGGCCGAACCGCCGGGGGAATAGCGGGCCCGCGACGGTAGTTGGCGCCAGCTGGCAAGCAACGGCTGAGGCGGGAGTGCGACGTGACGACCATCGCGATAATCGGCGGGACGGGATACGCGGGCGGCGCGATCAGGGACGAGGCGCTGAAGCGGGGACATTCCGTGATCGCCGCCAGCCGTTCGGCACCCGCGCCAGGCGAGGCAGGGCGGAGCGAGGGTACCCCCGGCGAGCTGCGCTTCCAGCAGGGCGACCTGCACGACCCTGAGTTCGTCCAGGCACTGGCGGACGAGGCCGATGTGATCGTGGTCGCGATCCCGGGGCGGGAGATCGACGGCCGGAGGCTGCTCGACTCGCTGAAGCCGCTGGCCGACTCGGCAGCCAGGACGGGTACCCGGCTCGGCTTCGTCGGCGGCGCCGGCTCGCTGCAGGTGACCGAGGGCGGCCCTCGCCTGGTGGACACGCCGGAATTCCCCGAGGCACACAAGAACGAGGCGCTCAGCCACGCCGACGTGCTGTACGCGCTGCAGGAGACCGGCGACGACGTCGACTGGTTCTACGTGAGCCCGGCCGCTGGCTTCGGCTCGTACGCCCCCGGCGAGGCCACCGGGAGCTACCGGGTGGGCGGCGACGTGCTGGTCACCGACGCGGACGGCAAATCGTTCATCTCGGGCGCCGACTTCGCGCTGGCCTTCGTGGACGAGATCGAGCAGGGCCGACACCGCCGGCGGCGGTTCACCGTCGGGTACTGAGCCGGTTTAGCGCGCCGGGCCGCCGTCCTGGCATCTTCCGGGCCGCTCCCCTAGCATGATCGCATGAGCCCGCTCACGGGGGTGCTGCGCGAGGCTTGGGCAACCTACCGGGCCTACGCCGGACACTTCCTGCTCATCGCCTTCGTCCTCTACCTGATCGCTGCGATCATCGGGGCATTGCTCACCTTCGCGGCCGGGAACATCGGCGCTGGGGTGGGTTGGTTCATCAGCCTGTTCTTTATGTTCCTGCTGCAGGCCGCGCTGGTGAAGGCAGTGCAGGACGTCCGGGACGGCCGGGTCGACCTCGACCTGCGCGGCACGCTGTCGGCGGCGCTGCCGTACGTCCTGCCGGTCGCGGCCGCGTCGATCCTGGCCGCGATCGGGATCTTCATCGGGTTCGCGCTCATCATCGTGCCGGGCCTGATCCTGCTGACGTTCTGGTCGCTGATCGTGCCGTGCATCGTGCTGGGCGGGTCGCCGCCGCTGGAGTCATTCCGGCAGAGCTGGCGTACCGTGCGGGGCTTCGCGTGGCACGTGTTCGGCACCTACGTCCTGGTGTTCCTGATCTACATCGCCGTTAAGTTCGTACTGTCGCTGATCTTCTCCGTACTGCCCGGCTCGGGCCGGAGCTTCATCGCCGAGGTCGTCTCTGGCACCCTGTTCACTCCGTTCATCGCGATCGTGGTGACCCTGATCTACTACCGGCTCACCGCGGCGCACGCGGGCCAGGTCCCGCCGCCGGGCTACCCGTCGGCGGGCGGCTACCCGGCACCGCCGGCGGGCGGCTACCCGGCACCGCCGGGAGACGGCTACCCGCCACCGCCGGCGGGCGAATACCCGCCACCGCCGGGAGACGGCTACCCGCCACCGCCGGCGGGCGAATACCCGCCACCGCCGGGAGACGGCTACCCGGCACCGCCGGGAGACGGCTACCCGCCACCGCCGGCGGGCGAATACCCGGCACCGCCGGGAGGCGAATACCCGCCACCGCCGGGAGACGGCTATCCGCCACCGCCGCCTAGTGATTAGCCTCCGCCGGGGGGCAACCCGCCACCGACCGCTTAGGACCAGTCGTACCGGTCGGCCATCGGTTGCGCAGCTCGCCGTGGGGCGGCTGTCGTGTACAGCTGAACCGGCTGGGCGCCGCCGCGGTCCCGGGTCAGACCGTCGCCGTCTGCAGGAGGGCGGCGGCCAGGGCGGCGGGGCGGGAGAGCATGGGCCAGTGGCCGGTGGGCAGGTCGAAGTAGCTGACTGGTAGCTCGGTCAGCTCGGCGAAGTAGGGGTGGCCCTGCTTGGCCAGCCGGGCCACGTCTGCGGGTCGGTGGCTGCTGGTGATCATCGTGACGGGGACGTCGCGGCGGCGGGTGCCGGTCAGCCGCAGGCGGTCGCGCGCCGGGCCGGCCGGATGCGGGACGGCTTGGCGGCGGAAGTCCGCACGCCGCTGGCGGCCGAGGCCGGCCAGGCTGGTGCCGGCTGCCTTGAGCTCGGCCCAGGCGGGCAACGGGATCTCGGCGACGTCCGGGCCGAGGTACGGGTCAATCGCGGTCCCGTCGGGCAGCGGGCCGCTGTCCACGTAAACGGCGCGGCGGACCTGGTCGGGGAGCCGGTCGGTGACCGCGTATATAACCGAGCCCGCACCGCTGTGCCCGACCAGGATCACGCCGGGCCCGCGCTGTGCGACGAGCGCGGCGACGGCCGCAACGTGATCAGCGAGGGTGACGTCGGCCCGCGGCGCGGCCCGCTCCGCCAGCCCCGGCAGGGTGACCGCCTCGACGTCATGGCCCGCCACGCGCAGCCGGCCGGCGACCTTGGCCCAGGCCCAGGCGCCCAGCCAGAAGCCGGGGACCAGGATGAACATGGGCTTGGGCGGGTCATCCGGGCCGGCGAGCTTCATGCCGCGAGCGTAAGCGGGCCCTCCGACAACGTGGTCTGGATCAAAGGTTCTTCAGACCTCACGACGATACGATCTCGGCCCGCGACCTGGGATGTTGTCGAGGCAGCACACACTGCGAAAGCGCCCGCATTCATTCGTTGCGTGCGGTGCACGGGGTGGGGGCGGTCAGGCGGGGCGGAAGCGGGAGCCGTTGACCTTCTCGGCGATGCCGCTGCGGTCCAGGTAGGGGGTGATCCCGCCGAGGTGGAAGGGCCAGCCCGCGCCCATGATCATGCACAGGTCGATGTCCTCGGGCGCGGCGACCACGCCCTCGCCGAGCATGAGCCGGATCTCCTCGGCCAGGCCCTCCAGGGCCCGCTGCCGGACCTGGTCCTCCGTGGACGGCCGGTGCCCGCCGGCCAGGGCGGCCACGACCTCGGGATCGAGGGTGAGGTCGGGACGGTAGATGGCCGTCTGCCCCGAGCCGACCAGCTCGCGCAGCTTCGGGGAGACCACGAACCGGTCGGGAAACGCCGCGTGCAGGGTCTCCGTCACGTGCAGCGCGATGGCCGGGCCGACCAGCTGGAGCAGCAGGAACGGTGACATCGGCAGGCCGAGCGGCTCCGGGGCGCGCTCGGCGACCTCGACCGGGGTGCCCTCGTCGACGGCCGCGGTGATCTCGCCCAGGAACCGGGTCAGCAGCCGGTTGACGACGAACGCCGGCGCGTCCTTGACTAGGACACCCGACTTCTTCAGCGCCTTGCCGACGGCGAACGCCGTAGCCAGGGTGGCGTCGTCGGTCGCCTGGCCGCGGATGATCTCGACCAGCGGGAGCACCGCCACCGGGTTGAAGAAGTGGAAGCCGACGACGCGCTCGGGGTGGGCCAGCCCCTCGGCCATGGCGGACACCGACAGCGAGGACGAGTTGGTGGCCAGCACGCACTCCGGTCCGACGACCGCCTCGACCTCGGCGAACACCGCCCGCTTGACCGACATCTCCTCGAACACGGCCTCGATGACCAAGTCCGCGTCGGCGAAGGCGTCCTTGGTGAGCGAGCCGCTGACCAGGCCCCTGAGCCGGTTCGCCCGGTCGGCGGAGATGCGCTGCCGGGCGGCCAGCTTGTCGATCTCGGCGTGCACGTAGCCCACGCCCGAGTCGACCCGGGCCTGGTCCAGGTCGGTCAGCACCACCGGCACCTCGAGCTGGCGGGCGAACAGCAGGCCGATCTGCGCGGCCATCAGGCCGGCTCCGACCACGCCGACCTTGGTCACTGGGCGGGCCAGGGCCTTGGCCGGCGCGCCGGCCGGGTGCCGGGCCCGCTTCTGGGTCAGGTCGAAGGCGTACAGCCCAGCGCGCAGCTCATCGCTCATGATCAGGTCGGCCAGCGCCTTGTCCTCGGCGGCGAAGCCCTCGTCCCGGCTGCGGTCCCGGGCCCGGGCGACCAGGTCCAGCGCGCGGTAGGGGGCGGGCGCGGCGCCGTGCAGCTTGCCGTCGGTGCAGAACCGGCCCGCGGCGACGGCGGCGTCCCAGTCCGCGGCGTCAGCGATCGGCGCGCGCTCGACGACGAGCTGGCCGGTGAGCACACGGGCGGCCCAGCGCAGCGACTCCTCCAGGAAGTCGGCCGGCTCGAACATGGCGTCGGCCATCCCCAGCTCGAAGGCCTGCGGGCCGCGCAGCATCTTGTTCTGGCTGAGCGCGTTCTCGACGATGACCTTCAGCGCCGGGGCCGGGCCGATCAGCCGGGGCAGCAGGTAGGTCCCGCCCCAGCCGGGCACCAGGCCGAGGAAGCACTCCGGCAGCGCGACGGCCGGGACGCCGGCCGAGATCGTGCGGTACGTGCAGTGCAGCGCGACCTCCACGCCGCCGCCCATCGCCGCGCCGTTGACGAACGCGAACGAGGGGACGTCCAGCTCGCCGAGGCGGCGGAAAACCGCGTGCCCGAGCCGGCCAATCATCCGGGCCTGGTCCCAGTCCCCGATCAGGCCGACGCCCTTAAGATCGGCGCCGACCGCGAAGATGAACGGCTTCCCGGTCAGGCCGACCGCGACGATGTCGTCCCGGGCCGCCACCGCGTCCAGGGCGTCGTTCAGCTCCAGCAGGCTGGCCGGGCCGAACGTGCTGGGCTTGGTGTGGTCGAAGCCGTTGTCCAGGGTGATCAGGGCCAGCGCGCCGGCGCCGCCGGGCAGCTCGACGTCGCGGACGTGCGCGTGCGTGACGACCTCAGCAGGGAACTGGGCCCTGATCGCCGCACGGTCCCCCAGCTCCTCGATACCGCTCACTTCGTCCCGCCTTCAGTCTCGCCGTGGGAGTTCTCCCGGAGCCCCGTGTTTTCCCAGAGAACAGTGGCGCCCATGCCCATCCCGATGCACATCGTGGTCAGCCCGTAGCGCACCTCAGGGTGCTCGGCGAACTCGCGGGCGAGCTGCATCATCAGCCGGACCCCGGACGAGGCGAGCGGGTGGCCCAGGGCGATGGCGCCTCCCCACGGGTTCACCCGCGGGTCGTCATCGGCCACCTTGAAGTGGTCGAGGAATGAGAGCACTTGCACGGCGAACGCCTCGTTGATCTCGATGAGGCCGATGTCGTCCATGGTCAGGGAGTTCCGCGCGAGGAGCGTCTCGGTGGCGGGGATGGGCCCCACGCCCATCACTTCCGGGTCGACGCCCGCGAAGGAAAAGTCGATCAGCCGCATCCGGGCCGGCAGGCCGAGCTCGGCGGCGACGTCCTCAGCCGCGAGGATGCATCCGGTGGCCCCATCGTTCAGCCCGGCGGAGTTGCCTGCCGTCACGTGGCCGTGTGGGCGGAACGGGGTCTTCAGGCCGGCGAGCCCTTCCAGGGTGGTGTCCGGACGGGGCGGCTCGTCCGCCGTGGCCAGGCCGTAGCCGTTCGCCGCGCTGCGCACCGCCATCGGCACCAGGTCAGGCTGGATCTTCCCGGCCGCGTAGGCCTCGGCGACCTTGCGCTGACTGCGGAGCGCGTAGGCGTCGGCGCGGGCCCGGGTGATGTGCGGGTACCGGTCGTGCAGGTTTTCCGCGGTCGCCCCCATGACCAGTGCGGAGGTGTCGACCAGCTGCTCGCTGACGAACCGCGGGTTGGGGTCGACGCCCTCTCCCATCGGGTGGTGCCCCATGTGCTCTACGCCGCCCGCGATGGCGACATCGGTGGCGCCGAGCGCGATGCTGCCCGCCGCGGTGGTCGCCGCGGTGAGCGCTCCCGCGCACATCCGGTCGATCGCGTAGCCGGGGACCGAACGGGGCAGCCCGGCCAGCACCGCGGCGGTCCGGCCGATGGTCAGCCCCTGGTCGCCGATCTGGGTGGTGGCCGCGATGGCGACGTCGCCGACGCGTTCCGCCGGCAGGCCCGGGTTGCGGCACAGCAGCTCGCGGATCACCCGGACGACCATGTCGTCGGCGCGGGTCTCCGCGTACAGGCCGTTGGGACCGGCCTTGCCGAACGGGGTACGGACGCCGTCCACGAAGACCACGTCGCGTGCGGTACGGGGCACTTCTGCCTCCCTCGCGTAAGAGCTCTCGGCGTTATGTTACTCGCTGGTAATAGCGCGTGCCACGGCGTGCGCCCTTGACACACGTGTTCGGACCCAAGAACGTCGGAGCTGATCCCGCTAGGTGCGACTTTTTCCTCCGGAAGCACACACCCCAGGAGGCGCAGATGAGGACGTGGCTACGGCAGCACCGGGCCAGACTGAGCGCGGCGGTCATCACGGGTGCCCTGACCGCGACGGCCGGCCTGGCCACGGCGGGCGGCACCGCCGGCGCGTCGACCATCGGCGCGGCGGGCGGCCCGCCTGCCACCCAGGCGGTGGTGCACCCGGTCGCGAGCCCGGCGCAGGCCGCGGCGCGCGGGTTCTGGACGGCCGCACGGATGGCCAGTGCGACGCCGGCCGGCCAGGGCCGCCCAGCCGCCCGGCCGGGCGGCCCGAAGCAGGCCAGCCCCGGGCAGGCCAGCCCGGAAGGCGCCGCCAGCACACCCGCGCCGCCACCGGGGATCCCGAATCCCACGTATTTCAACGGAGTGCCCACCGTCGGCGCACTGTTCTTCACGACCGGGACGCAGGCGCACTTCTGCACGGCCAGCGTGGTCGACAGCGCCACGTCCGACCTGGTCCTCACCGCCGCGCACTGCGTGTACGGCAGCGGCGGTTACGTCACCAACATCGCTTACGTGCCCAAGTGGCATCAGGGCGTGAGCCCGTACGGGATGTGGGCCGCGCAGAGCGTCACGGTCGCAGCGGGCTGGCGGCAGTCGCAGGACCCGGATCTCGACTTCGCCTTCCTCGCGGTCTCGCCGCCGCCCGGCACCCGGCGGCCGGTCCAGTCCGTCACCGGCGGCCTCCGGCTCGGCGTCAGCACTGGGTACGCCCATCCGGTCACCCTCATCGGCTACAACGACACCGACAACCAGCCCATCGAGTGCGCCACCGACAGCTTCGAGTTCGAGCCCACCCAGCTGGAGTTCTACTGCAACGGCTACTGGGACGGGACCAGCGGCGGCCCGTGGATCCTGCATCTCAACCCGGTGACCGGCAGCGGGACCGTGATCGGCGACATCGGCGGCTACGAGCAGGGCGGCGACTACCCATGGGCCTCCTACAGCCCGTACTACGCCTCGCCGATCCTGCGGCTCTTCCTCCAGGCCCAGCTCCAGCGGCCCTGAGCAGGCCTGATCGGCCCGATCGGGAGACCGCAGGCCGACCACTGGTCACCCACCGTGTACCGTCACAGACTGTGGTGCGAAGGATGGCCGGCCCGGGAGCCAGGGCTCGCATCAGGCTCGTCGCGGTGGCGGTCCTGGTCATGGCGTCCCTGGTGACGGGGTGCGCCCCGGGGCGGCCGCACGGGCCCGTCGGGGCGCTGGCGTTCTGGGACCGGGCGCGGCTGCTCGCGGCCCTGCCGCTGGGCAGCGGGCGCGTCCAGCGGGGCCAGTCGCACCCGGCCGGCTCAGCGGCCGCGCTGCGGGTCGGCGCGCTGTTCGAGCACGACGCGAGCGGCGACCACTTCTGCACCGCCAGCGTCGTCGCCAGCCCGGACAAAGACCTATTGATCACGGCCGCTCACTGCATCAACGGCGGCCAGGGCGGCAACGGCTACTCCAGCGACATCGTCTTCATCCCCGGGTACCGGGACGGCCAGGAACCGTACGGGGTGTGGACGGTCGCCCGGCTACTCGTCGCGCCGCAGTGGGCGAAGTTCTCCGACCCCGACTATGACGTCGGCTTCGTGGTGCTGCAGCCGCACGACGGGCAGAACATCCAGGCCGTGCTCGGGGCCAACAAGCTCGCGATCGACCGCGGGTACCGGTACCTCGTGCACGTCACCGGCTACCCGGACAGCGCCAACGCTCCCATCACGTGCGTGAACACGACATCCCGGCAGAGCGCGACCCAGCTGCGCTTCGACTGCCCCGGCTACACCGGGGGAACCAGCGGCAGCCCGTGGGTGACGCAATTCAGCACCCGGTCGCGGACCGGCACCATCGTGGGCGTGATCGGCGGCTACCAGGAAGGCGGTGACACCCCTTCGGTCTCCTACAGCGTCCGGCTCGGGGCGGCGGTCCACGATCTGTACGAGCAGGCCGTCTCGGGCAAGACCGCCGCTGGCCAGGCCTTACAGCGGGATCTGGCGCTGGACATTTGACGAGGACCCGCCCAGGCTTTTGACTGCGGACTTTTTGATCAGCGAGCGCAGAACGACGCGATGAAGCGAGGAGAACGCATGAAGACCAGGGCAGCCGTACTGCACGACGCGCACAAGCCGTTCGAAATCATGGAACTCGACCTGGACGCCCCCAAGGACGGCGAGGTGCTGATCAGGTACGTCGCCGCCGGGCTCTGCCACTCCGACCTGCACCTGATCGACGGCGACCTGGTTCCCCGGTTCCCGATCGTCGGCGGCCACGAGGGCGCCGGCATCATCGAGGAGGTCGGCCCCGGCGTCACCAAGGTCAAACCGGGTGACCACGTGGTGTGCAGCTTCATCCCCAACTGCGGTACCTGCCGCTACTGCTCGACCGGGCGGCAGAACCTGTGCGACATGGGTGCCACGATCCTGGAAGGGGTCATGCCCGACGGCACGACCCGGTTCCACTCTGGCAGCACCGACATCGGCGGGATGTGCATCCTCGGCACGTTCTCCGAGCGGGCCACGATCTCGCAGCATTCGTTGGTCAAGGTGGACGACTGGCTGCCGCTGGAGACCGCGGTCCTGGTGGGCTGCGGCGTGCCGACCGGCTGGGCCACCGCCAACTACGCGGGCGGGGTGCGGGCCGGCGACACCACGGTGATCTACGGCATCGGCGGCATCGGGATCAACGCGGTGCAGGGCGCCGCGGCGGCCGGGGCCAAGAACGTCGTGGCGGTGGACCCGCTGGCGTTCAAGCGGGAAACCGCGCTGAAGCTCGGGGCGACCCATGCGTTCGCCAGCGCGGATGAGGCCGCGGCCAAGGTGAACGAGCTGACCTGGGGCCAGCTGGCCGATCAGGCGCTGGTCACGGTCGGCACGGTGGAAGAGGAAGTGGTCACCAGCGCGTTCAACGTGATCGGCAAGGGCGGCACCGTGGTCATCACCGGGCTGGCCAACCCGGAGAAGCTGACCGTGCACGTCTCGGGCGGCGTGATGACGCTGTTCGAGAAGACGATCAAGGGAACGCTGTTCGGCTCGGCGAACCCGCAGTACGACATCGTCAAGCTGCTGCGGCTGTACGACGCGGGCCAGCTCAAGCTGGACGAGCTGGTCACCACCCGGTACACCCTGGACCAGGTCAACGAGGGGTACCAGGACCTGCGGGACGGCAAGAACATCCGCGGCGTCATCGTCTACGACACGAACTGACGCCGATCAGGCTCAGCTGGTCACGGCCGTCGCCAGGTCGGCGGCCGTGGCCAGCGCGGCCAGGTGGTCATCGACGGTGGCCAATCCGGCACCCATGGTGTTGACGGACATGTGCGTCGCGCCGGCCGCCTGCCACTGCCGGAGCCGCTCGGCCAGTTCGTCGGGGTCGCCGCGCCAGCTCACCCGGCCCTCCAGGCCGATGCGGGCCGGGTCCCGGCCCGCAGCCCGCGCCGCCTCGTCAACCTGGCGCCGGGCGTCGTCGAGGCCGGGCCCGGGTGGCAGCTGCGGGAACCAGCCGTCGGCCAGGCGGCCCGCCCGCTGGTAGGCGCGGGGAGACTGGGCGCCGATCCACACCGGGATCGGGCGCTGCACCGGCAGCGGCGCCAGTCCCGCCCCGGGGATCTGGTCGAAGGTGCCGTGAAACGTCACGGACGGCTCGGTCCACAGCCGCCGCAGCAGGCCGATCTGCTCGTCCATGCGGCGGCCGCGGGTATGGAAGTCCTGGCCGAGCGCCTCGTATTCGACCTCGTTCCAGCCGATGCCGACGCCGAGCCGGAAGTTCCCGTTCGTGAGCAGGTCCACCTCGGCGGCCTGCTTGGCGGCCAGCGCGGTCTGCCGCTGCGGCAGGATGATGATGCCGGTGACCAGCTCCAGGGACGTCAGCGCGGCCAGGTAGCCGAACAGGACGAACGGCTCGTGGAACGTGGTGTGCACGTCGTACGGGCCATTCCAGCCCGGGTGGGCCGCCGGGTCGGCGCCCACCACGTGGTCGTAGACCAGCACGTGGCTGAACCCGAGCTCCTGCACGCCGCGGGCGTAGGCGCGGACCGCGCCGGCGTCGCCCCCCAGCTCGGTCTGCGGGAACACGACCCCGATCCGCATGGCACCCTCCGGACGTCACCGCGGGGCGAGGAACGCCCCAACGGCGCCAAATTACCGCAGGCGGTTCAGGTGGATCACGTCGGCCATGGCGGAGTAGCCGGCGTCGTTGGGGTGCAGCCCGTCACCGCTGTCGTATGCGGGGTTGAGGTAGTTCGGGTCGTTCGGGTCGCCCAGCACGCGGGCGAAGTCGAAGACGCCGTCGAACGCGCCGCTGGTGCGGATCCACCGGTTGACCGCCTGCCACTTGGCTTGTCCCGCGACCGACCAGAACCATGAGCTCTCGAACGGGGTCAGCGTGCAGCCGAAGATCTTGATGCCGTGCTCGTGCGCCGCAGCGATCATCGTCTTATACCCGCCGATGATCTGCGCCGCGCTGACGTCGGTGCCCGGCGCCTCGCAGCCGACGTCGGGGTCCCCGCTGTAGCCGATGTCGTTGATGCCCTCGAGCACGATCACGGCGCGCACGCCGGGCTGGTCCAGGACGTCGCGGCTGAAGCGCTGCACGGCGCTCTGCCCGAAGCAGGCGGAGTTGTTCAGGACCCGGTTGCCGCCGATGCCCTCGTCGATAACGCCGGGGGCCTCCTCGCCGTACGCGGCGTCCAGTCGGCGGGCCAGGAAGTTCGGCCAGCGGTCGTTGAGCCCGGCGGCGGAGCCGACCCCGTCGGTGATCGAGTCACCGAACGCCACCACTACACCGGCCCGCTTATCGGCGCCCAGCACGTCCACGCCGTCCAGGAAGTACCAGAAGGTGGTCCGGGTCGGATAGCCGGAGTCGGTGATGTCGGTGATGTGGTTGCCTGGTGCAATGTAATTGTCCTGCTGGCCGAACGTGTGGTACGTGACAGGCCCGGTGCGGTCCGGCACGTAGACGGACACCGCGATGTCCTCCAGCGGCGCGACGGGCATGGGCACGGGGTCGCTCACGACCTCCTGGCCCGGGGCCACCATGACCGACGAGCTGCCGTTGAACTTCACCGGGAAGGCCCGGCCGGTGAGGCTGCCCTGGCTGGCGACCTCGCCCACGCTGGCCTGGCCGATATCCAGCGGCCTGGTGCCGAACAGGTTGCTGAGCCGGATCCGGATCTCGCTGCCGCCGACGCTGGTGAACACGATGTTGCGGACGGTTTCGTCATCGAAGCCGGTATAGGCCTTGTTGACGGCGACGCGGGTGGGCTTGACCGGCGCCGCCGCCCAGCTCTCCACCCATCCCGAGCTGGTCGCGGACTCAGCCGGCTGCTTCGGCGCCAGGGCCACCGCGGCCCCGGCGGCCAGCGCCGCGGCGGCGACGAAGAATCCCGCGCGCCGCAGGGCACCGCGAAGCGCATTCATTCAGTTCGATCCTCCCGGCCGGACGGATGGCCCTGGGCAACCTGGCGGGTATGGGCGCAGCTGAGGAACGCGGCGACCATGTCTGCGGTTCCCGGAGAGAGTACCTGAGCGGAGGGTGAGCAGAACGGCCCTTTGAATGCTTGACGACCGAGGCCCACGGGCTTAGGACCGCGGGGTCTGGGCCAGCGGGACTTAGGTCCGGACGGGCGGGTCACGGGCGCAGGTACGAGGCGCCGTTGAGGTCGACGATGGTGCCGCTCGCCCACTCGGCCTCCGGCGAGGCCAGGTAGACGATCGCCGCGGCCACCTCTTCGGGACGGGCGACCCGGTTGAACGGGCTCTGCGCCCGTACCTGGTCGCCGTCGGGCCCACTGACGCGCTCAGCGGCCATCTCGGTGTCGACGAAGCCCGGCGCCACCGTGGCGACCGCGATGCCGTACGGGCCCAGCGCCAGGGCCAGCGACTGGCCAAACGCGTTGAGGCCGCCCTTGCTCGCCCCGTAGCCGGGCTGGCCGGGCTCGCCGCGGAAGGCGCCCCGCGAGGACACGTTGACGATCCGGCCGCCACCGTGGGGGATCATGTGCTGGACGGCGCACCAGGTCACGTTGGCCGGGCCGGTGAGGTTGACGGCCAGCGTCTGCCGCCAGGCGGCCTGCCACTGCTCGTAGGACACCTCGGTGACGGGGTGCGAGATAAAGACGCCGGCATTGTTCACCAGCACGTCCAGGCCGCCGAGGCGGACGGCGGCCTCGTCGACCATGCGCCGGGCCTGCTCCGGGTCGGTGAGGTCGGCCTGCACGACGGCATGCCCGTCCCCGGGAAGCTCGGCCAGCACGGTGGCAGCCAGCTCGGGAGAACCGCGGTGGTGGATCGCGACCCGGTCGCCCTGGGCGGCGAAGGCGACTGCGGTGGCGCGGCCGATGCCCCGCGACGCGCCGGTGACCAGGATGGCTCGTCCGTTCACCGGCTCCACCTTAGTGGTGACCCTTGTGCCGTCGGGTTAAGGACGCTCCGGGAGGGGTTCGGTGGACCCGGGGCGAAGCGGTCAGGATGCGGCGGCCACCGGAGTGATCCGCTTGATGATGGTGCCCGTGTCGGCGCTGGGCGGCAGCGTGCCGAACGCGCCGCCCCAGTCCCCGCCGAGCCGGGACGCGGCGAACGCGTCGGCCACGGCCGGATCGCCGTACCGGGCCAGCAGTGACCCCTGCAGCACCAGCGCGATGAGCTCGGCGCGGCGGCGGGCCCGGACCTCGGCCTGGCCCGGGTCGGCCAGCTCGGCCTTCAGCCGGGCGATGGCCGCGTCCAGCCGCGGGTCCGCACCCGCCGCCTGGCCGACCTCGGCGAAGAAGGCTTCGGCCGATTCGGGCTGGCGCTGCAGAACGCGCAGCGTGTCCAGCGCGGCGACGTTGCCGGAACCCTCCCAGATGGACTGCAGGGGGGCCTCGCGGTACAGCCGGGGCAGCCCGGACTCCTCGACGTAGCCGTTACCGCCGAGGCATTCCAGCGCCTCCGCGGCGTGCGCCGGGGCCCGCTTGCAGACCCAGTACTTGGTGGCGGCCAGGGCCAGCCGCCGGAACGCCGCTTCCTGCGCGTCCCCGGCCGCGGCCCGGTCGGTCGCCCCGGCCAGCCGGAAGGTGACCATGGTGGCCGCCTCGGACTCTACGGCCAGGTCGGCGAGCACGCTGGCCATCAGCGGCTGGTCGGCCAGGCGGGCCCCGAACGCGCTGCGGTGCGCCGCGTGGTGGGCGGCCTGCACGGCTCCCGCGCGCATCCCGGTGGCCGCGGCGAGCACACAGTCCAGCCGGGTCATGTTGACCATCTCGATGATCGTCCGGACGCCCCGGCCCTCCTCCCCGACCAGCCAGGCGGCCGCCCCGTCGTACTCGACCTCGGCGGACGCGTTGGACCGATTCCCGAGCTTGTCCTTGAGCCGCTGCAGGTGCATGCCGTTGCGGGTGCCGTCCGGCAGCACGCGCGGCAGCAGGAAGCAGCTCGCGCCGCCGGGGGCCTGCGCGAGGACCAGGAACACGTCGCTCATCGGCGCCGAGGTGAACCACTTGTGCCCGGTCAGCCGGTAGCTGCCCGGCCCGTCCCCCGGCACGGGGACCGCGCGCGTGGTGTTGGCGCGCACGTCGGAGCCACCCTGCTTCTCGGTCATCGACATGCCGGCGATCAGGCCGCGCTTGCCTTCCGGCGGGCCCAGGACCGGGTCGTAGGCGGTGGACGTCAGCAGCGGCTCGAACCGCTGGGCCAGTTCGGGGGCGTGCCGCAGGGCCGGGACGATCGCGTACGTCATCGAGACCGGGCAGGTGTGACCCGCGTCCGTGCGGCCCCACAGGTAGAGCTTCGCGGCCCGCGCGACGTGGGCGCCCGGGCGGCTGTCCCGCCACGGCGCGGCGTGCAGGCCGCTGCCGATGGCCACGTTCATCAGCTCGTGCCAGGCCGGGTGGAACTCGACCTCATCGACGCGCTGCCCGTACCGGTCGTGCGTGTGCAGTACCGGCGGGTGCTCGTTGGCCAGCCGGCCCCAGTCCTGCGCCTGCTGGGTCCCGGCGCGGCGGCCGATCGAGCGGACTTCCGGCTCGGCCCAGCCGGCGCCCTCCCGGCGGAGCGCGTCGAGCATGGCCGGGTCGTCGGCCACGTCGTAGCCGATCAGCGGCGGGACCTGGTTGAAGACCTCGTGGGTCGGCGGCATCGTCGCCTCCATCGTCGGTTGGCCTGGAGGGTCGCGGGCGTCAGTGGCGGGCTGGCTCCCAGCCTCCATCATTCCCCGACGTTACCGGTGAGTATAGTTCCGGGCGGCGGTCGGCCAGCAGGTCGTTGCGTTCGTTGAGGCGCTTGTCCCGCGCGCGGGACAGGTCGCAGTCGGCGACCAGGACGGCGGGGGTGTCGGCCAGAACCGGGCCGGCCAGCGGGTAGCCGTCCGGGCCGATGATGACCGAGCCGCTGATCCAGTCCACGCCACGCTCGGTGCCGCACCGGTCCGCGACCACGACGAACACGCCGTTCACCGACGCGTCGGCCTGGGCCTTCACCACCTCGGCAGGCCGCTCCCCCGGCGGGCACGGCGCGGCGGGCCAGTTGACCGGGGCGGCGATGAGGTCGGCACCCGCCAGGGCCGGCAGCCGGGTCCACTCGGGGAACTCCAGGTCGTAGCAGATGACCAGGGCCACCCGGCCGAACGGGAGGCCGACCACCGGCGGGGCGGCCGCGCCGGGGGCGAAGACCAGGCCCTCCCGGTCCCACAGGTGTGCCTTGCGGTAGATCGCCCGGGTCCCGGTGGCATCGACCAGCGCGGCGCTGTTCCAGAGCCGCCCGTCGGCGCCCAGCTCGCAGAACCCGCCGACGATCACGATGCCGTGGGCGGCGGCCAGTTCCCGCCACTGACGCAGCGTCGGGCTGTCGTCCGCGGCGGTGGCGAGCCCGCGCGCCTCCTGCTCACTGGCGAACACGTAGCCGGAGTCGCATAGCTCGGGCAGCACGACCAGCTCCGCGCCCGCCGCGGCGGCGTCGGTCACGGCGGCGGCAGCGGTCCGCCGGTTGCCGTCGGCGTCGCCGATGACCGGCGCGAGCTGGGCCGCGGCGACCACGGTCATGCCAGGCCCGCCTTCCCGGTGCCCACAGGATTGCTGGGGGCGGCGGGGCTACTGGGGGCAGCGGGGCTACTGGGGGCGATGGGGCCGGCGGTGCGGGTGGCCAGGGCGGGGCCCGCGCTCCGGCCAGCCTGCAGCGCGAACAGGCCGAGCAGTTCGTAGGCCACGTTGGCGGCGGCCAGTGAGGTCAGCTCGGCGTGGTCGTAGGCCGGGGCGACCTCCACGATGTCGGCGCCCACCAGCCGCAGCCCGTCCAGGCCGCGCAGGATGAGCTGAAGCTCCCGGGTGGTCAGCCCGCCCGGCTCCGGGGTCCCGGTGCCCGGGGCGTGCGCCGGGTCAAGCACGTCGATGTCGATGCTGACGTAGACCGGGCGCTGGCCGACCCGCTCGCGGACCCGGTCGATGGCGTCGTCCA
>Ga0302314_10009360_pt1 | contig 17338 bp, 14 predicted proteins | sample III_Palsa_N2_3_FD_200533 | JGI IMG/M metagenome (GOLD analysis project Ga0302314, IMG submission 200533) | Peat permafrost microbial communities from Stordalen Mire near Abisko, Sweden - III_Palsa_N2_3 | ecosystem: Environmental > Terrestrial > Soil > Palsa > Peat permafrost | place: Sweden...
CTCGTCCCGGGATGCCGAGTGATAGTCGATCTCCACGGGGTGGCCGGCTTCGCTGGCCTGCCGGACGACGGCCAGAGACTGCGGCGCGTCGACGTCGACGCCTATCGCTTCTCGTGATCCCAGCGCAGCCTCGAGTTTTGCCAGGGCCCGACCCAAGGCCCCGTCTTCGGAACCAGGCACGGCGAGCAGCAGGCGGGCCGACGCGGCAACCGCGAACCCCTCGGCGGGCGTGAGTCGGCGGGGTCGGGCGAACTCGGGAGGCAAGAAGGCGCGCACCGAGGTTTCCGAGACTTCGATCTCCATCAGGGTGTCGGGGGTGTACGGCGGGACACCACAACACGCCGCCAGCTCGAGTTCGCGAATGAGCTCCTCCTCGTCCATGCTGAAGCGCCGGGCGACGTCGGCGATGGGCGCTTCACCCACCTGCGCCAGCCATCCGACCACGGCCAAGAGCCGGCGCAGGCGCTGACTCGTCTCTCGCCCGGGAACCGGACGGCCCTCCAGGGGATCCGCCGAGGGGACGATCGGCGGTGGCGGGGCCGCCGCACCCCGTTCCGGCGGGCCGTCGGCGGAACCGGCGGCGATCGCGGCCAGCCACGTCCTCATCTCGGCGCGGAACGCCAGCGGCTCGAGGATCTCGGCATGATCGAGGAGGCCCAGGATCCAGGATCGGAGGGCGGGGAACCCGGCGACGCGTAGGCACACGACGACCGATCCATCTTCGTGGCGGCTCTCCACCCTGTCGCTTCCCACCTCCTCGGCCACCCGCGGCCCTTCCATGGCGTCCACGCGGATCCGGGTGACGACATGGTCGTCCCCTTCGGCCCGCCAGGGCTCGTCGGGCAGGGACGCTTTGATGTCGATCCCCTCGGGCAGGACGGCGCCTCCCGGCGTGCCCAGGAGCACGGCGTCTTCAATGCGGTCGACGCGAAAGGTGCGCACCGCGTTCCGGTCGAGGTCCCAGGCCACGAGGTACCAGTGCCCGAAACGGAACCAGAGCCCGGCCGGAGCGACACGCCGCGGATGCTGGCGGTAGGCGAACGACGCCTCGGTGCGGGTGCGCACCGCTTCGAAGAGGTCGACGAGTGCCCGCGGCGTCTCCAGCGTGGCGATGGGGCGGACGTCTCCGAGACCGGTGGCGCCCAGCTTCAAGAGCGCATCTCGACCGCTAGGATCGTCGAGGTGCACGCCGGCAACGGCCAGGTGAAGTGCAACCTGTTCGTCTGGTTCGAGCGCCAGATCGGGCAGGTAGAACGCGTCGCGATCGATGCGGTAGCCGTACTGTTCGAGACCGGGCAGCCGTTGTGTCCGTACGGGGATGCCCTCGTCGCGCAGCAGGCGCTTGTCCCGCTCAAACGCCTGGCGTCGCGCCGCGTGCTCCACCGGATATCCGGGCACCTGCAGGGCGATCGAGTCCAACGGGAGCGGATGGTCGGTATTGAGCAGCACCAGCACGAGATCCGTCACGCGTTCAAGTCGATCGAGTCGTGCCGGGCCAGCCATCGCGGAGAGCCTACGGCCGCAGCTGTGCCATGACCGCACTGGACCACCCCTTCGACTGGCATCTCGACCTCTTTTGGACCTTGGCCATACCGGCACTCTTCGCCGCGTATCTCGTCACGACCAGGTCGGGCGATCGACGGGCCTCACCACGCCAGCGCGTCTTCTTCACGCTGGGGGTGGCGGCACTCCTGGTGGCCTTCATGTGGCCGCTCGGCGATCTGGCCGCGCACTGGTCCCTTTTGGCCCTGGTTCTGCAGCGTCTCCTTCTGATGCTGGCCGTCCCGCCCCTGTTGGTGGCCGGGACGCCGCGCCCGATCCTCGTGCGGCTCACGCGTCCGGCCGCCGTCGACGCCGTCTTGCGCGTCATCGTCAAACCCGTTCCGGCCGTAGGCATCGTCACCGTGGTCGCGGTGGGGACGCTGACAACGGGGGTCGTCAGCCTGGCCGCCAACTCGGACGCAGCACGCGTGGCGATTCAGATCGTCGTGCTCCTGTCGGGCTTCGTGCTGTGGGCGCCCGTCCTCACGGAACTGCCGGGTGCACAACCCCTTTCGGCCTTCGGGCGTGGGGGCTACCTGATCGTGCAGTCGATCGTCCCGAGCTTCCTCTCGGTGATCTGGATCTTCGCCCGCCGTTCCCTGTACGCCTCCTACGACCACCGCGGCACGGTGTTGGGAATGTCACCGGTCCTCGACCAGCAGTTGGCGGGCTTTCTGGCCAAGCTCTGTACCATCGCCGTGCTCTGGACCGTCGCCTTCACCCTGATGACGCGGTCGCAGGTGGCAGCCGAGTCGGGAGATGATGCCGAACCACTCATGTGGTCAGACGTCCAGCGCGAAATAGAGCGAGCTGAACGCCGTGAGCAACGGGAACGGCGGCCACATGCACCCGGCGATCCGCCGGCAGGCTAGGCCGGAGGCACGACGCCCGGCCCCGGGGCTCTACGCCAGAGCGGCGCCCCTCAGCTCGCTGAGTGACAACTCAGCCGTCTGGTTGCCGCCACACTGCGGGCACTGCTCGACATGGCGCCATGAGCGAAGCAGACGGGTTCCCTCGGGGTTCAAGAGGACGACAAATGACTCCGAGATGGGATCGATCTCCAAACCGAAGTAGGCGCGCCACGCCGTCGTTGCAGCATGGGCGTCCAGTGCCAGCCCCTTCAGTATCCGACGGAAGCGAAGTTTCTCGGTGTCGAATATCCATGTGCTGTGGCACGACTCCAGCACGAAAATGGCGTCATCCGCAGAGTGATCCACTCTCTTGATCATGCCTGATTCATTACCCGTTATGGAATCGAATCAACCTCATGTTCGTTGCGAATTGATGACAAAACTCATAGGGCCAGTTCACAGGGCTATTGCGGGCCGGCGTCGTGCTTACGGCCCACGACCATCTCCCGCTTTGTGCTGAGCTGCCGGAGGACGGCCGCGAGAACCGCCCGCGTGTCGGCCGGATCGATGACCTGGTCGACCAACCCCCGTTCGGAGGCGGGCCAGGGATTCAGGAAGGCCTCCTCGTAGTCCGATTCCCGCTCGGCCCTCTCGCCCTGGTCGATCCCGCGGTGCAGGATCTGCACCGCGCCCGACGCGCCCATGACGGCGATCTCGGCGGCCGGCCACGCCAGGCAGACATCGTTGCCGATGCCGCGGGAGTCCATGACGATATAGGCGCCGCCGAACGCCTTACGGAGGATCAGGCAGACCCGGGGCACCGTCGCCTGTGCATACGCGAATGCGAGTTCGGCCCCGTGCCGGATCATGCCGCGCCACTCGAGGTCCTTGCCGGGGAGGAAACCCGGAGTGTCGACCAAGCTGAAGATGGGAAGGTTGAACGAATCGCAGAGCCGCACGAAACGGGCCGCCTTCTGCGACGCGGCGATGTCCAGCGTGCCGGCGAGTATCCGCGGCTGGTTCGCCACGATTCCCACCGAGAGGCCGCCGATCCGGCAGAAACCCGTGACGATCTGGCCGGCCCACCGCGGCCACAATTCGAGGAACTCGCCGTCGTCGACCACGATGCGGGCGACATCCCGTACGTCGTAGGTCGCCGCCTTGCGCTCGGGGATCAGGTCGCGCAACTCGGGTGTCGAGCGGTCCTCGGGGTCCAGGACCGGGAAGGGGGGCGGCACCTCGTCCGTGTTGGCAGGCAGATACTCCAGCAGCCTGGCCAAGGCGCCCTCCACGTCGTTTGCCTCCACCGCACAGACGCCACTCGAGCGGGCATGTGCGGTCACGCCGCCGAGATCGTGCAAGCCGACCTCCACACCCGTGAACTCGGCCACCATCTGAGGGCCCGATACGAACGCCACCGCCTCTGTGTTCATGACGACCAGGTCGGAGAGGCCGAGCAGCAGAGCCGGCCCGGAGACGACAGGGCCGGTCACGGCCATGAGGACCGGAACGATGCCGCTGCAGCGAGCCATGGCGGCTGCAGCGTTGCCCCAGCCGTGCAAGGCGGCCACGCCGTTGAGGACGTCCGCACCGCTCGAGGCCGCTATGAAGACGAACGGGATGCGGAGCCGGCGGGCCAGATCGGCGGATTCGGCGAGCCGCACGCCATCGGCGTGGCTGAGTGCTCCCCGGCGTTCCGATGAGAACGATCGGGCGATGACGACGTTGCGACCGCCCATGCGGCCGATCCCGGACATGACCGTGCCGGTGATGCCTTTGCCGATACCGATGCGATCGGCGACGCGTCCACTCACGTACGGAGAACTTAGACACTCCAAGGCGGGCGAGCCGCCTACGGGTGGCTAGAGACGAGCCTCGGATCGTCGCCACGGGCCCGACCGGCCGCCGGACTTCTCCCAGAGCGCCACGTGTTCGATGGTCATGGTGCGATCAGACGACTTGCACATGTCGTAGACGGTCAGGGCGGCGGTGGTGCAGGCCATCATCGCCTCCATCTCCACGCCTGTGCGATCGACCGTCTCCACCTGGGCCTCCACCTCGACGAAATCGTCCCCGATGGAGAAATTCACCGCGATGGACCCCACGAGGACCGGATGGCACATGGGGATCAACTCGGCCGTCCGCTTCGCCGCCTGAATACCGGCGATGCGCGCCGCCGCCAAGACGTCGCCCTTGGTGATGGCGTTGTTGGCCACCAGGGTGGTGGTCTCGGGCAGCATGGATACCCGGCACCGGGCCAGGGCACGCCGGTGAGTCGGCTCCCGGGGCGTGACGTCGGTGACACGGGCGCCACCTAGCGGATCGAGATGGGCCAGGCTGCGATCGGACACTGCTCCCTAGTGTACGGCCTCCCATCACGAGGCGTTGCGACCCACCCTGGTGGCTTATGTGCCGTCCCATTCGGGTAGAGTTGGCAGTCGAAAGCATCGAGTGCCAATCCAAGGAGTCCAATTGCCGACCTATGAGTACGCCTGCAAGGCGTGTGGGCACCGGCTCGAAGCGGTCCAAAAGTTCACCGACGACGCCCTGACCGTCTGCCCCGACTGCGGAGGGGCGCTGCGCAAGGTATTCGGCGCGCCAGGAATCGTCCTCAAAGGAAGTGGCTTCTACAAGACCGACACCCGGGCCCAGGACAAGCGATCCAGTTCCGATAAAGCCTCCGGATCGAACGGATCGGACTCGACCAAGACGGACACGAAGTCCGACTCGAGCACGTCGTCCGACTCCGGCTCGGGTTCCGGCTCGGGTTCCGGCTCCAAGACCGAGTCCTCGCCGTCGCCGTCCAGCACGAATGGGAACTCGTCGGCCAAGGAGTCCAAGCCGGCCGCCTCGACCACCTCCTGAATCGAACGGGTCGAACCGCCGGCCTGCCGCGTCCCGCGGGTAGCAGGCTGCCCCGCCGGCGCCGGCGCCGGCGCCGGCGGACTCGACTTAGTCCCCGCTGAGCTGCATGTCGCCGATGGCCAGGGTCTGACCCGCCGCCACGCCCGGCAGCCAGCGCAGGTCGCCGCCTATGGCGACGACCGATTGCAGCATCCGTTGCAGGGTCGAGGCCACCGTCACTTCGCGCACCGGTTCGGCCAGGGAGCCTCCCTTGATCAGCAGGCCCTCGGCCCCGACGGAGAAGTCCCCGCTCACGGGATTCACACCCGAGTGGATTCCCGTCACCGATTGGACGTACAGCCCCTCGCCCACCGCCGCCAGCACCTCGTCGGCGGTCATGGTCCCGGGCGAGAGCACCAGAGCCCGGCACCCGGCCGACGGGGTGCCCGCAAAGCCGCCCCGGACGGCGGAGCCCGTCGAGCGGGTCTGCGCCCGCCGGGCGGAGACCGAGTCGTAGACGAACATCTCGAGCCTGCCGTCCGAGATCAGGACGTTGCGCCGGCAGGCCAGACCTTCGCCGTCGTAGGAGCTGGCGCTGAAGGCGCGGCTGTCGGTCGGATCGTCGGTCAGGGTGACGCCGGCCTGGGCCACGGACTCGCCGATCCGGCCGACGAAGAAGGACCGGCCCTTGACCACGGCCTCGCCCGAGAGCGCAGAGGCCACAACCGAGAGCAGCGTCGAGACGACCCGCGGGTCGAAGACCACGGTGCATCGGCCCGAGCGGGCCTTTTGTGCTCCCAGGAGGCGGGTGGAACGCAGGACGGCTTCGGCCATCGCCACTTCGGGATCGAGCTGGGCAGGTGAGCGGCCCACGCTGAAGCCGGTACCGGTCTGGGAGTCCGTGCCCTCGCCGGCAATGGCGTCGACCGACAGGAAGGCGGTGGTACGCCGGGCCTCCGATCGGATGCCGGTGGTGGAGGCCAACGCCACTTCCACGCGCCCGTCGGAGTAGTCGGCCGACGAGACCTGGCGCACGCGGGGGTCGGCCGCCCGGGTCGCCCGCTCGAGCTCGAGGGCGAGGGCGATCTTGTCGTCCATGGGGGTGACGATCACGCCCTCGTCCCACAGGTCCTGCTCGACGGGGGACACGCCGTCGGGTTCTGCCAGGGCCACGTCTGGGTCCGGTGTCGCATAGCGGGCGTTGTCGCGGGCATCTCCGAGGGCGGCCTGCACCACGGACGGATCGAGCGAGCCGGCCCAGGCGAAGCCCAGGCGGCTCCCCTCGCCCTCGGGGCCGTCGAGAACGACCCGAATGCCGACACCCGAGGAATCAGCCGACGTCAGCGACTCGACGGCACCGTCATAGGCCCGTACCTCGTTCTCGGTGCCCCGGGTGACGTAGACCTCCATGCCCTCGCCGGGTTGGGCCTGCTCGACGACGGAGGAGGCCAACTTCATGAGATCGCTCACTACGCCGTGCCCCCGAGCGTGACCCCGGTGATGCGCAACGTGGCCTGCCCGCAGCCGACGGGGACACTCTGCCCGTCCTTGCCACAGGTGCCGGGCGTCATGTCGAAATCGTCGGCCACCGCATCGATGCGGCGGAGGACCTCGGGCCCGTTGCCGATGAGGTTGGCGTCGCGCAGCGGCTCGGTGATGTGGCCGTCCTCGATCAGGTAGGCCTCGGTCGTGCCGAACACGAAGTCACCGGTCGTGGTGTTGACCTGGCCGCCCCCCAACTTGGAGACGTAGACACCGGTGGGGGTCTGCGCCACGATTTCGTCGGCATTCTCCTTGCCGGCCAGCAGGTACGTGTTGGTCATCCGCACCATGGGCAGATGGTGGTAGGACTGCCGTCGCCCGTTGCCCGACGACGACCGCCCTTCCTTGCGCGCCCGCAACCAGTCCCACATGTAATCGGTGAGGACCCCGTCCTCGATCAGTACGTTGCGGGCCGGTGCGCACCCCTCGTCATCGACGGCGAAGTTTCCCCATTCGCCCAGAACCGTGCCGTCGTCCACCAAGGTGACCAGCGGACTGGCCACCAACTTCCCCATCTGGCCGGTGTACACCGAGGCGTCCTTGAGGATGTGGTCCGCCTCGAGGCCGTGCCCGCAGGCCTCGTGAAAGAGGATGCCACCGCTGCCGCCGGCGAGCACGATCGGCACTTCGCCCGACGGAGCGGGACGTGCCGAGAGCTTGGCCAGGGCCCGGCCGGCCGCGGTGCGGGCGATGTCATCGACGTTGAAGCGCTCGAAGATCTCGTAGCCCTCGGTGCGGGCGAGCGATTCGTAGCCCGTCTGCATCCCCGTGTCGCCATTGGCCACGCACATCACATTGAAACGGGTGCGGACCTGCTCGTCTTCGGCCAGGAGACCATCGGAGTTGGCAATCAGGATGCGACGCCGGGTGTCGCCACACCCCACCTGCACCTGGCTGATGGAGCCGCCCGCCGCACGGGCAGCCTCGTCGGCGCGGACCAGGAGGTCGAGCTTGGTCGACTTGGACACCGAGCTGGGCAGGGTCCGGTTCCCCCGGTCATGTCCGTCGAGCGGCCCCAATGTCATCGCCACCGTACGCACCTTCGCTCCGCCCTCCCGGGCCACCGACGCTGCCGCGGCAGCGGCCGCCAGAAGACCGGCTTCGCTGAGGTCCGAGGTGTGGGCGAATCCGGTGGTCTCACCCGAAACGACCCGGATTCCCGCCCCGCGCGAGCGGCCCGATGAGAGTTCTTCGACCCGCCGATCATCGAGCATGGCGCTCGCCGTCGTGCTGTCCTCGGCGAATACCTCGGCCATGTCTCCGCCGTGCGACAGCGCTGCGGAGAGCACGCCGTGGAGCACGTCCGGATCAATCAATGAAGTGTCGGTCACGGGCGGTATCGTAATCGTCGTGCCCAGCTCATCCTCCGACAGCAGCACCCCCGCCGGGCACGGGCCGCACTCGGGCCTGACGGCCCAAGTGGAGCTCACGGTGGGCGAAGAGGACACCGCACAGCATTTCCGTTCGGGAGACGTTCCGGTCCTGGCGACGCCCCGGCTCATCGCCATCTGCGAAGAGGCGGCCTGCCGGGCGACCGACGACCATCTGACCGCGGTCCAGTCCAGCGTGGCCACGCGGGTGCAGTTCGACCACCTGGCCCCGGTCGGCCTCGGCAAGGTCGTCCTCGCCGAGGCGACCCTGGTCAAAGTGGAGGGACGTCGTCTCGTGTTCACCGTGTCGGCGGCACGCCTCGAGCGCGACGGCGGTGGGCTGATAGGTGCGGGGCGCATGACCCGCGTCGTGGTCAACGAGGCCACCTTCCTCGCCAAGGCCGGCGCCGCCGGCGTCTCCTGATCGGCTCGCCCGCTCCCGCCACCCCGGTGGAGTCCCCCGTGGGCGCGGGACCGGTGGTCGCCGCCTTCGTCACCTTCGGCCTCTTTTGGGGCAGCTGGGCCGTCATGGTGTTCAACATCCAGCGCACCTTTCGCCTCTCCGATGCGCAACTCGGCGTCGTCCTGGCGCTCGCCATTGCCCTCGCCGGTGCCTCCAGCGCGGTGATGGGACACCTGGCCAACCGGGTCGGGGCCCGCCGGCTCCTGTGGATCGCCCTCCTGGTGTGGTCGGTCCTGTTGGTGCTCATGAGCGCGGTCGAGGAGAAGTGGGCCTTCGTCGGCGCGCTCGTCGTGGTCGAGATCGCCGGGGGGAGCATCGACACCGCCATGAACGCCGAGGCCTCACACCGGCTGATCGGGCAACCGGGGGCGCTGGTTCGATTTCACGCCCTCTTCAATTGCGGAGCCATCATCGGTGCGGCGGCAGCGGGGATCGTTCTGCACGCCGGCATTTCCTGGCGTTGGGTCTGGCCCGGGGTCGCAGTGGTGGCGCTGGTCGTCGGTATCTGGACGTGTACGACCGATCGCGGCCGGGCGCTCGACGCGGCAGAGGGCGTGGCGGTGGCGCCGGTGCACCCGATCCAGCGCATCCGGCGCGACGGCCTCCTCGTGCTGTTGTTCATCTTCGCCCTGGCCGAGGTCACCGAAGGAGGCGTCGACACGTGGGGCGTCCTCTACCTGCGCAACCATCTGGCCACCGGGGTGCTGCTGGGGGCCGGCGCCTACGTCGTCGGGCAGTCGGTGGCAGCCACGACGCGAGGCGCGGGGAGCTCGTTGATCGGGCGCCTCTCGGCACGTCACGCCCTCGTGGTGGGCGGCTGCGTGGCCGGGGGCGGGATCCTGCTCGAATCGCTCTCGCCGTTCTCGAGCACGGCCGCACTGGGGTTGGCCCTCGGCGCCGGCGGCGCCTCGCTCTTCTGGCCCCTCGTCATGAGCACCGTGAGCCGATTGGCGAGCCAGGTCGTCAGCGCGGTGGGGGCATTCACCGCTGCCGGCTACATCGGCTGGGTCGCCGGTGCCCCCATCGTGGGGTGGGTCTCCCAAGAATTCGGTCCGCAGCGCGGATTGCAGATACTTGCCGGCGCTGCATTCGCGGTAGCACTGGTCTCGTTCCTGAACTCGGAACGAAGGTTTCCACGGGGCGACACGGGCTAGCCTGTCCGAAGAGCCATGATCCTGCACAGCATCGAGACCCCGTCAGACATAAAGCACCTCAGCCAGGACGAACTGCACACGCTGGCCGAAGAGATTCGCTCGTTCATCATCGAATCCGTCACCACCACGGGTGGCCACCTGGGTTCGAACCTGGGTGCGGTCGAGCTCACGTTGGCCGTCCACCGCGTGTTCGACTCGCCCCGCGATGTCATCCTGTGGGACACCGGGCATCAGGCCTACGTGCACAAGATGCTCACCGGCCGGCGGTTCGGCTTCAAGACGCTGAAGCAGGCGGGCGGCCTGTCCGGCTATCCCAATCGCGCCGAGTCTGAGCACGATTGGATCGAGAACAGCCACGCCTCGACGGCGCTCTCGTATGCCCACGGCATCGCCAAGGCCTTCGCGCTGCGCGGTGAGAGCGACCGCAAGGTGATCGCGGTCGTCGGCGACGGTGCCCTCACCGGCGGTATGACCTACGAGGCGCTCAACAACTTGGGCCACTCCGGCTGTCGCGTGGTGGTCGTCCTCAACGACAACGGCCGCTCGTACGCCCCCACCGTGTCCCAACTCTCGCAGAGCTTGACCAGCCTGCGACTCAATCCCACCTACACCCATACGCGCGAACGTCTGCGGAACCGGCTGCGCGGCCTCCCGGCGTTCGGGCCCTTGGCCTACACCGGAGCGCACTCGGTGGCCATCGCCCTGCGCGAGATGGTGGCTCCCCATACCTTCTTCGAAGCGCTCGGCGTCCGCTATGCGGGCCCGATCGACGGTCATGACGTCGACCTCATGGAACAGGCCTTCGCCAACGCGGCCGGTTGGGACGGCCCGATCGTCGTGCACGTCCTCACGCAGAAGGGCCGCGGGTACGGCCCGGCCGAGCAGGACGACATCCAGCGCCTGCACGACGTGAAAGCCACCAAGAGCTCCTCTCTCGAGAACCTCGTCGGGAGCTCTGCCGGAGCGGCCGTCGGAGGATCGGCCGGGGCCGACGTCGGCGGGGTGTCGTCACCCGGATCGGCACCCGATACCGTGCTCAGCCACTCATCACGCCGGGCCGCCACGTACACCGATGCGTTCTCGCGTGCCATCGTGCGGGTCGCCGAAGAGGACGAGCGCGTGGTCGCCCTGACCGCGGCCATGCCGGGGCCGACCGGTTTGCTTCCCTTCCAAACCCGCTTTCCCGACCGCTTCTTCGACGTGGGGATCGCCGAACAGCACGAGGTGACCTCGGCGGCCGGCATGGGCATGGCCGGCCTGCGACCTGTCGTGGCGGTGTACTCCACGTTTTTCAGCCGTGCGTTCGACCAGGCCAACCTCGACGTCGGCCTGCACGGAAGCCCGGTGGTCTTCGTGCTCGATCGGGCCGGTATCACCGGAGACGACGGGCCGAGCCATCACGGCATTCTCGACATGGCTCTGGCCCTCTCCATTCCCGGCATGACGGTCTTCGCCCCGTCCGCCGCCGAGGAGATCGCCCCGATGCTGCAGGCCGCCCTCGAACTTCCCGGGCCCTCCACCATCCGCTTCCCGAAGACCGCCCCCCGCCACATCGACGCCGATGAAGTGGGCCTGGGCCTCGCGGCCCACCGGCTGCGCACCGGCGACGGTTCCGTTTGCCTTCTCGGGGTGGGCAAGCTCGTCGAGGCGTGTCTCCACGCCGCCGACGACCTCGCCGCGGAAGGCGTATTCGCCACGGTATGGGATGTCCGCGTCGTGTCGCCTCCGGACCCGGACATGCTCGCCGATGCGAGCCGTCACGCCCTCGTCGTGACGGCCGAAGATGGCGTTCGCCATGGTGGAGCCGGCGCCTTCATCGTCGATGCCATGACCACGATCCTCGAGTCACGCGGACAACGCGGCCCCATCACGCGGGTCCTCGGTGTCCCGCGCGAGTACATCGCCCAGGGCAAGGCGGACGACATCTTGGACGGTCTCGGGCTCAACGGGGCCGGCATCGCCGAGAGCGTGCGGCGGGTCCGGCAGTCCATTCCGGCCGGGCAACCCCAAGCCTGAACACGCATTTCCTGACCGCTGGGTCAGGGCGACACCGGAGCCTCAGGGCCGGTTGGCCCCGTTGGCGCGCACGAAATCGTTCACGGCGTAGTAGGCCTCGATCGACTCACCCGCGTCCCCCCAGAACCCTTCCAGGACGTCGTACGCCATCTGCCCCTGATCGATGTAGTGGTTGTTGACGTCGGTTATCTCGAGCTCACCCCTGCCCGACGGGGTGAGCGTCGGGATGACACCGAACACGTCTGCGTCGTAGCAGTAGATGCCGGTGACGCCGTAGTTGCTCATGGGAACTTCGGGCTTCTCCTCTATCCGCTCCACCCGACCATCGGCCGACAGCACGGGTACACCGAGGTGGCGCAAGTGCTCGGGTTCGCTCACCGGTGTCAGCAGGATCCGGGCGCCCGTCGGATTGGCCCCGAACGCATCGACCATGGGTTTGATCGACCGCTCCATGACGTTGTCGGCCAGCATGACGAGAACAGGGTCGCCGTCGACGAATCGCTCGGCCAGGCCGAGGGCCTCGGCGATACCGCCCGCCTGATCCTGGTACCCGTAGGAGAGCCGGTCGATGCCGAATTGGTGGCCGTTGCCGAGCAGGGGCAGGAAGGAGCCGGCATGCGGGCCGCCGGTCACCAGCATGATCTCGTCGATCCCGGCATTGACCAATGCCTCGATCGACCAGGCGATCATCGGCCGATCCCAGATGGGCAGGAGATGCTTGTTCGTGATGCGGGTCAGCGGATACAGACGGGAGCCCGTCCCACCCGCCAGGAGCACACCCTTCATGGTCTCCGCCCTTCTCCCGACGTCGTTTGCATGCCGAGTGCTTAGTCGAAGGTGAGGACCCCTCGTGCCACGCGCCCGGCATGCATCTCGTCGACGACCTCACCGAAGCGGCCGAGTGGCCGGGTCAGCGAGACAAGCTCATCGAGCATGAGCTGACCGGACAGGTAGAGATCCACCATCAGGGGGATGTCGTGATGCGGCCGGGACGACCCGTAGCGACATCCGATGAGCGCCCGGTCGACGTAGGCCAGTGCGTTGATGTCGACCGCCACCTCCGTGCCGCGGGGCGGGACTCCGATGGCCACCGCCGTGCCGCCCCAGTCCAGGCAGTCGAGGGCGCTCCGGAGAACGGCAGCATGGCCAACGCAGTCAAAAGCCCAGGTCACGCCGCCAAGAGGGAAGAGCGCACCAGCGGCGGACTCCCGATTGGCCGGGGTCAGCTCGCGTACCGCTGCCGCGGCATCGCAACTGCTCGCATCGACAAAGTGGGTGGCACCGAATTGGCGTCCCAGCGCCTCCTTGGACGCCATCGTGTCCACGGCCACGATCCGGGTGGCCCCGCTGATGCGCAGTCCCTGGATCACGTTGAGGCCCACGCCACCGACGCCGAAAACGGCGGCGGTGTCCCCCGGCCGGACCTTGGCCCGGTTGAGCACCGTGCCGACGCCGGTCAGAACCCCGCACCCGATGAGGCAGGCCGACGTGAGGGGCACCTCCTTCGGGATGCGCACCGCCTGGATCTCGCTCACGACCGTGGTCTCCACGAAGACCGACGTGGCGGCAAAGTTGGAGGCCGGTTCCCCCTTGAAGGTGAACGGGGTCGAGATGTTGCCCAAGGTGCTCTTGCACCAGCTCGGGTGACCCGTGCTGCAGGCCCGGCACGCCCCGCAGCTGGCCAGGGTGGCGATCACGACGTGGTCGCCCGGTTTCACCGATCGCACCTCGGACCCGACCGACTCCACGACGCCCGCTCCCTCGTGACCCATCACGGTGGGAGCGGGAAACGGAATGGTCCCATCGATGACCGACAGGTCGGAGTGACACACGCCGGCGGCGGCTATCCGCACGCTGACTTCATTGGGGCCGGGCGGGCGCACATCCAACGCGTCCGTGACCTCCACCCCATCACCGGTATAAACAATGCCTCGCACTCAACCGCTCCTCTCGTTGGTCACCACGTGATCTTCTCCGGCGCGCCGCCGCTCTCGCAGCTCGCGCTTGAGTACCTTGCCGCCGGCGTTCACCGGAAGTGCATCCACGACGACCACGCTACGCGGAACCTTGTAGTTGGCCATCTGGTCCCGCGCCCAGCGCAGGATGTCCCGTCCGAACATCTCGGCTTCTCGGGGGTCATCGAGGCATTGGCGGCACTCCGGCGTCGGCACGATGTAGGCGCAGCCCACTTCTCCCATCCGCTCATCGGGAACACCGATGACGGCCGCCTGGGCCACGCCGGCGTGGCCCCGCAGGATCGCCTCGATCTCGGCCGGGTAGGCATTGAATCCACCGACGACGAACATGTCCTTCACCCGATCGGTGATGGTGACGTTTCCCTGCGCGTCCATGACCCCGATGTCGCCGGTGTGCAGCCATCCGTCGGCGTCGATCGCACTCGATGTGGCCTCTGCGTCCTGCCAGTAGCCCGTCATGACGGTGTACCCGCGCACGACGATCTCACCGGGCTCGCCGGCGGGCACCGTCTCGTGGCCGACCACGGCGCGCACCTCCAGACCGGGTATCGCCCGGCCGGACGTACCGGCGATGATCTCGGGCGGGTCGCTGCGTCGGCACATGGTGACGGTGCCGCTCGACTCGGTGAGCCCGTACGCGGTGAGGACGGAGGAGAAGCCGAGCTCGTCGCGCATGGCGTGCACCAGCTCGACCGGCACGACCGCCGCACCGGTCACGCCAAGCCGCAGCGACGAAAGGTCGTAGTGGTCACGCGTCGGCTCGGCCAGGAGCGTCTGGTACAGGGTCGGCGGACCGGGTAGGACAGAGATGCGCTCCGCCGCGATTCGCTCCATGACGCGGCGTGCGTCAAAGACGGCTTCGGGGACGATGGTGGAGCCGGCCATGAGACAGGCCAAGATCCCGGCCTTGTACCCGAACGTGTGGAAGAACGGGTTGACGATGAGGTAACGATCGGTGGGCAAAAGACCGACGATCGACGCCCAGGTGCCGAACGTGCGCAACGACTGGCCGTGCGTGGTCGCTGCTCCTTTGGGATGGCCCGTGGTGCCCGAGGTGAAGATGATGTCCGAGATGTCGTCGGACCGGAGCGTCTCGGCCCGGGCCGCCGTCTGGCTCGGATCAACCCCGGCGGCCGCCTCGGTGAACGACGACAGGCCGATCGTCTCCACTCCCGCAACCGACGCGGTCGGGTGCGGTGGTGACGCCGCACCCTTACCTTCGTCGCGCAACAACACGATGCGCGCCAGTGCACCCGTGTCCTCCCCGTCCAACAGCGCGGGATAGTCGACACCGAGGAAGCCGCGCACGGTGAGCAGCGTCGTGGCTCCCGAGGCGCGCAGGATGTAGGCCGCCTCGCCGCCCTTGAAGCGCGTGTTCATCGGGACGAGGACGGCCCCGGCGCGCAGGGCGCCCAGCGCAGCCAGCATCCACTCCGCACAATTGGGGGCCCAGATGGCGACCCGGTCGGCGCGATCGACGCCGGCCGCGACGAAACCACGGGCGTAGAGGTCCACCGCTTCGGGCAGCTCGGCGTAGGCGAGGCGGATGTCCCCGTCGATCACGGCCTCATTGCGGGGATGGCGAAGCGAGCCCTGTGCGACCAGATTCGGGATGGTCCCCCAGGTCAGATCGGCCCGGGGATCCTCGTCGCCGGACGGCGCCCCGCCGATGCCCGTGCCGTGGCTGACGTGCGTTGCGTCCGCCGTCACGGATGTTGGCTCGATACGGAGATGACCTCGCCGCTCATGTACGACGAGTAGTCGCTGGCCAAGAAGACGATGACGTTGGCGATCTCCCAGGTCTCCGCGCCCCGGCCGAACAGCTCGCGCCGCCGCAGGATGGCCAGGTCCTCGTCGGGGATGGCGCGATTGAGGAACGGATGCTCGGCCAAGCTGGGCGAGACGGCATTGACCCGCACGCCGAACGGTGCCGCCTCCGCCGCGGCGCAGCGGGTGAGGGCCATGACTCCGGCCTTGGCGGCGGCGTAATGGGCCTGCCCCGGCTGGGCGCGCCATCCGAGGACCGAGGCGTTGTTCACGATGACGCCACTCCCTTGGGGCAGGAGACGGGTCAGGGCCGCCCGGGTACAGCGGAAGGTCCCGGTCAGCGTGATGTCGAGCACCCTCGACCACTGCTCGTCGGTCATGTCGACCAGCGGTACCGTCCCGCCCAACCCCGCGTTGTGCACGGCCACGTCGAAACGTCCGAAGTGGTCGACGGCCGCCGCGTAGAGCCCCTGCACCTGCGTCTCGTCGGTTACGTCACAGGGGACGGCCCACACTGCACCTCCCGTTTCGCCTTCCAGTTGCTCGGCCGTCTCGGCCAGACGGCGCGCATGGGCATCGGAGAGGACGACGGATGCCCCTTCCTCGAGACAACGCCGCGCCGTCGCCGACCCGATCCCGGTCCCGGCGGCCGCCGTCACGATCACCACCTTGCCGACGAGGAGGCCATGCCCGGTCGGCGGATCGGGTGGTGGTGGAGGTTCGAACGCGTCCTGCAGGCTCACGCGGCCCCTTTCGGTTCGGGCGGCAGACCGAGCACACGCTCACCGATGATGTTGCGCTGGATCTGGTTCGAACCACCGTAAATCGTCTCCGCACGTGCGCTGAGAAATGAGCGCTGGAACGCATCGAGCTCGTACGAGCCGACGGCGCCGACGGCGCCGTCGGCGCACTGGGCGACGACCGTGGCCGCCGGGCCCAGGACATCGAGCGCGAGCTCACCGAGGCGGCGGTGCCAACTACCCCAGTACAGCTTCGCGATGGAAGCCTGGGGAGATGCCACCGGCCCGTCGATCCCGGCCAGGCTGCGCAAGGTGTTGTAGCGCATGATCGTCAACTCGACGTAGGCGCGCGCCAGCCGCTGGCGGATGACGGGATGACGCGAGCGCCCGTTCTCCCGGGCGCCGGCCACGATCGCGTCGAGCTCTCGGACAAAGCCGAGCTGGTGGCCGAGGAGAGCCACACCGCGCTCGAAGGCCAGGGTGGCGAGCGCCACCCTCCACCCGTCCCCGACCGCGCCGACGACATTGGCGCGGTCGGTGCGGGCGCCGTCGAAGAAGACCTCGCTGAATTCACTCGTCCTGGTCAACTGCATGATGGGGCGCACTTCCACGCCGGGCTGGTCCATCGGGACCAGGAGGTAGGACAGGCCGTGGTGCCGCCTCGATGTGGGATCGGTGCGGCAGACGACAAAGCACCAATCGGCCTGATGAGCCAGGGAGGTCCACACCTTCTGCCCGTTGATCACCCATTCATCGCCGTCGAGCTCGGCTCGTGTCGTGACGCTGGCCAGATCGCTTCCGGCATCGGGCTCGGAATAGCCCTGGCACCACAGCTCGGTTCCCTGGCGGATCGGCGGCAAGAACCGCTCCTTCTGCGCCTCGGAGCCGTAGTGGATCACGGTGGGGCCGAGCAGCCCCTCACCCAGAATGCTGACGCGGCCCGGCGCCCCCGCCCGGGCGTACTCCTCGTAGAAGATGACCTGCTCGGTCATCGACGCACCCCGGCCGCCGTAGGCGACGGGCCAGCCCAGGCAGGTCCACCCGCCCTCGGCCAGGACCTTCTCCCAGCGGAG
>Ga0302314_10009361_pt1 | contig 17338 bp, 16 predicted proteins | sample III_Palsa_N2_3_FD_200533 | JGI IMG/M metagenome (GOLD analysis project Ga0302314, IMG submission 200533) | Peat permafrost microbial communities from Stordalen Mire near Abisko, Sweden - III_Palsa_N2_3 | ecosystem: Environmental > Terrestrial > Soil > Palsa > Peat permafrost | place: Sweden...
GGGAGTGTCCAGGCCGGCCGCCTGGTACTCGGCCACGCGCTCCCGGCACTCCTGCGCGGGTCCGTGGATCACCAGTTCATCGACCAGCGCGTCGGGGATGGCCTCGACAGCGCCCTTGCGGTCGCCGCAGTTCCAGGCCGTCAGCATGGGCTCGATGATCTCGCCGCGGCCAAGCCACTGCTGGAAGGCGGCATACACCGGCACGGTGAGGTAGGCGGCGATCATCCGCCTGCCGATAAACCGGGCGGTGCCGGCGTCGGCGGTCGGGCAGACGAAGACCCGGGCGACCAGTTCGCAGTCCGGGCCTGCCGCCTCGCGCACCCTGGGCACGTCCTTGGGGGCGAGCCAGTTGGTGATCGCGATGCCGGCCTCGGCGGCGGCGAGCCTGAGCATGCCGGGTCGCAGCGCCGCCAGCGCGAGCGCAGGCGGGATCTCGGGGGCCGGGTCGAGCCGGAAGCCGTGCACCGAGAACGTCTCGTACTCGCGGGTGACCTTGCCGCCGGCCAGCGCCTCGCGGAGGAACCGCAGCATGTCCCGCGAGCGCTGGTAGGGCTTGGTGAACGCGATGCCGTTCCACTGCTCGACGGCGACCTGGGACGAGGTGCCGATGCCCATGACGAACTTGCCGGGAGCCAGGGCGGCCAGCGTGCCGGCCTGCACGGCGAGCGAGACCGGCGCGCGGGTGTAGATGCCGACGATCGCGGTGCCCAGGCGCAGCTCAGGCGCCCACTGGGAGGCCAGGGTCAGCGGCGTGAAGCCGTCGATCCCGTTCAGCTCACCCGACCAGACATCGGTGTAGCCGAGCGCGGGCAGGCCCGCCACCAGGTCTTTGTGGGCGGCCAGCGGCAGCCCGCTGAGTGGCAACGTCAGACCCCAGCGCGATTGCGATCCCATCAGCGTTCCTTTGCTCCCGAGAATTTTCCCCGCAGCCCGAGAATAGGGTCACATTACGGCAAACCTCGGGTGGTAGTTGCGGGCGGGACTGGTGCGGACCTTCAGGTGGGAATCACGTCGCGCACGTAGAGCCCCGGCGTGGGGCACAGGACCGGGTGCCGCTCGCTGCCGAGGTTTTCTGGTCCGGTCCGCTGGGCGCCGACATGCGGCGTTACCCAGTCGGACCATGCCTCCCACCAGCTGCCCTGCTGCTTCTCGGCGCCGGCCAGCCATTCGTCGGGGTCGGCGCCCGGTGTGCCACCGGTCCAGTAGTGCGCTTTGGGGTTGCCCGGGGGGTTCACCAGGCTGGCGATGTGCCCGGAATAGCTGAGCACGAAGGTGGACGGGCCGCCGAGCAGCCGCGTCGTCTGGTAGCAGCCCTTCCACGGGGTCAGATGATCGGTGATAGCTCCCGTGACGAAGCTCGGCACCTTGATGCTGTCCAGGCTCACCGGCGTGCCGAGCACCGTTGCCTTTCCCGGCCGGACCAGGAGGTTGTCCCGGAAGATCTCGAGGAACTGGCCGTGCAGCGCACCGGGGAGATTGGTGCCGTCGGCGTTCCACGCCAGGATGTCGAAGGCCGGCGGCTTGTCGCCCATCAGGTAGTTGTTCACCCAGTAGTTGAACACCAGGTCGTCAGGGCGCATCCAGGTAAATGCGCTGCCCATCTGGCGGCTGGTAATGATGCCTTTACGCCGCGAGCGGTTGCGTGCGAACCCGATGAGACCTTTCCCGGAAAACGCGGTTATCGGGGCCCGCAGACCAAAATCCAGCAGGGTGACGGCATAGGACATGCTGTGCACGCGGTCGTCGCCGGTGGCAGCCAGGTGGTTGAGCAGAGTGGTGGTGATGATACCGCCGGCGCAAAAGCCGATCAGGTTCACATCTGGACTGCCGGTTACCTCGCAGACCGTGTCGATGGCCGCTGACACCCTTTCCGCGTAGGTGTCCAAGTCCCAGCTGCCCTGCTCGGCCGTGGGATTCCGCCAGCTCAGCAGGAACGTCTGCAGGCCGCGACCGGTGGCGTACTCGACGAAGCTGCGCCCCGGCCGCAGGTCAAGGAAGTAGAACCGCCCGATGGGGGGTGGCACGATCAGCACCGGACGCTCGAACACCGCCTCGGTGGCCGGGGCATACTGCAGGACTTCCCCCACCGGGTCGCGGGCGACGACCGCACCGGGAGTCACGGCCAGGTCCCGGCCTACCTCGAAGACATCCGGCTGCACCATCGATGGCATCCCGCCGTTGTGACGCACGTCGGAGACGAAGTTACGGACGCCGCGAATAACGCTGACGCCGCCGGTGTCGAAGGCGCGCTTGATCGCGGCCGGATTGCTCGCCAGGAAGTTCGTCGGTGCGGCGGCGCTGGTCACGATGTTCGCCGCGAAGCGCGCCCGCTCCGCCCGGGCGTTGTTCCGTCCGTCGTCCAGGTCGCCGACTATCCGGTCAAGCGCTCCGGCGGAGGCGAGATAGCCTTGCTCGATCCTGCGGAAGGCCGGATTCGATGTCCACGCGGGATCGTTGAAACGCCGGTCACCCTTGGCCGGGGCCACCGACGAGTGTCCGCGCGCGATGCGGGTGAACTCCACGCCCAGCCCGCCGATCTCACGGGCGACCGTCTGGGCCTGGCTCAAGGCCGCGGCCAGTCCGCCGACCGCCTCCCTGAGGGAAGGGATCCCGACCGCTTCGCCCCCGTCCGCCGACTCGGCCGCCTCGGTGTCGGTCACCGTCGTCTCCGCATCGCTCACGGCTCACTCCTTATTGCTCAACCTATGAACGGGCGTTCTCGCTTGAGCTCCTCGCGGGCGATCGAGCGGCGGTGCACTGCGTCAGGCCCGTCGACAATGCGCAGGCTGCGGGCCCAGGCGTAGAAGTACGCGAGCGGCGTGTCGTCGCTGACGCCCATGCCGCCGAACACCTCGATCGCCCGGTCGATCACCGCGGTGGCCATCGCCGGCGCGGCGACCTTGATCGCCGCGATCTCGGTGCGCGCCCCTTTGGCGCCGCGGGAGTCGATCAGCCAGGCGGTCTTGTACACCAGCAGCCGGGCCTGGTCGATGTCGATACGGGACTGGGCGATCAGCTCCCGCACCACGCCCTGGTCGGACAGGTGCTGGCCGAACGCCACCCGTGACTTGGCCCGATCCACCATCAGCCCGAGGGCACGTTCGGCCATCCCGATGGCCCGCATGGCATGGTGAATCCGGCCCGGACCGAGCCGGGCCTGGGCGATCATGAACCCATCCCCCTCGGCCGCCAGCATGTTCGACGCCGGTACCCGGACGTCACGGAACACGATCTCGGAGTGCCCGTGCTGGTCCTGGTAGCCGAAGATGGGCAGGTGCCGTTCGATGGTCATCCCCGGAGCGTCCCGGGGCACGAGGATCATCGACTGCTGCCGGTGCGTGTCCGCGGCCGGGTCGGTCTTGCCCATCACGATGAAGACCTGGCAACGCGGGTCGGCGGCCCCGCTGATCCACCATTTGCGGCCGTTGATCACGTAGTCGTCACCGTCACGGACCATCTGGGTGGTGATGTTCGTCGCGTCCGAGGACGCCACGTCCGGTTCGGTCATCGCGAACGCCGACCTGATCTCGCCGGAGAGCAACGGTTCGAGCCATTGCCGCTGCTGCTCCGGCGTCGCGAACAGGTGCAGCGTTTCCATGTTTCCGGTGTCCGGCGCCTGGCAGTTGATGGCCTCCGGTGCGATCACCGGCGACCATCCCGAGATCTCCGCGACCGCGGCGTAGTCCAGGTTCGACAATCCTGATATCGCGGGCAGGAAGAGGTTCCACAGATCCCGCTTCTTCGCCGACTCCTTCAGCCGCTCCAGCACCGGAGGTTGCGCGTGCGGGTCGTGGCTCGCCAGCCACTGCGCATACTCCTTCTCCGCGGGGAATACCTCCTCCCGCATGAACCCCCACATCCGCGCGGACACTTCCTGCGCCGCCGACGACAGTTCAAAGTCCATTACTTATCCTCACGAGTTCGAATCACGCAGCTCGCGCCGCAGGATCTTCCCGGTCGTGGTCTTCGGCAGGTCAGCCACGAACTCGATCGAACGCGGGTACTTGTACGCCGCCATCTGCTGCTTGCAGAACCCGATCAGCTCCTCCTCGGTGACGGCCGCGCCGGGCTTGAGTGACACGTAGGCCTTCACAGTCTCGCCGCGGTACTGATCCGGGACGCCGATCACCGCGGCCTCACGGACCGCCGGGTGGCCGTAGAGCACGTCCTCCACCTCACGGGGCCACACCTTGTAACCCGCCGCGTTGATCATGTCCTTCTTGCGGTCCACCAGGTAGAACCAGCCGTCGGCGTCCATGAACCCGACGTCACCGGTGCGCAGCTCACCGCCGGGCAGGCTTTCCGCGGTCGCCTCCGGCTTGTTCCAGTAGCCGGGGACGACCTGCGGACCCGAGGTAGCGATCTCGCCGATCTGGCCGACGGGGATCTCCTTGCCCGCCTCGTCGAGGATCCGGACCACGGTGTTGAACACCGGCACACCCACCGACAGCGCGCCCGTGTTCGGGTCCACCGGCGCCTTCTTGCCCAGAGGCACCGCGTGCGACGGCGAGTTGGTCTCGGTCAGGCCGTAGATGTTGTGGATGTACAGGCCGGTCTTGGCCATGAACTGGTCGGTGATCGCGGGCGCGATCGGCGCGCCTCCGGAGTAGATCATCCGGAAGGAGGACCAGTCTTCCCTAGCTATTCCCTCCAGCCCCGACAGGTTGATGAACACCGTGATCGAACCGATGGTGAACGTGGGCTTGTGCTCACGGATCGCGTCGGTGACCACCCCCGCCTCGAACCGGTGGTTGATCACCAGCGGACAGCCGACGAGCAGGGCGACCCCCACGTGGCCGATCAGGCCGGTGATGTGGAACAGCGGCGCGACCCCGAGCACGGAGTCCTCGGCGGTGAAGCCCATCCAGTCCCGGTACGTCTGGGAATTGAACACCATGTTGGCGTGGGTGCACATCGCACCCTTCGGCACTCCGGTGGTTCCCGAGGTGTAGCACAGCACGGCCACGTCGTCGGGACCCGGATCGACGGGCACCGGCTTGCGACCCTCGTTCTGGCTGAAGACTTCCTCCAGGTCCAGCGTTCCTTCCGGGCGCAGCCGCTGCACGCCGGCGAACAGCCGCTCGTCGTGGCGGGACTGCTCGTCCAGGGGGGAGCAGGTGATCACCGTCGCGACCGCGGTCTCACCGGTCGCGATGACCTCCTTAGCCACCGAGGAGTACAGGTCGTCCAGGCACAGCAGCGCGCTGGCACCGGAGTCGGCGAGCAGGTATTTCAGCTCGCGGCCCTTGTTCATCGGGTTGATCACCACGGCCGCGCCGCCGGCCTTCCAGGCGGCCAGCAGCGCGATGACGAAGGCCGGGTTGTTCTGCACGTAGACCGCGAGCCTGTCACCGGCGGCGAACCCGCGGTCGGCCAGGGCCACCGCGAGCGAGTCCGAACGCGCGTCCAGGCCGGCCAGGGTGAGCACACCGTCGAAGTACTTGATCGCCGGGCTGTCCGGTGCCCGCGCCACCGACCCGTTGAACATGTCGAGCATGGTCGGGTAGTCCGGCGTGATGTCGGCTGGCAATCCCTTGCCGTAGAGGTGGAGCCAGGGTCGTTCCGTATATGTTGTCATTTGATCACCAGGGGGTTGACAGGGGAGCCGCTCGCCTGGTTCACCTTCAACGGGGCCGCCGTGTAGAGGAAGGTGTACTGGCGGTCCCGCGCACTGTGGGCGGCTAGTTTCTCCAGGTCGCAGATCTCGGTCAGCGCCACGCCGAGGTTGCGCATCAGGGCGCAGTGCAACGGGAGCGCGATGCCGGTGTTCGGGTCGGTCGTGACCTCATTCGCGATGGTGTCGGTGACCAGGTTCGGGATCTCCATGTCCTGGAACCATCGCACGAGCCCGGGACTGTAGACCAGGCCGGGTTCGCAGAACCCCTCGTAGAACTTCTCCCCCTGGTCGAAGAAGAGCTTGAGGAAGTTCGTCCGGATGACCAGGATGTCGCGCTTTTCGATCGTGACGCCCTGGGCTTCGGCGCACGCCGCCAGGTCCTCGTGGGTGAAGGTCTCGGCCTTGTCGAGGTTCTCCTTGCCGCGGAAGCGGGCGATGTCGAGCAGGATGCCCCGCCCGACGATACCGCGCTCCGCGATCGGAGCCACGCTGGCCTTGTCCAGTCCGCCGACCGTGGTGCGCGCGTCGTACCCGTTCCACAGCTGGCCGCCGTACCAGACGTGGCCGAGCGCGTCGTACTGCGTCGAGCCCTGCAGAAACGCGCTGATCATGTCGTCTGCGTAATGCAGGCCGCCAGGGAACTGCGGAGCGCCGTCGCCGTCCCACGAGGACTCGTCCAAGATCATCGTCTTCTCGGCCGGGGTCCGCCCGGGCCAGACCGGGTCGCCCTTGGGATCGCCGATCAGCCGCTGCAGGGTGAACACGGTGCCGGACTTGATGTGGCGGACCCCGCGGAAGACTTCCTCCGTGGTGAGGTAGTTCAGCGCGCCAACCTCATCGTCCTCCCCCCATTTGCCCCAGTTCTTCGGAGCATCCTTGAGTACTTCATCCATGGTCGGGACGTCAGTCATCAAGAAGATCCTTCCTAGCGGAACGAACAGAGCGCTCGCTCGGTGACCTCTGGCGAATTGAGACCACCGTTACGCCGATCGTCGGCCTTGTCAACGTGCTCCGGCTGCGAGCCGCGCGGGGTATCTCGGTGCGGGGGCTCGCCGCCCAGGTAGGAGTCAGTCCGGCCACCATCAGCGCCATCGAGAACGGCAAGACCGGTATCTCGGTGCAGCGGCTGCAGCAAATCGCCGCCGCACTCGCCGTGCCCGCAGGGTCGCTCGTCGGGGATTCGCCAGCCCCGGCCCAACCGCGGAGCGCAACGGCGTCCTCGGTCCAGCTCGGCACCTGAAACTGGCGCGAGTTCGCTCCCCTGCCGATCGACCCGGTGCTAGCCGGGGCGATCAAGGCGTTCGTCGCGACCGGCTACCACGGGGCCAGCATGCGGTCGATCGCGCAGTTCGCCAACATGAGAGTGCCGGGCGTGTACCACCACCACCCCAGCAAGCAGGACTTGCTGGTCAAGATTCTCGACATCACGATGACGGACCTGCACTGGCGGCTGCAGCGCGCACGCAACGACGGGAACGATCCGGTCGAGAGGGTCGCGCTGGTGGTCGAAGCGCTGGCTCTGTTCCACACCAGGCGAAGCGACCTCTCCTTCATCGGCGCCAGCGAGATGCGCAGCCTCGAGCCCCATCACTACCCTCGGATAGCCCGGTTCCGCGACGATGTCCAGGATCTACTGGACACGGAGATTGCCGCGGCCATCACGGCGGGTGGTCTCGCTGTCAACCATCGGCGTGATGCCGGGAAGGCGATAGCGACAATGTGCACGGCGCTAGTGCAGTGGTTTGCCTGGGCGATTACGGTCCCCCGAGCGCGGCGCCGCTGCTAAGCGGCGACGTGCCTGCGGGGAATCAGCGGGCGTCTGGCGCGTACGGTCCGGCGGACCAGGGGCACGCCTGCCGCGCTGACGGCGAGCTCAAAGTCTCCGCTCCGCTGGCCGGCCGGCGGATCGAACCGCCCGGAAAAACTGAACTGGTCGTCGTGGCCTGGCAGCTCGAACTCCCACTCCTTCGACCAGTCCGAGCCGCGATGCCTTATCGAGACTGACACATCTACACCGGTGCTACCGTAATTCTCCAGCAACAGGCGGACCTGGCCGGCCGGCCAGATCTTCACGGCTGGTTCGGTGACGGCACGAACGCATGGCCTTATCATGAGCGTGCAGCGGCCTACGGCGTTGCGGTACGTCCCGGCTGCTCCCCACGATAGACGGAGCGGATAAGCACCAAACTGAGAACGCCCGATATCACCGGGGGTGATCTCGAGGATGTAGTGCGGGCCGTAGCTGTCACCAGCTGACCGGCGAAGGCGAACCCACTCCGGATTGAAATCCGGGTTAGCCGAGACGACATTGAAGTCATGAATGGATGGGACCCCGTACGCCGTACGCGCGGCGAATGGAAAGCATGCCGTCTCGCCAGGAGAAATCTGGCGCTCGGTTACGGCCAGAATGATGTCCGACACGGCCCCGCCTGGCGCAGGCCTGCTGCCGGTGCTGGCCGCTTGAGAAACTGATCCTGTCATCTTGGCGTTTGAGTACTGCATCGGGCCTATCTTCCTGCTAGCAATTCACGGGCCGGGCACACTGGATGACAGGCCGCCTTGACGTAGCTGCCGGAATACAGCCAGGCACCGGACCCTCGCGACCCGTCCCGCCCTGGCGCGGCCCGTGCGGCATCAACCACCTGAACTGCGCTACCTGCCACGATGCGCCCTCATGACCCCGAAGTTGCGAGGGAGAGTCTTTCTCCCCCGCTTTACGGAGGCCGATGCAGACGTTTAGATACTGATTCCTCCAATGGCGCGCCAGGTTTTTGTCGATCGCGGGCGCGCCCGACCACCTCGCCTACTCGCGGGGAACGATGCGCGATAGGGGCTGGACCGGAGGGCGGATCGGGGCTGGCCCCGATCCGCGCGGGCCGCTGCGGTGGTGGGGTAGGAGCTGACCGAACGAGCACCCGGTGCAGGTCGCGGTCCGCACCGACCCGACCCGCCCGATCAGGAGGAATCATGAACCAGATCTCCCTCGCCTGCCGCGCCTGCATCCTGGCTGGCCTGGCCGCAGCCGCCCTGGCCCTGGGCGCCGCCCTCGCGCCCAGCCCGTGCGTGCCTGTCCTTTAACCACCTATTATCTGCGCGCACACAATGGGCCTGAGGCGCCCGCTGAGGCCGATTACCCGGGAGGAATCATTTACCGGAACGTGGTTCTGGCTGAACATCCCGCTCATGCTGGTGTGCTTCTGCTGGGCAGGGATCCACTTCGGGTTGGCGGTTCGCGACGTTGACGCTAGCACAGCGTCGCACGAGGAAGTGCTCGGCTTCCGGTGCGGAGTATCGATTGAAGACTGAGAACGAGCCTCCGGACCGCAAACAGGCGACCGAAGGCAAGGAAGCCAGGTTCTGGACGAAGACGAAGCTGATCCTCGGCGGTCTCATTACCGTGTGCTCAGCGATCGTCGCGGTGGCAGGTGTCATCAACCTCGTTCCAAGGCACAGCGACGGCTCGGTAACCGGGTATCAGACGCAGGTCATCACCTTGTGCACTCAGATCCACAGTGTCTCGACGGTTTCCTCCGCATACGATACGTCCACCGGCACCTGGAATGTCCCCGCCCTGGTCAGCGATGACCGGGCTAATCTCGATACCGCGCAGTTGCTTATCGAAGCCTTCGCCCGGATCGCTGTTCCGCGCCAGCTGGCCGCGGAGCAGACGACAGCGCTGCAGCAGTGGCACACCCTGGCGCGGCAGGCGAGCGCCGACCAGCAATATCTTTTGCGCTACCTTCCTGCCACTGTAAGTGGCGCCGAATTGCGTACGGCGATGGAGAAAATGCCGCCGATCGAAGCGGATAACCTTCTGCTGGACGCGGATCTGACAGCGCTCGCGGGCCACAATTGCGAGGCGATATCACCGTGAAGGCAGTTTTCGCGTTAGCATCACTGTCGTCGCATGCCGCCTGAAACACCCTCGGACGCGACTGGGCGCATAGACCTTTTCTGGCCTGGACGGGGTGCACTCATTTGCCGCGGACAGGGCCGAGCGCTATGGTCACGTCCCACGGTGCGGTGTAGAAATACGCTCCGAAGAAGATGCCTCGCACGCGGCCGGAAGGCAGAGGTGAAGGATCTTGGCTGCGGGGCCGGCGATGTGGCTTTCGCGGCCGCCGACCTAGTGGGACCTGACGGCTTCGTGGTCGGCGTGGACCGCTCCCCGGGGGGGCTGGCCCGGGCTGCGAATGCCTCTGCTAATGTCCGTGACTGCCATGGCCGATGTCAGCAGCACCCTCCCCAGTCGGCGTGACCGAGCCCGTGCGACCCGGCTCCGGGTGATCCGCGCCGCTCAGCGGGTCTTCACCGGCCGCGGCTACGCCGGAGCACGGATGGCCGACATCGCCGCAGAAGCCGGGGTCGCCGTGCAGACCGTGTACTTCACCTTCCACACTAAGGCCGAGCTCTTGCAGGCCTGCTATGAGCTGGCTGTTCTAGGCGAGGATGACCCGCGGCACCCGCCCGCCCAGCCGTGGTACGCCGCGATGCTCGACGCCCGCGACGGGCTCACCGCGGTCCGCCGCTTCGCCGAGGGCTTCGCGGCGATCGCGGCCCGGGTCGCCGTGCTCGACGACGTCGTCCGCTCCGCTGCCCACGAACCCGACGCGGTCCAGGTCCGGGCGCGCAACGAGCAGCTGCGCCGCGACGGGTACGCCCGCATCGTCGCGCACCTGGCTGGCCGGTTCGGGCTCCGCCCCGGCCTGGATCCGCCCGATGCCGTGGATATCCTGCTCACCCTGGGCGGCCCGGCGACCTACCGTGCCCTGGTCGTCGACTGCGGCTGGCCCCATGACCGGTTCGTCGACTGGCTCGCGGATACGCTCGGCCAGCAGCTCCTCGCCCCCGGCGCCGGACCTGGTTCCCCGGCGGGAGTCTCGCCTGCCAGCCCGCCAGTTCGGTAACCGCACGCCGGCGGCATCAGCAGCCGGCACCCTATGCCGCCGATGCAGGCGGAACGACTGCGGGGTATCGCGACACATGTGCGTGCCAGGTCGGCGCCGGGCTCCTTCATCGTGCCGACGGCGATTCCATCGTGTTCTTGATGGCGCGCATGTTGCGCCGCTCCTGGCCTTGCATCCGCCGTCGGAGCAGTGGTTGCAGCAGCCTAGCCGGGCCGCGCGGGATTAGCTCCATGCGCACTGTCAGATGTGAGCCGGACGGGGCCGGGGTCACCCGCGCCGCAAAGCGGATCGTCATCATCTTCGAATCTGCCACCGACGCCCACTGGTCCGGCCGCTCATATCGTGTGTACTCGACGATGACGTCGGGGCTGCCCGCCCATCGGGCCCGGTATTGTGACCCGCTTCCGACTGGGTCTCCGGTCAGCAGGTGAACCGAGCGCATCTTCTGGTTCCACTCTGCCTCATTACGCAAGTCACTGAGATAGTCGAAGACCTGCTGGGGCGGCACTGCGATGTCGACGGAGTTTTCCAGTATCACCATGACATCCGCCTCCTGCTCCTTGCATCACGTCACTAGTGATCATCACTAGTGACATGATCTAGTATCATCCGGCGTGAGATCACCTATGTCAAGGCCCGCCCGCGAAGGCCGGGCCGAGGTCACAACAGGTACGGTCGCGGACCGAGACTGGCGGCTACCTGCTGGCGCTAGGCCGCGAGATAGGACGACCTGGCCTCCGCGAACCAGATCGCGCAGGCAGTCGCGGCACTGAGAGGAAGGACCCGCGCTCGCCCGACCGCTGGTAGACCGGATCACCGGCAGCAGCATTCATCACCTCAAGGAGCTACGGCCCGGCTCGGCGGCCAGGTCCGAGATCCGGGTGCTCTTCGCCTTCGATCCCACTCGCTCGGCGCCGCTCCTCCTAGGCGGCGACAAGTCCGGGAACTGGAAGCGGTGGTACAAGGAGAACCTCCCGATCGCCGAGCAGCCGTACCTGGACTACACCACGCAAGCAGAGGAGTAGCCCGTCATGCCTAACCGCAATCCCCTGGACTGGGAGGATCTGGAGCACGAATTGCACGCCGCCAGGGTCTCCCCCGAAGAAATCGAGGCGGGTGCGCGCCAGTTGCTCGCCCAGGCGCGCGGGCACCAGCTCGCTGAGACCCGCAAGCAGCTGGGCCTGGGCCAGAAGCAGATCGCCGCCGCCATGGGGGCGAGCGTCGCCCGGGTGTCCCAGATAGAACACGGCGAGGTTACCTCCTAGGTCATCGCCCGCTACGTCGAGGCACTCGGAGGACGGCTGGACCTCGTAGCCGATTTCGGCGACAGGACCGTCCGCCTGCCCGTCACCGACACTCCGACCGCCGCATGATGGCCATCGCATGACAGCCTCTCCCGGCACGGCAGGCGGATCCGGTGCTGAGCTTCGGCCGGATCAGTCGTGTCGATTGACTGACTAGATCGATTTGCAGCCTTGCCGATGGCGCACTAGCTGCCCGGGTTCCACGGCAGCCGGTAGGCGCGGTAGGTGGCCACGTCGTTGGGGAGCTTGGCGTTGAACAGCAGCTTTCCTGACGGGCTGAACTCGGAGAAGTATGACAGCCCGCCCCAGCTGACGAACAGGTCGCCGTTCTTGGTCGTCTGCGCGTTGCCGGTCGCGCCCGCCGTCAGGCCCTCCGGCTGGTTCACGGACTTGATCAGCGTCGCGGTGCCGGTGGCCGGGCCTAGGCTGATTGTGACCGCGCGGCTGGACGAGTACAGGGTCGACGGCCCGTCGGATTCATTGTCGAAGACCGTGTACACGTTGCCGCCGAGCGCCTCGGGGTCGTGCTGGAACGCGAAAATCTCGCCGGCGCGGTCCAGCTTCTGGCCGGGCGCGGCCCTGAGGGCGAACGTGCTGTGCTTGCCGCCGAGCTGCCACATCATCGCCCCGGTGTGCAGGTTCACCTTGTAGATGGTCCAGGTGAAGCGCGAGCTGATCAGCAAGTTGCCGTCGGTGTCGAGGTGCACGGCGTTGATGTGGAACCAGTCCCAGGGCTGGCCCGGCTGCCCCATTGGCGCGTGGCTGTCGCTGTAGGGCACGTGGTCCGAGCTCACCCACTGGAACAGCAGCTTGCCGGTCTTGATGTCGATCTCCTGCACGACGCCGTCCACGACCGGCTGGTGCGCGGACAGGCCGAGCGAGGTCAGGTCGGCGGTGCCGGGCTCGTCGGCGAGGATCAGCGCGGTGTTCCACGGGGTGATCAGGAACTCGTGGAAATCGGGCGCATACCCGTTCGCTGGCCTGACGGTGGCGATCTGCTGGTAGCGGGCGTTGTAGATAACGTCCTCGCCGCCGGTGCCGGTGCTCTGGAACCAGGTCAGCACCGGCTTGCCCAGATAGGTCTGGGTGCGGAAGTCGGTGGCGAACGCGCCCGCCGGCAGCTGGTGGAACCAGAGCACCTTGCCGGCGATGCTCACGATCTCCGGGCCGGTGCCGTACTGGCCGCCCTGCGGGGCCAGGAAGATGTCGCCGTTGCCGTTGTCCGCGCCCTTGGTCAGCACCGTGACCGGAGGTGCTTGCGTGCTCGCTGTCGCTGTCGCTGCCGGTCCGGACGAGCACGAGACGACCGCGGCGCACAGCGCGGCACTCGCCAGTGCCGTGGCCACCATGAACCTCACGCGAACCTCCGAGACAATTCGCCGCCCGCCGGAAACTCCCTCATGCCCTATAACGAGCAGCTCACCACGCCGTTCCCGCTATGCGGCGACCAGTTATCGCTGGCGTCGCGAGCGGCATGTTGCGCGATCGGGGTGGGACGGGGTTACCGCGATCATCCGCGGGTTGATGTGCATTTATGCAAAGCCGTGCATAGTCGTCCTTAGAGTTGCCGCTTATGCCGTAACGGCAATTACTACGCAACCTTTCCTGTCGACGCCGGACTCATGTGGTCCCCTCGGATCGGCCGCTGATCGCCCGAAACCGCCGCGGCCGCATGGGTGGTCCCGTTTACAGCCCGATGAGATCGGCCATCACCTCCATCTGCAGGCCGAAGAATTCAGCCCTGGCCTCGATCACGTTGTTGAACTGGCCGGATAGTTCGAAGCTGACCATGCCGAATAGCTGAATCCAGCCGGTGATCCCGGCCAGCATCAGCTCGTCGGGCAGTTCCGGGGCGATGTCGCCGCGGGCCCGGCTTAGGTCCGCTCGTACCGCGTCGGCAAGTCGTGCGGCGATGCCCGCTGCCTGCGGTCGCCTGGCTGGGCCGGCTGCGGCCAGCGCGCCGGGGCCGCCAGCCGGAGCGCCGATGCGGAGGGCCGATTCGCCGGTAAGCGCACCTGAGGCGAATCCGTCAGCCAGGATCCGGATCAGCACGACCGGGGTCCGCGCGGCTGCGGTGATCGTGTCGGCGGGTGCGGCATACCCGGGCACCGGAGTGCCGAACAGCAGGGCGTACTCGGCGGGCGTTCGCAGCGCCCAGCCCCGGATCCCGCGTGCAGTGGCCAGCCACCGGGCTCGCAGCTGGCTGCGGCCGGTCACTGCCGCGTCCGCTGCCTCGGCCGCTTCGCCGAGCGCGTTATAGGCGTCCAGGATGAGCGCGGTGAGCAGGTCGTCGCGGCTGGCGAAATAGCGGTACAAGGCCGACGACACCATGCCCATGTCCCTGGCCACGGCCCGGAGTGACAGGTTCGCCCCGTCCGTCTCCAGGTGACGGCGCGCGACCGCCTTGATCTCGGCGATCATCTCGGCGCGGACACGCGCCCGGATGGACCCTGCTGGCATGAGGAGATTATCGCACACAAACGAGAGCACTGCTCTTGCAATGTCAGGCCGACTCTGTAAGACTCATGCTTACAAGAGAGAGCAGTGCTCTCGGACGGGGATCACGGGTCACCTGGTGGCCAGAGGGCCCGAGAACATAAAGGAGCAGGAAATGTCCGAGCATGTCATCGTCGGAGCGGGAGCCGTGGGTTCAGCCGCGGCGCTACTGCTGGCCGAGCGGGGCGAGCACGTCCGCATTGTCAGCCGGCGCGGCAGCGGGCCCGAGCACCCGGCGATCGAGCGGGTCGCCGCGGATGCGACCGATGCCGAGCGGCTGACGGAGCTGGCTACCGGCGCTGCGGCCCTGTATAACTGCGCGAGCCCGCTCTATCACCAGTGGTTCACCGACTGGCCGCCGCTGGCCCGGGCATTCCTGGCCGCGGCCGAGCGCAGCGGTGCGGTACTGGCCTCGTTGAGCAACCTGTACGGCTACGGGCCGGTGGACGGCCCGATTACCCACAAGGCCCCGCTCGCCGCGACTCACCCCAAGCTCCGGATGCGGGCCGAGATGTGGGACGATCAGCTCGCCGCGCAGGAGGCAGGGCGGATCCGCACCACGGAGGTCCGGGCCAGCGACTACATCGAGGCGAACTCGATCCTGTCCACGGTGATCGGCAAGCCGCTGCTGGCTGGGAAGCGGGCGTACGCGCCCTCGCCGCTGCACGTGCCGCACAGCTGGACCTCGATCCACGACTGCGCCCGGACCCTGGTCACGGCCGCCGCCGACGAGCTGGCCTACGGCCAGGCCTGGCTGGTGCCGACCAACCCGCCGCTGACGGTGCGGCAGCTAGCGGCCAGGTTCGCGGAGGTCAACGGCGCGCCGCGGGCCAAGGTAACGCAGATCCCGTACCCGGTGATGTGGGTGAGCGGCCTGTTCTCCCCGCTGATCAAGGAGCTGCGGACGACGCGATACCAGTTCACCAGGCCGTTCGTGCACGACGCCAGCACGACTACCGAGATGTTCGGGCTGCAGCCGATCGCGATGGACGAGGCGTTGCGGGATGCTGCCGCCAGGCTCCGTGCTTGATGCGGAACCGAGACCGCGGCCCGGGCGGCTGCCGGGACGATGGCTGCTGGCGGGTTGAGCCGCGGTTGCCGGGCGGCTCAGGCGGCGCGGCGGCGGACCAGCCAGACGGTCGCCGCGATGAGCAGCACCGACAGCGCGAGCAGCCAGCCGCCCTCGATCCACTGGAATGGCGAGAACCGGCTGCCAGGCTGGTAGCTCACCCAGAACGTGTAGCCGTGCTGGGTAAGGTAGCCCACCGCGTTCACGAACGTCTGAGACGTGTTCGGCCCGATCTTATTGGTGGCGGGGTGGTCGGCCTGGAGGATCTGGTTGATCGCCGCCTGGCTGAGCGGCTTTCCATTGCGCCCGGCGTACCAGTGGCTGATGATCCACGCAGATCCAGGCAGGTTGGGGTTGTGGGTGACCAGCGGTGTGATGTAATGCTCGCGCAGCCACAGCGCGGTGGCGAAGGCGAGCCCGGCGTAGACGGCCAGGGTGGCGGCGATCGCGGGGACGACCCGGCGGATGAGCGTCCCGGCCAGGACGCCGATCGCGAAGGCGGCCAGCGTCCAGGCGCCGAACGCCACCCCGAGCAGGTCGAACACGCGGGCCGAGAACGGGGTCACGTAGCCCGCGGCGACCCACGGCTGGTTGTACCAGGCAATCAGGACGGTGAACGCCCCGGCCACGGCTGTCACCGCGACCGCCAGCGGCACCAGCTTGCCGACCGTCCAGCGGAGCCGGCCGATGCCCTGGGTCCAGGCGTACCGGAAGGTCCCGGTCTCCAGCTCCCGGGCCAGCACCGGCGCCCCGGCGAACGCCCCGATCAGGGCGGGCACCGCCTGCAGGGCGATGCTGACTATGATCGCGGTCTCGCCGTACCTGCCGGTGAAGTTTATGGCGCAGCTGGTTGAGCCGGCCGGGTGGCAGTAGGCCGCTTCGGCGTGGTGCATCTGCAGGCCGGTCAGCCACAGGTACACCGCGAACGCGCCGAGGAAGGCGGCCACGCCGCCGAGCGCGGCCCGGTGCTGCCGCCAGGTGACCCAGGCCATCCGCCGCCACGGCACCGGTCGCAGGCTGGCGTCGTGCCGCGGGCGGCCGGGCATCGTTAGTGCGGTCATTTCGTCACCTCCGTCGGGTGGCCAGTTCCAAGCGGCAGAGCCCGGCCGCGGGCCGGGCCGGGCAGCGCCGCGGCGCCGGGCTCGCGCAGGTAAGCCATCGCGAGTTCCTCCAGGCCGACCGGGTGCGCCTCCCAGCCCGGCGGGACCGGGTCATCCGCGCCGGACCGGACCAGCAGGTGGGCCTGGGCCCCGCCGCGGCGCACATGGACTACCGGCCGTCCGGTAAAGCTGTCGGCCCCGGCGGCCGGGCCGGTCAGCACCCGGTGGGAGGCGAGCAGGTCATCGACCTCCCCGGCCACCTGCACCCGGCCCCGCGACAGCAGGATCAGGTAGTCGGCCACCCGCTCCAGCTCGGCCAGCACGTGCGAGGACAGCAGCACCGACACCCCGTCCTCGGCCGCCGCCGTCAGCACCGTGGCCATGAAGTCATGCCGGGCGAGCGGGTCCAGCATCGCCATCGGCTCATCCAGCAGCAGCAGCCGGGGCCGCCGGGCCAGCGCCAGGGTCAGCGCGAGCTGCGCCTGCTGCCCGCCGGACAGCTTGCCGGCCTTCCGTCTCGGCGGGATGCCCAGCTCAGCCAGCCGGGCCCCGGCATAGGCCCGGTCGAAACGCCGGTTCAGGTTCGCCGTCAGGTGCAGCATGTCGGTGGCGGACAGGTTCTTGTACAGCGGCGTGTCCTGCGCGACGAACGCGATGCCGTCCAGCGCGGCCGGCGATCCCGCGGCCACGCCGCCGAGCACGGTGACGGCGCCCGCGGTCGGCGCCGCCAGGCCGACCGCCAGGTTCAGCAGCGTGGTCTTGCCCGCGCCGTTCGGGCCCACCAGCGCCGTCACGTGCCCGGCCGGGACCGCCAGCGAGCACTCGCGCAGCGCCCACGTGCTGCC
>Ga0302314_10009364_pt1 | contig 17333 bp, 17 predicted proteins | sample III_Palsa_N2_3_FD_200533 | JGI IMG/M metagenome (GOLD analysis project Ga0302314, IMG submission 200533) | Peat permafrost microbial communities from Stordalen Mire near Abisko, Sweden - III_Palsa_N2_3 | ecosystem: Environmental > Terrestrial > Soil > Palsa > Peat permafrost | place: Sweden...
CGCGGCCACTGGCGCGGCGGCGGCCCGGGCCAGGCCCGCGGCCACGACCAGCGTGATGAGCTGGGGTGACAACAGCGCGGGCGAGCTCGGCAGTGGCACGCTGACGCCGAGTACGACGCCGGTCGCGCTCGGCGGTTCCGGCGGCATTCAGGCTATCTCGTCCGGCGGGCGGAATGTGCTGGCCCTGGCCTCCTCTGGCACCGTCCTGGCCTGGGGCAACGACACTGCGGGGCAGCTCGGCAACGGTGCCGCCAGCGCCAACGGCGACGCCGAGAACCCGGCCACGGTAAGCGGCCTCACCGGCGTGATGCAGGTCTCAGCCGGAGCGGAGCACAGCCTGGCGCTGCTGTCTGATGGCACGGTCGAGGCCTGGGGCGACAACAGCCACGGCGAGCTCGGCAACGGCACGACCACCAGCAGCGACGTCCCGGTGCCGGTCACTGGCCTGACCGGCGTGAAGTACGTAGCCGCGGGCCAGGAGTACAGCGTGGCGGTGCTGACCAATGGCACGGTCATGACCTGGGGGGACGGTGGCAACGCGCAGCTCGGCGACGGCAAGCTGACCGACAGCGATGTGCCGGTGGCCGTCAAGGGCCTGACCGGGGTGACCGCCGTCGCGGCCGGCGGCCAGCACGTGCTCGCGCTGAAGTCGAACGGCACCGTGGAGGCCTGGGGCGAGAACGACGTCGGCCAGCTGGGCAACGGCGCCCAGCCGGGGGATAGCGCGGTCCCAGTGAAGGTCACGGGCCTGACCAGCGCCGTGGCTGTCTCGGCCGGCCAGCAGTTCAGCCTGGCCCTGCTGGCCAACGGCGAGGTGATGGGCTGGGGTGACAACGGCTTCAACGAGCTCGGCCAGTCGGACAGCTTCCCCGGCGGCATCGGCAGCAGCAACGTGCCGGTCCAGGTTCCTGGCCTCGCGCATGTCACCGCGATCTCGGCCGGCGCCCTGTTCGGCCTGGCCCTGCTGGCCGGCGGCACCGTCGACGCCTGGGGCGACGGGGCGTTCGGGCAGCTCGGCAACGGGACCACCAGCACGCTGACCACGCCCACCGCGGTCAGCGGGCTGACCGGGGTGAGCGCCATCTCGGCCGGCGGAGCCAGCAGCGCCGCCCTGGTGGCGACCGCAGCCCCGGCCGCGCCAGCGCCGGTGCCCAGCATCTGGCAGGCCGAGGCGACCGTCAACCCGCAGGCCACCCAGCTGACCAACAGCGGTTTCGCCGCCGTATCGGCCTCCGGACCCAATGACGCGTGGGCGGTCGGCACCCACTCCGACCCCAATGCGTTCGACCACCCGCTGGCCGAGCACCGGGTCAGCGGCACCTGGACCCAGGTGTCCGTCCCGCAGCCCGCCGGGCAGCAGGCCAGCCTGGCCGGGGTTGATGACCTCACCCCGGGCAACGCGTGGGCGGTGGGGACCAGCGGCGGCCTGACGCTGATCGAGCACTGGGACGGGACCAGCTGGTCGATCGTGCCCAGCCCGGACCCGGCCAGCGGAACGGGCGACTCCGACACGCTGACGTCGATCTCCGGCACCGGCCCCGACGACCTGTGGGCGGCCGGCTGGGACAGCAACGAGGCGAACCAGACGATCCAGCTGCTGTTCGAGCACTGGGACGGCAGCACCTGGACGGCGGTCACCTCGCCCACGCCGGACGGGTCGTTCCAGTTCGCCTCGGGAATCGCCGCGATCAGCCCGGACAACGTGTGGGCGGTGGGCACCGACCGGAGCGACGGGGCGAAGACCCTGTCCGCGCACTGGAACGGGACGGCCTGGTCGATCGTGCCCACGCCCGACATCAACAACTCTGGCGACCTGAACCAGCTGACCGGGGTCAGCTCGGACGGCGCCGGCCAGGTGTGGGCCTCGGGCTTCGCCGACGATGCCGGGCAGAACTTCCGGGTGCCCTACGTGTTGCAGCGGACCGGCAGCAAGTGGGTGCTGACCAGGGTGCCCAACCCGGGCAGCGAGGGCAGTCAGCTCAGCGGCATCCAGGTGCTGCCGCCGACCGATATCTGGGCTGTCGGTACCACCGAGCAGACCGATGGCGGACAGCTGGCCCTGACCGAGCAGTTCAACGGGACCAGCTGGTCGGTCAGTCCGGCCGCTGACCCTGGCCAGCTGGCCGACCTGTCCGACAACGTGCTGTCGGGTGTGGCGAGTGCGGGCCCGGGCTCGGTCCTGGTGGTCGGCGGCCAGGAGATCCCAGGCCAGGAAGGCGGAAGGACGCTGGCCCTCACCACAACAAAGGGATAACACCCCTGTCTGCGGCAAACTGGGCCCGCCTCGGCAACCGAAGGCACCGAGGCGGGCCCAGTGGCAGGTCGCGGGCGGGGAGAACTGGCCTCGGAGCCCGGCAAGCGAAGGAGCTGCCGTGACCACGACGACACCCGACACTCAGCTCGGAACGGGAGGGCAACCGCGGCTGGCCCCCGGTAGCTGGCGGGTCGATCCGGCACGCTCACATGTGTCGTTTGCCGCACGGGTCGGCGGCCGGCCGGTGCGAGGACGCCTGCCGCTGGCCGGCGAGGTGCGCATCACCCAGCCGATCGAGGACTCAACTGCGCGGCTGGCCGCCAGGAGAGCGCGGTCAGCACCCGGTCAACGTTGCTGGATCGGCTGCTGACAGGACCCGGTTTCCTGGACGCGGGCACCTTCCCAGAGATCAGCTTCCGGTCCGGGCTCCTGGTCTGGGTCCCGACCGGATGGTGCGCCGTCGGCCGCCTCCAGGTCAAGAACACCGAACATGAACTGGCGTGCCAGCTCGATCTGGACCTTCCCGGCACGCAGCCAGGCGGCCCGCCGCGCCTCATCGTTGCTAGCAGCTGGGTCATCGGCTCAAGGTGCATAACCAGCCAGTGGGTCCCGGCACTCGGCGGTCGCATCGCGATGAAGTAATCACTTTCCCTCGGACTAGGCATATGAGCGGCTGGCGTCATCCACCGTCCCTCCGTGCCGGTCGCTTGCCGTCGCCTGCGGCCGTCCCCCGGCGGCCTCTTCCGGATCCGTCGCATGCATCGCACCCTGTAAACCCGGATCCGCCCTCACCCATATTGATGATCAAGGAACGCCTGCTGAGCATCTGGCTGGCATACAAGCGTTTGACCGAGCTTTCGTTTCCGCGGCTCCTGGGACTGGCTTACGTGATTCTCTTGATCATGCGCGTCGCCCACGCGTTGCACGCGTGATCTGCATCGCCGACGTCACGTTGTTGCTCTACGCCCGGCCGATCTTCTCCACCGCCTGTCGCCGTTCCGGATCGCTGGCGGTGACCCGCTCACCCACTTGCTGGCCCGGCGCCAGAAGCACCCGGCGATCGGGAACGGCATTTCACGGCGGCTGGTCACTACCCGCAGCGGCCTACCTGGCAGAGGTGGATGACGAGGGCTGGATGCAGGCGAAGTTCAGCCGGAAACGGTTACCTCATGCCATAGGCCGCCGTTCAAGTTGACGTTATTGCCGTGGGCCTGGCCCGGGGCGGTATCAGCGACGTAGGTGTACAGGGGATGGCCGTTGTAGGTGGCCTGCGTCGCGCCATCCGACCGCTTGATCGTGCCCAGTCGGCCGGTCACGCCCGGGCCAGCGGCCGGGGTCCCGGTCACCGGCGGCCAGTAGCCGGCGCATGCCCCGTTGCAGTTCGATTTGGCCGGGGTATCGAGAGCGAACCAGTACACCGTGAACCCCTCGGCGTTGGTGAGCACGGTCACGCCGCCGATCTTCGCCGTCTCCAGGGCGCCTGCGGCCGACGGTCCGGGGCCGCCCGCCCCGGCAACGGCGACGCCTAGCAGCACCAGGGCGAGAACAGACGCCGCGGCGATCGTCCGCCCGGCACCCGGAATGCCCGCCTGCAGCCTGGCCAGCACGGCACTGCGGGACGCCACTGGCGCGGCCGGCTGGCGTTGCGCGGCGGGGGAAAGGGCGAGGGCTGCGAGCGCCGCGAAGGCGCCTACCTCGATCACCCCTGCGACGATCCCCGCGGTTGTCCGGATCTCCTTGAACCCGAACAGACCGGTCCACAGCGACAGGAGGTAGCCGCCGAGGGTCGAGACGACAAACCCGGCGCCGGCCGCGGCAGCCAGCCGGCTGCCGGACGCCAGCACGACGGCGGCGAGGCCGAAGGCGGCGATCACCTGGAGCAGGAAAAGCCAGCCGATCACCGGAATCGACCGGTAGACGGTCAGGTACAGGTCAAGATGGATCGCCCCCGTCGCGGCGAGCAGCCCGGCCCCGGCTACCCGAGACCCGAGGTGCTGCCAGTTGAGTCCCGTCCGCCGTGTTTTCTCCATGACCACTCCTACGCTTCTTGTCTGCCCGCTGGTTCACCCCGGAGAGGGCCGGTTTCACTAATACGCTCCGCACCGGCCGCCGGCGTGCGCTTCGGGTCATCGGGTCGCTCGCCTGCCGATGGTGCAGGGGTTTTCGGTCGTTGGTCCTGGTTGCCCGGTCCGGCCGGCGGTGGCCAGGACGGTCACGGTCAGCAGTATGCCCAGGGCGGCGGTGGCGGTGTCGGGTGCCGTGAAGGGGGCGTGGAAGCCGGAGGCGGCGGCTTGCGGTGCCGACGCGGCGCCGATCAGCAGTGCGGCCAATCCTGACCAGCGCCGGCTGCCCTGATACCTGCGCGCGGTCCACAAGCTCAGTGCGGCCGCGGCCAGGCCGGCCGCGACGAGCCCCGCGGCCGGCCCCGCGTGCCGAGCTGTCACCAGGACGAGGCCGCATCGGATTAGGTCCAGGCCTGCCGCGCCGAGCAGCATGACAGCGATCAGGCGCCGGCCCGGCCGGATGCCCGCCGCCGGCACCGTCCTCCCGCCGTCGGCGTCGGCTGCCGGGGCGTCCCCGGGCAGGTGGCTATTCATCATTACGCGGCCGCGTGCTGCTCTTGCAGCTGCTGACGGAGGGCGTGCAGCGCGTAGTGCAGCCGTGATCTTGCCGTACCGGGCGGTATCCCGAGCTGACGGGCGACCGTGGCCAGGGTTCCCCCCCGGTAGAAGGTCTCCACCAGCACGGTCTGGTGCGCGGGCGATAGGTGCTGCAGGGCGTCGGAAACAAGTTGCCGGTCCAGGACCTGCTCTAGCCGGGTATCGTCGCGGACGTCTTCGGCGGGCTGAGCTTGCACGGTGACCGGCCGAGACCGTGCGGCCCGGTCAGCATCGGTCAGCAGGTTGCGCGCGACGCGGAACAGCCATGGCCGGATCGGCCGGTCGTCGGCGCTCAGCTGCGGCAGGTGACGCCAGGCCCGGATGAATGTTTCTTGTACGATGTCATCGGCGTTCGCCCGGTCCGGGCAGAACTGCTGGACGTAGCTGTGCAGGGCCTTGGCGTGAAGCGAGTACAGCTGGCGGACCGCGGCATCGGCATCGGCGTTGCGGGGCAGCTCGCCGCCGGTAGCGCGCGGCGCGGCTGAATGAATGGAAGACATAACTACTAACACGCATAGTAGACGTTTGGCGTTCACCGCGGCCGCCGTCAGATACGGCAGAGGCCGGCGCCGGCGGCAGCCGGGCCGCCCCGGGGGGAAGACGCGGCGAGGCTGGCGGCCGGCCTCGGAATCTGGGTCGGCAGCCGGGGAATCGGGTGAACCAGCGGCTTGTTCTATCCGTGTTAGTAGGTAGTGGCGGGATCCTGCGGCGCGGGCATGTCCGGGAGTCGAAGATGCGTCAGTTCGGTGAGCTGGAAGCCGTGATCATGGACCGGCTGTGGGAGTGGGGCCGGCCGGCGCTGGTCCGCGAGGTGGTTGACGACCTGCACGATGACCGGGCACTCGCCTACACCACCGTGATGACGGTAATGGACAACCTGTACCGCAAGGGGTGGCTGCGGCGGGAACGGGACGGCCGCGCGTGGCGCTACGAGCCCACCGGCTCCCGGTCTGGCTACACCGCGGCGCTGATGAACGACGCGCTGGGCACCAGTTCGGACCGGCGCACGGCGCTCGCCCATTTCGCGCTCCAGATGAGCCCGCACGACGCTGCGCTGCTGCGCGAGGCGCTCGACCATGCGGGCCGCGAGCCTGAGGCAGGCGAGGCCCGGTGACCATTGCCGCGGTGCTGGTTGCGTACGCGGCCCTCGTCGGCACGCTGGGCTCCAGGATGCTGGGCCAGGCCAGCTGGACGGCCCGGGCGCCGCTGCTGGCCATCGTCACCTACCTGGCCGCCGGATGGTCGGTCGTTGCCGCCCTCGGGCTGGCTGGCCTGACGCTCGCGGTACATGCCCCCGCCATCAGCGGGGGGCTGAGTCACCTCATCGGAGCCTGCGTGCTGCGGCTTCGCGCCACCTACGGAACGCCGGGCGGTGCCACCGTGGCCGGGCTCGGCCTCACCCTGGCAGGCGCTGTCGCGGCCCGCACCGCGCTTACCGCGCTGGCCCATCTGCGCGCCGCCGGGCGCCAGGCACTGCAGCACGCGGAGACCGCGCGGCTGGTCGGCCATGCCGAGCCAGCCCTGGGGGCCGTGCTGGTGGAACATTCCGAGCCGACCGCCTACTGCGTCGCCGGCCGGCATCCGACGGTGATCCTCACCACTGGCGCGGTGCAGGTGCTCGATCCCGCCCAGCTGGACGCGGTCCTGGCGCACGAGCGAGCCCACCTGGCAGGCCACCACCACCGGCTGATCGCCATGGCGCAAATCGGCCACCAGGTGCTTCCGTTCCTTCCGCTGATGCGGGACGCGGACGCGCAGGTAGCGCGGCTGGCTGAGATGCACGCCGACGATGCGGCGACACGGGCCCGCGATCCACGGTCGCTCGCCACCGCCCTGGTCGTTCTTGCCTCGGCCGGCCGCCCCGCTCCCGCCCTCGCCGCGGCTGGCACCGACGCTGTGCAGCGGATACACCGGCTGCTGGGCCCCGCCGAGCCATTGGGCCGCGCCCGCCGGCAGCTGCTCCGCATCGCCGCCGCCGCGCTCGCCCTGACGCCGCTACTGCTGGCGCTGGTCCCAGCCGTACTCGCACTCGCGCTAGGCCGGCTCCCGACTGCCTAGCAGACCAGCACAACCCTGGCCCGCCAGGCCCGGTTGCAGTCGCTGTCCAGCACTACTCCTGGCCTGCCGCGTCCAGTGGCACCCCCCGTCCAGCATGACACCTGGCCCGCCATGCCCGGTTGCGCCGGCCGTCCAGCTGGTCCTGTTTCGCTGCGACCGCCGGCGGCAGCGCCGGCCCGGCAGTCGGCAATGAACAACATTCCGGCCAGCCTCGTGTTGCCAGGTATGAGGATCCATCCCCAGAACCGATTGCCCAGCACGCCCACCGGACGGCAGGACCGCCCGACAAACACCCCGGCCCGCCGCCGCTGGCGGCCACGGCGCCGCCGGGACCGCGGGAACGCCCGGCCCGGGCCCGGCACAGCCGCCGTCCGGGGCCAGACCGCGGCGGTGCAGATCATGGCCGGCGAGATCAAGCCCGGCGAGATCACGCTCGGCGAGCCCGCGGCCGTGCAGACCGCGGCCGTGCAGACCGCCAGCGGCGAGACTGTGGCCGCCGCCATGCAGCTGGCGATCGGGCTTCTGACCGCAAGCCTGGACTCGCCCGCGCTCGAGTCATGGGCGGTCGAGGCGCTCACTCCGCACGACGCGGACGGCATGGCAACTTCATGGCCGGCTTGCACGTGGTCTCCGAGCTGCTGCTGCACGAGCTGTGTAAGGCGACGGGAGAGCCGCCGGAAGCCACCCTGCAAAGGCTTGCGTTCCTGGCGGAGCGCTGGCGGGGGACCTTCTCGGTCGGCTAGAGCACGAGCAGCCACCGAGCAGGAGCAGCCACCAACTGCCGCCCGCCGCCCGTGTAACTGGTCATCAGCTGCCGTGATGAACGGCTGCTAGCTCCTAACCGTGTTAGTAGAAGAGTCGGCTGAGGATCACCGGGGAAGCCCGGGACATGCTCAACCGGATAGTGGCGACGACGACTGTGTCGCCGCGAACCTGAGGAGCTGGTTAACTTGGCGGATCTGTATGCGACCGCGACTGGTCTTATCGAGCGCTCGGCGGCTGCATATGCGTCCGGGGTGCCGGAAGACGCCGCAGACGATGGCTTTTTCGGGCCTGCCAGCGTCGCCTGGCAGGTGAGCGCTGACCTGGCCTCGCCGGTGGCCGGGCTACGGGCCCTCCTGATGCAGGCGCTGCATCCGCTGGCGATGGCCGGTGTCGATCAGCACAGTGGCTGGCGCCGGGATCCGGCAGGCAGGCTCGCCGCCACGTCGGCGTACCTCGCCACGATCACCTTCGGCGAGCGGGGCGCAGCCGCGGCGGCCGCGGCCCGGGTGCGCCGCGTCCATGATCATGTCCGCGGCGTCGACGCGGACACCGGCCGCCCGTACGCGGCGGGCGATTCCGCCCTGCTGCTGTGGGTGCACGCATCCCTGGTCCAGTCCAGCCTGGCGGCCGGCCAGGCGTTCGGGACGCCGCTCTCGGCGGAAGACAGTGATCGCTACGTCGCGGAGATGATGGTCGCGGCCGAGCTTGTCGGCGTGCCCCGGCCTCTGATTCCCGCCAGCGTCGCGGAACTCGACCGGTATGTTGCATCGGTCCGGCCTGAGCTGCGCTGCACGCCAGTGGCCAGGGAGTCGATGGCCTACCTGCTCGATCCGCCGGGCCTGGACCAGGAAGTCGCCGGGTTCTGGCAGGATTTGCGCGACGGCGCGATCGCCGTGCTCCCGGAGTGGGCGCGCGAGATGTACGGCTACGGCGCGCCACAGCCCCGGCCCCTGGCACCCGGCCGTAGGACGGAGATCCGGCAGTCGCTGGGCGTCCTCGATGCCCTGTTCCTCAGCGAGCCGGGCGAGCTCGAGGCGCGGCAGCGGATCACCCTGCGGATGCGCGCAGCGAGGCCGGCATGAAGGCCCGGAGGCTCGCCGCCGCGGCAATGGCCGGCGTCGCAGTCGCGGCCCTGACCCTGGTCCTGCTGCGCCGGCGGCCCGGACGGCTGCGGTACGACCGCGGGCTGGCGGCGCTCCGGCTGTTCGTGCGGGGTGGGATCCGCTATGCGGGCAGTGCACCACGACTGTTCGCGGCCGCGGGCGAGCAGCGTCAGCTGCTGCGAGAGGACCTGGCCCTGCAGACCGCCGAGGACGTCGCCGACACGCTGGGGGCGATGAAGGGCGTCATGATGAAGATTGGCCAGATGGCCAGCTACGTCGACGGCGGCCTGTCCCCTGCTGTCCGCCACACCCTGGCCCGCCTGCAGGACAGCGTCCCGCCGATGAGCCCCCAGCTGGCCGCGGCCGTCGTGGAGGAAGAACTCGGCGCGCCGCCGGAACAGGCGTTCGCCCGCTGGGATCCGCGGCCGATAGCCGCCGCCTCGATCGGGCAGGTGCACCGCGCGGTCACCCCCGACGGCCGCGTGGTTGCCGTCAAGATCCAGTACCCGGGCATCGCCGAGACCATCGCGGCCGACCTGCGCAACGTCGCGCTGCTGCGCCGGATGCTGCGGATCACCGCGCCGGCCCAGGATGTCGACGCGTTGCTGACCGAGCTGCGAGACCGGATCGGTGAGGAACTTGACTACCGGCGCGAGGCCGGGAACCAGCGCCTCCTGGCCGCCTACTACGACGGCCATCCCACGATTCACGTCCCCGCGATCATCAGCGAGCTGTCCACCCGCAGAATGGTGACCAGCGAGCTTTCCGGCGGAGCCCGCTTCGCCGAGGCGGCCAGCTGGCCGCAGCGCGAACGCGACCTGGCCGCCGAGACGATCTACCGTTTCGTCTTCCGCAGCCTGTACGAGGTCCGCGCATTCAATGGCGACCCGCACCCGGGCAACTACCTGTTCCACCGCGGCGGCCGGGTCACCTTCCTCGACTTCGGGCTTGTCAAGCACTTCACCGCCGACGAGCTGCAGCCGCTCCTGCAGATGGCCCGTACCGTATGCGTCGAGCACGACCCCGAGGCGTTCCGCAGAAGCCTCGAAGACGCCGGATTCCTGCGCCCCGGCGCGCCGCTCAGCACCTCGGCGATCGTCGAGCACCTGGCTGTCTTCTACGACACCATCCGCGAGCCAGGGCCGCTGACCATCACAGGCGACTACGCCTCCTCGGTAGTGCGCCGGTTCTTTGACCTACGCAGCCCAGTGGCCGATTACATCAGCGTCCCGCGGTCCTACGTGATCCTCCAGCGCATCAACCTTGGATTGTTCGCGGTCCTCGGTGAACTGTCCGCGACCGCCGACTGGCGCGCCATCGCCGAGGAGATCTGGCCCTTCGTCCAGGGACCGCCTTCCACGCCGATGGGACAAGCCGAGGCCGCATGGCGGGCGCGACACCAGGCCATCGCGGCGTGACTGGCCTGAGCCGGAACCTGGATGCTCCGCGCGCGTAGCAGCAGGTCCCGGAGGCACCGCTCCGGCACAGAGATCGCCGGTCAGCTCTACCGGCAGGGAGGTAGTCCGTCAGCGCAATCTGATGAACCAAGCCAGTTTACTATCCGTGTTAGTAACAGACAGCAGCCTGTCGGGCCCCGCGGACAGGGCACTAGGCCCGTCTAGCCGTCGGCTGGCTGGCTCGGCAAGCGGAGGAGATCGTCGTGACCACGACGACGCCCGGCATTCAGCCCAGACCCGGCGGCCAACCGCGACTGGCCGCTGGCAGCTGGCGACTCGATCCGGCCCAGTCACATGCATCGTTTACTGCGTGGTTCGCGGGCCGGCCCGTGCGAGGACGCCTTCCCCTGACCGGCGAGGTGCTGGTCACCGACCCAATCGAGGATTCAACAGCGAGGCTGGTCGCCAGGACGAACGCGGTGAGCACCGGGTCAACGGTGCTGGACCGGTTGCTGACAGGACCCGGTTTTCTGGACGCCGGGTCCTTCCCTGAGGTCAGCTTCCGGTCCGAGCGGCTGGTCTGGGTCCCGGCCGGGTGGCGGGCCGTCGGCCGCCTGCAGGTCAAGGGCGCTGAGCATGAACTGGCGTGTCTGCTCGATCTGCAGGTCGGCGACCCGCATGCGGGCGACGGGCCGCGCATCGTTATCACCAGCAGCTGGGTAATCGACTCTAGGTGGGTTACCAGGCAGTGGATTCCCGCACTTGGCCGTCGCATCGTGATGACGTGCTCATCTTCCCTCGAACCGGACATGTGAGCGGGTGGGCGTCATGATCCGCCCGCACCGTGCGGGCCGTAGCCTGCGACCGCCGCCCGGCGGGTTCGGGCGGATGCGCTGCTTCGTGCCCATGGGCCTGGATCCGGCCCCGCTGCGTCCCGGTGCGCGCTGCAGCGGCCGGGCGAATAGTCGTCGGGGCCGCGACATGGATGCCGTGCACGCTGAGCATCGCCGTGAGCTGCACGGTCGGATTCAGACTCACGACGTGTTCTCGGATGCCGGGTGACGCCAGCCGGCTCGAGCCGAGTGTGATCCAAGTCGCACTCGCCGATTCATTCCCGCTGAACCGACCGGCTCTCCTATGCGTGTTAGTAGTTGAACGCGCCACTACCGCCCCCTGAGCGGGACGGCCAACAACAGGAGGACAGCAATGGTTGAGCGCATCGCCCGATGGCAGCCGGATCAGAGCGCGGCGGTGACCGCCCGCGCGATAGGCGCGCTGGCGCTGGTCGCACTCGCGGTGATCCACGTCGTCGATCTGCCGGGCACACTAGGCCCGACCCCACTGGTCGGCATCGGATACCTCGGCATCATCTCTGCGGCGGTCCTGATCGGCGGGGTGCTGATCACCCGGCCGCACTGGCTGGCATGGGCCGCCGCCGCCGCTGTGGCGGTCTCGGCCATGGGCGGATACCTGCTGACCCGCGGGCTGCGCGGGGGTTTCCTTGGCGATCACGGCGATGTCGGTAACTGGCACTGCCCACTGGGCATCGCCGCGCTCAGCGTGGAGTCGGTGATCATCCTGCTCGTCCTGCTCGTCGCGGCCGGCGCCTGGCAGGCCCGGATCCACGCCGCGCACCTGGCTGCGAGCGCTCGGCCTGCCGAGCGGCGCGTGCCCGAGCACAGCCACGCCTGATGATCATGCGCTGGCCGCCAGGCCCCCGTTAGACCTGCCCGGCGTGCTACCGGGCATCTGGAAGGAGCACCAATATGCGTACGTCCAAGCCCGGCCCGCCTGGCCAGGCAACCGGCCCGTGGCGACGGTGGCTGCTGCCGGCGGCTTTCGCAGCGGGCTTGCTGACGCTGCTGACCCTGCCGCGCAGTGCAGCCCCGGGCACGGCGCTGAGCTATACCCGCTTCCTGACAGATGTCGGTGCCGGAACGGTCCGCGCAGTGACCATCAACCCGGCGGGTCAGGTCACCGGCAGCCTGGCCGGCGGGCAGCCGTTCACCACCACGATCCCGGTGGCGCTCGGCGGCAACGGCGTGGCCGGTGACCTGGCCGCCCACCATGTCCAGGTCACCGCCACCGCCACCGCCGCGTCCTCGTCGCTGCTGTCGGTGCTGATCGGGCTGCTGCCGCTGCTGCTGATCGGCGGCGTGCTCTATCTCGTCATCCGCAGCGCCCGCCGGCAGGCGGCGGGCGTCGGCGGCCTGGGCGGCCTGACGAAGGCGAAGGCGCGGGTCATCGAAGCCGAGCGGCCGGCCACCCGGTTCGCCGACGTGGCCGGCTACCCCGCGGTGAAGACGGAGATCGGCGAGGTCGTGGACTATCTGCGCGACCCCGGCCGCTACCACCGCGCCGGGGCACGCGGGCCGCGCGGCGTGCTGATGGCCGGCCCGCCCGGCACCGGCAAGACCCTGCTGGCCCGCGCCGTCGCCGGCGAGGCCCGCGTCCCCTTCTTCTCGGTCTCGGGCTCGGCGTTCGTGGAGATGTTCGTCGGCGTCGGGGCGGCCCGGGTCCGGGACCTGTTCGAGCAGGCCCGCACCCGCGGGCCGGCGATCGTGTTCATCGACGAGATCGACGCCCTCGGCGCCCGCCGCGACCACGGCGGCTTCGCCGGCAGTGATGAGCGGGAGCAGACCTTGAACCAGCTGCTCGCCGAGATGGACGGCTTTGAGGACTCCGGCGGGGTCGTAGTGCTGGCCGCCACCAACCGCCCGGACGCCCTGGACCCCGCGCTGCGCCGGCCCGGCCGGTTCGACCGCGAGGTCGTCGTCCCGCTGCCCGACCGGGCCGAGAGGCGCGCCATCCTGGCCTCCCACGCCCGCGGCAAGACCCTCAGCGCAGACAGCGACTTCGACCAGGTCGCCGCCGCCACCCCCGGATTCTCCGGCGCGGACCTGGCCAGCCTGGTCAACGAGGCCGCCGTCACCGCGGTCCGGGCCGGCCGCACCATGCTCACCGCCGCCGATTTCGCCAGTGCCCGCGACCGCGTGCTGCTCGGTACCCGGCACACCAGCCCGCTGGCGCCCGGCGAGCTCGCCACCGTCGCCGTCCATGAGGCCGGCCACGCCCTGGTCGCCGCCCTGTCCCCGCACGCCGACCCGGTCAGCCGGGTCACCGTGCTAGGTGCCGGGCAGGCCCTCGGCTACACCGAGATGCTCCCCGCCGACGACCGGCGGCTGTACGGCGAGAGCTACCTGGCCGACACCCTGGCCGTCCGCCTCGGCGGCCGGGCCGCCGAGCGCCTTATCCGCGGTGAGGCCTCCACCGGCGCCTCCGACGACCTGGCCTCCGCCACCGCCCTAGCTACCCAGATGGTCCGCGAGTTCGGGCTCAGCAAAAAGCTCGGACCGGTCAGCTACACCGGCCACGCCGACGGGCACGCCGCCCTCGGCCCGCGCGGCTACTCCGAGCACACCCAGTGGCTCGTCGACCAGGAAGTCGCCGACCTGCTGACCAGCGCGGAAACCCGAGCCCGCGACCTGCTCACCGAGCACAGAGAGGCCCTCAACCAGCTCACCGCTGCGCTACTCGAGCAGGAAACCGTCAGCGGCGACCAGGTCCGCGTCCTCGCCCATGCCGCCAGCCCCGCTCCCCTGCGGACCCGCGCGCCTGCGTCCCTGCCCGTCGCCACGCCCGCGTCCCTCCCGGCCGGCAGCCCCGCGTCCCTCCCGGCCGGATCCTAGCCCGCTCTCGCTCTTGCGCCCGCGATCAGCAGCCAGTCATGACCATCAGCTGGAGGACCTCCGCAGGCCGGCTCCGTGATGCGCCCGCAGTGGGATCGGTCATGTCCCGGTCACCGCGGTCGCCGCGCGGTCTGCGCCCGGCGGCGCGGATGCCGGGCAGCCGGTCCTGGGCGCCGCCAGGTGCGGCTGATCTTCTCCGACCTGATGCTGGGCATGCTGCTCGGTACGCTCGATCAGGCGATCGTGGCCACCGCTCTTCCCGCGATCACCGGCGACCTGCATGGGCTGAACCACATCGGCTGGCTCGGCGCCGCCTACCTGCTGGCTGTCGCCGTCGTCATGCCGATCTACGAGAAGATCGGCGACCTGTTCGGCCGCAAGCCAGTGTTCCAGTTCGCGATCGTGGTCTTCCTGATCGGCTCGGCGGCATCAGGCCTGGCGCATTCGTTGGACGAGCTGATCGCGTTCCGCGTGGTGCAGGGGGTGGGCGCAGGCGGACTGATCATCGGCGCGCAGGCGATCATCGGAGACGTGGTCAGCCCGCGGGAGCGCGGGAGGTACCGGGACTGATCGGAGGGCTCTTCGGGCTGGCCTCGGTGGGCGGGCCGCTGCTCGGCGGGTTCTTCGTGGACAAGCTTCCTGGCGGTGGATCTACCACATCTACCTGCCGATCGGCGCCGTCGCGGCCACCTCAGAGCGGCACAGGTCAGCGCGATCACGCCGCAGGGCCTCGCGCACTTGGCCGTCCCCCAGAGGCACGTCATCGCCGCCCTGGGCCGTCGGCATGTCTCGCGGCTGGCCGTACTCACCCGCCGGAAGATCCCGCCGGGCGGTGAACCGCGCGCCTCTACTATCCGTGTTAGTAGTGTAGGCAGTCAATACCAACAGGAGTGAACCATGCGACACCCCAAGATCATCATCTCCGGAATCGCCCTCGTCGCCGTGGCCGCCGCGGGCGGCATCACCGCCGCCTCGGCAGCCAGCACCCCCGCGGCCAGCCACAGCGGCGCACCGACCGTGCGCACCGCATCAGTCAGCGTCGGAGGCAAGACCGAGACCATCCTGGTCAACGGCCACGGCCTGCCGCTGTACTTCTACAAGCCCGACAACGCAGCCAGATCACTCGTCAGCGGCGCCTTGGCCCAGCAATGGCCACCGCTGACCTCGGCCGCACCCGCTGCCGCCGGACTGAGCGGCAAGATCACCGTGCTCATGGACACCCACGGCGACCAGGTCACCTACAACGGCCACCCGCTGTACACCTTCGCTGACGACCACGCTGACAAGGTGACCGGCCAGGGCGTCGAGGACTTCTTCGTGGCCACCCCCGGCCTGGCCGCGATAAGCACCTCCTCCACCTCGGGAACGGCCCCCGCCGCCCCCTCCGCCGGCATCGGTTACTGACACCGCGAGCCGGCCCGATCCGCTGGCCTCCGAACCTTCCGGCGGAGGCCAGCGGAAGGAGGGCCGCGGATATGCCCGGGCCTCCGCGCGTGGCAGCGGTGGTCCTGCTGGCCAGCGTCGGCCCGGTGTGCGTGAACAGCTGGGACAGGCTGCTGGCCGCGCCCGGCGCCGGGCAGCTGTGCGCGTTCCTGACTGAGCAACGCGCCCTGCTGCGCGAACTGGGCGAGCTGGAGTCCGCCATCCCGTCGGTCCAGGCGCCGGTGCTCCTGCTCGCCGACCCTGAGGACACCCAGGTTCCCGTCGGCACCGCCCGCAGGCTCGTGCAGACCCTGCCGGACGCTCGCCTGCAGCTTGTCCAAGGCGCGGGTCATCACCTGCCCAGGTGCGCCCAGATGTGGTCGCCGATGCGATCGTGGCGTTCCTGGCCACGGTGGAAGAACGCAACAGCCCAGGATGAGGCGCTCTTTCCCACCTCACCCGGCTGGCGGCTTGAACAACTCAGCGGTCCTATTCGTGTTAGTACAACGGGGCGACAAATCGGCTGACCCAGTGCCACCAGCCAGAGGAAGGAAGATCAGGTGCCGAACACCCGTCATGGCCATGGGCGAGGCAAGTCAACCAGGCCGCCGCGACGCTCACAGACCACGATGCGGGCCCGCGAGCGGATCGCCGCCGAGCGAGCCGCTCAGAAGCGCGCCGAGGCACGCCGGCGGTTGCTGGTGCCGATCGCGGCAGTCACCGCCGTCCTGGCTATCATCGGGGCGCTGGTCGCTGTCAAGCTGAGCTCAGGTCCCGCGTCCGCTGCGACCGCCAGCGAGTCGCCGGCCTCCTCCGCCGTCGTCAGGCAGGTCACCACCGTTCCGGCCGGCGTGCTCACGCGGGTGAGCCCGGGCCAGGCGGCCACGCCGCTGCAGGCAGTCAAGGCGGCCGGCCCGCCGCTGACCATCGGCGGCAAGCCGGCGATCGTCTTCGTCAGCGAAGAGTCCTGCCCGTTCTGCGCAGCCGAACGCTGGCCGCTGGCCGTCGCGCTGGCCCACTTCGGCACCTGGAGCCATCTCGGCTCCACCACGTCATCGGCCACCGACATTTACCCGAACACGGCCACGCTCTCGTTCCGCACGGCGCAATACAGCAGCGCCGAGCTAACACTGCGGACGACCGAGCTGGCGGACAACGCCGGACGGCCCCTGCAGGCCCAGACCCCGCTGGACACCAAGCTCATCCACAGCTACGACGTGCCCCCGTACGTCAACAGCGTCGACCAGTCCGGGGCCGTCCCGTTCCTCGACATCGCCAATCACTACATCCTGGCCGGGGCCCAGTACGATCCGCAGGTGCTCGCTGGCCTGTCCGCAGCCCAGATCGCCAGCCAGCTCAGCAATCCATCGAGCCCCGTCGCGCAGGCAGTCGACGGATCCGCCAAGGTGATCATCACGGCCATCGACCAGATCCTGCACGACCAGGCGGCTCGCAGCTAGCGCTGCCAAACGATCTTGAGGCCGCCTCGCCAGGCTGGCGAAGCGGGCTCTGACCTGCTCGTTCTCGTCGGGACGGCGGGATTTGAACCCGCGACCCTTGACCCTCAGGCACGAATCTGGCGTCTGGCCCGGTCTGAGGGAGTCGGGCGGAGAGCCTCTCACCTGCGTCAATGCGCTGGCGGAGTCGCGGCGGGTCCGGTGGGGTCGCAAGGCATTGGCCCCCCTGATTGGCTCCCGTTCCGGCCGTGCCGCTACCACGCGGGATAAGCGCCCATGGCAATCAAGATCACCGAGGACTTCATGTGCCTGGAGATCGACGGGGGAGATGGCGTGCTCGTAAAAGGCAGGGTGTTTGCTACACTGTAGCGCATGGTAGCTCCAACTAATGTCCGCTTTCCAGAGTCAGTTGATAGAGGGCTAGCTGACTACGCCCGCCAGGCCGGAGCAAAGAAGTCAACCGTCGTGGTCAGTGCGGTTCGTGAGTGGCTGCGGATGCAGGCTCACCCTGGCATCGTTTTTGTCGCA
>Ga0302314_10009365_pt1 | contig 17329 bp, 15 predicted proteins | sample III_Palsa_N2_3_FD_200533 | JGI IMG/M metagenome (GOLD analysis project Ga0302314, IMG submission 200533) | Peat permafrost microbial communities from Stordalen Mire near Abisko, Sweden - III_Palsa_N2_3 | ecosystem: Environmental > Terrestrial > Soil > Palsa > Peat permafrost | place: Sweden...
TTCGGCAGGCCCTCGATGGCGAACGAGCGGAATGTCGCGTATTTTTCGCCGATCGCCCGGGCCTTCTTGAAGTCTGCCGAGCTTTTATGGGCCTCGAGTTGTTCGAAGCTGTCCCAGGTCAGCACGGCCACGCGCGATGCCGGCGGCGCCCCCTCGATCGCCACGATCCTGCCGCCACCGGCGACCCCGCCGACTGCGACGAAACGGCCGCCGTGCGCCTTGATGATGGGCTGGACGATCGGCAGGTACTCCTTGGCGAACCCGACCGGGTCAGTCACGTCGATCTCCGTGACATAGTAGACTCGCGGCTTTGCCTGGGCGTGCAGGCTTTGGACTGCGACCGCACCGAACCCGAAGCCTGCGAGCATTGCCAGTGCGACTGTGGCGTGCGTTTTCATCGTTTTTTCCCTTTCAAAACGAAAGCTCCGACTCTCCGCGGAACTCTCTGACCACCTCGATCCGGCCGACGATCGCGTCGTTGAAGGCGGACAGGTCCTCGGCCGGTATCCAGTATTCGAGATGCGCGCGACCGCCCGCCGCCTGCACGCCATATCGGCCAAGAAAGCTCTTCCGGACCTCGAACCGCGTCACGTATCCGGCGCCGCTCGCGGGCACATTCCAGTCTCGTGCGATCCGGATCGCGTATTCCTCGGTCAGGACCGGGTAAAAGATCGGCTGCTCGGGCAGGCGGGGTGGAAAGGCGCGCATGTCCGCTTGCTCAATGAGCGCAAGCTCTTTCGGCCCGACCGGCCGCCACAGCGTCACCGTCTCGATACCGTTGCTCATGCGTCGAATTTAGGGGCCTCCGGGATACCGAGTCCACCGTGCCCGCCACCCCGGCACCTCACGGTTGCGCCGGCTTCTCCGGGGCGTCCTTGAGCACCCAGTAGGCCACCGGGCGGCCGGATTCGGAGTCCAGCGCGCGCCGCAGCGTGGGCACCTGGGGGCGGGGTTGCAGGAACGGGTGGTCCATCACCAGCGCGATCAGGCGCAGACGGTCCTGGTTCAGAAGTTCGGTCATGGCGGGCTCTCCGGTGGGCATGCACGGATGCAACAGCATCGGCGGGCCGGGCGCTGTGACCTGGGTCTCAGGCCGGACGGATTTGCCCGGCGGCCCGCTGCTGCGGCGCGGCCTCGCCCTCCCGGTCCGCCGTCTCCGGCATGCCGAGGCCGAACACCGTCGCGGCCACCGCGGCGACCGCGCCGAGGGCCAGGAAGGTGGCGCCGTAGCCGGCGTGGTCCACCAGCACGCCGGCGATCAGGCCGCTCAGCGAGGCGCCAATGCCCTGCGCGGTGGCGACCGCGCCCTGTGCCAGGTTGTAGCGCCCGGTGCCGCGCATGATGTCGGCGATCACCAGCGGCGTCAGCGCGCCGAAAATGCCGGCGCCGACGCCGTCCAGCACCTGCACGCCGATCAGCCAGGCGCTGTTGTCGGAGAGCGTGTAGAGCACGGCGCGGATCGGCAGCACGATGAAGCCGGCCAGGAACAGCGGCTTGCGGCCCCAGCTGTCGGCGGTGCGGCCGACCAGCAGCGCGATCGGCAGCATCACCGCCTGGGCGGCGACGATGCAGGCCGACATCATCGCCGTCGCCTCCTTCGGGTGCGCGGCGGCCAGCTTCTGCCCCACCAGCGGCAACAGCGCCGCGTTGGCGAGGTGGAACAGCATGACGCAGACGCCGAACACCACCAGCGGACGGGAGCGGAACAGGATGCCGATGCCCTCGGCCCCGGCCGGCGCGCCGCCCGCCTCCGGCGCCTCGCGCAGGTCGCGGGCGCGGTCGTTGTCGATGGCGTCGGCCGGGATCGACAGCGTGGCGATGGCCGCGAGCACGGCGAACACCGGCACCAGCAGGAACACCGCGCGCTGGGAGAACGCATAGCCCACGGCGCCCGCGGCAACCGCAATCGCGACGTTGCCGGCATGGTCGTACGCCGAATTGCGCCCCATGCGCCGGGCCAGTTGTTTTCGCGCGTAGAGGCCGAGCGTCAGCGCCGCCACCGCCGGGCCGAACACGTCGCCGACCACCGCCATCAGGCTGTTGGCGGCCGCCACCGGCCAGAACGTCGGCAGCGCGAAGATCACCACGGCGCCGAGCGCCAGCACCGCCAGCGCCAGCACGATCACGCCGCGCTTGGCACGGGTCGTGTCGATCGCGGCCCCGATCGGCGTCTGCACCGCGAGGCCGAGCAGGCCACCGATGGTGGTGACCACGCCGACCTCGGACTGGCTCCAGTGCTGCTGCGTGACCAGGAAGACGTTGAGGTAGGGGCCGAGCGCGCCGCGCACGTCGGCGAGCAGGAAATTGATTGCGTCGAGCGATCGCGGGTTGAACCGCTTCGCCTTGGCGAGCGTCGTCACTGCCAAAGCCCCGGCATGGATCTGGTGTGGTCCCGGCAGCGCATGGGGGCTGAAACGCGCCGGCCCGCCCGGCGTTCCCGCTCAGCCACCGGCGATCACCGGCAGCGCCCGCAGATGCGCCCGCGCGGCGGCGATGAAGGCGGCCACGTTGGCCGAGCCGAGCCGGCGCGCAGGGTGCACCAGGGTGACCGGCAGGGCCGGCGGCCCAAAACCCTCCAGCAGCACCGCGAGCCGCCCCGCCGCCAGCGATGCGTGCACCTGATAGGACAGCGTGCGGGTGATGCCGAGCCCGGCCTCGGCGGCGGCGATGGCGGCGTCGGCGGTGGTCACGGCCAGCCGCGGCTCGACGCGGATGCCGGGCCGGTCGGCGCCGCCGAAGCGCCATTCGCTGGTGGCGTCCGTGCCCTCGAACGCGATCAGGTCGTGCGCGGCGAGGTCGGCCGGCGCCGCCGGGGTGCCGCGAGCGGCGAGGTAGTCGGGGCTCGCCACCAGCACGCGCCGCACCTCGCCCACCCGGATCGCCCGCAGCGCGCTGTCGGCAAGGTCGCCGATGCGCACGGCGACGTCGATGCCGTCCTCGGCCAGATGCACCATGCGGTCGGACAGCATCAGCCGCACCGAGAGGTCCCGATGCTCCTGCAGCATGGTCAGCACCACCGGCAGCACGTGCAGCCGGCCGAACATCAGCGGTGCGGCCACCACCAGCGCGCCGCGCGGCGCCGCATCCTCGCCCTGGGCAACGCGGTCCGCGTCCTCGATGTCGGCCAGGATCTTGCGGCAGGCGTCGCGATAAACGGCGCCGCGCTCGGTCAGGCGCACCGCGCGCGTCGTGCGGTGCAGCAGCAGCAGGCCGAGCTCGTCCTCCAGCCGCGCCACCGCCCGCGTCACCGCGGCCGGCGAGAGGCGCAGGCGGCGCGCCGCTTCGGCGAAGCTGCCGAGGTCGGCGACGGCGGCGAAGGCGCGCATGGCGTCCAGGCGATCCATGCCGGCATTTCAATTCCGGCAATAATGAAGTGTCAATCCGGCCGATTATCGCGCCTGCGGCAATTGCCTATCTACAGTCGGCAGTGGAGCCATCGCCATGCCTTACGGATTTCTCGACATCGCCACGACCCCGGCGGTGCAGGCGGCGCAGGCCGCGAACGGCAGCCGGGACGCCTGGGCGCGCTTCGCCGGCGACCGCGCCTCCGACCGGTTCACGCCGGACGCGGCGGCGTTCATCGCCGCGCGCGACAGTTTCTACATGGCCAGCGTCTCCGAGACCGGCTGGCCCTACGTGCAGCATCGCGGCGGGCCGGCGGGGTTCCTGAAGGTGCTGGACGACCGGACGCTCGGCTTCGCCGATTTCCGCGGCAACCGGCAATACATCAGCCTCGGCAATACCTCGGCCAACGACCGCGTGGCGCTGTTCCTGATGGACTACCCGCACCGCGCCCGGCTGAAAATCTATGCCCACGCCGAGCTGCGCGACCTTGCGGCGGACCCGGAGCTCGCGGCGAAGCTGGTCGAGCCCGGCTATCGCGGCCGGCCGGAGCGGGCGTTCCTGCTGCATCTCGACGCCTTCGACTGGAACTGCTCCCAGCACATCACGCCGCGCTTCACCGAGGCCGAGATCGCCGCCGCCATCGCCCCGCTGCACGCCCGCCTCGCCGCCCTGGAGGCGGAGAACGCGGCGCTGCGCGCGCGGCTGGCGGACGCGGGACCCCCTATCCCGCAGGCCGCGGAGCCCTTATCTGCGGGGTGAACCGCAGTACAGGGGGAAACATGCCCAACACCGCTCTCGTCGTCGGCGCAACCGGCATCATCGGCAGCGCGCTGGCGCGGCACCTGATCGCCGAGGGATGGGCCACCTACGGCCTGTCCCGCACGGCGGCGCACGCCGACATCGCCGGGCTGCATCCGGTCGCCGCCGACCTGCTCGACCCGGCGAGCCTTGCCAAGGCACTGGCCGAGGTCGCGCCGACGCACGTATTCCTCGCCATCTGGATGCGCAACGCGACCGAGAAGGAAAACATCCGTGTCAACAGCGCGCTGGTGCGCAACGTGCTGGATGCGCTGTCGGCCAAGCGGTCGGTGCAGCATGTCGGGCTGGTGACAGGCCTGAAGCACTATCTCGGGCCGTTCGACGCCTATGCGAGCAGCGGCACCTTGCCGGAGACGCCGCTGCGCGAAGAACAGCCGCGCCTGCCGCTCGAGAATTTCTACTACGCGCAGGAAGACGAGGTTTACGCCGCAGCGAAGCGCGACGGCTTCGGCTGGACCGTGCATCGCCCGCACACCATCGTCGGCCGCGCCGTCGGCAACCTGATGAACATCGGCAGCACGCTCGCGGCCTATGCGGCGATCTGCAAGGAAACCGGGCGAAAGTTCCAGTTCCCAGGCTCGGCCGCGCAGTGGAATGGCCTCTCGGACGTGACGGACGCGCGGGTGCTGGCCAAGCAGCTCGTCTGGGCCGCGACCAGCCCGGCCGCGCGCAACGAGGCGTTCAACATCGTCAACGGCGAGATTTTCCGCTGGAAATGGCTGTGGCCCCGCCTCGCCGCCCGGCTCGGCGTGGAGGCGGCCGGGTTCGACGGCACCGTGCATCCGCTGGAGGCGCAGATGGCCAACGACGCGCCGGTATGGCGGCAAATCGCCGCCAAGCATGGCCTGGCCGAATCGGACCTGTCCCGCCTCGCCTCCCCCTGGCACACCGACCTCGACCTGGGCCGGCCGATCGAGGTGATGACCGACATGACCAAGGCCCGGAAGGCGGGGTTTCTGGCCTATCAGAGCACCGAGGACAGTTTCTTCGACCTGTTCGCGACGCTGCGGGCCGAGAAGCTGATTCCGTAGGGGTAAACCGTTCCGCATCACCGTGCTGCACGTCGCATCACTGACAATCGCGACGTTCGACACCCTGGAGGCCGAGGCCGCCACCCGGCAGCGTCGGCTCCTGACCGGAGACTGCGCCATGGCTGAACGGACGTCGCTGTCCACTGTCCAGCCCACGCCGGAGGAATTGTTCCCGACGCCGGAGACCATGGAACTGTTCCAGCAGGCCGCGGCTGCGCTGGAAGCCGCGCGGCTGGTGCGCGGCTGGCGGGAACGTGCCGGGCTCACGCAGAAGGAACTGGCCGCCCGGCTGCGGCTGACCCAGGCGCGGATCAGCGCGATCGAGCAAGGTCGCGGCCGCGACGGGCCGACCTACGGCCTGATGCAGCGCCTCGCCGCCGCCTGCAATGTCGGATGGCCGTTGATGATGCCGCTGGAGGCCGGAGCACCGGCCGCGAAGCCGGGGTAGCCCTCACAGCCACGCCACCTTGCTGCCATGCGCATGCGCCACCGCCAGCCGCTGCGGCTCGCCGCCCGGCCAGAGCGTGAGGGCGAGTTCCGGCGCCGCCTCGGCGCTGGGCGGTTCGAAGCGCAGCCACGCGAACGGGGCCGCAGGCGTCGCGCGGGCGCCGGCCTCGTCGATCTCGGCGGCGATCGCGGCGCGGGTTGCGGCCGGCATGTACTGCCACATGATCGAGTGGTAGAGCACGGTCGCGCGCCCCTCGGCCGGCACGGCGAGGCGGGCGCGGAGCCAGTCGGCGGCGTCGGCGCGGTCGACGCGGTGGCCGGCGGCGCGGGCGATGGCGATGGCGGCGTCGAGGCGGGCGAGGCGCTCGCGCTGGTCGGCCCAGACATAGGCGCGCAGGCGCAGGCGTTGCGCCGGGTCCGCGAGGTCGATCGGCGCCACGTCGCACGCCGCGCGCTCCGCCACCTGCACCGGTGCCGCAAGCGGCGGCAGGTCGCCCTGCCACTCCGGCGCCAGCAGCAGCGGGCTCGCCGGATCGCCCCAGGCGGCGGTGCCGAGCCGGTAGCGGTAGCGGTCCCACACGAGGTTGAGCCCGGCGCTGGCGCCGATCTCCAGCAGGCGCAGCGGCAGCGCGGTGGTTGCGGCGACGGCCAGGAAGCCGCCGAGCAGCACGGCCGAGCGCCCGACCTCGTTGGTCTGCGGCGGCGAGGCCAGGATCTGCCGGATCTCGGCGGCGCGCGTGGCCAGCACGTCGCGCAGCGCCGGCCATGCCGGCTCGGTGGCGTGCGGCGGGTAGCAGGCGGCGAGGTCCGGTGCCGCGCCGGCCAGCACCAGCGCGTGCAGCGCGCCGGCGAACCGCAGCGGCAGCGCGTCCGCGATGGGGTCGCCTGGCCAGTCGCCGGCCAGCGCCGCCGCCGGGCCGCCACGCGAAATGTCGTCGGCCAGCAGCGCCAGCAGGCGCGCGGTGAACGGCGAGCCGAGCCGCTCGCACCAGCCGATCTGCTTGGCGAAGGCCGCCAGTACAGCGTCGGTCATTGTCGGTCTCCGTCCGGTTGACGGCGGCAGCGAAGCCGGGCACGGAAAGAAGATCAATCTTGATCGAGATGATCAATATGTCGGCGCCGCCCCACCTGCTCAGCGCCGCCGAGGTGTCGGCACAACTCGGCGTGTCGCGCGCCACGCTCTACAGCTACGTCAGCCGCGGCCTGATCCGTGCGGCGCCGGCGGAGAACGACCCACGCCGCAGCCTGTACGACGCCACCGACGTCGCGCGCCTGCTGGAACGCCGCAGCCGCGGTCGCGCCCGGCGAGAGGTCGCCGCCTCCACCACCGACTGGGGCGAGCCGATCCTGCGCTCCGCGCTGACCCGCATCGAGGACGGCGCGCTGAGCTACCGCGGCCGCGACGCGATCGTGCTGGCGGAAACGGCGACGCTGGAGGACGCGGCCGGCCTGCTGTGGGGCGGGGCGGTCCCGGTGGTGCCCGACATCGCCGAGCCGCTGCCGGCGGCGCCGACGCCGTTCGAGCGCTGCCTGCGCGCCGTCGCCCGCGACGCGGCGGACAGCGACTGGGCGCTGCATCCGCCGCAGGTCGCAGCCGGCGCGGCGCGGCTGCTCGGCCGCATGGCACAGGCGGCGGCGGGCGCGTCGGTGCCGCCCGGGCAGAAGGTGCATGCGCGGCTCGCCGCCGCCTGGGGGCTCGATGCGGCGGGGACGGACATGGTGCGGCGGGCGCTGGTGCTGTGCGCCGACCACGAGCTGAACGCCTCGGCCTATGCGGCGCGCGTGGTGGCCTCCACCGGCGCTTCGCTGGCCGCCTGCGTGCTGGCCGGGCTGGCGGCGCTGTCCGGCCCGCGGCATGGCGGCATGACCGGCCGGGTGCGCGCGCTCGCCGCCGACACGGAGGTGGCGGCCGACCCATCGCGGGCGTTCAGCGCCCGGCTGGCGCGCGGCGAGGAATTGCCGGGATTCGGCCATCGCCTGTATCCGCACGGCGACCCGCGCGCCGCCGCGCTGTTCGCCGCCTGCCCGCCCGGCCCGGTCTGGCGCGAGATGATCGCGGCGGCAGCGGCGCTGGCCGGGCTGCACCCGACCATCGACGTGGCGCTGGCGATGCTGGAGGCGACGCTGCCGCTGCCGGCCGGCGGCGGGCTGGCGCTGTTCGCGGTCGGCCGCAGCGCCGGCTGGATCGCGCACGCGCTGGAGCAGCGCGCCGACGGCAGGCTGATCCGCCCGCGCGCCGAGTACGTGGCACGCGACGGCTGAGAGGCGCTACCCGAACACCCGCGGCCCCGCCAGAACCGGCCGAACCATGCCGGCGCGGCCGCGCGCCAGCGTCGGCGCCATGCCGTGCAGCGCCTTGAACTGGCGGGAGAAATGCGCGCAGTCGGAGAAGCCGGCTTCCAGCGCGATCTCGGTCACGCTGCGGTCCGTGGTGTCCAGCAGCCAGCGCGCGTAGCGCAGCCGCAGCATGCGATACAGTTCTGCCGGTTGCTGCCCGAGCGCCGCGTGGAAGCGCCGTTCCAACTGCCGCGGCGAGAGCTCCAGCCGTGCGGCGATCTGCGCGATCGGCAACGGGCGGGAGAGGTTCTGCTCCATCAGCAGCAGCGCGCGGCGGACCCGCGTATCGGCCACGTCGCCGCCGACCGGCGGGTGCGGCTGCGCCATTTCGCCGGTGCGCGCCTCGTCCAGCTGCATCACCTGCCGGCTTTTCTGCGCCGCCGTGTGGCCCAGGTGCTTTTCCACCAGATAGGTCGCGAGGTCCGCCGCCCCGGCGCCGCCGGCGCAGGTGATGCGGTCGCCGTCCACCAGGAACAGCCGGTCGGCGACCACCGGATGGCCCGGGAATTCGCGGACGAAATCCTGGTGGTGCAGCCAGCTCACGCAGACCGGCCGCCCCGCCATGAGCCCGGCGCGGGTAAGCACGAAACTGCCGGTGCACAGGCCGATCAGTTTTGTTCCTGCCTCGGCCGCGGCACGCAAATATGCCTGCGTCGCCGCGTCCACGCCGCGGCCGGTGTGCAGCAGCCCGCCGACCACGACGAGGTAGTCCAGCGTGCGCGGGTCGAGCAGCGGCGCGGTCGGGCCGACGGCGACGCCGCAACTGGCCCGTGCCGGCGCGTCGGTTGCCGACATCACGTGCCAGACGCAGCGGATCGGCCGCGAGCGGTCGCTTTCGTCGGCGGCGAGGCGCAAATGGTCGACGAACAGCGCGAACGGTGCCAGGGTAAAACGGTCGGCCAGCACCAGCCCCGCGGTCAGCGAGGGCCGGGCGGCGGGCGATGGGTGCGCGGCGGCCATGTCGCGCCCATTCAAGCGCACGCGCCGTTCCGTGCAAGGCCTGCCGCCGCCGGGGCTGGGCAGCCCGGCGCGCACGGGTGCAGACTGCGCGCCATGACCGCCACAGACCCGCTGCTGCAACCGTATCGCCTGAAGCACCTCACGCTGCGCAACCGCGTGATGAGCACGGCGCACGAGCCCGCCTATTCCGAAGACGGCATGCCGAAACAACGGTATCGCCTGTACCACGCCGAAAAGGCCCGCGGCGGCGCCGCGCTGACGATGACCGCGGGCTCCGCCGTGGTCTCCCGCGACAGCCCGCCGGCGTTCGGCAACCTGCTGGCCTACAAGGACGAGATCGTCCCCTGGCTGCGCGAACTGGCCGACGAGTGCCACGGCCATGGCGCGGCGGTGATGATCCAGCTCACCCATCTCGGCCGCCGCACCGGCTGGAACAAGGCCGACTGGCTGCCGGTGCTCTCCGCCTCGCCGGTGCGCGAGCCGGCGCATCGCGCGTTCCCCAAGGCGATCGAGCATTGGGACATCGAGCGCATCATCGCCGACTACGCGAGCGCCGCGCAGCGCATGCAGGCGGCGGGGCTGGACGGGCTGGAGATCGAGGCATACGGCCATCTCGCCGACAGTTTCTGGTCGCCCGCTACCAACCAGCGCACCGACGAATACAACGGCTCGCTCGAGAACCGCATGCGCTTCTCGCTGCGCGTGATCGAGGCGATGCGCGCGGCGGTCGGGCCGGAATTTCTGCTGGGCTTGCGCATGGTGGCCGACGAGGACTGGAGCGTCGGGCTGTCGCGCTCGGACGGCGTGGAGATCGCGCGGCGGTTCAAGGCGTCCGGCGCCGTCGATTTCCTCAATATCATCCGTGGGCATATCGAGCACGACAACGCGCTGGACGAGGTGATCCCGCTCGCCGGCATGCGCTCCGCCCCGCACCTGGACTTTGCCGGCGAGGTGCGCAGCGAGGTCGGCATTCCGGTGTTCCACGCCGCGCGCATCGCCGACGTGGCGACGGCGCGGCACGCGATTGCGGCGGGCAAGCTGGACATGGTGGGGATGACGCGGGCGCTGCTCGCGGACCCGCACATCGTCGCGAAAGTCGCCAGCGGCAACGAGGAGAACATCCGGCCCTGCGTTGGTGCCACGTATTGCCTGGACCGGATCTACGAGGGCCACGAGGCGCTGTGCATCCACAACCCGGCGACCGGGCGCGAGGCGACGATGCCGCACGCGATCCCGCGCAGCACGAAGGCGTTGCGGAAAGTGGTGGTCGTCGGCGCCGGCCCGGCCGGGCTGGAAACCGCGCGCGTGGCGGCGGAGCGTGGGCATTCGGTCGTGGTGTTCGAGGCGACGGAGAAGGCCGGCGGACAGGTGCTGCTGCTGACGCGCACGCCGCGGCGGCGCGACCTGATCGGCATCGTCGACTGGCGCATGGCGCAGCTTGCGCGGCTCGGCGTGCAGGTGCGCTTCTCCACCTACGCCACCGAGGACGAGGTGCTGGCGGAGGCGCCGGACGTGGTGGTGATCGCCACGGGCGGTGTGCCGAATACCGAGATTCTGGCGGCCGGCAATGATCTGGTGGTGTCGTCCTGGGACATCCTCTCCGGCCAGGTGAAGCCGGCGCCGCGGGCGCTGGTGTTCGACGACAACGGCACGCATCCCGGCATGCAGGCGGCGGAGATGCTGGCGGAAGCGGGGTCTTCGGTGGAAGTGGTGTCGCCGGAACGCTTCTTCGCGCCGGAGATGGGCGGCATGAACCACGCGCTGTATGCGCGCGCGTTCAACCGGTTGGGGGTACGCGTGACCATCAACGCGCGGCTGGCCGCGGTGCGGCGCGACGGCAACGAACTGGTCGCCACCATCGGCAGCGACTATGGCGCGCGCACGGAAGAACGCCGCGTGGATCAGGTGGTGGTGGAACACGGCACGCTGCCCGTCGATGAGCTGTACTGGGCGCTGCTGCCGTCGTCGAACAATCTCGGCGAGGTGGACTACGAGGCGCTGGTGGAGGGCCGGCCGCAGACGGTGGTCCGCAACGCCGAGGGAAAATTCCGCCTGCTGCGCATCGGCGACGCGGTGCACAGCCGCAACATCCACGCGGCGGTGTATGACGGGCTGCGCTACGCGAAGGATTTTTGATGCGCCACGTCTCCGAGTTCCCCCGCCGCGTGATCATGCAGGACCCCGTGTGGATCACGATGTCCGACGGCACCCACCTCGCCGCGCGGATCTGGCTGCCCGACGATGCCGAGACGGACAAGGTGCCGGCGATCCTCGAATACCTGCCGTATCGCCGCCGCGACGGGACGGCGGTGCGCGACTATCTGACGCACCCGTATCTCGCCGGCCACGGCTATGCCTGCATCCGCGTGGACATGCGCGGCACCGGCGATTCCGACGGGCTCATGCGTGGCGAATACCTCAAGCAGGAACAGGATGATTGCCTGGAGGTGATCGCCTGGATCGCGCAGCAACCCTGGTGCACCGGCGCGGTCGGCATGATCGGCATTTCCTGGGGCGGCTTCAACGGCCTGCAAGTTGCTGCGCGGCAGCCGCCGGCGCTGAAGGCGATCATCTCGATCTGCTCGACGGATGATCGCTACGCCGACGACATCCACCACATGGGCGGCGCGCTGCTGACCGACAATCTGCGCTGGTCCAGCACCATGCTCGGCTACCAGAGCCGGCCGCCGGCACCGGAAATCGTCGGCGAGCGGTGGCGCGATATGTGGCTGGAACGGCTGAACGCCGAGCCGCTGCTGCTGGCCGAATGGCTGCAACACCAGACGCGCGACGCGTTCTGGCAACACGCGTCGGTCTGCGAAGCGCCAGAAAACATCAAGGCCGCCTGCTATCTGGTCGGCGGCTGGGCGGACGGCTACTCCAACGCCGTCTCGCGCATGTTGCAGCGGCTGACCTGCCCGCGCAAAGGGCTGGTCGGCCCGTGGGCGCACAAATATCCGCACTTCGCGCGGCCGGCGCCGGCGATCGGCTTCCTGCAGGAAGCGCTGCGCTGGTGGGACCACTGGCTGAAAGGCCGCGACACCGGCATCATGGAAGGGCCGCACTATCGCGTCTGGGTCGAGGATTTCGTCCGCCCCGCCACCGACCACGCGGCGCGCCCGGGCCGCTGGGTGGCAGAGGCGTCCTGGCCCTCGCCGCGCATCGAACATCGCAAATACGCGCTTGGAGACCACACGCTCGGGGCCGCGCCGGGATCGGCGCCGCTCCTCATCGCCACGCCGCAGAACCTCGGAGAAATGTCCGGCGCATGGTGCGGCTACGGCAGCGGCAACGAGGCGCCCGGCGACCAGCGCGGCGACGACGGCCTCTCCGTGGTGTTCGACAGCGCACCGCTGGCGGAGGGGTTTGATCTCGTCGGCGCGCCGGTGCTGGAAGCGACCGTCACCGCCGACAGGCCGAACGCACTCCTCGTCGCCCGGCTCTGCGATGTTGCCCCCGACGGCGCCAGCCTGCGGCTGAGCTACGGCGTGCTGAACCTGACGCATCGCGACGGCCACGAAACCCCGGTGAAGCTGCCGGTCGGGCAACCCGTGCGCGTCCGCCTGCAACTGAACGATTGCGCGCACGCCTTCCCGCCGGGCCATCGCATCCGGCTGGCGCTCTCCACCACCTATTGGCCGCTGGTGTGGCCCTCACCGGAAACGGCGGCGTTGCAGCTTGATCCGACGAAATCGCACCTGACCCTGCCGCATCGGCCGCCCTCGGACATGGACAAAAAACTGCCGGCGTTCGCGGAGCCGGAAGCCGCACCGCCGCTGCCGCGCACGTTCCTGGAACCGCCGGTCGCCTCCCGCATCGCCAGCCGCGACCAGATTTCCGGCACCGCGACCTTCGAGGTGCGCGACGACACCGGCCTCTACCGCATCGACACCACCGGCCTGGAATACCGGCTTTGGTCGCTCGACCAGTTCTCCATCCACCCGGAAAATCCGTTGAGCGCGCGGGCGGAGGTGACGTTCCACATGCAGCAGGGCCGCGGCGACTGGCAGGTGCGCGCCACCAGCCGCACCGTGCTCACCGCCACGGCAACCGACTTCCACATCCACGCCACGCTGGATGCGTGGGAGAGCGAGACGCGCGTGGTCTCGCGCAACTGGCACGTGACGGTGCCGCGCAACGGCGTCTAGCCCGGCAACTCCGACCACAGCGGGTACAACGGCGGCTCGTCCTCCTCCACGGGCGGGAAGCGGGAGACCGGTTCGAAGAACACGTTGTCGGTAAAATCGTCGTTGCAGCGGGAGACCTCGCCGAGCACGACGGTGCCGCCGCCGGGTTCCGCAGTCAGGCGGTGCGCCTGGCCGGGCGGCAGCGTGATGCTTTCGCCGTGGCGCAGCGGGATCGGCGCGCGCGGCGCCACCTGCCGCACCTCGGCGTCGATGCGCGCCTGCACCGGCAGCTCCAGCGGCGCGCCGGTTTCGTCGGTGTCGAACACCTGCACGATCAGGTTGCCGCCGCCGCGCACGATGATGTCTTCCATCTTGAAGCGGTGGAAATGGTACGGCGCCTCCTGCCCCTCGCGCACCACCAGCAGCTTTTCGGCGTAGGTGCGCTCCTCGTCGCGCCCGACGATGCCGTTGCGGGTGCACAGCAGCACCAGCCCCTTGCGGGCGAAATCGCCGGCGCCGAAATCCGTCACATCCCAGCCGATCTGCCGGCGCTTGCAGAACGCCGCGGCCTGGGTGTGCCTCGCCCAGTCGGCCGGCGACCAGCGGGCCCAGGGCGGCAGCGCCAGCCCGGCGCGCGCGAACAAGCCCTCCGCCTCGCGCAACAGCGCGTTCACCTGCGAGCGTTTCATCGTGTCCCTCCCCGTCCCGGTGCGCCGATCCTATCACCGTCCGACCGGATTGCACCTTGCGGCGACGCATGGCGCCGTTAGCCTCGGGCGCCGTCCGATCCCTCGCAGGTGCCGCATGTCCCAGTCCCGCCGCCCGACCCCGCTCGACGATGCCCCGGAGCTTTGCCGGCTCAGCGCCGCCGATCTCACCGCCCGCTACGCCGCCGGCACGCTGTCGCCGGTCGAGGCGGCGCGCGCCTGCCTCGGCCGTGCCGCCGCGATCAACCCCAAATTCAACGCGTTCTCGCTGATCGACGAGGATGTCGCCCTCGCCGCCGCCCGCGCCAGCGAGGCGCGCTGGCGGGCCGGCGCGCCCCTCGGCCCGATCGACGGCGTGCCGACCACGATCAAGGACATCGTCTGGGTGCAGGGCTGGACCGTGCGCTACGGCACCCGCACCATCGACGGCATCAACGCCACCGAAGACGCGCCCGCCGTCCGCCTGCTGCGGGAGGCCGGCGCCGTGCTGCTCGGCCTGACGACGACGCCGGAGTTCGGCTGGAAGGCGGTGACCGACAGTGCGCTGACCGGCATCACCCGCAACCCGTGGAACCCGCAGCGCACGCCGGGCGGCTCCTCCGGCGGTGCGGCCGTGGCGGCGGCGACCGGGGCGGGGGTGCTGCATCTCGGCACCGACGGCGGCGGCTCCATCCGCATCCCCTCCGGCTTCACCGGCATCGTCGGCCACAAGCCCACGTTCTCCCGCGTGCCGGCGTATCCCGCCAGCCCGTTCGGCACCGTCGCCCATATCGGCCCGATGGCGCGCAGCGTCGCCGACGTGGCGGTGATGCTGGAGGTGATGAGCGGGCGGGATCTGCGCGACTGGTATCAGAACCCCCTGCCCTTCCCGCCCGTGCATCCCGTCGTGCCACGCAACCTCGCGGGCGTGCGGGTCGGCGTGTGGGATGCGCCGCCGCGCGGCACCGTCGCCGCGGACGTGCGCGGCGTGTTCGAGGCGACGCTGGTCAAGCTCGCCGCGGCCGGCGCGCTGCTGCAACCGGTCACGCTGCCCGGCGAAAACCTGTGGGAGCTGTTCAACGCCCACTGGTATCCCGGCGCCGCCGCCCGGCTCGCGTTGCTGCCCGCCGACAAGCTGCCGCTGGTGGAGGCGGGGCTGCGCAGCATCGCCGAGGAAGGTGCGCGCCTGAGCGGCATCGACATCATCGCCGCCGCCGGCAAGCGCGCCCAGTTCGGCGCCGCGTTCGAGCAGTTGTTCGCCAATTACGACGTGATCGTCTCGCCCGCCGTCGCGCTGACGGCGATCGAGGCGGGCAAGGAGGTGCCGGACGGCAGCGGCCTGACGCGCTGGACCGAGTGGGCCGGGTTCTCCTACCCGATCAACCTGTCGCAGTCGCCGGCCAGCATCGTGCCGGCCGGGTTCGGCGCGGACGGCCTGCCGGTCGGGCTGCAACTGATCGGCCGGCGCGGCGACGATGCCGGCGTGCTGGCGATCGCGGCCGCATTCGAGCAGTTGGGGGTTTGATGTACGACACCATCATCGTCGGCGCGGGCTCGGCCGGCTGCGTGCTGGCCAACCGGCTGTCGGCCGATCCGGCGCGAAACGTGCTGCTGCTGGAAGCCGGGCGCGTGGCGCCGCTCGCCTCCTCGATCCCGGCCAACTGGGTGACGATGTTCAACACCGAGGCCGACTGGGGCTACCACACCGTCCCGCAGGAGGGCTGCAAGGGTCGGCGCATCTTCTGGCCGCGCGGCAAGATGGTCGGCGGCTCCGGCGCGTTGAACGCGATGATCTATATCCGCGCTTTGCCCTCCGACTACGACGGCTGGGCCGCCGCCGGCGCCACCGGCTGGGCGTGGGAGAACGTGTTCCCGGCGTTCCTGAAGTCGGAGGACAATCCGCGCCACGGCAACTCCCCGTACCACCGCGTCGGCGGGCCGCTGACGATCTCCGACGTGCCGTATGTCGATGCCACCGAGCGGCTGTGGATCGAGGCCGCGCAGGCGGCGGGGCTGCCGTTCAACGACGATTTCAACGGCCCGACGCAGGAAGGCGTCGGCCTGTTCCAGCTGACCGTCAAAGGCGGCGAGCGGTTCGGCACCGGCAAGGCCTTCCTCCGCCCGGCGCTGGAGCGGAAAAACCTGACGCTGCGCAGCGGCGTGCTGACCATCCGCGTGCTGGTGCACAACGGCCGCGCCACCGGCGTCGAGTTCCTGGAAAACGGCCGGTTGCAGACGGCGCTTGCGTCGTCGGAGGTGGTGCTGTCCTCCGGTTCCATCGGCTCGGCGCAACTGCTGCTGCTGTCCGGCATCGGCCCGGCGGACGAACTGCGCGCGGTCGGCATCGATCCGGTGCACGACCTGCCGGGCGTCGGCACGTCGCTGCAGGACCACATCAACATCCCGATCACCTTCGCCACGCGCGAGCGCGTCGGCATCGGCGGCATGACGGATGCCGAACTGGACGCGGCCTTTGCCGAATGGCAGGTCGGCCGCACCGGCGCGCTGACCTCCAACTGGGCCGCCGCCGGCGGCTTCGCGAAAAGCCGGCCGGAGGTGGCGGAGCCGGATTTGCAGCTGTACGGCGTGATCTCCGCCAACCGCGACCACGCGCGCTACATCGCAGGCAGCCCCGGCATCACGCTGCACGCGACGCTGCAACGCCCGGACAGCCGCGGCACGTTGCGGCTGCGCTCGGCCGATCCGCTGGAACACCCGGCGCTCGACCCGCGCTACTTCGCGTCCGACCCGGACGGCAGCGACATCGCCACGCTGACGGCGGGCATCAGGCTGAACCGCCGCATCGCCGCGCAATCGCCGCTGCGCGAACTGATCACGCAGGAGATCACGCCAAGTGCCGAGGCGCAGACCGACGCGGCGATCGCCGAGTTCATCCGCGCGCACTGCACCACGCTCTACCACCCCACCAGCACCTGCCGCATGGGCACCGACGATCTGGCCGTCGTCGACCCGCGGCTGCACGTGCGCGGCCTGGAAGGGCTGCGCGTCGCCGATGCGTCGGTGTTCCCGAGCATGGTCTCGGGCAACACCAACGCGCCGACGATCATGGTGGCGGAACGCGCGGCGGAGTTCATCGCCGGCGGGTAGGAAAGCCCCCTCCCGTTGCGGGAGGGGGAGACTTCGCTGTTACCGCCTGCTTTCCTTCAGCGCCGCCACGGCCCTCGCGACGCCGTCGCCGTACGCCGGGTCGGCGCGGCGGCAGTTCTCGATGTGCCGCTGCTGCACCAAGTCGCGCGCGCCCCACATGGCGCGTGCGGTGTTGTCGAACAGGCGCTGCTGCGCGTCCGCCGGCATCAGGCGGAACAGGTTGCCGGGTTGCGAGTAGTAGTCCTCGTCGACGCGGTGGTTCCAGTGGTCGGCCGCGCCCTCGACGGCGAGCGGCGGCTCGGCGAAGTCCGGCTGTTCCAGCCATTCGCCCTTGCTGTTCGGCTCGTAGCTCGGCGCCCGGCCCATGTTGCCGTCGGTGCGCATCTGGCCGTCGCGATGGTAGCTGTGGAACGGGCATTTCGGCGCGTTGACCGGGATCTGGTTGTAGTTCACGCCGAGCCGGTAGCGT
>Ga0302314_10009367_pt1 | contig 17329 bp, 12 predicted proteins | sample III_Palsa_N2_3_FD_200533 | JGI IMG/M metagenome (GOLD analysis project Ga0302314, IMG submission 200533) | Peat permafrost microbial communities from Stordalen Mire near Abisko, Sweden - III_Palsa_N2_3 | ecosystem: Environmental > Terrestrial > Soil > Palsa > Peat permafrost | place: Sweden...
ACGAGCGTGCCGATGAGCTCGCCCGCCCGCTCCGGTCCGGTCCCCCCCACCTGGTCCGCCGCCCAGCGGTGGCGGGCGGCGACGTCCGCGCCCGCCGTCCAGTGCCCGCGCTGCGCGCCGAGCTCGGCCGCCGCGACGGCCGTCGTCGTCGCCGCCCCGATGTCGGCGCCGTCGATGCCCGCGCTGACCGCGGCGGCCACGGCGGCGGCGCCCGCCAGCGCGACGGAGGTGTTATGGGTGGCGATGCTCGCCTGCTGCACCCGGTCGACCAGGCCCGGCAGGTTGTCCGGGGCAGCCACGATGCCGACCGGGGTAATGCGCATGGCGGCGCCGTTGGTGTCGCCGTGCCTGCCCGCCTCGGCCGGGGGGGTGCCGCTGGCCACGGCGTCGAGGGCGCGCTTGGTCGAGGGGCCGAGCAGGTCGAGCGATCCGCGCGCGGCCATCTGGCGCTCCCAGCCGAGCAGGGCGGCCGCCACCTCGCCCGGTGAGACCCGGCCGTTGCCCTCGACCAGCAGCCAGCCGAGCAGCGCCGCCTGCTCGGTGTCGTCGGTGACCGCGCCCGCGGGCATGCCCGCGGCGATGGGGTGATCGTCGGGGGCGGCCTCGAAGCCGGTCAGCAGCGGACCCCAGCGCTCGACGATCTGCCGGCGGGAGAGCAGCTGCGTCGGCATGCCGAGCGCGTCGCCGATCCCCAGTCCGTACAGCGCGCCCTTGGCGCGGTCCGGTGGCCGCACGTGCGTTCCGCCTCCTACACTGCCATCTTTGCTTGTTACCACAGCGGGAAGAGATACCCGTAATGCACGGTTTACGCGCTTGGCTGTATGTTCCCAGGTTAAAGCTCTTACCAGCAGGGAGAGGCATCCGGTGAGCACCGCGACGCAGGATCGGCCGCTTGGTTTCGAGGCCAACGGGATCAACGTCATCAGCGAGGACGAACGGAAGGGGACGCCGCGCGACCTGTTCTGGCCGTGGTTCGCGGCCAATATCTCGGTCCTCGGGCTCGCTTACGGGGCCTACGTGCTCGGGTTCGGCATCTCCTTCTGGCAGGCCTGCGTGGCCGGGGTGGTCGGCATCGTCGTCTCGTTCCTGCTGGTCGGCTTCATCGCGGTCGCGGGCAAGCGGGGGTCGGCGCCAACCTTGGTGCTGTCGCGGGCGGCGTTCGGCGTGCAGGGGAACAAGCTGCCGACGATGGTCGCCTGGATCGTCAACGTCGGCTGGGAGGTCGTGCTGACCGTGCTGGCCACGCTGGCCACCGCGACCGTGTTCCACCGGCTCGGCTGGAGTTCCGGCGACGTCACCAAGGTGATCGCGTTCCTGGTCATCACGGTGCTGGTCGTGGGCAGCGCCGCGCTCGGCTTCGACACGATCATGCGGCTGCAGGCCATCATCACCGTCATCACCGGCGTGCTCACCGTGGTGTACTTCATCCTGGTCATCCCCAAGATCCACTGGGCCGCCGTGTCGTCCCTGCACTCGGGGTCCCCGCAGGCCTTCCTGGGCGCAACTGTGCTGGTCGCGACCGGTTTCGGCCTGGGCTGGGTGCAGAACGGCGCCGACTACTCGCGTTACTTGCCCCGCCGGTCCTCCGGGGCCGGCGTCGTCGGGTGGACGACGTTCGGCGCGTCCATCGCGCCGCTGTTCCTGCTGGGCTTCGGCGTGCTGCTGGCCGGGTCGTCCACGTCGCTGTCGTCGGCCATCAACAGCGACCCGATCGGGGCGCTGTCCACCATCCTGCCGACCTGGTACCTGGTCCCGTTCGTGCTGGTGGCGGTGCTCGGCCTGGTCGGCGGCGCGGTGCTCGACATCTACTCCTCCGGGCTGACCCTGCTCGCCGCGGGGCTGCCGGTACCGCGCTGGTCGGCGGCGCTGATCGACGGCGTGCTGATGATCGTCGGGACGATCTACGTGGTGTTCTTCTCGTCCAACTTCATCGGGCCGTTCGAGGGGTTCCTGATCACGCTGGGCGTGCCGCTCGCAGCCTGGTGCGGCGTGATGCTGGCCGACATCCTGCTGCGGCGGCGACCGTACGCGGACGCGGAGCTGTTCACCTCCTCCGGCCGCTACGGCGCGGTGCGGTGGGCGCCGGTCACCTTGATGGTGGCGGGCACCGTCATCGGGTGGGGGCTCGTGGTCAACACCTACGCCTCGTGGCTGTCCTGGCAGGGGTACCTGCTCGGCCCGTTCGGCCTTGGCGGGAAGACGGGCACCTGGGAGTACGCCAACCTGGGGGTGATCGTCGCGCTGGTGGTGGCGTTCGTGGGCTGGTTCGTGCTCGGGCGGTCGGCGATCAGGCGGCAGGAGGCGGCCCCGGTCGAGCAGGCGCCGGTCGAGCAGCCGGCCGGCTAGCGGCGGGTCTCAGCTGGCGGTGCGGCGGGAGCGGAAGGCCGCCACGTTGACGCGGTTAGCGCAGGTCAGGCTGCAGAATCGGCGGGATCGGTTCTTTGACAGGTCGATCACCACGTCGTCACAGTCGTCGGCGGCGCAGACCCGCAGGCGGCCGAACTCGCCGGAGCGGATCACGTCGGCGACCGCCATCGCCGCGTCGACCGCGATCCGGTCCGCCAGCGGCACGTCGGGCGACGTCGCGTGGATGTGGTAGTCCCAGCCGTCGTGCTTGACCAGTTGCGGCAGCGCGTTCGCGACCCGCAGCAGCGTGTTCACCAGCTCCACCGCCTCGTCCGGCGTCATCTCCCAGAGCGGCGCCAGGCGCTCGCGCAGCCGCAGCACCGCCGCGAGCTCGGCCTCGTCGTGGGTGCGGCTGCCGGTCCACTGCCAGTGGGTGACGAATCGGTCAAGGGCGGCGCCGTCAGGCAGCTCCTCCACGCCGCCGCGGCCGGTGTTCACCAGCGCGGCGGTGCCGTTGAGTGACACTTCGGTGTCATGGGCAAAAGCCATTTGACTCCTTTCAGCACTCCCGGCTAGTGTCATAGGCGTACTTAATTTTTACCACTTACAGCGGCGCTGTGCCACTCACAAGGCCGTGCCACTCACAAGGCCGTGCGACTCACAGGGCTGTGCGACTCACAGGGCTGTGCGACTAACAGGGCTGTGCGACTAACAGGGCTGTGCGATCACGAGGGCTCGGCGCCCACCGGCGCTGGGCGCCCACCAGGGGAGGGATCATGACCACGATTGGGACGGCGGACGGGCCGATCGCGGCAGCTCCCGTGATCTCGGCGCCGGCTCCGAGGTCGGCGGGGCTGGGCTCGGGGCTCTCCCGGCGGTCGGCCGGGGTGGCGATCGGCCTGGTGTCGGCGATGTGCTTCGGCACGTCCGGCACGTTCGGGTCGGCGCTGATCGCGGCGGGCTGGTCGCCGCCCGGCGCGGTGCTCGGGCGGGTCGGGATCGCGGCGCTCGCGCTCACCATCCCGGCGCTGCTCACGCTGCGCGGTCGTTGGTCGCTGCTGCGCCGGGGGGCCTGGCAGATGATCCTGTTCGGCCTGATCGGAGTGGACGCGTGCCAGGTCTGCTACTTCAACGCCATCGCGCGGATGGACGTCGGCATCGCGATCCTGCTCGAGTACATGGGCATCGTGCTGATCGTCGGATGGCTGTGGCTGCGCCACGGCCAGCGGCCCCGGGTGCTGACCGTCGGCGGGGTGGTGGCCGCGCTCGGCGGACTGGCGCTGATGCTCGACCTGACCGGTTCGGTTACCGTCAGCATCGCCGGCGCGGCGTGGGCGCTGGCGGCCGCGGTGGCGATGGCGGTGTACTTCTTCCAGTCGGCCGACGGCTCGGGCGGACTGCCCCCGCTGGTGCTGACCTGGGGCGGAATGGTGGTCGGTTCCGCCGCCCTGGCCGCGCTGGGGCTGACCGGCCTGGTGCCGCTGCGGTTCGCCGGCGGCGACGTGACACTGCTCGGCCACCCGGTGAGCTGGGTCGTGCCCCTGCTCGGCCTCTCCCTGGCGGCGGCGGCGATCGCGTACGTGACCGGGATCGCGGCGGCGCGCAGGCTGGGCGCGAAGTTCGGGTCGTTCGTGGCCATGGCCGAGGTGCTGTTCGCCGTCGCCTTCGCCTGGATCCTGCTGCACCAGGCGCCGGCCACCACCCAGTTCCTCGGCGGCGCGCTGATCCTGCTCGGCGTGATCGCCGTCCGGCTGGACGAGCCGGCCGAGCCGATCCTGCCTGCCTAATGGCCGAGCTGGCCGAGCTGGCCGAGCTGGCCTAGCTGGCCTAGCTGGCCTAGCTGGCCTAGCTGGCCTAGCTGGCCTAGCTGGCCTAACGGCCCGAAGGTGACGCCGCCGGAAGTGGTACCGACGACGGCGTCGAGCAGCGGGCCGTAGACGAGCGCCCCGGCCACCACGAAGGCCGCGGTCCAGGCCAGCAGGCCCGGCCACGGCGCGCGCCCGATCATCAGGCAGAGCAGCGCGATCCCGATGGCGAGGAAGAGCGCGACGGCCGGGTGGTAGTGCAGGCGGAGCCCGTACGCCCCCACCGCCTCGGCGATGAAGGTGCCTCCAGGGAACGCGGCGCCGTACGCCCGGACCCGGCCACTCCCCCGCCGCCAGCCCCAGCCGGCCAGTCCGGCGACCGGCCCGCCGACCGCCGCGCAGGCCAGCCAGAAGGGGGTCACGTTGTGGGCGACGGGCATCGCTATCGCCGTGGCGGTGGCGTAGTAGGCGCGGACCTCGACGACGCAGGCGAGCAGGCCCGCCCCGATCGCCGGTCCCCGTCGCGCCGCCCGCGCGCCGGCCGCGAAGCCGCCCAGTAGCCAGGGACTGGCCGAGTTCGCCAGGGCCGACCACGGCAGGCCCAGATGCGGCTGCGCGACAGCGGTGGCGGCGCCGATCGATGCGCCGACCAGGACGCCGACCACGAGCGGGACAGCGTCAGCGGGCAGCATGCGCCGTACGGGTTCAGTGATGTCCCTGAGTTTATCGGAAGTCACTCGCCGTTAACCAGGAGCGGCGCGGCTGGGTGCCGAGGCCCGGTGGCTGCGCCGGTACCCGCTATCTAGTCCGGGTGGTGGCGGTGCCGGTGGCCGCGATGGCGCAGGCGGGGGAGTCGGACTGGGCCAGGACGCTGGTGCCGGCGACCGTCAGGGGGGCCATCACGAGGTCGGGCAGCGTGCGCGACCCGAGCGGGGCGCCGGTCGCGAGCCGGTTCACCGTGAGCCGGGTGGAGAGCCCCGAGCCCTGCCACACGGTCGCGGCGACCGCCTGGCCGGCCGCGAGCGGCAGCAGGGCGAGGTTCGCGCCGCCCTCCGCGTCCGCGCCGAGCGGCGTGGACCAGAGCACCCGCCCGTCGGCCGCGTTCCTGACGGCCAGGCGGGTGCCCCCGGCGCTGCCTTCGGCCAGGATCACGCGGCTTCCGGTGACGACCAGCTGACCGGGTAGGCCGTACTCGGCCGCAGCGAAGGTGGCGGCGGACCAGCGGACCCGGCCGGTGGCCGGGTTGACCAGGTAGAGCCGGGGGTGGGCGGTGTACGTCGCGAGGGCGATGCCGGCCGGACCGGCGCCGAGGATGGTGACGGCCGGACCGGGGTCGAACCGCCATGCGAGCCGGCCCGTGCGCGGGTTCAGCGCGGTCACCGCCGTGGGCGCCCCGCCGCCTTGGGCGTTGCTCCAGGCGAGGAAGAGCCCGCCCGCCGCGGTCAGGTTGGTCTCCGGTGGCAGCCCGCGGGCCGTCCACAGTGACCGGCCGCCGCCCCGGGCGGCATAGCCGACGGCCAGGCCGTTGCCGCCGGCCGCGATCACCGGGCCGACGGCGGCCGGCCCGGCCGACGGGCCGACGGGGCGGGTCCAGAGCACCCGGCCCGAATCCAGGTCGACCGATTCGAGCACGCCATTGGGTCGCAGGATCGCCAGCGCGGCGCCGCTCCCCTGGGCCTGCGATCCGAGCAGCCCCGGTGCGGGCAGCGGCAGGGTCCAGCGCACGGCGCCGGTCGACGGGGTCAGCGCGGTGAGCCGGGCGCTCGAAGTGACCTGCCCGGTCAGCATGACCACGCGGCCGTCCGCCTGCCACAGGCCGTAGACGGCCCCGGTCAGGGAGGCGATGTCCTTGGAGAAGACCCGTCGCCACAGAAGATGGCCGTCGCTCACCCGGATCCCGTAGACGGCGTTCTCCTCGGCGAAGACGGCCACGCCGCTGATCACGAGCGGCTGCGCCGCGATCCCCTGCTGCTGGGCGGCCGTGGGCAGGCTGACCTGCCAGGCCACGCGGCCGGCGGCGGTCACCTCGGTCGCGTAGGCGCGCCGGGTCGGGCAGCTTCCCGAGCCGGGCGCGGACGCGCTCCGGGCAGCGGCGGACCGCGTCGGCGGCGCCGCCGGGCCGACCGCCCCCCTGGTCGTGCCGCAGGCGACGGCGGAGAGCAGGACGGCGGCGGCGCAGCCGACGGCGAAGGCGGGTCTGGTCATGCGACTTGGACGCGGCGACCTGGCGATCGGTTGCACTCCCACCGACTGTCGGCGCCGGCCCGTAGGATTGCCGCGTGTCCTCCCCCTTTGACCCGAGCGACGCCAGCGATCCAACCGACACCGGCGCCGCCGTCACCGTGTCTGAAAGCACCGTGTCTGAAAGCACCGCGTCTGAAAGCACCGCGTCTGAAAGCACCGCGTCTGAAAGCACCGCGTCTGAAAGCACCGCGTCTGCACGTCTCGCCGCCACCGCGACGGAAAGCCCGCGGGTCGCCGGCGTGCCGGACGGGGCGAAGCGGGCCGCGACCGTGCTGCACCGGGTGTTCGGCTTCGACTCCTTCCGCGGCCGCCAGGAGGAGATCATCGGCCACGTCGTCGGCGGGGGCGACGCGCTGGTGCTGATGCCGACCGGCGGCGGCAAGTCGCTCTGCTACCAGATCCCGGCGCTGGTGCGACCGGGCACCGGGGTGGTCATCTCCCCGCTGATCGCGCTCATGCAGGACCAGGTGCAGGCGCTGCGCCAGCTCGGCATCCGGGCCGACTTCCTCAACTCGACCCAGGACCCGGGGACCAGGCACGTGGTCGAGCAGCAGTTCAAGGCGGGCGAGCTCGACCTGCTCTACCTGGCCCCGGAGCGGCTGCGGACCGAGGCCACGCTGCGGCTGCTCGACGCGGCCAAGGTCTCGGTGTTCGCCATCGACGAGGCGCACTGCGTGTCGCAGTGGGGCCACGACTTCCGGCCCGACTACCTGGAGCTCCAGGTCCTGCACGAGCGCTGGCCGGACGTGCCGCGGATCGCGCTGACCGCGACCGCCACCCAGGCGACCAGGGAAGAGATCGCGATCAGGCTCAAGCTGGCCGGGTCGAAGCTGTTCGTGTCATCGTTCGACCGGCCCAACATCCAGTACCGGATCGTGCCCAAGAACGAACCGAAGAAGCAGCTGCTGCACTTCCTGCGGACCGAGCACCCGGGCGACGCCGGCATCGTGTACTGCCTGTCACGGGACTCGACGGAGAAGCTCGCCGCGTTCCTCACCGATAACGGCATCCCCGCGCTGCCGTACCACGCCGGGCTGGACAGTGGGGTGCGGGCCGATCATCAGGCGCGCTTCCTGCGCGAGGACGGGCTGGTGATGGTGGCGACGATCGCGTTCGGGATGGGGATCGACAAGCCCGACGTCCGGTTCGTCGCGCACCTGGACATGCCGCGCTCGGTCGAGGGCTACTACCAGGAGACCGGCCGGGCCGGGCGGGACGGCCAGCCCGCCACCGCGTGGCTCGCCTACGGGCTGGCCGACGTCGTGCAGCAGCGGCGGATGATCGACTCCTCCGAGGGCAACGTCGCGCACCGGCGGCTGATGGCGTCGCATCTGGATGCGATGCTCGCCCTCTGCGAGGCGACCGACTGCCGCCGGACGCAGCTGCTTGCGTACTTCTCCGAGCGGACCGCGGCCTGCGGCAACTGCGACACGTGCCTGTCTCCCCCGCAGACGTGGGACGGGACGGTTCCCGCGCAGAAGCTGCTGTCGACGATCATCCGGCTGGAGCGGGAGCGGGACCAGCGCTACGGTGCGGGCCAGATCATCGACATCCTGCTCGGCAAGAAGACCGTCAAGGTGTCGGAGAACGGGCACCACGAGCTGAAGACGTTCGGCATCGGCGTCGAGCTGAACGAGGCGCAGTGGCGCGGCGTGGTGCGGCAGCTGCTCGCGCAGGGGCTGCTGGCGGTGCAGGGCGAGTACCAGACGCTTGGCATCACCGAGGCGAGCGGCGAAGTGCTGCGCGGGCAGCGCGCGGTGACGCTGCGGCAGGACGCGCCGTCGCCCAAGGCGGCGCGCTTGCGCGGGGTGCGCGTCGCCGCCGCGGGCGGCCCGGCCGGGGCGGCCGGGGCGGCCAAGCTGGCCGCGGCCGACTTGACGCCCGAGCAGGAAGCGGTCTTCGAGCAGTTGCGCGCCTGGCGCGGCGCGACCGCGAAGGAGCAGGGCGTGCCCGCCTACGTGGTCTTCCACGACGCGACGCTGCGCGCGATCGCGGTGACCGCGCCCGCGACGCTGGGCGAGCTCGCCGCGATCAACGGCGTCGGCGAATCGAAGCTGGCCAAGTACGGCGAGGGGATCCTGGGCGTGCTGCACCCGTAGGCGCCCCTGGGCGGCCGGTTAGAAATGCCGGCGGTGAGCCGAACCGGCGCGCTGGCTGTTGCTACTTACTCTGCAAGCGAAGCTTTCAGAGAGGCGACCGGTGAACGATCCTAACGGGAACGTCGGGGCGGCGATTTTCGCCGCCAGCCGTGACCCTGCCAGTCGCGATGGCTGGTTGCTTGGCCGGATCGGCCAGGGCGACGAGGACGCGATGGCGGCGTTCTACCGTGCGCACGGCCGGGTGGTCCTGGCACAGGTCCTGCTGGTGACCGGTGAGCGGGCGCTGGCCGAGGAGATCGTGCAGGACACGATGCTCGCGGTCTGGCGCCGGGCGGGCGACTTCCGCGGCGATTCGTCGGCGCGTTCCTGGGTGATCGCCATCGCCCGGCGGCAGACCAGGGACCGGCTCCGCGGCCGGCGGCTGCGGGTAGTGGACGACGCCTTCCTGGCCGATCGGCCGGGTTCGGGCCCGGGGCCGGAGGTGACGGCCCTGGACCGGGCGGAGCTGGCCGAGGTACGGGTCGCGATCCGGGACCTCGGCCCCGCCCACCGGGAGGTGCTCGGGCTCGTCTTCGGCTCGGGGCTCAGCCTCCCCGAGGTCGCCGGCGTGCTGGAGATCCCGGTCGGGACGGTGAAGAGCCGCCTGAGCGCAGCGCGGGCCGCGCTGAGCCGGATTCTTAACGAGAAGGGCCAGATCCAATGAACGCACCTCCGACCGACACCCAATCCTCCCATCTGGACCTGGACGACCTGATCGCCGCGGCCAACGGCCAGCCGATCGGCGACGCGGCCGGAGAGCACCTGACCGGCTGCGAACACTGCCGGCTCGAGGCGAGCCGGTGGAACCTCGTCGCCGACGGGGTCCGCAGCTTGGCCGCCGCCACCCCGGAGGCAGCCCCACCGGAGGCAGTCCCACCGGAGGCAGCCCCACCGGAGGCAGTCCCACCGGAGGCAGTCCCACCGGAGGCAGTCCCGGCCGCCTACCCCTCCCATCCCGGCCAGCTGCGACGCACCGGACGGCGGGCACTGGCGCGTCACCGGCGCCGCGCCGTGCTGGTGGCAGGCAGCGCGGCAGCGGCGCTCGTCCTCCTCGCCGGGGTCGGGGTCGGGGTGGGGACCTGGACGGGGCTCGTGCAGGTGGACCTGGGTGGTGGCGCCAGCGCCGAGCCGGTCCTCACCGCGGTCAGCGGGTGCCCCGCACTCGAGTCCGCTAGCGGGACGCTCGAGCGGATGAACGGCAGCAGCCTGGTCATCAAGACGCCCAGCGGTCGGCCGGTGACCGTGACCACAACGGCCTCCACGACGGCAAGCGAGACCGGGGCGTCCGCAGCGCTGCTCGCAGACATCACGGACGGAGCGTCGGTTACCGTCTCGGGCCCAAGCTCCGACGGGACGATCGCAGCGTTCTCGGTCATCATCGCTAACCCGGCGCAGCAGCACCCGCAGCCGCCGCCAGGCATGGTCGTCGTCAAGGGGACGGTAGCGGACGCGAGCACCGCCGGCTTCACCGTCGTCACCGCCGACGGCACCCGGGTTCCGGTGACCACCTCCGGCGATACGAACGTCAGCGTGCTCAACGCCAGCCTGGGCCAGTTCCCGGTCGGCGTCAGCATCCTCGCCCTTGGCTCCGCCGGACCGGACGGGTCGCTGGCGGCAGTGGGAGTAGTGGCGATCATGGCGCCCCCGCCAGCGAGCCTGCCACCGAGCTTGCCCGGGGCGCGGCAGATCCACGTACAGACCCATGCACAGGGGCGGCAGGTCTATGTGAAGAACTGCTCGCCCGCCGCGGTCGACGAAGCGCTCGCCGCCGGCGGCTGATCCGCCGACCCCCGATGATGGCTGGCACCGCGACCGCACGCGGTGCCAGCCATCATCGGCCTGCGGTAAGCCGGGTCGCCTCGAGGCTTTATCGGCCGATAGGCGGTTTATATGGTGATATTTCGGGCGCGAACGGTTGCGGTGTAATGGGCGCGCCGGGAAGTAACTTGGCTCTGCCGGGCGGTGCGCGTCCTCGTCTGGTAAATGGGAGTGCTCCTTTTCCTGACTGCGGTCCAGAACATCCTTTGATCGCCATCTCATGATCCAATGCCAATTGGACTAGGTAGTCTCGTGGTGTGTCGGCACCCTCGCGTGACGTCGGATCACAGCTGGCAGGGCACGGCATCGACGTGATCGCGAAGACTTTTCTTTTGGCGAAGACTTTTCGTGCGCAGGGCACGAATTATTTACATCAAGAAAAAAGTCTTCGTGATCAGAGAGCGACGGACGGGGTTGAAGATCAACTGAGGCCGCGTCGCACTGGGCCATGAGTGCGGAAGTTGGCCTGCGGTTTGGTTGGCACCCGGCAAGGATCAGTGGGGCGGGTGAGGTGAGAGCAACGGTTCGTTAAGGATGAATTGGATTTGATTATTTAGCCCTTGACCACCCCGGCCATCAGGCCGCGGATGTAGAAGCGCTGCAGGCCGAGGTAGAGGACCACGCACGGGATCATCGCGATGACCGCGCCCGCCTCCAGGTAGCCGAAGTTGACCTGGCCGACGCTGCCGTACTCCAGGTTGAGCAGGGCCAGCGGCAGCGTGTAGAGGTTGTTCGAGGTGAGGAAGGTGAGGGCGCCGACGAACTCGGTCCAGGAGAACAGGAAGGCGTACAGGACCGTGGTCGCGATGCCGGGGACGACCAGCGGGCGCAGGACCGAGATCAGCGTGCGGGTGGGCGACGCGCCGTCGACCGCGGCGGCCTCCGACAGCTCCCAGGGGATCTGCAGGAAGGTGTTGCGCATCACGAACACGCCGAACGGCAGGTTGAACGTCGTGTAGAACAGCGCCAGGCCGGCCAGGTTGTTGGTCAGGCCGAGCGTGTGCATCTCCAGGAACAGCGGGGTGAGCAGCGCCTGGAACGGGATCATCATCGTCACCAGGACGAGGGCGAACACCACGCCCGAGCCAGGGAACCGGAACCGGGCGAAGCCGTAACCCGCCATCGTCGCGATCAGCGCCGTCAGCAGCGCGGTGCCGCAGGCGACGAGGAGGCTGTTGAGCGCGTAGTGCAGGATGTCGTTGGCCTGGATCAGGCCGGTGTAGTTACCGGTGGTCAGGTGCCCGAAGTCCTGCGCCGAGGGCGCCTGGGTGACCAGGCTGTCGGGCATGAACGAGCGCGCGACCGCCCAGGCCAGCGGGAGCAGGAACACCAGCGAGGCGAGCGTGCCGACGATCAGGTAGAGGGCGAAGCCGACGCGGGTGGCCGGGCGCGGCGCTCGCGCCGTCGTTCTTGAGGTTCGCGACGTCCCCGCTGTCCCTGGCGCCCTGGTGGTCAGCGACGTCATCGGCGGGCCGCGCTGGTGTCATCGCGCAGCAGGTACAGCTGCGCGGCGGTGATGATGGCGATGACGATGACCAGCGCGATCGCGCCGGCCGTGGCGTAACCCAGGTGGTACTGCACGAACGCCTCCTCGTAGATCCACATCACGACGGGCTGGGTGGAGGTGCCCGGGCCGCCCTCGGTCAGGATGTAGAACTGGTTGAACGCGAGGAACGAGCCGATCACCGAGATGATCAGCGACAGCGCGATGTTCCTGCGCAGCAGCGGAAGGGTGATGCGGGTCTCCTTCTGCCACCAGGTCGCGCCGTCGGAGTCGGCCGCCTCGTAGAGCTCGATCGGGATGCCCTGCATCCCCGCCATCAGCAGCATCATCGTCAGGCCGGCCGCGAACCAGGTCACGATCACGCAGATCGCGGTCAGCGCGAGGCCGTAGTTCACCGTCCAGGCGGTGGTCGCGTGCGCGAGCCCGACCTTGCCGAGCAGGTAGTCGGCCGCGCCGGAATCGGGCTGCAGCTCGAGCAGGGCCATGAACGACTCGGTGGCGAGGCCGATGATGAACGGCAGGAAGAACGCGGTGCGGAAGAAGGTGGAGCCGAACCGGTTGGACCGTACAAGCACCGCCATCCCGTAGCCACCTGCGAAGATCGGCCCGGTCACGATCGCGGTGTACAGCAGCGTGAACAGCACCGAGTGGATGAACTCGGGGTCACCCGCCAGCGCGGAGTAGTTCTGGCCGCCGATGAAGTGGTACGGGCCGATCAGCGGCCAGTTGGTCAGCGAGATGTAGACCGCGAAGCCCAGCGGGAACAGCACGAACACGGCGACCATCGCCAGCGACGGCGCGACCAGGAGCATGCCTGTCCGCGCTCGTCGCCCGGACAGGCTGCTGCCCCTTGTGGTTGCCAGCACCGTTGCCAGCACGGTCACGAAGTGGCCTGCTGGAGGAGCCGGGCCAGGCCCGACTGGCCCTGTTGGAGGGCGAGGGTCATGTTCCCGTCGTAGACGGCCGTGGTGAACATCTGGAACCACGGGCCGCCTGCCTGGTTGAACATCTGGTCGTAGACCATCGTCACCGGCGCGTAGCCGTTGGCGAGCGCCTTGAGCGCGACGGCGTCTTCCGGGTGCGCGGCGGAGAACGCGGGGGTGAGCACGTCCGTGCGGACCGGCGTGGCGCCGAGGGCCGGGTACTGGTCCTGCTGCTGTGTCTGCAGCACCCACTGGATGAACTCCCACGCGCCGGACGGGTTCTTGGCCGCGGCCGGGATGGCGAAGTCGTCGCCGCCGTCGAAGGTGCTGTAGCCGCCGTCGGCGCCCGGCAGCGGGGTGTCCATGAACTCGGTGCCGAGCTGGCTCGGCTTGGCCAGGTCGACCAGCTGGCCGTAGCCGCCGGGCATGATGCCGATCTTCCCGGCCGCGAAGTCCTGGCCCCAGGTGGTGCCGTCATCGGTGCGGTCGTTGTCCGGCACCAGGTGCTGCGACCACAGCTCCCGGTAGAGCGTCAGCGCGCTGACGAGGGACTGGTTGCCGGTGATGTTGGCGGTCTGGCTGCCGATGTCGCCGTTGGTCAGGTGGCTGCCGCCGGCCCAGATGCCCGGCTGCACGGTGAAGCCGAGGCAGCCCTGGCAGTCGCCCGCGAACGTGGCGCCGTAGATGCCGTGGCCGAGCTTGTTGATCGCCTGGGCGTCGGACAGGATCTGCGCGTACGTGGTCGGCGGGTCGTTCGGGTTGAGGCCCGCCTGCTTGAACAGCGTCTTGTTGTACCACAGGACCGACAGGTCGGCCCAGTAGGGGACGCCGTAGAGCTTGCCCTGGTAGGTCCCGAGGCCCACGTGCCCCGGGGACAGGTCGCTCTTGTACGGCAGGGCGTCGATCTGGGAGGTCAGGTTCAGGAACGAGCCGGTGCTGGTGAACGCGGGCATGTCGATGTCGTTGAGGCCGACGACGTCGGGCGGGTCGCCTGCTCTGATCGAGGTGGCGAGCGACGTGGTGTCGTCGTTGATCGACGTGAGGGTCAGCTTGACCTGGAGGTTCTTGTGGGTGGCGTTGAACTCGCTGACGAGTTTCTGCGCGAGGGTCTTGGAGACCGTGCGTGCCCAGAACTGAACCGTTCCGGTGGCGTTGACGCCGAAGGTGGAGGAGGTGGGGGCCGGGGCGGCGGGCGCTGATCCACCCGACGAGCAACCGGCGGCGGCGAGCAGCGCGAGCGCCGCCGCCCCGGTGAGAATCGGTCTGCTCAAGAGCTTCATTGCTTTGCCCTTACGCGTGAGGAAACCCTTTTCCTAAGAGCCTTAGACAGAACCTAAGAAGCGACGGGGTGGCCGTCAACCCCCAACTGGTAACGGTTTGCGCGCGGTCATATCGGACGGCGGTCATATCGGACGGCGGTCACATCGGACGGCGCGTCAGGCGGTGTAGCCGCCGCTTGATTCCCGCACGACCAGGCGGGGCGGCACGGTGTGCACGCCAGGCGCGCGGCGGGCGAGGCTGCCGTCGTGCCCGGGCTCGACCGCCTGCTCGACGTCCGGCTCGCCCGCGATCGCGGCCAGCAGGCGCTGCGCGGCGACCCGGCCGACCTCCTCGAGGCACATGTCGACGCTGGTCAGCGGGGGTAGCGCGCCAACCGCCATGGGTTCCCAGTTATCGAACCCGACCAGGGCGACGTCGTCGGGGACGCGGCGGCCGACGGCGCGGAGGGTGTCGGTCACGCCGCGCGCGATCTGGTCGCTGCCGCAGAAGATCGCGTCCGGCCGGTCGGCCAGCAGCAGTCCGGCCGCCTCGCGCCCCCAGTGCTCGGTCCACTCCCCGTACCTGATGTCACCGCACGGCTCGACGCCCGCCTGCGCCAGCGCGGCGGTGAAGCCCGCGGCGCGCAGCCGGGACGCGAGGAACCGCTCCGGGCCGGCGATGTGCGCGATCCGGCGGCGCCCGATGGCGAGCAGGTGCTCGGCCGCCACCTGGCCGCCGCGCTCGTCGTCCGGCAGCACCGCGGGCGCGCCGTTGCCGGCCGGCTGGGTCATCGCGTAGACGACGGGGATGCCGGGCAGCGCCGGCACCGGCGGCCGCGGCTCGATCCGGCGCCCGGTGACGATCAGCCCGTCCACCCGGCGGGCCCACAGCATCTCCACGTAGCGCCGCTCGCGCTCCGGGTCGTCGCGCGTGTCGCACATGAAGACCGAGACCTGGCCGGTGCCGAGCGCGTCCTCCGCGCCGAGCATGACCGGGATGCTGAACCGGCCGAAGCTGTCGGTCGTGATCAGGCCGACCGTGAACGAGCGCCCCGCCAGCAGGGCCTGGGCCAGCGTGTTGGGGGCGAAGCCGAGCCGCTCGGCCGCCTGCAGTACGCGCTCGATGGTCGCGCTGCGGAGCTTGCCCTGCCCGTTGAGCGCCTTCGACGCGGTCCCGACGGACACCCCGGCCGCCACCGCCACGTCCCTGATCGTCGCCCGCCGCACGCTCAGCCGCTGGCCGGCCGCGTTGGGGCGCCCAGAAGACGGCTCCACTCCGTCGCCGCTGGTGCCTGCCTGCGCCACCCTTCCCTGCCTCCCCCGCCACTTCGTCGCGGGCCCGTCCGCAGCCGGCCGTTGACGTATACGAGCCGAGACTCTAGCGTACGGTTTCATATTTAGGAAAACCTATTCCTTGTGAGGAGGCGCGTCGATTTGGGCGGTCCCGTCATGCCGACCGCGTCGGCGATCGCGGCGCAGCGTCCGCTCGAGAGCGCCGCCCGGTTGACCGGCGGTCTCCTGCACCAGTGGCAGCAGCGCAACGTCACCGCGAGCCTGCCGCTCGCGGTCCGGCAGCTGGCGGCGGCGGGGAACCTGGACAACCTGCGCCTCGCCATCGCGGCGGACGCGCAGGCGGACGCGGGCGCGGCCGACGCGGCGGGCGTCGCCGACGCCGCTGCCAGCGGGGGGGCCGGGCCGTCGGGCTACCACGGCCCGGTGTTCATGGACTCCGATATCTACAAGACCCTGGAAGCCATCGGCTGGGAGCTCGGCCGCGGCCCGCGGCCGACCCTGCGCGACTTCGCCGCCAGCACCATCGGCCTGCTTGAGCAGGTACAGCAGCCCGACGGCTATCTCAACTCGTATGTGCAGGCGACCGGCGAACCGCGCTATTCGCACCTCGCGTCGAGCCACGAAATGTACTGCGACGGCCACCTCATCCAGGCCGCGATCGCGCTGCACCGGGCGGCCGGCGGCAGCCGCGCGCTCCGCATCGCCACCCGGGTGGCCGATCATCTGGTCAGCGAGTTCGCCAGCCAGGAGAAGGGGCTCGACGGGCACCCGATCATCGAGACCGCCCTGGCCGAGCTCTACCGCGAGACGGGCAAGACCGCCTACCTCGAGCTGGCCCGGCAGTTCGTCGACCAGCGCGGCCACGGCCTCGCGGGCGACTCGGGCCTCGGCCATCGCTACCTGCAGGACGCCACGCCGGTCAGGGAGTCCGTCACCGAGGTCGGGCACGTCGTCCGCGCGCTCTACCTCGAGGCGGGCGTGGCCGACGTCGCGGTCGAGACCGGCGACCGGGAACTGCTCGCCTCCTCGGTCCGCCGCTGGTCCGACATGGTGGCCACCAAGACCTACCTGACCGGCGGTAACGGCTCGCGGCACAGCGACGAGGGGTTCGGCGACCGGTTCGAGCTGCCGCCCGACCGCGCCTACAACGAGACCTGCGCCGCGATCGCCAGCTTCCAGTGGAGCTGGCGGCTGCTGCTCGCCACCGGCGACGCGACGTACGCCGACCACATGGAGCGCGTGCTCTACAACGGCTTCGCCGGCGCGATCGCCACCTCGGGCGACCGGTTCTTCTACGTCAACCCGCTGCAGCGCCGCGAGGATCACTACGAGGGAGACGATCCCGGCCGCCGGCGGATCTGGTTCAAATGCGCCTGCTGCCCGCCGAACATCATGCGCCTGCTCGCGTCCGTCCAGTACTACCTGGCCACGGTAGGCGTCGGCGCCGGCCAGGCCGACGACACCCTGTCGGTCCAGCAGTACGCGGCGGCGCGCCTGTCCGGCGCGGATCTCGATATCGAGATCGACACCGACTACCCGTGGTCGGGCACGGTCACGGTCCGCGTGCTCGACGCGCCGGCGCAGGCGCGCGGGCTGGCGCTCCGCATCCCGTCGTGGTCGGCCGCCACCGCCGTCTTGGAGATCAATGACTCGCCTGAACGGACCGTGACTTCGCCCGACGGGTACCTGCTTGTCCGCCGCCGGTGGCAGGCGGGTGACGAGCTCAGGCTCCGCCTTGACCTGACGCCGCGCTGGGCCATCCCCGACCGGCGGGTTGACGCGGTGCGGGGCTGCGCGGCGGTCGAGCGCGGCCCGCTCGTCTACTGCTTCGAGCAGGCCGACCAGGGCGTCGCGCTTGAAGAGCTCGCCGTCAGCGCGGGCACGGCGCTGACCGAGCGCGCGGCCACGGTGGACGGCGTCGGCCCGACCGTCCAGATCATCGCCGACGGACGGCACGTCCGGTTGCCCGCTATTGCCATCCCGTATTTCCAGTGGGATA
>Ga0302314_10009368_pt1 | contig 17327 bp, 13 predicted proteins | sample III_Palsa_N2_3_FD_200533 | JGI IMG/M metagenome (GOLD analysis project Ga0302314, IMG submission 200533) | Peat permafrost microbial communities from Stordalen Mire near Abisko, Sweden - III_Palsa_N2_3 | ecosystem: Environmental > Terrestrial > Soil > Palsa > Peat permafrost | place: Sweden...
AACTGCGCGTAGCCATCGTCGATGGGCAAAAACTCATCGATATCGACATCGAAACCGCCGGTCGCGAACAGCGCAAAGGCAATATTTACAAGGGCATCATCACCCGCATCGAGCCGTCGCTCGAAGCCTGTTTCGTCAACTACGGCGAAGACCGCCACGGTTTTCTGCCGTTCAAGGAAGTCGCCCGTCAGTATTTCCGTGACGGCGTCGACATGCGTTCCGCCCGTATCCAGGACGCCCTGAAAGAAGGTCAGGAACTGATCGTTCAGGTCGAAAAGGAAGAACGCGGCAACAAGGGCGCCGCCCTCACTACCTTCATTTCGCTGGCAGGCCGTTATCTGGTCCTGATGCCGAACAACCCGCGCGGCGGCGGCGTGTCGCGCCGGATCGAGGGCGACGACCGTCAGGAACTGCGCGAAACCATGGCGCAGCTGCAATTGCCGGAAGGCATGAGCATCATCGCGCGCACGGCCGGCATTGGCCGTTCCGCCGAAGAGCTGCAGTGGGACCTGAACTACCTGATGCAGCTGTGGCGCGCCATCGAAGCCGCGTCGCAAAGCGGTTCGACCGGTCAGCCGATGCTGATTTATCTCGAATCGAGCCTGGTGATCCGCGCGATTCGCGACTATTTCCAGCCTGACATTGGCGAAATCCTCATCGACACCACCGAAATCCATGACCAGGCCCGCGCCTTCATGGATATCGTGATGCCGGATAATGTCAGCAAGGTGAAGCGGTATCACGACGACGTGCCGCTTTTCTCGCGTTTCCAGATCGAACACCAGATCGAAACGGCGTACTCGCGCACGGTGCCGCTGCCCTCGGGCGGCGCGATCGTGATCGACCACACCGAAGCGCTGGTGGCCATCGACGTGAACTCGGCGCGCGCCACCAAGGGCGCCGACATCGAGGAAACCGCTGCCCGCACCAACCTCGAAGCCGCCGACGAAGTGGCCCGCCAGTTGCGCCTGCGCGACCTGGGCGGCCTGATCGTGATCGACTTTATCGACATGGAATCGGCCAAGAGCCAGCGCGAAGTCGAACAGCGCCTGAAAGATGCGTTGAAGCACGACCGTGCGCGCGTCCAGATGGGCAAGATTTCGCGTTTCGGCCTGATGGAACTGTCGCGCCAGCGTCTGCGCCCGGCTCTGTCGGAAGGCAGCCACGTGACCTGCCCGCGTTGTAACGGCACGGGCCACATCCGAGATACCGAATCGTCCGCCCTGCAAGTGCTGCGGATCATTCAGGAAGAAGCGATGAAGGAAAACACCGCGGCAATCCATTGCCAGGTGCCGGTCGAAGTGACCGCCTTCCTGTTGAACGAGAAGCGTGCCGAAATCAACAAGATCGAGTCGCGTTTCAAGGTCAATGTCGTCCTGATCCCGAACAAACACCTCGACACGCCGCATTACAAGCTCGAGCGCCTGCGTCACGACGATGCGCGCCTCGACGAGCCGCGTGCATCGTGGAAGATGGCCGAAGAAGCGGCCCGCGAACTGGAATCGGAAACCGGTTACAGCAAGCGAGCCGAAGAAGTGAAGCCGAAGCAGGAAGCGGCGGTCAAGGGCATCACGCCCGAGAAGCCGGCGCCGAGCGCACCGGTTCGTCCGGCTGCACCGGCTACGCCTGCGCCTGTCGCAGTGACGCCGGCTGGCGGTGGCTTCATTGGCTGGCTGAAGAACCTGTTCGGCATGGCGCCGGCTGCTCCGGCACCGGTCGCTCCGGCGCCCGCCGAGACGACGGCGCGTCCGGCCCGCGGCGATCGTCCGGAACGCGGTGAGCGTACCGGCGAGCGCGGCGGTGACCGCAACCGCAATCGCCGTGGCGGCGCAACCGGCCGTGATGGCGCCGCTCGCGGCGAAGGTGCTGCTGTCGTCGGCGGCCGTCAAGGCCAGCCGTCGCAGCGTCGCGACGAACGCGAAGGCCGTGAGACGCGCGAAGGCCGTGAGCCGCGTGAAGCACGCGAGGCACGTGAACCGCGTGAGAGCCGCGAAGGCCGTGAGGTCCGCGAGCCGCGTGCTAACCGTGAACCGCGCGAAGGCCGCGAGGGTCGTGATAACCGCGGCGAAGGCCGTGACAACCGTCCCGAGCGTGGCCAGGACCGTGGTGAAAGCGTGGAAAGCGCACCGCGCGCCGAACGTGGCGAGCGCCAGGAACGGGGCGAGCGTCGTGAGCGTGGGGAGCGCCCAGAACGCGGTGAGCGTCGCAAGCAACAGCCGGAAGGCGCTGAAGCACTGAGCCAGGACGAAAACCAGGATCTGCTGGCGCAGAACCAGGCAGGTAACGTCGAAGGTGGCGCGCCGGTCGATCAGGAAGCCGTGGCACGCGAAGGTGAAGAACGCCGCCGCCGCCGTCGCGGTCGCCGTGGCGGTCGTCGCGAGCGTGAAGAAGAAGGCGTGAACGGTAACGTTGGCGCGGAAGGTGCCGAGGGTGCTGAGGCAGTTGAAAGCGCCGAAGCGGACAGCGAGACGGCCAGCGCAGCGATCGAGGCTCCGGCTCAGCAGCCGCGTCACGAAACGACGGCAGTCGCGCCGGTTGAAGTGGTGGTCGCCGCGGTTGCAACGGAAACCGAGGTCGTCGCCGAACTGCACGCTGCAACCGAAACACCGGTTCTAGCTGCAGAGCAGGCAGCCAAAGCGGAAGCCTTCGTGCCGACGCCGGCCGCTGAACCCGCTGTTTCGGAAGCGCCGGTGGTTGCACAACCTGAGCCGACGCCGGTTCCGGCTGCTCCGGCCGCTCCGGTTGCCGAGGTTACCCTTGCAGCACCGGTCGTGACCGATGCCGCAACGCTCGTCGAAGCGACGCACGCAGCCGTTGAAGCAGCGGCGGTTGAAGTGCCCGTGCAGGCGCCGGCAGCGGTTGAGCCGGCCGCCGCAGAGCCGGTGGTCGCTCACGCGCCCGTAAGCGATGCAGCATCGGTGGCTCCGGCCGTCCAGGTTGCCGCGCCGGTCGAAGCCCAGCCTGTGGCCGAAGCCGCGCCGCAGGTCCATGCCGAAGCCGCCGCCCCGGCTGCAACGCAACCGGCCATCGTTGCCGAGCAAGCGCCCGTGCAAGCCGTCGAACCGGCACCGGTCGCCGCCGCGCAGCCGGCAGCACGCAACGGCCTATCGCCGGAAGCCCTGAAGCCGGTGCTGGAAAGCGCCGGCCTCGTGTGGGTCAATACCGACACCGCCAAGCTGCATGCGGCGCAGGAAGCCGCTGCGCAGACCGTCAAGCCGGCCCGCGTGCCGCGCGAGCGCAAGCCGCTGCCGCAGGCCGACAGCGCGCCGATGGAACAGGTCGAAACGGCGAAGCACCAGCAGTAAGCCATCGCTCCCGGGCAGTAGTAAGCCCGTGGCTCAGAAAGCCCGCCGTCACCGGCGGGCTTTTTTTGTTATGTCCGGGCGCGCGTTCGCCCCACTATGACCCGGCCTCCCTTCCGCTAAAATAGAAGTCTGTACCTCTTAAAGCACCATTCAGCCTTCCATGGCCAGACGCATCATCCCTGTTGCCGATGTCAGCGCGGTGCCGGTCTTCTCCGGCCCCGTGCAGACGCCAAGCGGCGTGCTGCGCGACACCCTGTCGCGCCCGCTGCAGGATTTGCGCATCTCGGTCACGGATCGCTGCAACTTCCGCTGCGTCTACTGCATGCCGCGGGCAGTGTTCGACAAGGATTACGCGTTCCTGCCGCACAGCGCGCTGCTGAGCTTCGAGGAGATCGAACGGCTGGCCCGGTTGTTCGTCGCGCATGGCGTCGAAAAAATCCGCCTAACCGGCGGCGAACCGCTGTTGCGCAAAAACCTGGAATTCCTCATCGAGCGGCTCGCGCTGCTCACCACGCCGGAAGGCCGGCCGCTCGATCTCACGCTCACCACCAATGGCTCGCTGCTCGCCCGCAAGGCGCGCAGCCTCAAGGACGCCGGACTCACCCGCGTGACGGTAAGCCTAGACGCCATCGACGACACGCTGTTTCGCCACATGAACGACGCCGACTTTGCGGTGGACGATGTGCTCGAAGGCATTGCCGTGGCCCAGGCGGTCGGCCTCACGCCGGTCAAGGTCAACATGGTGGTCAAACGCGGCACGAATGACACGGAAATCGTGCCGATGGCGCGCCACTTCAAAGGTTCGGGTTGCGTGCTGCGCTTTATCGAATACATGGATGTCGGCACATCGAACGGTTGGAACATGGCCGAAGTGCTGCCGTCTGCCGACGTCGTGGCGCGGATCGCCGAGCACTTCCCGCTCGCGCCGCTCGAGGCCCACAGCGCCGCCGAAACCGCGCAACGCTGGGGCTACACGGACGGCAGCGGCGAAATCGGAGTGATTTCGAGCGTCACGCGCGCGTTCTGCGGAACCTGCACGCGGGCCCGGCTTTCGACCGAAGGCAAGCTCTACCTGTGCCTGTTCGCGTCGGCGGGACACGACCTGCGCGCGCTCGTGCGCAACGGTTCGAGCGACGCCGAGATCGCCTCGGCGGTCGCGCATATCTGGCAGGCCCGCACCGATCGCTATTCACAGTTGCGCGGCAGCGGCGATGCCGCACTCCATTCCCCGGACGAGCGCCGGGTCGAAATGTCGTACATCGGCGGTTGAGGCTGCGTTGCCCATGAATGTCATCACCGCCAACCTCACCGGCCTCGTCCTCGCCGGCGGCCGCGGCACGCGCATGGGCGGCGTCGACAAAGGGCTCCAACTGCTGCATGGCGAGCCGCTCGCGGCGCATGTCCTGAAGCGGCTCGCCGCGCAGACCGGCCCGCTCCTGATCAACGCCAACCGCCACGCCGAGGTCTACGCCGGGCTCGCCGCGCCGTTCGGCGCGACCGTCGTGGCAGACACCGTGGCGGGCTTCCCCGGGCCCTTGGCGGGCCTGCTGGCCGGCTTGCGCGCCGCCCGCACGGAATTCGTGCTGAGCGCGCCGTGCGACTCGCCCGGGCTACCGGCCGATCTTGCCGCGCGCCTAGCACTTGCCTTCGACTCGGACGCGGTCGATATCGCCACCGTCACGACCATCGACGCGCACGGAGAGTCGTCGATTCACCCCGTCTTCGCAATGTTGCGCACGAGTCTGGCCGACGACCTGGCAGCCTTTCTGGACGCGGGTGAACGCAAGGTGCGCGCGTGGTACGCGCGCCACAGGACGGCTGAAGTCGCCTTTCCCGATGAGCGCGCGTTTTACAATATCAATTCTTTGCAAGAACTCGCCGACCTTGAGCGTCACTGAGACGTCACGGAGGTCGCCGCAGTTGTCCTGCTCCGGCCGCACGGCGGCCATCGGATTCGAGTGCGGCCAACGCGTCCGGCCAACCGCATCCGGTCGCGACGCTTCTCCATTCATGACCACGCTTAACGAATTTTCCAGTTGCGTCGCCCAGTACGATCCTCATGCGTTGCCGGTAACGGCCGCGCAGGAAATCGTGCGGCAGTGGGCCACGCCCGTCACCGCCATTGAACGTGTGCCGCTGCACGACGCGCTCGACCGCGTGCTGGCCGAAGACATCGTTTCGCCAAGCGACGTGCCCGCGCACGACAACTCGGCCATGGACGGCTACGCATTCCAGAGCGCCGCGCTCGCGAATCCGTCGGCCGCGGTCGAACTCACGGTCGCCGGCAAGGCGCTGGCCGGTCATCCGTTTGGCGGCGCCGTGGCAGCCACGCAATGTGTCCGGGTCATGACGGGCGCCTGCATGCCGGCCGGTTGCGACACGGTCGTGCTGCAGGAACTGGTTACGCGCAGCGGCGATACGATCCAGTTTCCCGCCTCCGCCGTGCGCGGGGGCGCCAATCGGCGCCTCGCCGGCGAAGATCTCGCCAGCGGCAGCGCCGCCTTGTGCAGCGGCCGCGTCCTGCGCGCAGCGGATCTCGGTCTGATCGCGTCGCTCGGCATCGCCGAGGTGCCGGTGCGGCGGCGTCTGCGGGTGGCGTTCTTTTCGACCGGCGACGAACTGCGTTCGCTCGGCGAGCCGCTCGAACCAGGCTGCGTCTACGACAGCAACCGTCACACGCTGTTTGCCATGCTGCGGCGCATGAACATCGATCCGCTCGACTTCGGCGTCGTACGCGATCAGCCCGCCGCGCTCGAAACCGCGCTGCGCAGCGCAGCAGCGAGCGCCGATGTGGTCCTGACCTCGGGCGGCGTCTCGGTCGGCGAAGCGGATTTCACCCAGCAGTTATTGCAGACCTTCGGCGACGTCGCGTTCTGGAGTCTCGCGATGCGTCCAGGGCGTCCGCTCGCGTTCGGCCGCGTCTGGTCGGGCGAACGGCCAGGCCTCGGCCTGCCCGCGCTGTTCTTCGGTCTGCCGGGAAATCCGGTCGCCGTGATGGTGACTTTCTACCAGATCGTGCGCGAAGCACTGCTGGTCATGTCCGGCGCTACGCGGCAGCCGGTTGCGCTCCTGCAGGCCGCCAGCCGCGAGGTTATCCGCAAGCGCGCGGGGCGCACCGAGTATCAACGCGGCGTTGCCGAACGCGACGCCCGCGGCCAATGGCATGTCACGCCAACCGGCTCGCAAAGCTCCGGCGTCCTTAGTTCGATGAGCGAAGCCAATTGCTTTATCGTGCTCGAGCACGAGCGCTCTGACGTCGCCTCCGGCGAGAACGTCGACATCATGCTGTTCGACGGCCTGATCTGACGCGCCCGCCGGCTTCCTGCTCCCAACCCTTACCCCTACCCTCACCAAGACCAACGGGTTTGACCTACATGAAAAAACAGATCTCTTTCATCGCGCCGGGACAGACTGCCAAGGCGCTGATCCTGGTGTATCTGACCTTCAGCGTACCTATCGTGCTGCTCGGCGTGCTGGTTGCGTTTATCCGCTACGGTTCCGTCGAGTTGAGCACCGTCTTCAGCGCGCTGTTGCTGAATGCCATCCTCGGGTTCGTGCTGCTGTGGATTGCTTGCCATGCGTATAACTGGGTGGCCTCGCGCTTCGGCGGCATCGAGATCCAGTTGAGCGACGTACCCGAGGAAGCGTAATGACCGCAACGATCCGTGCCGCCACGCCCGCCGACGTCGGCGCCATCTTTTCGCTGATGCTCGAGCTGGCCGAGTTCGAAAAGCTCACCCATCTGTTTGTCGCCACCGAAGCCGGCGTGCATGATGCGCTGTTCGGCGCACGGCCGTCGTCGGAAGCCATGGTGGCTCAGGAAGCAGACGGCCGCATCGTCGCTTATGCGCTGTTCTTCCATAATTTCTCGACCTTCCTCGGTCGGCGCGGGCTGTATCTCGAAGATCTGTACGTGCAGCCCACACAGCGCGGCAGCGGTCTCGGCACGCAGATGCTGAAGGAACTGGCGGCCTTGGCAGTGGAGCGGCAATGCGGTCGCTTCGAATGGACGGTGCTCGACTGGAACCAGCCGGCCATCAACTTCTACGAGAAGATGGGGGCGACCGTGCTGTCCGACTGGCGGGTCGTGCGCATCACGGGTGAGGCGCTGGAAAAGCTGGCGGGCACAACGGCAGTGAACGCCGGATGACAGGCGGTCGAGAGGGCCGTCCTCTCAGTCGCGCCCTCGCGCTATTCGTCCGCATCCGCGCCGAGCAGCGCGTCTCCCAGTAAGCCACTCGCTTCATCCCCCGGCAGCGCTTCGACATCGCGCAGCTTGCGGTTCATCATGCGGGTGCGCGTCTCTGCGGCTTCGATAGAACGCGTCACCGTCTCGAGCTGCGACTTCGTCTTCGCGAGCACATCGCCGAACTTGCCGAACTCGGTCTTCACCGCGCCGAGCACCTGCCAGACCTCACTTGAACGCTTCTCGATGGCGAGCGTGCGGAAGCCCATCTGCAAACTGTTGAGCAACGCGGTGAGCGTGGTCGGCCCGGCAATCGTGACGCGGTAGTCACGCTGCAGCATATCCGTGAGCCCCGGCCGGCGCAGGATCTCTGCGTAGAGTCCTTCGGTTGGCAGGAACAGCAGCGCGAAGTCAGTGGTATGCGGCGGCGAGACGTATTTCTCCGCAATCGTGCGGGCCTCGGCGCGAATACGTGCTTCGAGCGCGCGCGACGCATCTTCGACGGCCGCCGGATCGGCCCGCTCCTGGGCATCGATCAGGCGCTCGTAATCCTCGCGTGGGAATTTGGCATCGATCGGCAGCCATACCGGCACCGCGGTGCCATCCGGGTCCTGGCGGCCCGGCAGCTTGATGGCGTATTCCACCCGGTCGCCGCTCTTCGGTGTGGTCGCGACATTCTTCGCAAACTGATCCGGCGTCAGCAATTGTTCGAGCAAGGCTCCGAGCTGCACCTCGCCCCATGTGCCGCGCGTCTTGACGTTAGTCAAGACCTTCTTCAGATCGCCCACGCCTGCGGCCAACGTTTGCATTTCACCTAGCCCGCGATGCACCTGCTCGAGGCGCTCCGACACCTGCTTGAACGACTCACCCAGGCGCTGCTCGAGCGTGGCATGCAGCTTCTCGTCCACCGTGCGACGCATCTCCTCGAGCTTGGCCGAGTTGTTCGCCTCGATGTCCTTCAGACGCTGTTCGATTGTCGCGCGCACTTCCGCGAAGCGGCGGTCGTTCGACTCCGTCAGCTGCCCCAGTTGCAAGGTCAGCGTCTCGCCGAAGCGCCGCAGCGCCACGCCCTGCTCGTCGCGCGCCTGCTGGGCCTGCTGTTGCAAGCTGTGGCGCGTCGCCTCGAGCTGCTGCGCGTTCGTTTCGGTCAACTTGACGAGTTGCTGCGCGAAGCCGTCAATCTTGTTGTTCTGCAGCGTTGTCATGCTGGTGAACTGCGCGGCAAGCGTCTGCTGAAACTGTGCGAACCCGCCGTTCAGCTCGGTACGCGAGACGCGGGCGGTTTCCACAATCTCGCTGCGCAACTCGCGCTCGAGCCGCTCGAACGCGCGCGTCTGTGCTTCGGCGGTCGAGCCGATGTGGTCGCCCAGGTCGTCGAGTTGCGCCTCCAGATCGCCATGGCGGCCGCCACGCATCAATACCAGCAAGGCGATCACCAAGGCGACCGCCAGCACCACGATCGCCGCGAGCAACATCATCGTCATGCGCGTGCCTTGCCGATCACGTCGGGGTTGATCGGGTTCGCCGGGCGTCCCGCATTCGGACCCTCGCCGAGCCCCGCGATCAGATTGTCAGCGGCGAGGTTGGCCATCGCGCGCCGGGTCGATTCTGTCGCACTTGCGATATGCGGTGTCAGCACGACGTTCGACACGGTGAGCAACGCCGGATTCAGGTTCGGCTCGCCCTCATAAACGTCGAGGGCCGCCGCCGCGATGCGCTTCGCACGCAACGCTTCAACCAGCGCCGCGTCGTCGACAATGCCCCCACGCGCGATGTTGGTGAGCGTCGCGGTCGGCTTCATCTGCGCGAGTTCGGCTGCGCCAATCGTGTGATGGTTGTCTTTGGTATAGGGCAACACGAGTACGACGTGATCGGCCCGCTTCAACAACTCCGCTTTCGACACATACTGCGCGTTCAGTTCGGCTTCGATCTCAGGCGCGACCCGTGAGCGGTTGTGATAGATCACCTGCATGTTGAAGCCGCGGGCGCGGCGCGCCAGCGCCTGACCGATGCGGCCCATGCCGATCACACCGAGCGTCGAGCCATACACGTCGGTGCCGAGAAAGCCGTCGTATGCCCACTTCTGCCACTTGCCGGCGCGCAGCCAGTGTTCGGATTCGGTGACGCGGCGCGCTGCGGCCATCATCAGCGCCCAGCCGAAATCGGCGGTCGACTCGTTCAGCACGTCCGGCGTATTGGTGCCGAGGACGTTCGCCGCATTGAACGCAGCCATGTCGAAATTGTTGTAGCCGACCGCCATGTTCGACACGACCCGCAGCCGCGGCGCCGCCGCCAGCACAGCCGCACCGACCGGATCGCCGGCGGTCAGCGCGCCATCCTTGTCTGCGAGACGGCGCGTCAGTTCTTCGGCGGAGAGGACCTCGCCGTCGTTCCAGTCAACCTCGAAATGCTGTTTGAGGCGTTCGATTACATCCGGAAAAATCGGACGGGCAACAAGGATCTTCTGCATTGCAATTCTCCGAATAGCACGACGGAACCGTCAGCGGCTCCGTCATCATCAACCGCTAAAAGAACAACCAGGTCGTAACGAGAAATACCGGTACCAGTATCGCGACTGACCACCCCAGATAGGCAAAAAAACTTGGCATGCGCACGCCGCGCGACTCCGCGATCGCCTTCACCATGAAGTTTGGCGCATTGCCGATATAGCTGTTCGCGCCCATAAATACCGCGCCCGCCGAAATCGCAGCCAGCGTGGTGGCGCCCTGCGTCATCAAGGTCTGTGCGTCGCCGCCGGCGAGATTGAAGAACACCAGGTAGGTCGGCGCATTGTCAAGGAACGACGACAGCAGACCTGTCGCCCAAAAATACATCGCATCATGCGGCTGGCCGGACGCGTCGTTGACCAGATGCACGATGCCCGCGAAGGCCCCCGCGTCACCGGCACGCAAGATCGTGATGACCGGCGCAATCGTCACGAAGATGCCCGCGAACAGTTTCGCCACCTCTTCGATCGGCGCCCAGTTAAAGGCATTGCCTGCGCGCGCCGCGCGCGGCGTCACGGCCAGCGACAGCAGCGTAACGCCGACCAGCGCCACATCCCGTAGCGCGTTCTGCAACGCAACGTGCGTGCCGAAAACGTCGAATTCGATGCCCGGCTTCCACAAGCCGCTCATCAGCACGAGAGCGATCACCATACCGAGCAGCACGAAGTTGATTTTGCCGTCGATGCCCAAGAGCGGCGTGTCGGGCGTCGGATCGAGAAACGGCGGGCGCTCCTCTTCACGGCGATGGTAATAGTACGAATCGAGCGCGTAAAACGTCACAAGCAGCACGCCGCACACGAACAGCATCGGCAACGCCAGATGCGTGGTGGTCCAGAAGAAGCTCACGCCATTGAGAAAGCCGAGAAACAGCGGCGGGTCGCCGAGCGGCGACAGCGAGCCGCCCGCATTGGCAACCAGAAAGATAAAAAACACGACGACGTGCACGACATGCTTACGATTGTCGTTGGCGCGCAGCAGAGGCCGGATCAGCAGCATGGCCGCGCCGGTCGTGCCCATGATGCTCGCGAGTAGCGTGCCCAATGCGATGATCGCCGTATTCAACCTCGGCGTGCCGTGCAGGTTGCCGCGCACGCAGATGCCGCCGGCCACGGTATAGAGCGCGGTCAGCAATACGATGAACGGCACATACTCTTCGAGCATCGCGTGAACGAATGTGCCGAACGCGACGCCCGCGCCGAACGTGACGGCGAACGGCACGAGAAACACGATCGCCCATGCCGCCGCGATCTTGCCGTAATGGTGATGCCAGAAAGTCGGCGCGATGAGCGGAAATACCGCGATCGACAGCAGCACGCCGGCGAACGGCAAGCCCCACCATGCCGACAGAGATGCGCCGTCCAGCGTCGCGGCCGAGGCCAGTTGAGACCATAGTGCGAGTGCGGCGGCGAGCCCCATGCTCGTCCATCCGGCATATCGCGTCATATTCGAAGAATCCTTTTGTTTTTTCGAGACTAAGCGAGGCGCGTATCAAGAGCGTACGGGGTACGCAGCGTGCAGACAAATCGTCGACATATCACGCTCACGCGCCGCGCACGACAATCGCATGCACCCGATAAGGCCCATGTGCACCGAGCACGATGGTTTGCTCGATATCGCCGGTGCGTGATGGGCCTGACACGAAGTTGACCGCGCGCGGCAACTCGCCACGTTCAGTGCGGATCAACTCGAATGCTTCTTCATGCCCGGACACGATACGCGAAGCCGGCACGATAGCGATGTGCGTTTCAGGCAGCAGACCTGCGGACGCATAGGTTTCAGGCCCGGACAACAGGACGAGTGTGCCGGTCTCCGCCGTCGCGCAAAAACAGCCCGTGATGCCGACGACGTCGCTATCTTCAGGCTTGCGGAATTCGACGGTGAGACCTGTGCCGGCCCAATTGAGATCCTGCAGCGTTTGCCAGGCAATCGCCTGCACCGGCAAACCCTGCTGCGTGAGATAGCGATGCGCCGCGGCCGGCACATCGCTCAGTGCTTCGACGGTCTCGACTGTGGTCGCCATCTTCTGCGCCTCGTCGATAAAGCGTGCGGTGAGATCGTCCGGCATGGGCGGACGTGGGCCTTGCGGATGGCGTGCGAGATAGTCCGCAGCGGCCTCGAGCTCCGAGGCGGCAGGTTCGGCGTCGCGCCCCTGGGCTGCGCGGATGCGCGCGAGAATGTTGCGGCGGGCGATCGATGTATCCATGGGCGAAGTCCTCGCGAGGTTCTCGTTGCGATAGCCGTGCGGCGTCGCGAGGATTATACCGGCCACCCCGCGTGCAAACACTCGTCCAGATGGCCAAAGCGGGTGCGTGAACTGCGCCCGCTGCAAGTCCTTACGTCGTCACTTCCTCGTCCGGCTGCCTGATGCCGAACACCTGGCGCAGATAGGCCAAATAGGCCTTGTCTTCGCACATGTTCTTGCCCGGTGAGTCGGACAGCTTGGCGACCGGCTGGCCGTTGCAGCGAACCATCTTGATCACGATCTGCAGCGGGTTATAACCGAGGTCGTTGGTCAGGTTGGTGCCGACACCGAACGCCAGCTTGCAGCGTCCGCGGAAGCGTTCGTAGAGTTGCAGGACCTTCGGGATATCCAGCGCGTCCGAGAACACGAGAATCTTCGTGCGCGGGTCGCAGCGGTTCGCCTCGTAGTGCTTGAGCAGGCGCTCGCCCCAGTCGAACGGATCGCCGGAGTCGTGACGCGCGCCGTCGAACAGCTTGCAGAAATACATGTCGAAATCGCGCAGAAACGCTTCCATGCCGTACACGTCCGAGAGCGCAATGCCGAGGTCGCCGCGGTATTCCTTCGCCCACATCTCGAAGCCATAGATCTGCGAATCGCGCAGCCGCGGTCCTAGCGCCTGGCAGGCCTGCAGGTATTCGTGGGCCATCGTGCCGAGCGGCGTGAGGCCATGCTTCATGGCGTAAAAGACGTTGCTCGTGCCGGTGAACTGTTCGCCGAGGTCGTCTTTCAGCGTCAGGATCACCTCTTCGTGCCAGCGCTTGGAGAAACGGCGGCGCGTGCCGTAATCAGCGATCTTGCAGTCCGCGAATTCAGGGCGTGCGCCGAGCAGCTTGATCTTCTCTGAGAGACGTTCGCGGCCTTCGCCGTAGGCCGGCTCCCGCTGCGTGTTGCGGAAGTAGACCTCGTTGACGATCGCCAGCACCGGAATCTCGAACAGGATCGTGTGCAGCCACGGACCCTTGATCTCGATGTCGATTTCGCCATTGCCCTTCGGCGAAGGCGTAATCGAAATGTACTTGTCGTTCAGATGGAAGAGCGCGAGAAACTCAATGTAATCGCCCTTGATGAAGCGCATGCGCCGCAGGTAATCGAGTTCGTCGTCGGTGAAGCGCAGTTCGCACAGCTTGCGCACTTCATCGCGGATCTCGTCGATATACGGCACGAGGTCGACGTTCGGGGTCCGGCAGCGGAAGCGGTATTCCACGCTCGCGGCGGGAAAATGATGCAAAACCACCTGCATCATCGTGAACTTGTACAGATCAGTATCGAGCAGCGAAGTAATAATCATGATGGTGCAAACCGGACAGCAGGAGAAACGGAAGGCCTGAACTGGCCCATGCGCCTGCGGCACGCCCCGGCGCGCCGACTTGATGCATGTTACCCGAATGCGCACGCCGGTATGGCGCCGCCGGCCCCTCCGCCTGCGGCGCCATAAACTAATCACGAAAACGTATAAACCGGTTGGGCTGCTGCTGCATACGCCACTTGACGTTACGTTACAATAGCGGTTTTGGCGTTTCGCCTCCCCAGATACCGCATGCAGGAGCTGCCTGAATGACTCACGTTGTGACCGAAAGCTGCATCAAGTGCCGCTATACCGACTGCGTTGATGTGTGCCCGGTGGACTGCTTTCGCGAAGGTCCCAACTTCCTCGCGATCGACCCCGACGAGTGCATCGACTGCGCTGTGTGCGTCGCCGAATGTCCGGTGAACGCCATCTACGCTGAAGAAGACGTGCCGGGCGACCAGCAGGACTTCATCGCGCTGAACGCCGATCTCGCCAAGGGCTGGCCTAGCATCACCAAGACCAAGGCTCCGTTGCCCGAGGCAGATGAGTTCAAGGACATGAAGGAAAAACTGGCCCTGCTCGCCCGCTGAGCGGCCATGGGCGGTGCGCTGGCCTCCGGTTCGGCTCCATTGCAGCTCTCCTGTTCGGGTGAAATAGAGATGAGCTCGGGGTATTGACAGGTCCTGGAGCACCCCCTACAATTTCGTTCTCTGCTTTTGCTGTTCCCCGATAGCTCAGTTGGTAGAGCGCCGGACTGTTAATCCGTAGGTCCCTGGTTCGAGCCCAGGTCGGGGAGCCAAGAATTGCAAAGGCCCGTTAACCAAAACGGGCTTTTTTATGTAAAGGTTGTACTGCTGTTCCTCGATAGCTCAGTCGGTAGAGCGCCGGACTGTTAATCCGTAGGTCCCTGGTTCGAGCCCAGGTCGAGGAGCCAAAAAATTCGAAGGCCCGCATTCATGCGGGCCTTTTTGTTTTTGCGGCGCCATTCCGAGAACGGCATAAAAACACTTTCCGTCACAACAAACACAAGCAGTTCGCTGTCTCCCCCGTCAAGTCGGGCCGCCTTACGGCGGCCAATATACCCCCATAGAGCGCTCTCCGATCGAGACGCACTTGGCGAGATTTAGCGTCCCGTCGCATGGGTGAGAACTATCTGACGACTTTAAGAATTCTCTGATCGCCCGCCGTTGTTACCAGCCCGACAATGTTTATGCCGAAATCCCTGCCTGAGCGACGTCCCGTATCGCTACGCGGTGTCCGCAGATCAAAAGGTTCGAAACATGTCTCACGCCCTATCTCGTTTGCTCTTGAAAGCTTTGCTCATTGCAGTAGCGTGTACATCGACATACGCCTTTGCGGGATCGGCGGCCGATTGCTCCGGCGCGCTACCGCTCACGGTCAACCTTCCGTCAGTTAGCGTTCCCGCCAACCTCGCTGTCGGGCAACCTATCCCGGGAGCGACCGCGGCATTCGCGATTCCGGTGAACTGTACGGTCAACCCAGGCGCCGACTGGTACATCACAACCTCGCCTGCTGCAACCATCAGCTTGGTCCCTGGTTATTCAGACGTCTACACCACGAGCGGAATGGGTGCCGGCGTGGGATTCAGAATGCGCAATGCCGCAGGCAGCGTCATGACACCCATCAACTACCAGGGCACCGTTAGCACGTTCGACATCGGACCGTCGCAGAAAGGTTCAAACGTGCTGCGGGGTAGTTTCGAACTGGTCAAGACCGGCACCGCAACCCCAGGCTCATTCGGATTTTCTGATATTGCCCACGTCCCCAATCAGGAATGGGCAAACGGAGGGGCAGCGGCCAGCAGCACCATCAACTTCAAATACACGATTCTTAACAACTCGGTCCCCAGCTGTTCAGTCACCACGCCGGATATCGCCGTCACTCTGCCCAGCGTATCGAGCTCCGCTTTTCAAGGTGTCGGCGCGACAGCGGGGACGACGATGCTCAATCTTGGCTTGCGATGCGACGCCAATGCGAAACCCGCCATCAGCGTAATGGACTCGGCCGCGCCTTCGAACCAGACCAACGCTTTGACGCTAGCTTCGGGTTCCTCAGCGACGGGCCTCGGCGTGCAGATTCTGTATCAGATGACCCCGATGTTTTTTGGTCCCGCGACCTACTCTTATACAACTAACAGCACGCCCAATACGAGCAACGTTTCACTCGGGACGCTCTCTGGGACGCAGAACGTCGTGTTTCAGGCTCGTTACATTCAGACCGCCGCGTCCCTGACGGCCGGCACAGTCAGGGCCGTTGCGACTTTCACGATGAACTACAACTGAGTTGCATATGGCCCCGTGCCCGATGCCGCGCACGGGAGCGAATGCCGGGAATCTCATCGCCTACCCGCGAACCCACGCTGGGCTGCAAACAAGGCTTGCGCGCGGGTTGCCGGTATGGCTTACCAGCTGACAATTGCCGATCCAGCGCAAATGAATTGACCACGGTCGTTGTTGCACCCGGAATCGAACGCCCGCCGGTATACGATGGTGTTTTTTCTCCGGATGTCCCGATGAAATCCATCTTGCTACGCGTCACGCTCGCCGCCGCTGCTACCCTTCTCGCTCCCATCGCTCACAGCGAGGAAGTGGCCAGCGTCAACACCAACTTCCACCTCACCGGCTCCGACCGCGTGGTGGTCGAGGCCTACGACGATCCGCTCGTCAACGGCGTCACCTGCTACGTGTCACGGGCTCGCACAGGCGGGATAAAAGGCACGCTGGGCATCGCCGAAGATCCGACGGAGGCATCGATTGCCTGCCGGCAAGTCGGTGAGATCAAATTCACCGGGCCGCTGAAGCAGCAAGCCGATGTGTTTTCCATGAGCATGTCGCTGATCTTCAAGACACTGCACGTGGTACGCGTAGTCGATGCGAAGCGCAACACGCTGGTGTATCTGACCTACAGTGACCGGGTCGCAAGCGGCAGCGCCAAAAACAGCGTGACGGCCGTGCCGATGCCCACCGGCACCACCATCCCGCTCAAATGAAAGCCGCTTGTACGGAACACTCCGGCGCGCGCTAAACTGACAGGCCGCGCTGGATATCCATCATGACCGTCACCCGTTTCCGCGATTCCGCCCGCTACTGGCGTACGCCGCTCTTGCCTGGCGCGGATCTGCTCACGGCCGAATATCACGATCACGAGTTCTCGCCGCATTGGCATGACGCGTACACCATCCCCGTGATCGTGGCCGGTGCGGAGGGATATCGGTATCTCGGGACCGACTACATCGCCGAGGCCGGCAGCGTGCCGATTATCAATCCGGGTGAGCTGCATACGGGCGCACGGGCCATCGAGGAAGGCTGGCGCTATCGCGTGCTGTATGCACCGGTCGATTTCATCCAGCAACTCGCAACTGACATCGCCGGCCAGCAACAGGCGTTGCCGTGGTTCGATCCCGGCGTGATCCGCGATCTGGACCTCGCCCAGCGGCTTGCGCGCGCTCACCGCCTGCTCGAAGCGCAGGCCGATCCGCTCGCGGCTGAAGCCGCGATGCTCGACGCGCTGTCGATGCTGCTCGTCCGCTATTCGGGCAACCAGACAAGGCCGACACGCCTCGCCGCCGACGACACCCGCGTCGTAACCATGAAAGAGCGTCTGACTGGCGATCTCACCGCCCCGCTCCAACTGGCCGAACTTGCCGGGGCAGTCGAACTGTCGCCATTTCACGCGGCGCGCCTCTTCACACAGGCAACCGGCATGCCGCCGCATGCGTGGCGCAATCAGGTCCGGCTGCAACGCGCGCTGGCACCGTTACGCGCCGGCGTGCCCGTCA
>Ga0302314_10009372_pt1 | contig 17322 bp, 16 predicted proteins | sample III_Palsa_N2_3_FD_200533 | JGI IMG/M metagenome (GOLD analysis project Ga0302314, IMG submission 200533) | Peat permafrost microbial communities from Stordalen Mire near Abisko, Sweden - III_Palsa_N2_3 | ecosystem: Environmental > Terrestrial > Soil > Palsa > Peat permafrost | place: Sweden...
CGCCGAGTAACCACGGGACGGGGCCAGTGAGACTGAGCGTGATTGCCAAAAGGAAGCGCCTGCTGATCGCGCTGTTCGCCGCCGTGATCGGGCTGATCGGCGCGCTGGCCGCCACCCTGCCCTCCCCGGCCGCGTCGGTCGCGGCGGCGGCCGACGCCACGGCGCTGGTGCCGCTCACCGCCAGCGCGGCGCCGCCCGCGCCGGCCGGCGCGACCCGCCTCGGCGCGCTGGCCGCGGGAACCACGATGCACCTGGACGTCACGCTGAACGTGCGCGACCAGGCGGCGCTCACCGCGTTCCTCAACGGGGTCGCCGACCCCTCCTCGCCGTACTATCACCAGTTCCTGGCCGCGGGGCAGTTCGGGCCGCGGTTCGGGGCGTCGCCGGCCCAGGTCGCGTCGGTGGAGAACGCGCTGCGGGCCGCGGGCCTGTCTCCCGGCCCGGTGAGCTCCGACCGGCTCGACATCCCGGTCACCGCGACGGCGGCGGCGATCGAGCGCGGCTTCGGGGTCACGCTCGACCGCTACCGGATGGCCGGCGGCCGGGTCGCCTACGCCAGCGGCGCCGCGCCGATGATGCCGGCGGCGGTCGCGCCGATCGTCCAGGGCGTGCTCGGCCTCAACGACCTGTACCCGATGCGGTCGGCCAGCGACGGGCCGGCCACAGACGGGCCAGCCGGGCCGGCTAAGGCCGCGGCGGGCACGGTCAGGTCCGTGGCCGCGGTCACCGGCGCGACGCCCAGGGCGACCGGGCCGCAGGCGTGCTCGACGCTCAACGGCGAGAACACGGCGACCGTGTTCTCCGGGTTCTACGGCACGAACCTGCTCTACCAGCTCGGCGACCTCGGGCAGGGCCAGAAGATCGGCGTGGTGGAGTTCGAGCCGAACCTCCCGTCCGACATCACCGCCTACGAGCAGTGCTACGGCGTCAGCACCAAGGTCAACTACGTCAAGGTGGACGGCGGCGCCGGGACCGGCGCGGGCCAGGGCGAGGCCGCGCTGGACATCGAGATGCTCGTCGGCTTGACCCCCCGCTCCACGATCGACGTCTACCAGGCGCCGTCGACCCAGACCGCGGGCTACGACATCTTCAAGAAGTTCACCTCCCGGGACGTCGAGAAGACGCTAACGATGTCCTGGGGAACCTGCGAGGTGGACACGAGCCCGGCGATCATGAACGCGGACGAGACGCAGGCCGAGAAGGCCGACGCGCAGGGGCAGACGATCCTCGCGGCGGCGGGCGACACCGGGTCGAGCGACTGCTTCGACTCGACCGGCAAGGACACGCTCAGCACGAACAGCCCGTCGATCCTGCCCTACGTCGACGGCGTGGGCGGCACGTCGTTCAACGGCAACGGCGGCTCCGAGATCGTCTGGAACGAGTCGGGCAGCGAGAACGGCGCCGGCGGCGGCGGGGTATCGACCCGCTTCTGCATGCCCGCCTACCAGGACCGCAAGAGCATCCCCGGCCTCATCAACAGCGACTCGAAGAAGGACACGAGCAAGTCCTGCGCGAGCAAGTACTACCGTGAGGGCCCGGACATCTCGGCCGACGGCGACCCGGTCTTCGGGTACGTGATCTTCTACAACGGGGCCTGGGAGGACGGAATCGGCGGGACCAGCGCGTCGACGCCGCTGTGGGCCGCCATCGCGGCCCTGACCAACGACTCGCCGTTCTGCTCCGACGAGGACTCGGGCGCGCCCGGCGTGCTCCCCCAGGTCCTCTACAAGGTGGCGTCCACCTACCGCTCCTACATCTACAGGTCAGGCCCGCAGGCCCTGCGCGACATCACCAGCGGCAACAACGACTACACGCCGACCGGGTACACCGGCGGCCGCTACCCGGCGACCAAGGGCTACGACATGGCCACCGGGCTCGGCTCGGCGATGGTCGGCGGGCTCAGCTCCGACGGGAAGCAGTGGAACACCTACCTGCCCGGGTACACCGCGCTCGCCTGCCACGCCGAGGCCAGGAAGCTGCAATCGGACAAGGTCACGAGCGTGTCGCCGCGGTCGGGCAAGGCCGGCGAGCCGGTCAAGGTCACGGTGCGCGGCTCCGGGTTCCTGCCGATCCCCGGCGCTGACCGGGCGCAGATCAAGGACGGGTCCCGGGTCCTCGCCACCGTCATCGCGAGCTGCGGCAAGTCGACCTGCACGCTCACCCTGCCGGCCGAGACGGCGCGCACGGTCGACATCAAGATCTTCGCCGAGGCCCTCTGGTCCAGTCCGGTGACGAAGGCCGACCGCTACACCTACAAGGGGTAACGCCGCGCGGAACAGCCTGCGGTAGGCGTGCGGCGTCGTGTCGCGCCACAGGCGGAAATGGTGCCGCAGGGCCATCGCGTTGCCGAACCCGCACCGCTCGGCGATGGAGTCGACGGTCTCGTCGGTCTCCTCGAGCAGCTGCTGGGCGAGCAGGATCCGCTGCCCGGTCAGCCAGCGCTGCGGGGTGGTGCCGGTGTCCTGGACGAACTTCCGGGCGAACGTGCGTTCCGACATGTTCGCCCGGGCGGCCAGCTGGCGCACGGTGAGCGGCTCGCCCAGGTTGGCCTGCAGCCATTCCAGCAGGTCGCGCAGCGTGCCGTCGCGGGACGGGGCGACCGGCCTGGCGATGTACTGGGCCTGGCCGCCGTCGCGGTGCGGCGGCACCACCATGCGCCGGGCGATGCCGTTGGCGACCCGGGAGCCCTGCTCCTTGCGGACCAGGTAGAGGCAGGCGTCGATGCCCGCGGCGGTGCCCGCGCTGGTGATCACCGGCTCGTCGTCCACGTAGAGCACGTCGGGGTCGACCTTCGCCGCCGGGAACCGGCGGGCCAGGGTGTCGGCGTGCCGCCAGTGGGTGGTGCAGCGGCGGCCGTCGAGCAGCCCGGCCGCGCCGAGTATGAAGGCCCCGCTGCAGATGCTCAGCACCCGGGTGCCCCGGCCGACCGCGGCCCGGAGTTCAGCCAGCAGCGGCTCGGGGTACTGCCGCGGGCCGAGCCGCGCGTCGCTGACGGCCGGCAGCGCGATCAGGTCGGCGTCGGCCAGCCGTTCCAGGCCGAACCGGGGCTGGATGGTGAAGTCGTTGCGCGACCGCAGCGGCCCGGGCTCGGCCGCGACCACGGCGAAGTCGTAGACCGGCAGCCCCTCCTCGGACCGGTCGATGCCGAAGACCTCGCAGATCACGCCGAACTCGAACGGGGCGAAGTCGTTCAGGACGACGGCGGCAACGTTACGCAGCATGATCGGAGTATGACACCCGGATTGGCAGGATGTCACATGAGGTTGGCGTTACTGCCACTCCCCCGGCCGCCCGGCCCCGGCCAGACTGGTCATATGCACACAGACACCCTGCTCGGCCGGCTGGCCGGCGTCCTCCGGGAGATGAACGACGCGATGCGGCGGATGACCGAGCTCAGGCTGAACCGCGGCCTCGGCTTCGGCGACGAGGCCCCCGCGACCTACGCCGAGTTCCTGCTGCGCACCTCGGCGTCGTCGGTCCGCGAGCCCGCCGCGGCCCGCCGGCCCGACCGCCGGGTGCGCTGACGGTTCGTTCACCAATGGTTGATTCACGAATGGCTAATTCACGAATACGGCCGGGCTCCCCTTGACGCTCGCGTCGGTCAGCGGGCCGTAGGTTCCCGAGAAGGTCCCTGATTTCGGGCAGAAGCTGCTGCCCGCCGCGAGCGTGAAGGTCTGCCTGGCGAAAACGGTGACGTTGCCCTTGTTGGACATGCTTCCCGAGATCGCCGCCGCCTTGAAGGAGCACGCCACGGACAAGGTGCCGAATTTCACCGTGGTGGACAGCAGCAGCGGCTTGGCCTTGCTCCGCCCGCTGACCTTGACCGGATCCCCCTTCGCGTCGCTCACCGTGACGGTGTACGGCAGGTTGGCGAGGGTCACGCTGCTGACGGTGACGCCGCTCACGCTTATCGCGCACTTGCCGAAGGTCTGCGTGGTGAGCGACGCCTTGGCTACCCCGGGCTTGGCCGGGTTGCCGGTGACCTTCGCGGTCAGGGCGGACTTGGCGCAGGCCAGCTTGCCGAGCGAGCTGGTGAAGACGGCGGCGGAGCCCTTCGCGAGGCTCGCCTTGAGGACCGCGCCCGACCTGACCGCCGGGCCGCCGGCCTTTCCCGCCGTGAGCACGTGGCCGCTGGCCGCGGCGGCCGCGGCGGCCGTGGCGGCCGTGGCGGCCGACGCGACGGGCGCGATCGCGATCAGCGCGGTCGCGACTACGGTGCCGAGCAAGACGAATCTGCGCATGATAACCCGCCAGAAGTAGAACGCGTTCTATTTATTTGGAGCCTACACCAACGCCGAGGAAAGCGGGAGGCTCACCGCCGCCGTGCACGGTCAGGCAGGTCCCGCTGACGTAGGCGGCCCCGGGGGACGCGAGGAACAGGCAGGCCTGGGCCACGTCGTCCGGGGTCGCCAGCCGCCGCAGCGGCACGGTCGCGGCGACGGCGGCGACCGTGGCCGGGTCGCCGTAGTGCTCGGCCACCGCCTCGGTGGCCACGAAGCCGGGCACGACGCAGTTGACGCGGACCGCCGGGCCCCACTCGACCGCGAGGCTGGTGACCAGGTGGGCCAGCCCGGCCTTGGCCGCGCCGTACGCGGCCGTGCCCGGGGACGGCCGGCTGCCGCTCACGCTGCCGACCAGGATGATCGACCCGCCGCCGGACTCCCCCAGCACCGCGTTCGCCGCCTGCGCGAGGTGCAGCGGCGCGGTCAGGTTGAGCTCGATGACCTTGGCGTGGAACCGCGGCGACGCGGTGGCGGCGGCCGCGTACGGCGATCCGCCCGCGTTGGCGACCGCGACGTCCAGGCCCCCGAAAAGCTCACCAGCATGATGAACGAGCCGGGCCGCCTCTTCCGGGTCGCGGATATCCGCCTGGCTGAACAACGCCGACCGGTCCCCCGCGCGAGGCAGCTCGGCCGGCTCGGTCCGGCCGCATACGAGGACCCGCGCGCCGGCCCGCAGGAACGCGCGGGCGATGCCCGCGCCGATCCCCCGGGTGCCCCCGGTGATGAGGACGGCTTGCCCGGCTGGCTGCTCATCGACGGACCGCATGCGGCCATGTTAGGCTGCGCACCAAGCAAGCGCTAGGTTGATTCATTTCCCTGGTTGATTCGTTTCCCTGGGTGAGGAACCATTGGGCATCGACATGCGGGCCCGCGACGGGATCGCCACCGTGGTCATCGATTTTCCGCCGGTCAACGCGCTGCCCGCGCGGGGCTGGTCCGACCTCGCGGCCGCGCTCACCGCGGCCGGCGCCGATCCCGCGACCCGGGTCGTGATCCTGCGGGCGAACGGCCGCGGCTTCTGCGCGGGCGTCGACATCAAGGAGATGCAGCGCCTGGAAGGGCACGCGGGGATCCTGCGGGCCAGCCAGGGGTGCTTCGACGCGTTCGCCGCCGTCTACGAGTGCCCGGTGCCGGTGATCGCCGCCGTGCACGGCTTCTGCCTGGGCGGCGGGATCGGCCTGGCCGGCAACGCCGACGTCATCGTGGCCTCCGACGACGCCACGTTCGGCCTGCCCGAGGTCGACCGGGGCGCGCTCGGCGCGGCCACCCACCTGGCCCGGCTGGTGCCGCAGCCGCTGCTGCGGGCGATGGTGTACACCTGCCAGACGGTCACCGCCCGCCAGTTGCTGGACTTCGGCACCGTGCTCCGCGTCGTCCCCGCGGCCGGGCTGGCCGCCGCCGCGGACGCGGTCGCGGCCGACATCGCGGCCAAGGATCCCCTCGTCATCCGGCTGGCCAAGCAGTCGCTGAACGGCATCGACCCGGTCGACGTCAGGCGCTCCTACCGGTACGAGCAGGGGTTCACCTACGAGCTCAACCTGGCCGGCGCCGGGGACCGGGCCCGGCAGGCGTTCGTGGACGGCCGCCCGTGACCGCCGGCCCGGCCGCCCGGGTGCTGACCCCGGACGAGGTCGTCGCCGAACTGGCCGACGGCATGACGATCGGGATCGGCGGCTGGGGATCGCGCCGCAAGCCGATGGCCCTGGTCCGCGCGATCCTCCGCTCGACCCTGCGGGACCTGGTGGTGGTCTCCTACGCCGGACCGGACGTCGGGCTGCTGATCGCGTCCGGGCAGGCCCGGCGGATCGTCACCGGCTTCGCCTCCCTCGACTCCATCGCCCTCGAGCCGCATTTCCGCGACGGCAGGCAGCGGGGCACGGTCGAGCTGACCGAGCTGGACGAGGGGATGCTGCACTGGGGCCTGCTCGCCGCCGCGCACCGGCTGCCGTTCCTGCCCATCCGGGCCGGCCTCGGCTCCGACGTCCTGCGGGTCAACCCGGAGCTGCGCACGATCCGCTCGCCCTACCCCAGCGGTGACGACGCGGACGGCGAGGAACTGGTGGCGATGCCGGCCCTGCGGCTCGACGCCGCGCTCGTGCACATGAACCGGGCCGACGCCGCCGGCAACGGGCAGTACCTCGGCCCCGACCCCTACTTCGACGACCTGTTCTGCCTGGCGGCCGAGCGGGCCTACGTGTCCTGCGAGGCGATCGTGCCCGCCCTCACCGGCCCGCCGCAGTCCCTGCTGCTCAACCGGGCCATGGTGCACGCCGTCACCGAGACCCCGAACGGTGCCCACTTCACCAGCTGCGTTCCCGACTACGGCCGGGACGAGGAGTTCCAGCGACGGTACGCCACGGCGGCCGCCGACCCCGGCGCCTGGAGCCGCTTCCGGGCCGAGTACCTGGACGGCGACGAGGCCGCCTACCAGAAGGCGGTCAAGCGGTGAGCCGGGCCGATGTGTGCGTAGTCGCCTGCGCCGAGGCCTGGCGGGGTGACGGGGCGATCCTGGCCAGCCCGATGGGGGTGATCCCCGCGCTCGGCGCCCGGCTGGCCCGGCACACCTTCGCGCCCGACCTGCTGATGACCGACGGCGAGGCCTTCCTGCTCGACCGGGAGGGGAACGTGGAGGGCTGGCTGCCCTACGCCAGGGTGTTCACGATGGTCGCGGCCGGACGGCGGCACGTCATGATGGGCGCCGCCCAGATCGACCGCCACGGCAACCAGAACATCTCCTGCATCGGCGACTGGGCCCGGCCCAAGGCGCAGCTGCTCGGCGTGCGCGGCGCGCCCGGCAACACCGTGAACCACGCCGTCAGCTACTGGGTCCCCCGGCACTCGCGCCGGGTCTTCGTCGAGCGCGTCGACATGATCTGCGGCGTCGGCTACGACCCCGCGAGCCGACGCGGCGCCGCCGACCTCCGGGTCGTCGTCACCAACCTGGCCGTGCTCGACTTCCAGGCCCCCGGCCACGGGCCGCGGCTGCGCTCGGTGCACCCCGGGGTCGAGCCGGCCGACGTGGTGCGGGAGACCGGCTTCGACCTGTTCGTGCCGGATGACGTCGCCGAGACCCGGGCGCCGTCGGCGGCCGAGCTCGAGCTCATCGGCCGGCTTGATCCCGAGGGGACCAGGAACCAGGAGGTGCCGTGATCGGCACGCCGCTGACCGAGCGGCTCGGCCTCCGCTACCCCATCGTGGCCAGCGCCATGGGCTACGTGTCCGGGCCCAGGCTGGTCACCGCGGTCGCCAACGCGGGCGGGCTCGGCATGCTGGCCTCAGCCACCATGAGCCTGGGCGAGCTACGGGAGGCGATCAAGGAAACGGCGGCGGGAACCAACGGGACGTTCGGGGTGAATATAAGAGCCGATGCGCCGGATGCCAGAGAGCGGGTCGCGGCCGTCATCGACGCCGGCCTGCCTGTCGCCTCTTTCGCGCTCGTGCCCAAGCCGGAGCTGATCGCCGCGCTCAAGGAGGCCGGGGTGTTCACGATCGCGTCGGTGGGGGCGCGCAGGCACGCCGAGAAGGTGGCGGCGTGGGGCGTCGACGCGGTGATCGCGACCGGCGGCGAAGGCGGCGGCCACACCGGCGCGGTGCCGACCAGCCTGCTCATCCCCCAGGTCGTAGACGCGGTGGACATCCCGGTGATCGCGGCGGGCGGGTTCTTCGACGGCCGCGGCCTGGTCGCGGCGCTGGCCTACGGCGCCGCCGGGATCGCGATGGGCACCCGGTTCCTGCTGACCAGCGACAGCCCGGTGGCGGACGCGGTCAAGCGGGCGTACCTGGCGGCCGGCCTCGACGGCACGGTGGTGACCAGGCGGGTCGACGGCGTGCCCCACCGGGTGCTGCGGACGCCGCTGGTGGACCGGCTCGAGCGCGGCGGCCGGGCCGTCACGCTGCTGCGGTCGGCCCGCAACGCCTGGCGCTTCCGCGAGGTCTCCGGGCTGTCGGCGCCCGAGCTGCTGCGGTCCGGGCGTTCGCTGCGGCGCGACGGCGAGCTGTCGTGGGCGCAGGTGCTGATGGCGGCGAACACGCCGATGCTGCTGCGGGCGGCGATGGTGGACGGGCGGCCCGACCTCGGGCTGATGTCCTCGGGGCAGGTGGCCGGGGTGATCGAGGACCTGCCGTCCTGCGCGGAGCTGATCGACCGGGTGATGAGCGAGGCGCGGGAGCGCCTCCGCGACCTGACCGCGCCGACCTAGGCGGGCCCGCCTCTTGCTGTTATCTCAGAGCCGCTCGATGATCGTCACGTTGGCCTGGCCGCCGCCCTCGCACATGGTGAGCAGGCCGCGCCGCTTGCCGGTCCGGTGCAGCGCGTGCACGAGGGTGGTGAGCAGCCGCGCGCCGGTCGCCCCCAGGGGATGGCCGAGGGCGATGGCCCCGCCGCTGGTGTTGACCGTGGCCAGGTCGGCGCCGGTCTCGCGCTGCCAGGCGAGCACGACCGAGGCGAACGCCTCGTTGATCTCGATCAGGTCGATCTGGTCGATCCCGCTGAGGCCGGCCCGGCGCAGCGCGTGCGCGGTCGCCGCGATCGGCGCGGTCAGCATCAGCACCGGGTCGTCGCCGCGGGCGGACAGGTGGGTGATCCTCGCTTTCGGGCTCAGGCCGTAGCGCCGGACCGCCTGGCCCGAGGCGATCAGCAGCGCGGCCGCGCCGTCGGCGATCTGGCTGGACAGCGCGGCGGTGATCCGGCCGCCGTCGCGGAGCGGGCGCAGGGCCGCCATCTTCTCCCTGGTGGTGTCGCGGCGCGGGCACTCGTCTGTGGTCATGCCGCCGTAGGGCGCGATCTCTTTCGCGAAGTGTCCCGCGTCGATGGCCCGCCCGGCCCGGGCGTGGCTGGCCAGGGCGTAGTCCTCCATCTCCGCCCGGGTGATCCCCCACTTCTCGGCGATCAGGTCGGCCGCCCGGAACTGGGAGATCTCCTGCCCGCCGTACCGTTCCTGCCAGCCGCGCGAGCCGCTGAACGGGTCGCCGTAGGGCTCGCCCATCGCCGCCGCGATCGGGATCATGCTCATGTTCTGCACGCCGCCCGCGACGATGAGGTCGGCGGTCCCGGAGAGCACGGCCTGGGCGGCGAAGCTCGCCGCCTGCTGGGACGAGCCGCACTGCCGGTCCACGGTGACGCCGGGCACCGACTCGGGCAGCCCGGCGGCCAGCCAGGCCGTGCGGGCGATGTCCCCGGCCTGCGGGCCGAGCGTGTCCACGCAGCCGAACACCACGTCGTCCACGGCTTCCGGATCGACCCCGGTGCGGGCCAGCAGGGCCTTGATGACGTGCGCCCCGAGGTCGGCGGGATGGGCGGCGGCGAGCCCGCCGCCGCGACGGCCGACGGGGGTGCGCACCGCGTCGATGATGTACGCCTCGGGCATCGTCTCGGTCATGGGGCCGCCTCCCGGTGTACAGTATTAGAACACGTTCTAGTTTAGCCGTGTTAGTCGATGAGGGGACCGCATGCGGATCGCCTACACCCCCGAGCAGGAACGGCTCCGGCTGGAGCTGCGCGACTACTTCGGCCGCCTGATGACCGACGAGGTCCGGGCGGCGATCGCCGACGCGGCCGAGGGCGACTACGGCAGCGGCGACGCCTACCGCGCGGTCATCCGCCAGCTCGGCCGGGACGGCTGGCTGGCGCTGAGCTGGCCGCGAGAGCACGGCGGGCGCGGCGGCACGCAGCTCGACCAGCTCATCTTCACCGACGAGGCGGCGATCGCCGGGATCCCGGTGCCGTTCCTGACCATCAACACCGTCGGGCCGACGATCATGCGGTTCGGTACCCCGGCCCAGCGGGCGTTCTACCTGCCGCGGATCGCCGCCGGCGAGATCCACTTCTCCATCGGCTACTCGGAGGCCGACGCCGGCACCGACCTGGCATCCCTGCGGACGACGGCGGTACGCGACGGGGAGGAGTACGTGATCGACGGCCAGAAGATGTGGACCAGCCTGATCCGGTACGCCGACTACGTGTGGCTCGCCTGCCGGACCGACTCGTCGGCCCCCCGGCACAAGGGACTGTCGATCATCATCGTGCCGACCTCGGCCCCGGGCTTCTCCTGGACGCCGGTGCCGACGATGGCGGGCGTGATGACCAGCGCCACCTATTACTCCTCGGTGCGCGTGCCGGTCTCCTCGCTGGTCGGCGAGGAGAACCGGGGCTGGCCGCTGATCACCAACCAGCTCAACCACGAGCGGGTGGCGCTGACCTCGGCGGCACCGGTGCTCTCGGCGCTGGCGGCGGTGCGGTCCTGGGCGGCCGCGACATCGCTACCCGACGGGCGGCGGGTCATCGACGCCGAGTGGGTGCGGCTGCACCTCGCGCGGGTGCACGCCAAGGCGGAGTTCCTCAAGCTGATGAACTGGCGGATCGCCTCCGGTTCTGGTGCCGTCGGCCCGGCGGCGGCCTCGGCCACCAAGGTATTCGGCACCGAGTTCGCGGTCGAGGCCTACCGGCTGCTGATGGAGGTGCTCGGCCCGGGCGCGGTGGTGCGTTCCGGCTCCCCCGGGCAGGTCCTGGCCGGGCGGATCGAGCGGCTGCACCGGGCCGCGCTCATCTTGACCTTCGGCGGGGGGACCAACGAGGTGCAGCGCGACATCGTGGCGACGGCCGGGCTCGGGCTGCCGGCCGCCGCTCGCCGCTGAGTTTCTACTTTTCTGGAGGGCCGGGGAATGGACTTCTCGCTCAGCGAGGCGCAAGGCGAGCTCGCCGGGCTCGCGAGGAAGATCCTCGCCGAGCGCGATACGGCGGACCGGCAGTGGGCCGAGCTGGCCGCGGCCGGCGTGCTCGCGGCCGGGCTGCCGGAGGAGGCCGGCGGGGCCGGGCTCGGGTTCCTGGAGGAGTGCTCGGTGCTGATCGAGCTCGGCCGGGCCGTGTCTTCGGTGCCCTACCTGTCGTCGGTCGTGCTCGGGGCCGGGGCCATCGCCGCGTTCGGGAACCCGGATCAGCGGCGCCGCTGGGCCGTCCCGGCCGGGGACGGCTCGGTGGTGCTCACCGCGGCCCTGGCCGATGAGCCCGGGGCGCCCGCGGCCCGGGCGGAGCGGGTCGACGGGCGCTGGCGGCTGTCCGGCGTGAAGACCGTGGTCCCGGCGGCGGCGCGGGCCGACCTGATGCTGGTTCCGGTTCCGGTTCCGGTTCCGGCTTTGGCGGCAGGGGCGGACGGCGGCGGGCTGGTGTTCCTCGTGTCGGCCGGTGATGAGGGGGTGACCGTGCAGCCGCAGGAGCTGACCGACGGGGCCGACGCCGGGCGCGTCGTGCTCGACGGCGTCGTCGTGGATGACAACCGGGTGCTCGGCGGCGCGGACCGGGGCGCGGAGGTGGCGGGCTGGCTCGGGTCGCGGGGCACCGTGGGCGTGTGCGCGACGCAGCTCGGCGTGCTCGAGCGGGCGCTCGAGCTGACCGCCGGGTACGCGCGGAGCCGGGAGCAGTTCGGCCGGCCGATCGGGTCGTTCCAGGCGGTCGCCCAGCGTCTCGCCGACGCCTACGTCGACGTCGAGGCGGTCCGGCTCACGCTGTGGCAGGCGGCCTGGCTGCTGGCCGAGGGGTCGCCTGACGGCCCCACCGTGAGCGCGGCGGTGAGCGCGGCGGTCGCCACCGCCAAGTTCTGGGCCGCCGACGCGGGCCACCGGGTGGCGCATACCGCCGTCCACGTGCACGGCGGTCTTGGCATCGACACGTCGTACCCGGTGCACCGCTACTTCGTCGCGGCCAAGCGGGCCGAGTTCGCCCTCGGCGGCGCCACCGCGCAGCTCCTGCGGCTCGGTGACGTCCTCGCCGGGACGTCACCCGTCTTACGAGTTCGCGATTCCGTCCCGGCGCCCGGGCCCGGCGGCTAGCGTGCCAGGCATGACTGCGGAATGGACGGGGCAGTGACGGCGGCCTTCGTGATCGGCGGCGTTTTCCTGCTGGCCATGGTGGCCACCGCGGGCTACGCGGCCCGGACCCTGCCGGCCGGCGCGCGCGTGCCGCTGAACGCGGGGATGCCCGAGCACAGCGTCTGGCTGTCCAAGCCCGCCGCCCTGGCCGCCTGGGTCGGCACCGGGGTGGTGGCGTACGCGGTCCTCGCCCTGCTGACGTCCGGTCTCTCGGCCAACTGGGCGCACTCCATGCAGGTCGCGCTGCTGCCGTGCGTGATGCTGGTCGTGCTCGCGGCCGAGGCCGGAGCGGTCATCACCGCCCGGCGACAGTGCGCGGACGGCGGCGGGCTCGGCGTTGAAACGGTGGCCGCGTCGGTGCCCGGCTGGGATTCGCAGCCGGCCGGCGGCGACGGCGTGGCCGCGTCCTGACCGCGCGGGTCGCCCTGGCGGCCTCAGGCTTGGGCGTGACCCCAGAGGGCAGAGACGGGGATCGCGTGGATATTGCCGCCGAAGGAGTTCGCGCGCTGGCCGAGATGCAGCACAATGCCGGCGGCGAACCGGTCGCCGAGGCGCTCGCTCAGCCAGCGGAGGTGCTTGGCCGAGTCCGCACCCGGCGACGTCGTGGCCTTGACCTCAATCCCGACCACGGCGCCGCCTGGGCCCTCGAGGATAAAGTCGATCTCGCGGTTGTCGCTCTCGCGGAACTGCCAGATGGAAACCGGCGCCTCGCTCACGGTTGCCAGCTTCATCAGCTCGGCGTGGACGAAGGTCTCGACGAGGCCGCCGAGTGCTGGATGCCCGACCCTGCGCAGGTCGGCCTCGGACACGCCGAGCAGATGGGCGGCTAGGCCGGTGTCGGTCAGGAAGACTTCTGGCGTTTTCGACAGCCGGGAGGTCACGTTCGTGGGCCAGGTCAGTACCTCCGTCGTGAGGAAGACCGTGTCCAGGTAGGTCAGGTAGTTCCGCACGGTGTTGCGGTCGAGGTCGGCCGACCGGGCGAGGTCAGCGATCACGAGCGGCGACCCCGCGCGCGCCGCGACCAAGCCGAGCAGCCGGGGCAGCGCGCGGAGCTTCCCGATCTCGGCGAAGTCGCTGATGTCCCTGTTGATCACCGTGGTGAGATAGCCGTCGTACCAGGCTCTCCTGGCCACGGGCGACCGCAGGGCACGGACCTCGGGGTACCCCCCCCGCGCTGATGGCCCGGATGTACTCGTCCCGGGTCCACGGCGACTCTGCGCCGCGGAGTCCGGCCGGATCGTTGAAGGCCCGGCTCAGGAAGTCGGCGGGACCCCCCTCAGCTCGGCCATGCTGAGCGGCCACAGGTCGACGAATGCCGCGCGGCCCGCCAGCGACTCCGAGAGCGTCGGGACCGTCAGAAACCTGCTCGATCCGGACAGGATGAACCGTCCTGGGCGCGGGTCCTCATCGACCGCGATCTTGATCGCGCGAACCAGCCAGTCGCCCCCCAGGTGAACCTCATCGATCAGCCGGGGCGACTCTCCGTCAGCGGCGAACGCGGCCGGGTCGGCGATCGCCGCCTCCTGGTCCTGGCGGTTGTCCAGCGTTCGGTAACTGCCGCCATGTGCCCGCTGGTACCGCCTGAGCATCGTCGTCTTGCCCGACTGGCGGGGCCCGTTGACGATCACGATCCGCGATACTATCGCCGCGATTCCCGCCGCCGACTGACCGTTCGCCGGATCAGCGCGATTCGGTCAGCTTCCGGGGCGGAGTTAGCTGGCCTCGTTCTGGATCCGGACGAGAAGGTCCGCCGCCGGGGACCTGCGGTAGAGGACGGACCGTCCGACGCGGCGGCGTTCGAGCAGCCCGGCGGATCGCAGTATGTGCAGGTGGCGGCCGACCGAGCCGAGGCGCTGGCCGGTGAGCGCGACGAGCTGGGTGGTGGTCTTGGGCGTGGCCAGCAGCATGAGGATGGCGGCGCGGGCCGGGCCGAGCAGGGCGGCCAGGGTTTCCGGTGCGGCCGCCCGGCTGCCGGGGTCGGCGAGCGCGCCCGAGCAGGGGTACATCACCGCGTAACGGTGCGGCTCATCCCAGGCGACCCAGCCCTTGCCCGGGGTGACCGGGACGAACAGGAGTCGCGCGCCGGAGATCTCGCGCGGCGGGTTGTCGCTGGCGTTGATCTGCAAGCGGCCGTCCCCCAGCCAGCGCATGCCCGGGCGCATGTCCGACAGCGCCTGGGTCCAGCCGCCGCGGCCGAGTTCCGTGGTCCGCGCCGCGATGTCGGCCTCGATGATCTTGCGGCGGGTGGGCCAGTACGGGAGGACGGCGTTCACCCATACCCATTCGAGCAGCTCAGCAGCCTTCTTCGGCAGGTCATCCGAAGCTGTGCGGATACCGACGACCGCCAGGTCGGCCGCGACGGACTCGGGCGACAGGCCGGTGATCTGTTCCAGCTCGTCAGCGAAGGCCGACTCGCCCGAGCTTGCCGGGGCCACCGTGATGACCCCGGGTATCCAGCAGCGCGCCAGGGAGACGCGGATGAGGCCGGGAATGACCGGGTGGTCCTTCGCGTAGCCGAGGTAAGTGTCGCGGTGGGCGTCGAGCCACCGGCGCTCGCCCGGATGCGCGGCCGTGCCGCTTTCCAGCGCGAGCAGGCTGGCGGTGGTCTCGGCCAGCGGGGAGACGACGAACCGGCTCCCGGCCAGGGTGTCGGCGCTGACCTCCCACCAGCCCATCAGGGGTCACCGCCTCTCGTTTCGCCTCCGTGCGAAACTTTACCGTCCGGCCCGGCGCGGGCACCAAGCTTGGGCCTCATGCGGACCTACGGCGAACTGTTTCGGGTACCCGAGTTCACCGCGCTTTTCGTCGCCTCATCGGCGCAGGCGGCGGCGTCGACGGTGACTGGGCTGGCGCTGGGAACCCTGGTGTACTCGGCGACGGGGTCGCCGCTGCTGTCCGCGCTGGTGATGTTCGGCCCGTCCCTCGCCCAGGTCGCCGGGGCGTCCGTGCTGCTGTCGGCGGCCGACCAGATCCCGCCGCGGTCCGCCCTCGCCTGGCTGGCGCTCGTCTTCGCTCTCGGCACCTTCGCGCAGGCCCTGCCCGGCGCCGGGGTGGGGGTGATCCTCGCGATCGGCCTCGCGCTCGGAGCGGTGTCCGCTCTCGGCGGCGGCGTGCGCGGCGGGCTGCTGAACGAGATCCTCCCGCCCGGCGGTTACCTGCTGGGCCGGTCGGTGCTGAACATGGCCCTGGGGCTCATGCAGGTCATCGGGTTCGCCGCGGGCGGGCTGCTGGTCACGGTCATATCGCCGCGGGGGACGCTGCTCGCCGGCGCCCTGCTGTACGTCGTATCCGGGCTCCTCACCCTGACCGGCCTCTCCCGGCGCGCGGCCCGGGCCAACGGGCGGCCGTCGGCCGCGCGGACCTGGCGAAACAACGTGCTCCTGCTGACCTCGGCCCCCCGCCGCTGCGTCTACATCGCGCTGTGCGTGCCGAACGGGCTGATCGTCGGGTGCGAGTCGCTCTTCGTCGCCTACTCGCCCCGGCACGCGGGGGTCCTGTTCTCCTGCGCGGCGGCGGGGATGCTGGCCGGCGACACCCTGGCCGGGCGGTTCGTCTCGGCGCGGTGGCGTGACCGGCTCGGGCCGTGGCTGCGGCTGCTGCTGGCCTGCCCGTACCTGGTGTTCTTCACCCACCCGTCGCTGGCCGTGGCCTGCGCGGCCTGCGCGTTCGCGTCCGTCGGCTACTCGGCGACCCTGATGCTGCAGCAGCGGCTGATGGCCCTGACCCCGGACGAGCTCAGCGGGCATTCGCTTGGCCTGCAGTCGTCTTCCATGCTCGCCCTGCAGGGAGTAGGCGCGGCCCTGGCCGGAGCCATCGCGAGCTGGACGTCCCCGGCGCTCGCGATGACCGCGATGGCGGCGATGTCGGTGGCGGTGACGCTGGCCCTGGCGCCGGGCCTGCGGACGGGCACCGCGGCCGCGACTGAGCCCGGAGAGGGGGCCGGGGCCGACCGCCCGGCGGCCGCGCAGTACGGATGATCTTGATCGAACAAAATGTCGGTACCCCTTCTTAGAGTGGCCTCATCAGTGGTCCACGCCGAGGAGGCATGCGCATGTGCTGGGTCTGTGATCATCCGGGAGCCACCCGGCTCGAGTACCTGGAGTACCTACGCGGGCTGCTCGACGAGCACTGCTGGGTCGTGGTCGGCGTGCAGCGGGACCGGTACCGGCCGCCGTACTCGTACACGATCGGCCTGACCAGTCACGGCAAGCCCGAGGTCGTCGTGACCGGGCTGCCGCAGCAGCGCGCCGCCGACCTGCTGAATGGCGTCGCGGCGCACCTGGTGCACGCGGACCCGCCGGCCGCGGGCGAGCGGGTCCAGCTCACCGGAGGCCCGCTCATCGAGATCGTCCGGGTCACCGAGCCGTCGGCCCATCTGCACGTCGCCACCGAGCTGTTCGGGCCGGTCCTTCGGGCGCTGCAGGCCGTCTACGCCGACGACCGCGGTCACTGGCCCTGGGACCGGGGCTTCCGCGGCGGGCGGCGCGGCCAGCCGGTCCTGGGACGGCGAGCGGCCGTGGCGGCGTAGCCGCTGGCGTGGAGGTGAGCGAGCTGGCTGACGTTACGGGCTGCGGATGCCGTTTTCGAGGGTTCGGATGACGGTAGCGGTGATGCCGTGCCGGGGCAGCTCGCCCGCGTCCGCGTCCGCGTATCCGCGGTAGACGAGGACCCACAGGACGTGCTGAATCCACTGGGCGCTGACTTCGCGGTCGAACACGCCTTCGGCTTGTCCTCGCTTGATGAGGTCGATGACCGGATCGCGGGGTGCCGCTCCGTCTCGCGTCCCGTGGCCCTTGGGTACTCGCGGGTCGCCAAAGACGAACAGCAGGCGGTCCCCGACCGCGACCATCGCGGCGACCGCCCGGCGCATGGCCTCCAGCGGCGTGCCCTGGGCCAGGGCCGCATCGGCAATGGACTGCTGGATCGCCTGGATCGAGTCCTCGATAGCCGCTTCGATCAGCGACTCGCGGTCGGGGAAGTAGCGGTGCAGGGTGGTGCGCCCGACGCCGGCGGCCTTGGCGACGTTGGGCAGGGTTGCGGCCCGGTCCCTGGCGAATACCGAGGCGGCGGCAGCCAGAATGGCGCCGCGAGTACGGCTGCGGACGCTGGATCCCGACCGTGACTGGATGCTCACGCCGGTAGTATAGAACTTCACTACTCTGTTATGGTACCTGGA
>Ga0302314_10009373_pt1 | contig 17318 bp, 14 predicted proteins | sample III_Palsa_N2_3_FD_200533 | JGI IMG/M metagenome (GOLD analysis project Ga0302314, IMG submission 200533) | Peat permafrost microbial communities from Stordalen Mire near Abisko, Sweden - III_Palsa_N2_3 | ecosystem: Environmental > Terrestrial > Soil > Palsa > Peat permafrost | place: Sweden...
TGGATTTTCTCAAGATGGACATTGAGGGCGCTGAACGCGAAGTGCTCTCGAAGAACACCGCTTGGGCATCGCGGGTTCGGTCGATTCAGGTTGAGGTCCATGGGCCGTACACCGTCGAGCAGTGCGAGCGAGACCTGCAGGACCTCGGCTTTGCTACCGAACGGCATCCGAAGCACCGCGCCTCTGTGAACGGAACCCAGGTATTGAACGTCTAAGCGGGGACTTCCATGTGAGAGGTCCAGGTCGCATACATCTCGGCGTACCGGCCACCGGCCGCCACCAGTTCCTCATGCGAGCCCGACTCGAGGATGCGACCGTCATCCACAACGATTATCCGGTCGGCCTTCATCGCGGTGGTGAGCCGGTGGGCGATCAGCACCGCGGTGCGGGCCTCGAGCAGCACGTCAAGCGCCGCCTCAATCTTGGTCTCCGACAGCAGATCCAGGTTGGAGGTTGCTTCATCCAGCACCAGCACGCGCGGCTGCGCGTGGAAGGCACGCGCCAGTGCGATCAGCTGGCGCTCGCCGGAGGAGAGCGACTGGCCGCGCTCGTGCACGACCGTATGCAGGCCATCAGGCATGCGCTCGACGACATCGCGCAGGCCCACGGCGTCGACCGCGCGCCAGACCTCCTCGTCGGTCGCGTCCGGACGTGCGAAGGCGATGTTGTAACGGAGGCTGCCGGCGAAGAGGAACGGCTCCTGCGGGACCACACCAAGCTGCGAGCGCAGCGAGTCGAGGGTGACATCGCGCAGGTCATGGCCATCGAGCAGGACGCGGCCCTCGGTCGGGTCGTAGAAGCGGGTGATCAGCTTGGCGGCGGTCGACTTGCCGGCACCGGTCTCACCCACGAAGGCCACGGTCTCACCGGGCGCGATCCGCAGCTCGACATCCTGCAGCACCGGCTTGTCCGCGAGGTAGCCGAAGCTGACGTGGTCAAAGACGATCTCCCCCTGCACCGGCGGCAGCACCTCCGCGTCAGGCCGCTGCGGAGTCGAGGGGTCGGTCCGGAACAGGGTCCGCAGCTTGAACACCGAGGACTGGCCCTGCTGGAAGGTGTTGTACTGCTGCACCAGCAACTGGATCGGCTGGAAGAAGCGGTTCAGGAACAGGAAGAACGCGACCAGCGCCCCGAGCGAGAGCTGGTGGTGCACGACCATGTCACCGCCGATCGCCAGCAGCGAGGCCTGGCCGAGGTAGCCGAGCATCTGCGTGCCCGGGCCATACAGCGCGTTGATCTGGGCCGTGTAGTTGTTGGCGTCGCGATAGACGCCGACGACGTTGCGGTGCTCGACCACGTTCCAGCGCTGGCGGTTGTAGGCGGCGACCGTGCGGACGCCCTGCAGGCTCTCGGAGAGGTCGCCGAGCACGCCGGCGATCCCGTCACGCACGCGGTTGTAACCCTCCTGCGAGGCACGCGTGAACCAGATGGTCGCGGCCGTCAGCAGCGGGATCACCAGCGCGATCGTGATCAGCGCAAGCTCAACGTTGAGCGTGAACAGGATCACCGTGATCACGATCATCGTCAGCGCCTGCCCGACCAGCTGCGCGAGACCGTCCTGCAGCAGCTGCTGCAGGTTCTCGATGTCGCTGGTCATGCGGGTCATGATCACGCCCGCCTTCTCCTCGGTGAAGTAGTCGAGACCCAGGCGCTGAAGGTGCGTGAAGACGCGTACGCGCAGGTCATTCATCACCCGCGCTGCCAGGCGTCCGGTGACGCGGGCCTGCGAGCGCTGCGCGATCGCAGTAATGAAGATCGCGAGCAGGAACAGCAGTCCGCAGACGACCACAACGTGGATGTGCGGATGGCCTGGTGCCATGCCGTGGTTGATCGCATGTTCGATCAGCACCGGACCGGCCTGGTTGGTGACGCTGACGATGCTGACCAGAAGTACCGCCCAGACACCCAGACGCCAATGGCGGAAGATCAACTGGCGCAGGTTCAGGTTCTTACTCTGCTCGTCCGCGTTCAGGTAGGTGAACTCGGCATCTGGCGTGGGGTACTCGGGCTCCTCAGTGAGCAGCTTGTCGACGCCCTTCTGGAGTTCTGGCGGGATGCCGGCAAAGGGCAGGCCGCCGCCGGGGGCGGCCGCCGAACGGGAACCGCCACCGCCACCAAACATCGGGGAGCCGCCACCGAAGCCACCGAAGCTCATGAGCGGCCCTCCGATCCGTCCCGGTCTGATGCTGGTCCCGCAGGACCAGCATCGGGAGCAGCATCGAGATCAGGCTCGAGGTCATCGGTCTCAGCCTGGGCCAGTACCTCAACGTAAAGCGGCGAGCTCTCGAGCAGTTCGTTGTGAGTGCCGTCGGCGACGATCCGGCCGCCATCGAGCAGGACCACGCGGTCGGCCAGGCCGATGGTGGAGAGGCGGTGGGCGACGATCAGGGTCGTGCGTCCCTGCATCAGCGTCCTCAGGCCCTCGTGGATCTCCTGCTCGACCTGCACGTCAACGGCGCTGGTGGCATCGTCGAGGACGAGGATCGGCGGGTTGACGAGCAGCGTGCGGGCGATCGCGATGCGCTGGCGCTGGCCACCGGACAGCGTGTAACCGCGCTCGCCAACGATCGTGTCGTAGCCCTCCGGCAGGTGCTCGATGAACCGGTGCGCGCCGGCGGCACGCGCCGCGGCCTGCACCTCTTCAAACGGCGCATCGGGCCGGCCATAGGCGATGTTGTCGTGGATCGAGACCGAGAACAGGAAGGGCTCGTCGAGGACGACGCCAATCTGGCTGCGCAGGCTCTCGATCGTGACGTCGCGGATGTCATGGCCGTCGACCTTGACCGAGCCACCGGTGACGTCATAGAAGCGTGAGAGCAGGCGTGAGACCGTGGTCTTGCCGCTGGCGGTGCGGCCGACCATCGCGACGGTCTCACCGGGCTTGAGGTGAAGGCTCAGGTGATCGAGGATCAGCGGGCCGTCCTCGCTATAAGCGAAGTCGACGTCCTGGAGGACGACGTCGCCGCGGCTGTGCGTGAGCTCGATCGCGTTCGGAGCGTCGACCACGGTCGGCTGCTCATCGAGGACCTCATAGATGCGGCCCGCGGAAGCCGCCGCCCGCTGACCGAGCATGACCAGCATGCCGAGCATCTGGAACGGCGCCTGCAGCATCACGATGTACGCGCTGAAGGCGAGGATCGCGCCGACGCCAAGCTTGGCGTGGATCACCAGGTACCCGCCCAGCAGCAGCACGAACGCCATGCCCACCTGCGGCAGGTTCTGCACCACCGGCGTGAAGCGAGCACGCAGGTCCGCGTCGCGGATATAGGACCACTGGAGCTTGTCGGCCGCGGTCTGCAGCGTGTTCAACTCGCGCTGTTCGGCGGTGAACGACTTGACCACGCGCACACCATTGATGTTCTCGTCGACGATCGTCGCGACCTCGGCCAGGCGTGACTGGATCAACCAGGAGACCGGGAACATGCTGCGGCGCATGCGCACGCCCATGACGAACACGAGCGGCAGCGTCGACATCGCCACGAACGCGAGCGGCACGTTGATCGTGAGCATGTAGATGAACGCCACCACCGCGATCGAGCACTGGACGAGGATGCTCGGACCGAAGGTCAGGTACATCTGCACCGAGCGGATGTCCGAGTTCGCGCGGGAGATCAACTGCCCGGACTGGACACGGTCGTAGAAGCCGAAGGACATGCGCGTGAGGTGCTCGTAGATCATGTTGCGCAGGTCAAACTCCATCGCGTAGGCGGTGCGCATCAGGAACAGGCGGGCGATGTAAGAGGTGATCCCGGCGGCGATCGCGAGGATGAAGACGATCCGCACGTAATGGCTGAGCGGGATCAGCGGCAGCAGATGTCCGAGCGCGTTGTGGCGCGGCTCCAGCGAGTTGGTGACGGCGCTATTGAGCAGGTTGGGGATCTGGACCTGCAGCAGCAGGGAGACGAATGAGAGACCCAGCGCGGTGAACAGCGTGGCCTTGCGCGCCATGACGATCGGCAGCGCCCTCCGCAGCCAGGTCTTGTCCTGATCGGAATCGATCCAGGCGCGGGGGGCGCGGTACCTGGACGTGTTACCCGTCGGAACAAAGCTGCGGGGCTGCTCAGCGGTCGCACTCATGCCTGGATCTCCCTGAGCAGCTCGAGGATCCGCTCCATGCGCTGATCGACGGCGGCGTCCGCCTGCCCGAGCACCTCGCGCCCCGCGACGGTGAGATCAACGTCCACCCGGCGGCGGTCGCCGTCGCCTGGATCACGACGGACCAGGCCGCGGGCGACGAGTCCATCGACGACGCCGGTCACACTCGGGCGGCTGACAGCGAGCTTCTGGGCCAGGCCGGACGCGGCCTCACGGCCGTCGCCGAGCGTGCCCAGCACGCGATATTGCGAGAGCGTCAGGTCGACGGTTGCCACCGCGAGTTCCACATGGCGTGCCATGCGCGCGATAGTGCGTCCTGGATGGGTACTTACTTCGGGAGCCACACCATTAGTGTACCGAACTACTTACACAGGTTGCCTGGGCGTTAGGGTGCTCGGATATGCGATACGTGATCTTCGGCGCGGGAGCAATCGGCGGTCTGGTCGGCGCCCGCCTGCACCAGTCGGGACACGAGGTCCTGCTGATCGCACGCGGAGCGCACCACGATGCGATCGCTCGTGACGGATTGACAATGCTGACGCCGAGCGAGCGTGAGACGTTCAGGCTGCCCGTGGCGCGGGACGCCGCCTCGGCCGGCCTGCGCCCCGACGACGTTGTACTGCTGTGCGTCAAGAGCCAGGACACCTGGAACGCGCTGCTGGACTTGCGGGACGCGGCGCCAACACGAGATCTGCCGATCGTCTGCCTGCAGAACGCGGTCGAGAACGAGCGTATGGCTCTGCGGATGTTCGCCAACGTCTATGGCGCGGTGGTCCTGATCCCGGCCGAGCACCTCGAGCCGGGCGTGGTGGTCGGTTACGGCAGCAAGCTCTCCGGACGGATCGACGTCGGTCGTTACCCGAACGGGATCGACCGGCTCGCAACTGAGATCTGCGGCGCGATTGCGGCGTCGCGGTTCGACTCCGATCCGCAGGCGGACATCATGGTCCACAAGTACGCGAAGCTCATCAACAACCTCGGCAACGGCATCGAGGTGCTCTGCGGCCCCGGCCGCCGGGGCGCCAGGCTGGAGCTGATCGAGCGCGTGCAGGCGGAGGGTCGGGAGATCCTGCGTGCGGCCAAGATCGAGTTTGAGATCCCGCACGTGGCCGACGTGGACAGTCGATGGGCAGAGATCGAGTTCGGCGAAGTCGAGGGTCGAGCCCACCAGGGAGGCTCCAGCTGGCAGAGCGTCGAACGCGGCACCCGCAGCCTCGAGACCGACTACCTCAACGGAGAGATCGTTCTGCTCGCGCGTCAACTGGACCTCCCATCCCCGCTGAACGAAACGGTCCAGATCCTGGCGCGCGAGACTTTGATCAGAGGGCTGCAACCGGGTTGGCTCGCACCGGAAGAGGTTCTAAACAGGGCGGACGGACGTTCGAGTGGGGTCACGGGTTAACTCATCCTTTCGTCGTCCGGGGCCGAGCAGAGACTTGTCGACATGGCCACGTACCTCACCCAGGAAATGACCGAACCCTCCCCCGTTCTGGTTTCACGCCAGCCCGTGCTGGACGCCCGTGACCGAGTCGTCGGCTATCGGGTCTCCTACTCGGTGCTGAGCGGAGGCTTCCCGGTGATGCCCACGGCGGAGGAGGCCGTCTCAATCGTCGACGACGTGCTCAGCCTGATCGACCACGACGAGCAGGTACTCGGTAACAAGGCCCATCTGGCGCTCTCCCGCGAGATGCTGCTGCGCGGGGACGTGCCGCAGCTGCGCCCCGAGCAGGTCCTGCTGCGGATCCGCTACGAGGACGCGACCGCCCAGCCGCTCGTGCCGGTGATCGAGCGCGCGGCCAGCCAGGGCTTCCAGCTCGAGCTGGACGGCCTGCCCGGCCCTGGTGTTGACCTCGGGCTGCTCGACTACTTCTCCACAGTCGAGATCGACGTTTCGCGGTGGGACATGAACGATGCCGCCGGCGTCCTCTCTCGCATCCATCGCTTCAAGGCGCTCGGCCTGGCCGCCGGTGTCCACACCCACCAGGAGCGCGAACACGCCAAGCAGCTCGGCTTCGAGTGGTTCTCCGGCCCGTTCTTCGCGACCCCCAACATGCTGGGCGGGAGCCCGATTCCCATCGGCGATCTGCACACGATCGTCGAGCTGTACCGGCTTCAGCGCGGAGACGCGTCGCTGGAGGAACTGGTGGCGCTGATCGAGCAGGAGATCGGGCTGGGCGTACGCCTGCTCAAGTACATCAACTCGGCCTACTTCGGCTTCTCAGGGCGCGTGCGCTCGATCACCCAGGCGGCGACCATGCTCGGCACGCGTGGCCTCTCGCGCTGGGCCTTGATCGTCGCCGCGCTCAGCGGCTCAAACCCGATCCCGCGTGAGCTGGCGCTGCTGTCGCTCACACGCGCTCGCGCATGTGAGCTCGTCGGCCTTGACAACAACGAGAGCCTCGACAGCGACGAACTGTTCACGCTCGGCCTGCTCTCCACCTGCGATGCGATCTTCCGCATGCCGATGGCGCAGATCGTCCAGGAGCTGCCGCTCGCCAGTGACGTGAAAGCCGCACTACTGAACTACAGCGGCACGGCCGGCGAGATTCTGCAGTCGGTGATCGCCTACGAGCAGGGCGAGTTCCTGGCGCCGACGCTGCGTGCGACGCTGCTGGCCAACTCAGCGGCGTACCGCGAGGCGCTCGACTGGGCGCGCCGCGCGGTCTACGGCATGCCCTGAGTCCGGCGGAGCTGCTCGAGGATCAGCCGTGGTCGGACAGGCGGCGCAAGAGGTCCACGGCCTCGGCGAGCGTCTCACGCTCGCTCGGGGTGAACTCGGCGATCGCCTGCGCCAGCCAGCCGTCACGCCGCGCCCGATCTTCGGTGAGCGCCGTGCGGCCCTCGGGGGTGAGCGCGATGCGGGTGCGGCGGCCGTCGGCTTCATCGGGGCTGCGAGCAATCATGTTCTCGGCCTCCAGTTCCGCCAGAACCTGACTCATCGACTGCGGACGCACGCGTTCAGCGGTCGCGAGTTCGCCGATGCATTGGGGGCCGTCGCGGTCGAGCCGACCGAGCACGGCCGCTTGCGTCAACGGGAAACGGTATTGCACACGCAGCCGGCGGATCATGCGGCCGATGACGTTGCGGAGATCGGTCGCGAGCGGCAGTTCGGCGGGCGGCGGCGCGAGCTCACTCTTCGGGGGGCTCTCAAGCTCAATGCTCACGGCTGAATCATAAACGCCGAGTAACAGTTGGGGGAGATTTATGAAGGTAGCCTGTGTAATACTGCAGAGCACCCGATGAATTTCCAGAGCCTAAAGCGCACCGATGGGCCGTTGCCGTCCAACTACAAGTGGATCGCGCTGTCCAACACGACGCTGGCGGTGCTACTCGCGACGCTCGACGGCTCGATCACGATCATCGCGATGCCAGACATCTTCCGCGGGATCAAGCTCAACCCGCTGCAGTCAGGCAACAGCTTCTACCTGCTGTGGATGGTGCTGGGTTACCTGATCGTCTCCTCGGTGCTGATCGTCAGCCTCGGCCGGCTTGGCGACATGTTCGGTCGCGTGCGCATCTACAACATGGGCTTTGTCGTCTACACAGTCGCCTCGCTGCTGCTGACGATCGACTGGATGACAGGGGCTGGAGGCGCGATCTACCTGGTCGTCTTCCGCCTGTTCCAGGGTGTCGGCGGCGCCTTCCTGCTGGCCAACTCGGCCGCGATCCTGACCGACGCGTTTCCCGCCAACCAGCGCGGAATGGCGCTCGGGATCAACAACATCGTCGGCGTCAGCGGCATGTTCATCGGGCTGGTGCTCGGCGGCCTACTGGCGCCGATCAACTGGCGCCTGGTCTTTCTGATCTCGGTCCCGGTGGGGCTGTTCGGCACGGTCTGGGCCTACCGAAACCTGCGCGAACTGGGCCGGACACAGAAGGACGCGAAGGTCGACTGGGCGGGCAACGTCAGCTTCGCCCTGGGCCTGGTCCTGATCATGGTGTCGATCACGTACGGGATCCGGCCGTACGGTCACCACGCGATGGGCTGGGTCAGCCCGCGCGTTCTGGCGCTGGCCGGCTCCGGCGTGATCTCGCTGATCGTCTTTGCGATCGTCGAGCTGCGCTCAGACGACCCGATGTTCCGGCTGCCGCTCTTGCGCATCCGCGCCTTCTCAGCAGGCACCCTGTCGACCTTCCTGGCATCGGTCTCCCGTGGCGGCCTGATGTTCATGCTGATCATCTGGCTGCAGGGCATCTGGTTGCCGCAGCACGGCGTCGACTTCACGCAAACGCCGCTGCGCGCCGGGCTCTACATGTTGCCGCTCACGATCGGGATGCTGATGGCCGGGCCCACGTCAGGCGTCCTGTCTGACCGCTATGGGGCGCGCCTGTTCGCGACCGCCGGGATGATTGCCACCGCGATCAGCTTCGTCCTGCTGTGGCTGATCCCGATCAACTTCTCTTACATGGAATTCGCGCTGATCCTGCTGGCGCTCGGGCTTTCAATGGGCCTGTTCGCCTCCCCGAACCGGGCCGCCGTGATGAACAGCCTGCCTCCGCAGGACCGGGGCGCCGGCGGCGCGATGAACCAGACCTTCCAGAACAGCGCCCAGGTGCTTTCGGTCGGCATCTTCTTCTCATTGATGATCGCCGGGCTCGCGTCGACACTGCCGCACACGCTCAGTTCCGGCCTCGCCGCTCACGGCATCCCGACCAGCGTCGCGCACGCGATCAGCCAGGTCCCGCCCGTGTCCGTGCTGTTCTCCGCCTTCCTCGGCTACAACCCGGTCAAGAGCCTCGTCGGCAACCACGTCCTGAACGGACTCTCCGCCCACAACCGCGCAGTCCTGACCGGGCGCTCGTTCTTCCCGCACTTGATCTCGGGACCGTTCCAGAGCGGTCTGCACACCGCGCTGACCTTCGCGATCATCGCCTGCCTGATCGCGGCAGTGGCCTCGGCGCTGCGCGGCGGTGTCTACCACCACGACGACAAGCCGGCCGCGCCCGTCGCGACCGAAGCCGAGCCAGAGCCGGTCAACGCTTAGGCGCGCGCGAGGCGGGCGGGGCCTCAAGTCCCGTCCCGCCAGGACGTCGATTGGGAACTGGGGCGCTGTTAGCCCACAGTTAGGCCGGTGGTGCAGCCGCCTCAATTACGTGCATATTCGGGTCATTGAAGGTTAAATGTTTCCTTTCTGCCCCTTACGAGGAGGATGTAAGTAGTGCGCAATCACCCCAAGCGCTCGGCATGGTCCGTTTTGACGGCCGTCGCCGGCATCGCTGCGGTAACCGCAGCGATCACCGCGAGCGCCAGCGCGCATTCGGCCAAGCCGGCTGCCGCAAGCACTCCGACGATCACGTTGTACTCAGGCGTCGGTCCGCAGTCACTCGACCCGGGCCTGGACTACACCACTCAGGGCGCTGAGATCAACTGGCTCGTCTACACGCCACTTGTCACCTACCAGCACAAGTCCGGCCTGGCCGGCACGGAGCTGATCCCGGGCCTGGCCAAGGCCCTGCCCGCGATCACGAACAAGGGCAAGACCTACACCGCCTACCTGCGCTCGGGTCTGAAGTTCTCCAACGGCGATCCGGTCGTCGCCAGCGACTTCACGCTCGGGATTGAGCGTGCGCTCAAGGTTCCATGGGGTGCGGCCAGCATCTTCCTGTATCCGATCGCGGGTGCAGAGGCCTACGCCACGGGCAAGGCCACGACGATCTCCGGTATCACGACGGACAACGCCACCGGCAAGATCGTGATCAACCTGACGGCCGCCTACGGTCCGCTTGACAACGTCCTGGCGTTCCCGAACACGGCGCCGGTCGATCCGAAGAGCGTGACCGGCAACGGCAGCAAGGCAACCCCGTTCAAGATCCAGGCGGGCGATCCGCCGATCGGCGACGGGCCGTATGAGACCGCCGACATCAACGTGGGCGGCGCCGGCTACACCAGCTTCGATCTGAACAAGAACCCGAACTGGGCTTCTCAGAAGGTCCCCGGTATCCCGGACGGCATCGACAACTTCGTGGAGAAGGTCGACTCGAACGTCGAGGCCAACGCCCTATCAGTCGAGAAGAACCCAGGCGAGGTCTTCGACTGGGCGGACACCATCCCGGGCGCCGTGGTTTCGTCACTGCAGACGTCGCACTACAGCAATTACAGCCTGAAGAACCTGGGTGGGTCCACCTACTACATCTTCCTCAACGCGACGAAGGCGCCATTCAACAACCAGGACGCGCGTGAGGCAGTCGTCACCGGTCTGAACGAGGCCGGCTACGACCACCTCGGCTCGGGCACCCTGGCGCCCGGCTGCTACTTCCTGCCGCCGGCACTGCCGGGTTACGACGGAAACAGCAAGGACTGCCCCTACGGCTCACCGAGCAGCACCGGCAGCCCGGCTGACATCACCAAGGCCAAGAAGCTGGTCGCGGAGTCCGGTCAGGCGAACGTGCCGATCACCGTCTACACGGAGGAGCGCTCGCCGCGCCTCAACTGGATGGAGTACTACGCGAACGAGCTGAAGAGCATCGGCTTCACACACGTGAAGCTCGAGCAGGTGTCCGACGCCAACTACTTCACCACGATCGGTGAATCCAAGAAGGTCGATCCTCAGACCGGCTTCGCGGACTGGAACATGGACTTCCCGAACCCGGTCGACTTCTACGGTGTTCTGCTGGCTGGTAACTCAATCCAGGCAACGAACAACGAGAACTTCGGCCAGACCAACGACCCGTACATCAACTCTGAGGTTGCGAAGCTCGGCGCCGTGCCGACCACGCAGCTGAGCAGTGTCGACAAGCAGTGGCAGGCCGTCGATCAGTACGTGGCCAAGAAGGCATACGTGGCCGTGTTCGGCTACCAGACGTTCCCGTTCTTCGCTTCGACGAACGTGAACGTTCCGGCCAGCGCGATCAACGACATCAACGGTTGGGACCTGAGCCAGCTGAGCCTGAAATAGGCACTGATTGGCACTAATTGGGCCAAATACGGGGCGGGATGTCTTAGGGCATCCCGCCCCGTGGTTCATTAGCCACTACCCTCTCTCAACTCTTTCATCGAAGTACCCTCTTTTCGCTTCTCCGTAGGACCCACCGGACCGTGTCAGCCCTCAGAGCCGAAACCGCAGCCGACCAGCCAAGCGGCGGCATCGAAGACGCCGCTGCAGCAGCAGGCGTCGGCATCGGCGTCTACGCGCTCGCATGGCGCCGTCTGCGCCGCAACCGCGTCTCGATGTTCTTCGGCGTGGTCTTCCTGCTGATGGTGGTCCTCTGCCTGCTGGCGCCGGTGTACTCGAATGACATCGCGCACATCGGGCCGAACACAGAGAACGTGACCGGCACGATCACGATCGGCGGCAAGCAGGTGTTCATCGTCAGCGAACTCGGCATCCCGATCGGCCCGACCTGGAACTTCAGCCATTTCTTCCTCGGCGCAGACGGCAACGGTCGCGACGTCGCCGTTCGTGCTCTCTTCGGCGGTCGCGCCTCGCTTGAGATCGGGCTGGTCGCGATGCTGATCACGATCATCTTCGGCACGATCCTGGGAATCATTGCCGGCTTCTACCGTGGCTTTGCCGACGGTCTGATCAGCCGCGTGATGGACGTCATCTGGGCCTACCCTGCGGTGCTGCTCGGAATCACGCTCGCGACGGTGCTGAACGTTCGTGGGCTTGGCCCGTTTCACAGCACCAGCCTGATGTCGACGGCGCTGGTCGTCGGCTTCGTCTACATCCCGTACATCGTGCGACCAGTGCGTGCCCAGGTCCTATCGCTGCGCGAGCGCGAGTTCGTCGACGCCGCGCGCCAGCAGGGACTGAGCAACTTCCGGATCATGTTCAGCGAGCTGTTGCCGAACCTCTCGTCGACGATCGTCGTCTTCATCCCGCTGATGCTCGCCAACGCGATCATCCTGGAGGCGGCGCTCTCCTACCTCGGCGCCGGAGTTCAGCCGCCGAACTCCACCTGGGGCACGATGATCCAGGCGGGGCTTAATACCTTCCCGGCCGCAATCCACACGGTTGCCGTGCCGGGCATCATGCTCGTGCTGACGGTGATGTCGGTCAACATCTTCGGCGACGGGCTGCGTGACGCGCTCGACCCGCGCTCCAAGGTCAAGGTCTGATGGGCCGCTTCGTAATCCGCCGCCTGATCACGATGGCGCTGATGATCATCGCCATCTCATTGGTGACGTTCCTGCTGTTTATCGTCGCGCTGCCGAGCGGCAACCCGGCCTCATTGCTGGCCGGACGCCTGGCGACCCCGGCTGAGATCCACCTGATCTCGCTGCGTTACGGCTTCGACAAGCCGCTCTGGATCCAGTACGTGAAGACGATGCTGAACATCTTCGGCGGCAAGGCGTACTCGTACACCAACGGTTTCAACGTGCTCAGCGAGATCCGCCACGGGCTGCCGGCGACGCTCTCACTGGCGCTCGGCGCCGGCTTCTTCTGGCTGTTCGCCTCGATCGCACTGGGCACGCTCGCAGCGGTGCGCTCGGGCAAGTACACCGACCGGGTTCTGACCGTGCTATCGATGATCGGCGTCTCGATGCCGCCGTTCCTGATCGGCGCCTTCGCGATCTACTTCCTTGGCTACAAGCTTGGGATCATCCCGCTGACCGGATTCGTGTCATTCACAAGCAGCTTCACGCAGTGGTGGTGGCACATGATCGCCCCCTGGATCACGCTTTCCATCCTGTTCATCGGCTTCTACTCACGCGTGCTGCGCAGCACGATCCTCGACACGATGAGTGAGGATTACGTGCGTACCGCGCGCGCCAAGGGTCTCTCCGAGCGCCAGGTGCTGTTCCGTCACATCCTGCGCACCAGCCTGCTGCCGATCGTCTCCCTGTGGGGACTGGATCTCGCCCAGGTGATCGGCGGCGGCGCGATCCTGACCGAGACGGTCTACAACCTGCACGGCGTCGGACAGCTGGCCGCACAGGCGATCGGTGATTTCGACATCATCACGCTGATGTGCATCGTCATGCTCACCGCTCTGGCGGTGGTCGTGATGGGTGCGCTGATTGACATCCTCTACGCCGTCCTCGACCCGCGGATCCGGCTCTGATGACAGACCACCTGCTGCACGTAGAGGACCTCAAGGTCTCATTCACCACCGAAGAGGGTGTGGTCCGTGCGACCGATGGCGTCTCCTTCGACGTTGAGCCGGGTGAGGTCGTGGCAATCGTCGGGGAGTCCGGCTCGGGCAAGTCGGTTACCGGCATGACCTTGATGGGTTTGACCCGGAGCCCCAACGCCAAGATCGAGGGGATCGCGAAGCTCGAGGACAAGGATCTGCTTGGCGCCTCGGACGACGAACTGCGCCGCATCCGCGGCAATGACATCGCGATGATCTTCCAGGACCCGATGAGTTCGCTGAATCCGGTCTACCGGATCGGCAACCAGATCGTCGAGCAGATCCGCACGCATGACCCCAACGTGAGCAAGGACGACGCGATGAAGCGTGCGGTCGCGCTGATGGAGCGCGTCGGCGTGCCGCGGGCAGCCGATCGGTTGCGCTCCTATCCGCACGAGTTCTCAGGCGGCATGCGCCAGCGCGTGATGATCGCGATGGCGCTCTCCTGCTCGCCGAAACTGCTGATCGCTGACGAGCCGACCACAGCCCTGGATGTAACGATTCAGGCGCAGATCCTGGACGAGCTGCGCACGCTCCGCGACGAGACCAACGCCGGCATCATCCTCGTCACGCACGATCTGGCGGTCGTGGCCGACATCGCCGACCGCGTGGTGGTCATGTACGCCGGGCGCGTCGTCGAGCAAGGCACGCTCGACGACCTCTTCTATGACCCTCAGCATCCCTACACCTGGGGTCTTCTCGGCTCGATCACACGCGTCGACTCAGACCGCGCCAACCGCCTGCCGGCGATCTCGGGGATGCCGCCGGCGCTGAGCAACCCGCCGTCAGGATGCCACTTCGCGCCGCGTTGTCCGCACGCCTACGACGCATGCCTGCAGGTCCCAGAGCTGAAGTCACGGATCCCAGACGTCCCCGAGCACCAGGACCGCTGCTGGCTCAGCGTCGAGCAGAAGCGCACGCTGCGCAACGTTGACGGGCAGATCGGTCTTGCCGCTCCCGCAGGAGCGGCCTCGTGAGCGACGTGGATCCCGCCGTCCCCTCGCTTAGCGTTTCCGGCCAGCGAGCCGGAAACGGAGTCACCCCGCTGATGGAGGTCGAGCACCTGGAGGTGCTGTTCCCCGTGAAGGCCGGCGTTGTGATCGACCGGACAGTCGCGCACGTACATGCGGTCGACGACGTCTCGTTCACGATCGCGGAGGGTGAAACCCTCGGCGTTGTCGGCGAGTCCGGCTGCGGTAAGACGACGCTGATCCGCACGCTCGTGCGCCTCGTCAAGTCGACCGGCGGGACGATCAAGTACCGCGGGAACGACATCACCGGTGCCGGCCGCCGTCAGCTCGCGCCGATCCGTCGGGAGATGCAGATGGTCTTCCAGGATCCGCAGGCGTCGCTGAACCCCCGTAAGCGCGTCCGCCAGATCCTGGAGACGCCGCTGAAACTGCGCGGTGTGCAGGGGAATCAGCTGGAGGCGGAGGCGCGGCAGCTGATGGACCGCGTCGGTCTGCGACCCGAGCACCTGGGCCGCTTCCCGCACGAATTCTCCGGCGGTCAGCGTCAGCGGATCGGCATCGCCCGCGCACTGGCCGTCAATCCGAAGCTGATTCTGCTGGACGAGCCGGTCTCCGCACTGGACGTCTCGATCCAGGCGCAGGTGATCAACCTGCTCGATGACCTGCAGGACGAGCTGGGCCTCAGCTACGTGTTCGTCGCCCACGACCTCAGCGTCGTGCGTCACGTGTCGGACCGGATCGCGGTGATGTACCTGGGCAAGGTCGTCGAGCTCTCGCCCGCCGAGGAGCTGTACACGAAGCCGATTCACCCGTACACCTCGGCGCTACTGGGCGCGATCCCGATCCCCGATCCGAAGCAGAACCGCGAGCGCGAGCGGATCGTCGTCAGCGGGGAGGTGCCGAGCCCGATCGACCCGCCAGACGGTTGCCGCTTCGCCGGACGCTGCCCGCGCGCGTCAGATCTTTGCCGCACCGTCGAACCGCCCTTGACCGAGTACGCCAATGGCCACCTGGCGGCCTGTCATCACCCGCAGAACGTGAGCGCCGAAGAGGTCGCGACCGCCGTCCGCTCACCGCTCAGCCCAGCGGCGTCGGGCGAGCAAGCGCCGACGCTCCCTTCCTGAGAGCCGTGTACGGGGGCAACGCCGCCGGCCCGCGCTACGCTGCCGCGATGCGTTACCCGGGAGAGTGGGAGCCGCACGAGCGGACGATCATGGGCTGGCCCTGCCGGCTGGATCTGTGGGGTGGGGTGATAGACCAGGCCCGTCGTGACTACGCGACCGTGGCCAACGCGATCGCCGAGTTCGAACCGGTCACGATGATCGCCAACCCCGGCGCCGACGCGACGGCCGCCAGGGCAGCGCTGAGTGCCGGTGTGATGATCGCGGAGCTACCGATCGATGATTCCTGGCTGCGTGACAGTGGTCCGATCTACGTCACTGAAGGACCGGCCGGCGATACCGGTCATCGCACAGCCGTGCACTTCGGCTTCAACGCCTGGGGCGAGAAGTTCCCCCCATGGGACAAGGACGCGGAGATTGGCGGTCTGATCGCCCGCCATCTGGGCGACCGGATCCGGCTGGCTCCGTTCGTCCTGGAGGGCGGCTCGGTGATCGCTGACGGTCAGGGTCAGATCCTTACCACCGAGCAGTGCCTGCTGAACCCGAACCGCAATCCATCCCTGACTCGTCAGGACCTGGAGCGGCTGTTGGGCGAGTACCTCGGCGCCACCGAGGTCGTGTGGCTTGGGCAGGGGCTGGTCGAGGATCGCGACACAGATGGGCACGTGGATCTGGTTGCCGTCTACACGCGAGCCGGACGGGCGCTGCTGCAGACGGTCCCGGTCGAGAATCCGAACTTTGAGAACTGCGCCGAGAACGTCGTAAGGCTGCGTGACGCCGGTGTTGAGGTCGTCGAGGTTCCGTACCTCCCTTACGCCGAAGTCGCCGGGGAGACCGTGGCAGCCAGCTACATGAACCTCTACATCTGCAACGGCGCAGTGATCGTGCCGGTGACCGGAGCAGAGACCGACGCGGAGGCACTGGCGATCATCGGTAACGAGTTCCCCGCCCGCGAGGTGGTGCCGGTTCCGGGAGCGGTGATCGCCTACGGTGGCGGCGGCCCGCACTGCATCACGCAGCAGGTACCTGCGGTTTGAGTCTGGGGGTTTCTGGGTGTCCGAGTATCTGCTGAAGGTCGCCGAAGCCGTGCCCTCGTCACTGGCGCGTACGCGTGCAACCATCCGTCCAGCGCTGCGGATCGGTCTTGTCCAGCAGCGCTGGCGTTCAGATCCGGTCGAGCATGAGGAGGCACTGGCCGACGGGATCACGCTTGCGGCCGAGCAGGGCGCCCGGGTCGTCTGCCTGCAGGAGCTGACGCTCTCCCCCTACTTTGCGATCACGCCCGACGGGCCGGAGGCGCTCGGCGTCGCGCCGGAGCCGCTCGAGCACGGACCGACGATCAGCTTCGCGCGCAGGGCGGCGGCCGCCTCCGGTGTGTACGTGCACGCCTCCCTGTTCGAGGCCGCCGACCATGGCGACGGACTGGGCTACAACACAGCGATCCTGGTGGCACCCGACGGAGAGCTGGTGCAGCGCACGCGCAAGCTCCACATCCCCGTCACCGCCGGCTACTACGAGGACAAGTACTTCCGGCAGGGACCGGCGGCCGGTGAGGGCGACCCGTTCCCGGTTGTGTCGCTTGAGCTGGAGTCGGAGGGCGGCGATCAGCTGCAGGCGAAGCTGGCGCTGCCGACCTGTTGGGATCAGTGGTTCCCCGAGCTTGCCCGGGCCTACTCACTGGCGGGCGCCGAGGTCCTGATCTACCCGACCGCGATCGGCTCTGAGCCCGACCATCCGGAGTTCGACACCGAGCCGCTGTGGCAACAGGTGATCGTCGGCAATGGCATCGCGAACGGGACCTTCATGGTCGCGATCAATCGTTTTGGCACTGAGGGTCCGCTGACCTTCTACGGCTCATCGTTCATCTCCGACCCGTACGGGCGGGTCCTGGTGCAGGCACCGCGCGACGAGGCGGCCGTGCTGGTCGCGGACCTGGATCTGGACCAGCGGCGTGACTGGCTCGAGCTGTTCCCGTTCCTGAGCACGCGCCGGCCGGACGCTTACGGGTCGCTGACCGACGCGGGCTAGCGCGCGAGCTTCTTGCCGGGGTTCAGCA
>Ga0302314_10009374_pt1 | contig 17318 bp, 16 predicted proteins | sample III_Palsa_N2_3_FD_200533 | JGI IMG/M metagenome (GOLD analysis project Ga0302314, IMG submission 200533) | Peat permafrost microbial communities from Stordalen Mire near Abisko, Sweden - III_Palsa_N2_3 | ecosystem: Environmental > Terrestrial > Soil > Palsa > Peat permafrost | place: Sweden...
CGTGGCCCTGGCCCCCTTCCTGCGCTGGGCGCTGCGCCATACCCGCGCCGGCATGGTGCTGCGCGTGGTCGGCGAAAGCAGCGAGGCGGCGCGCGCCATGGGCCACAACGTCGACTGGGTGCGCCTGATTGCGACCGCTGGCGGCGGCTTCTTCGCCGGGGTGGGCGGCTCCTACCTGTCGCTGTTCTATCCGGGCTCGTGGAGCGAAGGGCTCTCCAGCGGCCAGGGGCTGATGGCGGTGGCGCTGGTCATCTTCGCGCGCTGGGACCCGGTGCGCTGCCTGTGGGCCTCGCTGCTCTTCGGCGGCGCCGGCGCCCTGGGTCCCGCCCTGCAGTCGGTCAACGTCACCAGCTGCTACTACCTGTTCAATGCCGCGCCCTACGTCCTGACCCTGGTCATCATGATCATCTCCAGCTCCCGGCACCGCACCGTGGCCGGCATGCCCCTCGAACTGGTGCGGGTGCGCTGACCATGAGCGTCCGACACGCGAACTTCGAACCCCTGCCATCCCCAGCCCCAGCCCCGGTCCATCCATGACGCCCTGCCATATCAGCGCCGAACCCTATCCCTGGCCCTGGAACGGCGACCTGCGCCCGGACAACACCGCGCTGATCGTCATCGACATGCAGACCGACTTCTGCGGGCACGGCGGCTATATCGAGCTGCTCGGCTACGACATCTCCCTGACCCGCATCTGCATCGAGCCGATCAGCCGCCTGCTCGCGGCGACCCGCGCCAAGGGCTACACCATCATCCATACGCGCGAAGGCCACCGCCCCGATCTCAGCGACCTGCCGGCCAACAAGCGCTGGCGCTCGCGCAATTCCCCGGGCGGCATCGGCATCGGCGATCTCGGACCCGCGGGCCGGGTGCTGGTGCGCGGCGAGCCGGGCTGGAACCTGATCCCGGAACTCGCGCCGCTGCCTACCGAGCTGATCATCGACAAGCCCGGCAAGGGCTCGTTCTACGCCACCGACCTCGAGTTCATCCTGCGCACCCGGGGCATCACCAACATCATGCTCACCGGCATCACCACGGACGTCTGCGTGCACACCACGATGCGCGACGCCAATGACCGCGGCTTCGAGTGCCTGCTCATCCATGACTGCTGCGCGGCGACGCTGCGCGCCAACCACGACGCGGCGGTGAAGATGGTGACCATGCAAAATGGCGTCTTCGGAGCGGTCGCGCCCCTGGCGAATGTCCTGGCGGTCCTGCCATGACCGAACTGGCCGCCCATGCCACGCGTCCGATCCAGGGTGCGCCGCCGAAGGTCGAGATCTTCAATCTCACCAAGCGCTTTGGCGCCTTCACCGCCCTGGAGAACGTCTCGCTGACGCTCGCCCCAGGCAGCTTCCACGCCCTGCTCGGCGAGAATGGCGCCGGCAAGAGCACCCTGGTCAAGGCGCTGATGGGCTACCACCGCGCCGATGAGGGCACCATCACCATCGGCGAAGTCGGCGTGGAGATGCGCAACCCCACCCAGGCCCACGCCCTGGGCATCGGCATGGTCTACCAGCACTTCACCCTGGTCGCCAACCTGACCGTGGCCGAGAACCTGGTGATGTGCCGCGACGATTTGCCGGCGGTCATCAACTGGAAGAAGGAGTTCTCAGAGCTGACCGCCTTCATGGCCACCATGCCCTTCACCATCCCGCTGGCCGAGCGCGTCTCGAGCCTGGCGGCGGGAGAGAAGCAGAAGATCGAGATCGTCAAGCAGCTCTATCTCAAGCGTTCGGTGATCATCCTCGACGAGCCGACCTCGGTCTTGACCCAGGATGAGGCCGATGCGATCCTCGGCATGCTCAAGGGCATGACCGACGCCGGCCGGCTGAGCATCCTGATGATCTCGCACAAGTTCCGCGAGATCACCGCCTACGCCGACGCCGTCACCATCCTGCGCAAGGGCCGCTTCGCCGGTACCGGCCTGGTCAAGGACCTGTCGATCGACGCGATGTCGTCCTTGATGATGGGGGGCGAGCACACCACCAAGGCCGCGCTGCGCTCCAGCCAGGCGCCGGGTGATGCGGTCCTGGTGCTGAAGGAGGTCTCGGCCACCGATGATACCGGGGTCGAGGCGGTCAGCGGCGTGTCGCTGACGGTGGCCTCCGGGGAGATCGTCGGCATCGCCGGGATCAGCGGCAACGGCCAGAAGGAGCTGGTCGAGGTGCTCTCAGGGCAGCGCGTGGCGCACGGCGGCATGATGCTCGTCCACAACGAGCCCTACCACGCCAGGCGCGCCGAAAGCTACCGCCACCACTTCCACTGCCTGCCCGAGGAGCCGCTGCGCAACGCTTCGGTCGGCTCGATGAGTGTCGCCGACAACCTCGGCTTTCGCACCTTCGACCGCAGCCCGAACACCTTCCTGAAATTCCTGGTCAACCGCCGTGCCCTGCGCCGCAGCGCGCGCACGCTGATCAGCCAGTTCGGCATCAAGACGCGCGGTCCGGACGCGCCGATCGGCTCGCTCTCGGGCGGCAACGTGCAGCGCGCGGTGCTGGCGCGCGAGGTCAATCCGGAGGTCAAGATCCTGGTGGTCGCCAATCCCTGCTTCGGCCTCGACTTCAAGGCCGTGGCCGAGATCCGGGCGCGCATCATGGAGGCGCGCAACCGTGGGGTGGCGGTGCTCCTGGTCAGCGAGGACCTCGACGAGCTCTTCGAACTGGCCGATCGCCTGCTGGTGATGTCCGATGGCGCGATCGTCCATGAGGCCCTGCCCGCAGCGACCACGCCCAAGGAGCTCGGGCGCTTCATGGCCGGCCACACCACCACCCACGCGGCCACGGCCTGATGGCTGCGGGCGTGCGCACCGTCGACGCCCTGCCGGGCCCCTTCTCCTACCCGCTCGCGGGCGTGGCCCTGGTGATCATCGACATGCAGCGCGACTTCCTCGAGCCCGGGGGCTTCGGCGCCGCGCTCGGCAACACGGTGGGCCTGCTGGCGCCGTCGATCCCGGTCATCGGTCGTCTCCTGGCCGCCTTCCGGGCGCATGGATTGACCATCGTCCACACCCGCGAAGGCCATCGTCCGGATCTCAGCGACTGCCCTCCGGCCAAGCTCGGACGCGGACGGCCCAGCATGCGCATCGGCGATCACGGCGCCCTGGGCCGCATCCTGATCCAGGGCGAGCCCGGCCACGCCATCATCCCGAGCCTGACGCCGCTGCCGGGCGAAGTGGTGATCGACAAGCCCGGCAAGGGCGCCTTCTATGCGACCCCGCTCAGCACTGAGCTGACGCGGCGCTCGATCACCCACCTGGTGATCACCGGCGTCACCACCGAGGTCTGCGTGCAGACGACGATGCGCGAAGCCAATGACCGCGGCTACGAGTGCCTGCTCATCGAGGATGCCACCGACAGCTACTTCCCGAGCTTCAAGCAGGCCGCCTTGGAGATGGTCCGCGCCCAGGGCGGGATTGTCGGCTGGACTGCCACCAGCAACGCCCTATTAAAGTCACTACCACCATGAGCCAGCCCCTGACCCTCCAGCCCATCGTCATGGCCGATCTGCTCAGGAAGGCCCAGGCGCCGGAGGCGCCCTGGAAGGACTTCCGCCCCGGGGTCATGATGCTTTCGATCTACACCGGTGCCGAGGGGCAGTCCTCGGCCCTGCTGAAGTACGCGCCCGGCGCCGAGGTGCCGCCACACGTGCATACCGGCTACGAGCACATCCTGATCCTCAGCGGCTCGCAGTCTGATGAGCGCGGCACCTACCAGGCCGGAACCCTGGTCATCAATCCGCCCGGCCACGTGCACAGCGTGCGCAGCGCCGGCGGCTGCATCATCCTGGTGGTCTGGGAGCGCCCGGTGGCCTTCGTCTAGGACGCTCGCGCGGATGGTCCTCGGCAGCGCTGCGCGCGCAGCCATGGCGTCCGCACCGGTCGCCGCTACACCGCATGACGACCAGGATGACCGCGACCATGCCCCGTGATCCGACCTTGGCGGGCGTGCTCGCCCGCATCCAGAGCCAAGCGGCCACCCCCGCGCAGGAGCTCAGCGACGCCGCCGCGCGCATCGTCGCCTGGCATGATCCGGCGCTCTTCCTGCATCAGCCCGCGACCCTCGAGGTGCCCAGCAGCGGACTCCTCGCCGGGGTCGGGGTGGCGATCAAGGACAACATCGATGTGCGCGGCATGCCGACCACCGCCGGCTGTCCATCCTTCGCGAGCACCCCCAGCGCGGACGCGGTCGCGGTCGCGGCGCTGCGCGCCGCCGGCGCGGTGCCGATCGGCAAGACCAACCTCGACCAGTTCGCCACCGGACTGGTCGGGACGCGCTCGCCCGCGGGCGTGCCGCGCAATCCCCTGGTGCCTGAGCGCATCCCCGGCGGCTCGAGCTCCGGCTCGGCCTGCGCCGTCGCGGCCGGCCTGGTGCCGATCGCGCTGGGCACCGATACCGCCGGCTCGGGCCGCGTCCCGGCCGCCTTCACCAATTGCGTGGGACTCAAGCCGACCAAGGGCCTGGTCTCGACCCGAGGGGTGGTGCCGGCGGTGCGCAGCCTGGATTGCGTCTCGGTCTTCGCCCTGACCGTCCATGACGCCTGGCAGGTGCTGCAGCTGATCGCGGGCTTCGATGCCCAGGACCACTTCTCGCGCCCCCGCCCGCCCACGGCGCGCCCGATCGGGCGGCTGCGCATCGGCATCGCCAGCCCGGCCGCCCTGGGCGATGATTGCGATTCGCTCTTCCTCGAGGGCTACCGCACCGCCCAGGCCGCTCTCGCCGGGCTCGGCCATGAGCTGATCAGCATCGACATCGAGCCGTTTCTGGCTGCGGCGCGCCTGCTCTATGACGGACCCTGGGTGGCGGAGCGCACCGCGGCGGTCGGGGCCTTCCTCGACACCCAGCCGCTCGACGCCGATCCGGTGGTGGCCTCGATCATCCGCGCCGGTGGCCGGCATACCGCTGTCGAGGCCTACCGCGGCAGCTACGAGCTGGCGCGGCTGCGCCGCCAGAGCGATGCGATCTTCACCACCATCGACCTGCTGATGCTGCCCACCACCCCCGGCCATCCGACCCTGGCCGAGGTCCGCGCCGATCCGGTCGCGGTCAATGCCCGGCTCGGCCGCTATACCAACTTCGTCAATCTGCTCGACACCTGCGCCTTGGCGGTGCCGGCGCTGTTGACCGCCGCGAACCGCCCAGCCGGCATCACGCTCTTCGCCCCGGCCTGGCAGGATACGCTGCTGTGCCGCGTCGGCGCGGGTTTGCAGCAGGTCCTGGACCTGCCGCTGGGCGCGACCGGGCTGCGCGTTTCGCACCGCATGGAGATCGATGGCGACGATGATGGCATCATCGTCGCGGTGTTCGGCGCGCACCTGCGCGGCCAACCCCTGAACCGCCAGCTGCTGGCCTTGAAGGGCCAGTTCGTGGGCGATTGCCGCACCGCCCCGGTCTACCGCTGCCACCTGCTCGAAGGCGCGCAGCGCCGTCCCGGCCTGGTGCGCTGCGCCTCCGGGACGGCGATCGCCGGGGAATTGTGGAAGCTGCCCGCGGCCGGTTTCGGCGCCCTGGTCGCCTCGGTCGCCCCGCCGCTGGCGATCGGCACGGTCGCGCTCGCGGACGGGACGTCCGTCAAGGGCTTCGTCTGCGAGGAGTTTCCAACCGTCGGCACGCGCGACATCAGCAGCTTCGGCGACTGGCGGGCCTTCCTGGCCTGACGGCGCAGGCGACGTGTCCCGAAAGGCCGGGCCGAGCGCCGGATTCGTGGCCGACGACCCCGACCATGCGCGCCGGCCGCAGCGCCTGGGCTGCTGCCTTTATAAACATAGTACCTCGGTGCAGTGGGTGACATAGTCGCGCACCCCGAGGACGACTATCCATGCGTCATGGTTTGGCACTGTCTGGTGCTCTGCTCTTCACCGTCCTGGCGCTGCTCCTGAGCGCGTGCGGGGGCGGCGGTTCATCCGCCGCAGCGCCAACCCCGCCAGGGCCCCCGGACACGTCGATCACCGTGTCCTCCGAGGCCGCACCGGTGCAGACCTGCGGCGGGACCGCCAGTGCCAGCATCGTCATCAACGGCACCAGCACGACCCTGGTTAATACCGTGGTCATCAATGAGACCATCCAGACCGGCACCGCCAGCGCCGCGGACCTCACCAACGACCAGGGCTTCTCACTCTACGTCGATATCACGGCGATGCCCGACGCCGCCAACTGACGCGCGGCCGGCGGCCGCCGGTGTCCTACACCCTGTCCAGGAGTCCCTGTGCGTGTGATCGTCGTCTTGCTGTGCTGCCTCGGCGGTGTCGCCTCCGCCGCCGACCCGGTGATCAACTATCAGGGCCGGCTGCTCGAATCCGGACTGCCGGTCTCGGGCATGCGCGACTTCTCCTTCACGCTGCTGGCCTCCGGCACCAGCGTCTGGAGCGGCTCGGCCGACAACGTGGTGGTGACCCTCGGGCTCTACGCCATTCCCCTGACCCTGGCCGGAGTCAGTCCCTCGACCCTCGGCGGCGCGGCGTTGACGTTGCATGTGAAAGCCAGCGACTCGACCGGAGCCGCGCATGACCTGAGCCCAGATGTCGTGCTGCTGCCATCGCTCTTGGCCTACGCGGTGGTCGATGGCGGGGTCGCGACCGCGGCCATCCAGCCCGGTGCGGTGACCGCAACCCAGATCGCCCCAGGCACCATCACCGCGAGCCAGATCGCTCCCGCCACCATCACCGACGCGCAGATCGCCGCCGGCACGATCACCGCCGACCGCCTCGCACCGGGCGTCATCGGCTCGGGCAGCGGCCTTACCAATCCCATGACCACCACCGGCGATCTGATCGCCGGCGGTGCCGGCGGCGCGCCAACCCGCGTCCCAGGCGCCAGCGGCACCGCCGCCGAGGTACTGATTTCGCAAGGCACCGGGGTCCTCGCCACGCTGCCCGTCTTCGGTCCCATCACCGCCAGCATGGTCCCGAACCTGGCGGCCAGCGTCATCACCAGCGGCCAGCTGGGGACGGCGCGGGGCGGCCTGGGCGTCGACGCCAGCGGCGCATCCGCCGGCACCATCCCGATCGGCACCGGCAGCGGCCTGGCCCTGGGCACCATCACCGCGGGCGCCAACATCACCGTGACCAATGGCGTCGGCACGATCACCATCAGTGCCAGCCCGGCCGGGGTCTCCTCGCTCAATAGTTTAAACGGCGCGGTCAGCGTGGTGGCGGGAGCCAATGTCACCGTCACCCCATCCGGATCCTCGCTGACCATCAGCGCCGCGACCAGTCCCGGCTTCGCCAATCCCATGACCACGGTCGGTGACCTGATCGCGGCCGGCAGCGGTGGCACGCCGGCGCGCGTTCCTGGCAATGCCGACAACACCCCCCAGGTCCTGGTCTCGCAAGGCACCGGCTCGAGCCCCACCCCGCCCAGCTTCCAGGCCATCACCCCCGGGATGATCCCCAATCTGCCGGCCAGCGTCCTGACTTCAGGCCAGGTCGGCACCCAGCAGGGCGGCCTCGGCCTGGATGCCAGCAGCGCCCCGGCAGGCGCGCTGGCCATCGGCACCGGCAACGGCCTGACCCTGAACACCATCACCGCGGGCAGCAATGTCACCGTCACCAATGGCCCGGGCACGATCACCATCAGCGCCAGCGGCGGGGCGGGCGGGGTCTCCACCCTCAACAGCCTCAGTGGCGCGGTCTCGCTGCAGGCCGGCTCGAATGTGACCATCACCCCCTCGGGCTCGACGCTGACCATCAACGCCTCCGGCACCAGCGGCGCGATCACGCCCGACATCCAGGTCTTCGCCACGGTCGGCAGCGCGACCTGGACCAAGCCGCCGGGCGCGACCCTGGTGCGGGTACTGGGCATCGGCGCCGGCGGCGGCGGCGGGTCAGGCGCGGTCGAGCCGAGCGGCACCCAGGCCTGCGGGGGCGGCGGCGGCTGCGAGGGCGGCTTCCAGGACCTGACCTTCCGCGCCGCCGATGTCGGAGCGACCGAAACCATCATCATCGGCTCGGGCGGTGCTGGCGGCGCAGCACAGACCACCGCTACGTCAAACGGCCTCAATGGCTTCAACGGCACGCTCACCAGCTTCGGTAGTGGCAGCGCTGGCGATTACGTCGCCTGGATCGGCGGCGCGCGCGGCTCGATGGGCACCACCACGACCGGCTCGGCCGGCGGGGTCAGCACGATGTTCATGACCTACCAGGGCGTCCAGGGCGGGACCTCGGCCTCCACCAGCGGCGGAGCCGGCACCAATGGCCCGACCCAGCCCGGCCCCTTGGGTGGCGGCGGCGCGGCCGGCGGCAGCCTGGCGGCCACACCGGTGGCGACGGCCGGGGGCACCGGCTCAGCCGGCTCGATCAATTCCGGCCACTGGAATGCCAGCGGCGGCGCGGCGGGCACGGTGCCCGGCGGGGCGGGCGGGGACGGTCTCGACGCCCTGAACCTCAACTGCTGCGCCTGGGGCCAGGGTGGCGGCGGCGGCGCCTCGAGCAGCACCGCCAGTGCCGGCGCCGGCGGGGCGGGCGGCCACTTCGGCGGCGGCGGGGGCGGCGGGGGCGCGGCGCTCAACGGCTTCTCCTCCGGGGCGGGCGGCGCCGGCGCCTCCGGCGTCATCATCGTGATCAGCCAATGACTGGTAGCGGCAGCGCTCAGCAAAGCGGCGCGGTGCATGCGTGGCTGCGTCTGCGTCTGCGTCTGCGTTTGCGGCTGCGGCTGCTCCTGCGCCTGGTGGTGGCGCTGATCCTCATCAGCCATGCCACGGCGGCCGTGGCCTACCCTTCGAGTGTAGCCAGCGGCTCGGACCTGATCACCTCCAGCTGCCTGTTCTCAGGCACGCAAGCCATCAGCCTGGGCACGCCCGCGGCGCTGAGCACGGTGCTGACCCCGGGCACGGAGTTCACCATTCTGCTGCGCACCTGCCGCGCCTCCGCGGGCTCCGCCGGCTCGCTCTTCAGCCTGGCAACACCGACTGCCGCCGAGATCTCGATCCGCTCCGGCGGCGGGGTCAATGACACCGGGACCATCGGCGGGGTGAGCTTCACCACCGGCGCCGGATCGATCAAGAATCCAACCTGGGATTGCATCGCGCTGGTCAACCGCAACAGCAGCGGGACCTTCATGGGACGGATGGTGATCGACGGCAACGCGTCCCAGCCCGAGACCGCGGTCGGCGCGACCACCGTCCCTGCCGCCACCCCGCTCCTGATCGGCGCGCGCAGCGGCTCCTCGCCGGGAACGATCAGCGACGGCTACAGCGGCCATATCGCCGCCATCGCGATCTGGAACTATGCGTTGACCGATGCGCAGATCCATGAGGCGATGGGCCTGCTCGCGCCCTCGGACATCCTCTATACGACCTTCGATGGCACCACCTTCGCCTCGGGTCTGGTCGCGTACTACCCCGGCAACGATCCCCTCGGCACGGGCATCCTCCACGACTGCGTGCAGGGCCTGGACGGCATCTGCTCGAGCACCGCCATCTTCGATGCCACACAGTATGCCCACTACCCGGTGATCTGCTGGGGCGACTCCCTGACCAATGCCGCCGGCAGCCAGACGGGGGTCGGCTGGCAGAACCAGCTGGTCGGCGGCGGCGGCGGCTTCCGCCAGGGCCGCACCATCCAGTCGGAGGGCTTCTCGGGCATGCCGGTGGCCTACATCGCCTCCCAGATGGCACTGCCGCAGATGGTCCAGTACAAGACCTGGACCTATACCTTCCTGGTCGGGCAGCATGACCTGGGCAACACCCCCACGGTGCTCAACTTCCTGACCACCCAGACCAGCGCGATGATCCATAACCGCTGGATCGTCCTGGGCAACTGCATGGATGGTGTTGGCATGGGCTCGGGACCGAGCTCGCTGACCGGCCCGCAGGACTGGGGCACCACCAGCCGTGCCGAGATGGAGGACATGAACCGCAGGGAGCAGGAGCTGGTCGGAGCGCGCTTTTGCAATCTGCAGATCCCGACCAACGCCATCGCCATCCTTCCCGCGGAAGCCAACGACGTCTTCCAGCTGCGCACTCCGGCGCATGTGGTTTCCGCAATCGGCGCCCCGCACCCGGATGATTTCGGCTACATCTGCTGGTCGAATGCCGCCGGCGCCTTTATGAGCGCGATGAATCCGATGTGGTGAGCGCGCGGCGTGGCGCGCGCGGCGCCATGCGCAGCGTGCTCATGGCCACTGGAAGACCACCGTCGGGGTGGCGCTGCGGCCATGCAGGAGCTCCTGCCAGACCTCCTGGCACTGCGCGACCGCCACTGGCGCCGCCAGGCCGGTGACCCGCACCCGGCCCTCCTCCAGCCAGCGCAGCGCGCCTACGAGATTGGCGGCGATGCTGCCGACCGTGAAGTCCTGGGCTTGGCGGGGGACTTCCCATTCCCAGCCGCTGCGCAGCACGACGTAGCGATGGAAGACCGCGTGCAGGACCTCGAAGGCGCTGGCCTCGCTGCGCCGGGCCCAGGGCACGCCGACCATCACCACCTCGCCGCGCTTGGCCACGAGCTGGCAGCAGTCGATCACGGCGCGCTCATGGCCGGAGCATTCCACCGCCAGCTGCAGCTGCGTCAGCGCCGCTCCGGCCGCTACCGGCGCGGAATCAACACCGGCGCGAACATCGCGCAGTCCCAGGCTCACGGCCAGCACGCGGCGTTCCGGCAGCGGATCGATGGCCGTGACGAGGTAGCCGGCGGCGGCGAAGATCTGCGCCGCCAGCACGCCGACCGGCCCCAGACCCGTGACCAGGACCCGATCCGGCGGTCGCGCGCTGGTGGTCACGAGCGTCGCCCAGCCCACCGCCATCAGCCGGCAGAAGACCGCCACGGCCGGATCCATGCCATCCGGAATGCGTACCGCGTCCCGGGCCCGGCAGCGTTGCCGTGCGACATGCGGCCCCATGCAGAAGACCCGGTCGCCGACCGCCAGATCCTGCACCGCCGAGCCGCGCTCGGCGATGGTGAAGACCGCCGCGTAGCCCGACAGCGTGGGCGTGGTGCGCTGCGAGCGGTAGCCCGCGAGCTCGGTGCCGGGACTGACCAGCGTCACCAGGGTGGGTCCCCTGATCTCGTCCGCGCCCAGGACCGACGCATCCTCCGGCCAGTCGCGAAGCTCGGCGCGCTGTGCAGCAGTGAAGACCATGGCGCGCATGCGTCCAAGGCTGGATGGCACGCTGACGGGTGGGAGTGGGGAGGTCGCAGCGGTGCTGGTGGTCATGGCCGGTCCTGGGGCGAACACGGGTGTGGTGAGGACGAGTAGGCCCTATCCCGGTGTCTGCAGTGGTCCGGATACTAGGGAAAAGACCTTGGATATGGAATATCCAGGATACCTGCTAGCATATCTGTGCGTCCTGCATGCGGCAGCGACGTCCCACGACGGATGCAGCCCATGCAGCACGAGCCGGACGTTTCTGCGCTGCGCATCATCGACCTGGAGGCCAGCGCGGGCTCCTGCCCGGATGGCTGGGTCCACCGCAAATGCATCCCCTATGCGATCATCGTGCAGCCGACCGAGGGCTCCTACACCGTCACCAGCACCACCGCTTCGGTGACCATCGCCACGGGCGAGGTGGCGCTGGTGGCCGCGCAGGAGCCGGTGGCCTTCGCGCACCATGCGGGAGCCCAGGGGCGCATGCGCTCGCGCTGGCTGCACGTCAAAGCACTCTATCGCGAGGCGATCGATCCCTGCGCCCTATCCTGCACGCCCAGCCGCATCGCGCGTCCCGCGGCGACGCGCATCGGCGGCCTGCTCGCCGTTCTCACCACGATCACGCCCTCGCCACCGGCGGACGGACCAGGTGCGCAGGCGACCCGCCTTGGACTGGCCTATCAGATCCTCGGGCTCGCCCTCTCGGCGGCGACGGCGCACCCCCGTCGCGAGGCCCTGCTTACCGCCACCGCCCAGCTCGGTCCGCTCACCGCCTGGCTCCAGGCGCGCCTGCATCTCCCGCTGACCATCGCGGATGTCGCCGGCGCGGCCGGATTGTCGCGCAGCCGCCTGCACGCCGTGGTCCAGGAGCACCTCGGCTGCTCGCCCATGGCGCACCTCAAGGAACTGCGCCTGGCGGCGGCCGCGCGTGAGCTTTTGACCAGCACCGCCACGATTGCCGACATCGCGGACCGCAGCGGTTTTGCCAACCCCTTCCACTTCAGCCGGGAATTCACCCGACGCTATGGCATGCCGCCACGGCTGTACCGCAGCCAGCAGCGCCTGAGCCTGGGATCTGACGAGCGCAGGCAGTCCCGACGAGAAATTCCCGCGACTCGCTGACCGAGATCCGAGACTGCCTAAGCGCCTAAGCGCCTACGGTCCATGAACACCTGACCGCCCGCCCCGCGTCGGCTGGACCTGGTCCACCACGCGGGCGCTGCCACTGCCGTGCTGCCAAGTGCGCGCGCATCGCACCTGACCGCCAGGACTGTGCTCTTGTATATGTCCATATGGTTATATATTGGGAGACATGGTCCGCGCCCAGGTCGACAGCGACGTCTTCCATGCCGTCGCCGAACCCCACCGCAGGCGCATCCTCGGCGTCCTGCGCCACGGCGAGCGTCCGGTCAGCGCGATCGTCGCGCACCTGCGCATCTCCCAGCCCCTGGCATCCAAGCACCTGCGCGTGCTGCGCTGCGCCAATCTGGTCGACGTCCGGCAGGACGCCCAGCAGCGCTTCTACCGGCTCAATGCCAGCGCGCTGCAGCCGATCCACGCATGGATCGGCGGCTTCGAGGCCTTCTGGAACCAGAGCTTCGACCGTCTCGACGACTACCTGCGCGATCTCCAAGCCAAGGACCCCGATGCCAGCCCCTGACACCTCCGATCGCGAGATCGTCATCCGCCGCACCTTCGCCGCTGCCCGTGAGCTGGTCTTCGCCGCCTTCACCGCGGGGCGCCACATCGATGCCTGGTTCGGTCCGGTCGGCTACACCACCACGACCCAGTCCATGGACGTCCGCCCCGGCGGCCTGTGGCGCTACGTGATGAGCGGCCACGGCGTATCCTACAACACCTGGGTGCGTTACCATCAGGTCGATGCACCCGCGCTGTTGCGCTATGAGGTGGGCACCGATGCCCTCGACAGCCCGGCACACTTCCAGGTGACGGTGACCCTCGTCACCGTCGGTGCCCAGACGGAACTGACCATGCGCTCGCTCTTCCGGAGCGTTGCGGCGCGTAATCAGGTGGTCGATAAGCATCACGCCATCGAAGGCGGGCAGCAGACCCTGGCGCGGCTCGACAGCCACCTGCGCGACCAGGCCCTGGCGGTCGCGCCCGTCCCGCCCCTGGGCCGACCCTTCGTCATCACCCGCACCGTGGCCGCGCCGCGCGCCCTGGTCTGGAAGGCGTGGACCGATCTCACCGCGCTGCTGCGCTGGTTCGGACCAGCGGGCTGCACCATCACCGCCCAAGCCATCGATCTGCGCCCGGGCGGGGTCTTCCATTACGCCATGCAGACCCCGGGCGGGACGATGTGGGGCAAATGGATCTTTCGCGAGGTCGTCGCGCCCGAACGCCTGGTGCTGATCCAGAGCTTCAGCGACGCCACGGGTGGAGTGACCCGCCATCCGCTCAGTCCCCACTGGCCGCTGTGGACCCACTCGGTCCTGACCCTGAGCGAAGCAGCCGGTCAGACCACCATGACACTCACCTGGTCGCCGTGGGACGCGGATGCGCAGGCCCAGGCCACCTTCGACACGAGCCATCCCGACATGGAGCGGGGCTGGAGTGGGACGTTCGCGGCGCTACTAAGCTATCTGCAGTCCGTCACCAAGGATCGATCACCATGAAATACCTGCCCACCATCCTGAGCACCCTGCTCGGCGTGATGTTCATCTTCTTCAGTTCCGTCGTCCTCTTCCACCTGATGAAGATGCCGCCGCCCCCGCCCGGCCCCCAGTCCGACTACTTCGCGGTGATGGCCCCGTCCGGCTACTTCACCTTCATCAAGGTCCTGGAGTTCACCGGCGGCATCCTGCTGCTGATCCCGCTGTTGCGTAACATCGGACTGCTGATCATCGGACCGATCATCGTCAACATCGTCGCCTTCCACGTCTTCATCGCCCAGAATGCCGCCACCGACGTCCCGATGTGGATCGTGGTGATCCTGGGTCTCGCGGTGCTGATCAGCGAGCACCGCGCCTTCCGGCACCTGGTCACCCGCCCGCGCTGAGGCGACCGCTAGCCGCCGATCATCACCGTCGGCAGCCCGAGCACGATCGACCCGCCATGGGCGGTCGAATCGCCCATGCGGGCTGCCGGCTTGCCGCCGATCGTCACCGTCGCGGAGCCCTTGACGATCGAGTCGGGGGGTCCGACGCAGACGCATGAGTCGCCGACCACGGCGGCCGGCAGGCTGCCGATCAGGACGGTCGGCGCGCCCGGTCCGATGATCGGCCCGCCGACATGCGGGATGGGGACGACTGCGGGGGTCTGCATGGGGCAGACGTGCATGTCGGTGATGCGTGCGGCTGGTGGCATGTCAGGCTCCTGGGTACCGGAAGCAGCCGGGGGCGGCGCTGCGGGTCATGTGGCAGATGGCGGTGCGGACGGCGGCGGGGTCACGGGGGCAGGGGTCGGTGCGCAGCATCAGTTGATCGCCACCATCAGGCCCTTGATCGCGACATTCGCCGAGGACTGGATGCTCAGCGGCGCGGTCGACTTCAGCGTACCGGTGGCCCCGGCCTGGAGAACGAGGTCCGCCTCGGCCTTGATCGTGACCAGCGCGGCGGAGATGGTCACCCCGGTCTCGTCGATGACAATCGAGTTGTCGCCGACCTTGAAGGTGATGCTGGTCGTGGCCGAGATGGTCAGGGTGCCGGAGGTGCTCATCGCCACCGACGGCGGCAGGTCGCTGAGGGTCAGCTTCTGACCACCATTGGTCTGGATGCTGATGCCAGGCGCTGCGGCCATGTCATCGAGGGTCACCTGATGGCCACCGGTCGAGGCCAGGGCGATCTTGCCCATCTCCGGGGTGTCATCCATGGTCACGCCATGGCCACCGGTGGTCTTCAGGCTGATCACGCCCTTGCCCTCGGTGTCATCCAAGGTGACCTTGTGCCCGCCGCCGCTGGTCAGGCTGGCGGTGGGGGTGGCCTCGGTGTCGTCCAGGCCCAGGACGTGGCCGCCGGTCGTGGCCAGCTTCACGCTCGGGGTGGCCTCGGTGTCGGCCATCGTCAGGCTGTGGCCGCCGGTCGTGGCCAGCGAGGCGGTCGGCGCCGACTCGGTGTCGTCCATGACGAACTTGTGGCCGCCGGTGGTCGTCCAGGTCGCCTTGGGCGCGGACTCGGTGTCGTCCATGACCAGGGTGTGCCCGCCCGAGGTCAGGAGGGTGGCCTTGGGCGCGTCGGTGACGTCCTCGAGCTTGAGCTCATGGCCACCGGTGGTCTTGAGGGTGATGGTCGGGGTCTCCTTGGTGTCATCGAGCATCAGCTGATGGCTGCCCTTGGTGGTCAGGGACATCTGCGGCGAGTCGGTGAGGTCGTTGAAGACCATGGTATGCCCGGTGCCGGTGGTCAGCGCCACCTGCTGGGTGTTGTCGCCATCATCGAAGATCAGGGTCGCGCCCTTGGCGCTCTTGACCACGCACTGCTGCTTGTTGGCGTCGACCACCGGCGAGGGGTTGTTGGCATTGGGCAGGGCGCCGGCGATGATCGGCCGGTTCGGATCGCCGTTGACGTGCAGCAACAGCACCTCGGTGTCATTGGGCAGCGGGAAGTGGATGCCCTGGTTGGGCCCGGCGTAGGGCTGGGCCATGCGCATCACCCGGTCGACCCCGGCTTCCGCCATCATCAGCTGCACCTTGTAGGCGCCATCGATGTCCTGACCCTGAGCGCCGGCCGGAGCCGTGACCTTGCCGAGCAGGAAGCCCGGAATGCGCGGCACCGGGGTGGAGCGCGGCGCGCAATACGGCAGCTGCCCTTGCGGGATCAGGACCATGCGATTGTGGTAGCCATCGGTGTTCACCCCGTGCTCGACCTCCTCGACCAGGTAGGGGGCATTGAGGGTATCGGATTCGTGCTCGCTGATGGTGATCAGATAGCCGGAACGGACCCGGAACATCGTGCTGGTGGCGTAGCACAGCTGCTGGCGGCAGGAGATCTGCTGGAGGAAGACCTGGGCATAGCGCGTCGCATCCGCCTGGGTCGTCGGCTGGGGGCCGAGGTACTCCTGCAACGCGCCGGAGGACATGGTGTTGCCGGAATAGCTTGCGGTCTCCTGATAGGGGGCCGCCGGATGCAAATGGGAATAATCCCGGACCGTGGCGGAAGCCGCGGGGATGCCCTGGTAGAAGACCGGGCCCTGCACGCCCGGCGCGCTGCTCATCAACCCGGCCGTGAGTGTCACCTGCGAATCGACATGCGACGACGGGGTGTCGGCGATGGTCATGGTCGGCGTGCCATCATCGGCGTAGGTGAAGAAGTAGTAGATCCCCTCCTGCTCCATCAACCGGGAGATGAAGTCCAGGTCCGACTCCTCGTACTGGGTAACGCTCGGCCAGGTCGGGTAGCTGACATTGAGGCTGATGGTGTAGGTGACGTCCCCCTCCTGGAGGATCTGGTTGAGGATGTCGGAGATGCTCATCTGCAGGAAGACGCGGCAGCGGCGGTTGCGCGACAAGAGCCACAGGGGCGGCACGATCTCCAAGGCGTAGATGAAGCGCCCCGCCTTGGTGCTGCCGCGCATCTCGACATTGCTGATGATTCCGATGAAATCGAACTCCCGGCTGCCCTCCTCGATCACCACCTGCGCACTCTTCCCCAGAAGCGCAGAGAGCTGGGCCATCGCGTAGCCAGGCGGGGTGGTCACGAGGATCTTCAGCGAGAAGGGCTGCGAGATGCGTTCATGACCGGAGAAGCCGAGGGTGAGAACGTTCTTCAGGTCCGGATCATCGACCACCAGGCTGACCCCCTGGAGATAGCCCTCGCCGTTGGCCTCGATATCGATAGTTCTGACGACCACAGGCATACAGGCTCCTCGTCCGGGTGGGAATACTTGTAGACCTGGATGGGCAGCGTGCCACTGGGGACTCGAGGCGCAGCCGGTGCGGGCGCCTGCCAGGCCATGACGCAGGGTCGGTCGCAGCCAGCGCTGCTGCCCGGTATCGGCACGGCCCACGCCCAGCGCGGGCCGGTGGGACGATGAAGATTGGGAGTGCGCGAGCGGGTGAGCGGAACACTTGCAACCATCGTGCAGGGCCTCGCGGCGCTGGCGCGCCCGCATGCGGACGCAGCGGACGCGCCAGACGAATGTGCGTGCGGCTTCATCGCGGTGCCGGAGTTGTGGTGGCGAATCGTCCTGCTATCACCTGAGAAATGCCTTGCCAACCCCATGCCCCACTCATCCTCACCAGCCGCCGCGAGGAGGGTCACTCGTCACCGCGCCATCGCCGTG
>Ga0302314_10009375_pt1 | contig 17318 bp, 14 predicted proteins | sample III_Palsa_N2_3_FD_200533 | JGI IMG/M metagenome (GOLD analysis project Ga0302314, IMG submission 200533) | Peat permafrost microbial communities from Stordalen Mire near Abisko, Sweden - III_Palsa_N2_3 | ecosystem: Environmental > Terrestrial > Soil > Palsa > Peat permafrost | place: Sweden...
ATCGCCAAGGCCGCCCCGGCGAGCGCGCACGTCGTGAAGGCGTTCAACACCGTCTTCGGCCACGTCCTGGCCCAGGGCGGCCCGCTGGACGTGCTCATCGCCGGCGACGACGCGGACGCCAAGGGACGCGTGTCGGCGTTCATCGAGAGCCTCGGGCTGCGCCCGCTGGACACCGGAGACCTGGCGATGGCGCACTGGCTGGAGGGAGTGGGCCCGCTGCTGATGGGCCTGGCCCGCCACGGCGCCGGGTTCAACATCGCCCTCGGCGTTAACGTCTCTGGCTGAGAGCACCCCCGCTTGCAGTTCCAGCGCCCGCACTAGCACCCGGTCGCCATCCCGGGCAGGCAGGGTTCCGCCTGCCCGGGATGCAGGGCAGGCCGCGCGCCATCGGCCTGCAGGCAATCGACTCTGACCACTACGGACTGCCTGCGCCTGGCACCGGCGAGGACGTCATCAAGCAGGTCGGCGACAGCATCTCATCGTGGCTGGCCACACAAGAATGACTAAGGAGACACCCATGCCTGACTACGGTCATCCTCTGCGTTTCGCAACGTTCATCTCTCCCGCCAACTCCCCGGCGCACCGTCCGGTCGAGCTGGCGCAGCTCAGTGAGCGGCTCGGTTTCGACTTCGTCACCTTCCAGGATCATCCCTACCAGTCGAGTTTCCTCGATACCTGGACGCTGCTGAGCTGGGTGGCAGCGCGGACCGAGCGCATCGGCGTGTCCGCCAACGTGCTGAACCTGCCGCTGCGCCAGCCCCCCGCCGTGCTCGCCCGCGCGGCTGCCAGCCTCGACCTGCTCTCCGGTGGGCGGACGAGCCTCGGGCTCGGGGCCGGCTTCTACTGGGATGCCGTGCAGGCGGCCGGTGGTCGGCGGCTTACCCCGCTGCAGGGCGTGGCGGCGCTTGGCGAGGCAATCGACGTGATCCGCGGGATCTGGGACGCCGACGGGCCCGGCACCCTCACTGCCGACGGCGAGTTCTACCAGGTCCACGGCGCCGAGCGCGGACCCGCGCCCGCACACGAGATCCCGATCTGGCTCGGCGCCCACAAGCCGAGGATGCAGGACCTGGTGGGACGCAAGGGCGACGGCTGGCTGCCCTCGCTGCCGGGCATGGAGCCTGGCGGCCTGCCCAAGGGAAACGCGATCATCGACGATGCCGCACGGGCCGCGGGCCGCGACCCCCGCGAGATCACACGCCTGCTCAACATCTTCCCGGACCAGCAGACACCGGAAGCACTGGCCCAGATGACCCTCGAAGACGGCGTCAGCATCTTCATCCTGGCCAGCGACGACCCGGACGTGCTCGAACGCTTCGCCGCCGAAACGATACCCGCCGTACGCGAACAAGTCGCCCGCGGACGCAAATAGCACGCGTGCCCGCTTCAGCACCGCTTACGCGCTCGGGCCACCGCAGGTACCGGAGTCGCCGTCGTGCACCTAGCGGGCCGCGTTCGACCACCGCGCCGGAGGCCGACTCGGGGTGCTGCCGATCACATCTCCCTCTTGGCCGCGGCAGTCGCGGCGGCCGTGACTTGAATTCAACGTCTGGGGCCCGCCGCGTCGGCAGCGTCAAGGCCGCGCTCGTTGGCGCCCTGGGCCAAAGTGATTGCCGTTTCCTGCAGGGAGCCGCTCGTGACCGTCGCCGGACTGGGCGAGGCGTCCCTCCCCGCCGGCGCCTGCGTGCCATTCAGGGCGCGATGCCGCCGGAATTCTGACGTTGTTGAGCTCTGGGATTGTTGAGCAAGCGAGCTGCGGGCGACCTGCTTCGGCTACCCGAGTCCGCCGCGACGGAGCGTTTGCCTTATCTCGCTGAACATCGCGGCGGTCGCGGGTGTCCACTCTCGGGGCTGTTCGCACAGACGGATGGCATCCTCGATCTCGCTGAGCTTCGCGGCTGGCAGGACGCCCGCTTGCTCGAGGAGGTCCTCGGGCGACAAGGTGGTCAGCCACGTGCACGGCGTGTAGCCGGGTCGGGGGAACCCGAAGCGCAGCACGCCCTCGAACGGCAGGCCCTCCGTAGCGCCTACCGCCACCTCGACGCCCCAGTCGCTGATGCTGACGTCGGCCGGAGGGACGACCTGGACCGACTGGAACCCGGACGCCTCGTCTCCCGACAGCAGCACGACCGGCCGCCGCTGGTCGAACTCGACCCACCAGACCTCGCCTGGCTGCACATGCCCTCCTGACGCGACGCCGTACTTGCCTCACTGACACCGTACTGCTCTCTGCGTTGACCGTGATCACGGCCATCCGGGTGTGCCGCCTGGGCGGTCACTGCGCGGTTGATCGCGGTTGCTGATCGCGCCCGCTTATCGGTTCCGATTCGAGATCGTCGTTGGACGGGCCAAAGATAACCCACTTACCCTACAGGAATGATAGGAAACTCCATCGCTGGACGATTTCACCGCGTTGCGCTCGGCGTGGCCGCTCTCGCTGCGCTCGTGCCATTCGTTGCCGCGTGCAGTTCGAGCGGTCCGGGCAGCGGCGGCGGAGCTGCCGCTGATGCTGCCGCGGGCAGCCCCAAGGACGGCGGCAACCTCACGTTCCTGATCCAGGAGTTCCCGACCGGGTGGGTTTCGAGCGAGAGCAACATCTCGAGCTATGAGGGGAACCTGTGGGGGGAAATCACTGACAAGCTCGTCTACGTCTCCAGCACCGGCGCGGTCAGCCCTTGGATCGCGACCAGCTGGCAGACCGAGGACAACGCGGAGAAGTACATCCTGCACCTCAAGCCGGGTGTGACCTTCTCCGACGGAACGCCGCTCAACGCCGCCGCCGTGGTCGACAACATCACCCTGTGGGCCAAGGGCGACCCCAGCCGCGGGATCGCGAAGGTGGGCCTGTTCCCCGCGCTCTACTTCGAGCAGGCCAAGGCCATCAACAGCACCACGGTGGAGGTCGACTTCTCCAAGCCGACCCTCGGGTTCATCCCGACGCTGGGGTACCACGGCTCCATCCTGCTGTCGCCCAAGACGCTCGCGCTGAGCGTGAACCAGCAGGCGAACCTGCTGGACGAGATCGGCAGCGGTCCCTTCGTCGTCAAGTCGTACCAGACCGGGGTCAGCTACACGCTCGTCAAGCGCGCGGACTACAACTGGGGGCCGCCCGCCCTCGGCCACACCGGGCCGGCCTACCTCGACTCGCTCACCTACAAGATCGTGGCCGACGAGTCGACGCGTGAACAAGCCGTCGTGGCCGGCGACGCGCAGGTCGACTTCAACGTCACGCCGTCGGACATCCCGTCGCTCGAGTCGCAGGGGTTCACCGTCGCTACGCCGAGATACCTGGGCTTCGTTGACGGCTTCGAGGTGGACGCGAGCATCGCCCCGACCAACAGCCTGGACGTGAGACAGGCCCTACAGCACGCCATCAACAGAACCCAGATCCTCAACACCGTCTATCCCAAGGGCTGGGAGCTGGCCGAGAGCTTCATTCAGAGCAACGTCCCCGAGGCGCAGAATGACTCGGCCCTGTTCAACTACGACCCGACGCTGTCGGCCAAGCTCCTGACCGAGGCCGGCTGGGTTCTGGGCTCCAACGGGTACCGGACGAAGGGCGGCCAGACCCTCTCCCTCACCCTCATCCCCAACCCGTACGTCCCGTCGACCGAGCAGGAAGACGAGCTCATCGCCCAGCAGTTCGCCAAGGTCGGCATCAAGGCGCAGCTGAAGATCATCCCGCTCTCCGACTACGCGTCGGTGGAGACCCGCCCTTACCCGCCGCTACTGTCGGTCTCCCGCAGCTTCATCGACTTCAGCACCGTCGGCGGCGTGCTGACCAGCCTGAACAACGGCGAGAACTGGTTCAGCGTGGGGACCAGCGACAAGACCCTGGACACCCTGTCGCAGGAGATCGAGTCCGCCTCCAGTACCGCCCAACGCGACACCTACGCCGACCAGGTCCAGCAGTATGTGCTCACTGAGGGATACTTCATCCCCGTCGTGCAGCAGGTACAGCGCATCTACCTGATCGCGCCGAACGTGCACGGCGTCGCCTTCAACGGCGTCGCCTACGCCAACTTCTACACAGCCTGGCTCTCGTGACCGACCTGGCCCTAGCCGCCACCACCCAGCCGTCCGCCCCTGAGGCGGGCGGCTGGGCCCGCGGCCGGCCCTACTTCGTCTACGCCCTGCAGCGTCTGGCCCAGGCGGTCGTCGTCATCCTGCTGGCCTACGTGCTCTCGTTCGTCCTGATCACGATCCTGCCGGGAAACGCGATCGCGACCACGCTGGGCAGCCCGCAGAGCGGGCTGAGCCCGGCTGAGGTCAAGAACGTGGAACAGTACTACGGCGTCACCAGGCCGATCATCGTCCAGCTGTGGCTGGCGCTGGCGCGCTTCGTCCGGGGGCAGCTTGGCACCTCGCTGATCACCCACCAGACGGTCACCAGCCTGATCGCGGGCGCTCTGCCTTACACGCTGAAGCTCGCGGCCACGGCGCTGGTGATCGCGCTGGTGCTGGCGGCGGTGATCGCCTACGGGTCCCAGTACCTGCCGGGCAAGTGGACCAGGAGCGTGATCCGGTCCGCTCCCTCCCTGTTCCTATCGGTGCCGAACTTCATCATCGGCCTGCTGCTGATCCATTACTTCTCCTTCCAGCTGCACACCTTCGACGTGCTCAACCCGAACAGCCCGGTGGGCACGTTCTTCGCCGGGCTCGCGCTCGGGATCCCGATCTGCGCGCCGCTGGCGGAGGTGCTGATCGCCAACCTCGATCACGAGTCCGGGCAGGAGTACGTGCTGGTCGCCCGGTCGCGCGGGCTGACCCAGGCCAGGCTGTTCGCCCGGCACCTGGTGAAGCCCTCGATGCTGCCCGCGGTGACGATGGCGGCCCTGATCGTGGGCGAGCTGATGGGCGGCGCGGTGATCACTGAGGAGGTATTCGGGCGCAACGGCATCGGCTCGGTGATGTACCAGGCGGTTTCGACCCAGGACACGCCGGTGCTGCAGGGGATCGTCGCGCTCGCGGCGGTGGTGTTCGTGGTCGTCAACCTGCTCGCTGACCTGATCGCCCCGCTGCTTGACCCGCGGGTGCGCCTCGGCGCCGGCGGTCGGCGGGAAGTGGGCTCCGCATGAGCGTCGCGATCGCCCCGCAGCCAACCCAGCCGCCGGCCCGGCGCCTGACCGAGGCGGCGCGCGGCGTACTGACCAGCGTGCCGCCGTCGGTGCTGCTGTCCTCCGTCGTCATCCTCATCGTCCTCCTGTGGTCGCTGTTCCCGGCGCTGTTCACCTCCTACAGCGCAGTGTCGGGCAATCCGGCCGACAAGTTCCTTGGCCCGAGCGCGCAGCACTGGTTCGGGACCGACGACCTCGGCCGTGACGAGTTCGCCCGGGTCGTCTACGGCGCCCGCTCGTCGGTCGGCACCGCGCTGGTGGCAGTCGGCATCGGCCTGTTCGCGGGCGGCCTCATCGGGCTGCTGGCCGGCTTTTTCGGCGGCTGGGTGGACGCGGTTCTCGGCCGGCTGGTCGACACGCTGCTGGCGATCCCCTATTTCCTGCTGGCAGTCGTGATCGTGATGGGGCTCGGCTTCGACACGATCAACGCCGCGATCGCGACCGGCATATCGTCGGTCGCGATCTTCGCCCGGCTGATGAGAGCCGAGACGCTGAAGGTCCGGCACTCCGTCTTCGTCGAGTCGTCTTACCTGCAGGGCGGCTCGCGTAACTATGTGCTGTTCCGGCATGTGCTGCCGAACGCGTACCGCTCGGTGCTGGCGCTGTCGGTGCTGCAGCTGGGCCAGGCGATCATCGTGATCGCCGCCCTCGCGTTCCTCGGCTACGGCTCGCCGCCTCCGGCCTCCGACTGGGGGCTGCTGGTCTCGGCCGGGCAGGCCTACGCGACCGCGCCGTGGCTCGTCTACGCCCCGGCGATCGTCATCGTCATCACCGTCCTCTCAATCAACAGGATCAGCCGATGGCTACGGAAGACCAGCTAACCGCCGGCGGCCCGGCCGCGCAGCAAGCCGCGCAAGCCGCGCACGCCGTGCAGGACGCGCAAGCCGCGCAGGACGCCGCCTCGACGTTGCTGAGGGTCGAGGGTCTGACCGTCGCCTACGGCCACCAGACGGTCGTGCACGGCGTGGACTTCACGCTCGAGCGCGGGCAGAGCCTGGCCCTAATCGGCGAGTCCGGCTCGGGCAAGTCGACCATCGCCAGAACCGTGCTGCGGCTGCTGCCGCCCGAGGCAAAAGTCCTGTCCGGGCAGGTTAAGTTCGGCGGCCGGGACGTGCTGGAGCTGGGAGAACGCCAGTTCCGGCCGCTGCGCGGGCGCGAGCTCGGCTTCGTACCGCAGGATCCGGGCAGCGCGCTGAACGCGGTCCGGACGATCGGGTCGCAGGCGCTGGAGGCGGCCGCGCTGCTGCCGGAGACGGACGCGGCCACGCGGCGGGCGCGCATCATCGAGACCTTCGAGCAGGTCGGGCTGACCGATCCCGAGCGGGTCTACCGGTCCTACCCGCACCAGCTCTCCGGCGGCATGCTCCAGCGGGTGCTGATCGGCCTGGCCATGCTGCCGCGGCCCGCGCTGATCGTCGCCGACGAGCCGACCTCCGGCCTCGACGTGACGATCCAGAAGCGCATTCTCGACCTGTTCTCCGAGCTCAAGGAATCCCTCGGCATCGGCCTGCTGTTCATCACCCATGACCTCGCGGTCGCCGCCGAGCGGGCCGACACGCTGGTGGTGCTGAAGGACGGGGTGGTTCAGGAACGCGGCCCCTCCTGGCGGGTGTTCGAGGCACCCAGGGCCGAGTACACGCGCGAGCTGCAAGCCGACGTCCCCGCCGCCAACCCGGACCGGTACCGCATCAGCCACGAGGGCGATCCGGTGGCCCGCCCGGGCGCGGGCACCCAGATAGAAGTCCGCTCGCTGTCGAAGTCCTTCACCGTCGGCGCCCGCACCGTGGCCGCGGTCGACGACGTCTCCTTCAGCGTCCGCCGCGGCAGCACCCACGCGCTGGTCGGGGAGTCGGGCTCGGGCAAGACCACGACCGTGCGGCTGCTGCTCGGGCTGGAGCAGCCCGACGCGGGCGAGATCATCATCGGGAACGCGTCGGTGCGGTCCCACTCCCGCGGGCAGTGGCGCACGCTCCGCCGCCACCTGCAGCTCGTCTACCAGAATCCGTTCACGTCGCTCGACCCGACCTGGCGGCTTGAGCGGATCGTGCGCGAGCCGCTTGACCGCTTCGGCGTGGGCACCAAGGCCGAACGCGGCGACCGGGTGCGCGAGGCGCTCCGCTCGGTCGGGCTGCCCGAGTCGATGCTGTCCCGCCGTCCGACCCGGCTCTCCGGCGGCCAGCGCCAGCGGGTCGCGATCGCGCGGGCGCTGGTGCTGCGACCGGACGTCGTCGTCCTCGACGAGCCGACCTCGTCGCTGGACGTCACCGTCCAGGCCGACATCATCGACCTGCTCTTCGGCCTGCAGCAGGAGCTGGGGCTGACGTACCTGTTCGTCTCCCACGACCTGTCGCTTGTCCGCCAGATCGCGGACACCGTGTCGGTCCTGCAGGCCGGGCGCGTGGTCGAGAGCGGCCCGGTGCAGGAGATCTTCTCCCGCCCGCAGCACCCCTATACCGAGGCGCTGCTCGACGCCATCCCCGCGCTGCCCCGGTAAAGGGCAACGGGCGGGCGGCGCGGAGCCACGCGTGCGTTAAAGGAAGATCAAGTTCTTTCTTTTGAACGCACGCGTGGCTCCGCCGCTCAGGGGCCGCTGAAGACTCGACCGCAGGCCGGCCCAGCCGGGTGGTTACGGCAGCGGGACCGCGCGCCAGGCGCGTCCGCCGTCCGTCGTCCGGTACAGCGTGTCCACTTCCTCGAGCGCGTTGTTGTACGTGTTGCACACGACGTAGCCGGTGGCGGCGCTCGGGTAATACAGGTCGGCGAAGATCGCCCCGTTGTTCTGCGGGATCTCGGGGGTCCACGTCTTGCCCGCGTTGAACGAGAGGTACAGGACGAAGGTCGTCACGATCGTCATGTCCGTGGTCGAGTCGGTGACGAAGCCCTCCGTGTTCCCCGAGTCGAACACCGGTCCCGACGGCTTGAAGGCGCCGCCCAGCTTGGCCGCGATGAACACCTGCTTGTCGTTCTGGCCGAGGCCGATGTCGCTCGGGCTGCCGCTGCACAGCGCGATCACCTTGCCCGCGCGCACCCCGCCGAGGTCCGCGCTCGTGGTGACCGGGCAGGGCAGCGCCGCCGCTTTGAAATGAACGCCGTCGGTGGAGTACCAGTACTTCTCGGTCTCGTAGTTGTTGCCGAGATCCACCTCGAGGGCGCCCTGGTCGCTGAGGTCGCCGTAGGGCCCGGAGCCGGTGATCGACAGCCCGCGGACGACGGTGAGCACGCCCTTGCCGGCCACGCCGGAGTAGACCGCGGCCGACGTGTTCGTGGTCACCAGCGCGAACACGCGCCCGTGGGTGATGGCCACCTCGTTGACGTCGAGGGAGGAGCCGGTCGCGCCGGCCAGGCGCTCGGCCGACCAGTGCCGTCCCCCGTTGGTGCTGACGTAGATGTGCGTGCCGTCGTTGGCCTCGATGACCCCGTCCTGCCACGTCACGTCGGGCTGGTCGTTGTCGGCCGGGTACGGCGTCGGCGGCGCCGACAGCGACTGCCAGGTCTTGCCGCCGTTGCTGGTCGTGATCAGATAGGGCTTGGCGCCGGTGGCCCGCTTCAGGTACCCGAGCACGATGCCGCGCTCCGGCGTCAGCCAACTGGCCGCCATCGGCCGCAGGCCCTTGGGGATCGCCGTCGAGGCGGTGGTCTTGGCGCTCGCTGCGGGGGCTGCGCTCGCCGCCATGGCCGGGGCCGCCAGGCCGATCGTGCACCCCACGATGGCCGCCAATGTTGCTATGTGCTGTTTTTTCATCATGTACTAACAGACGACGCAAATGCCCGATCGGTTGGTTCACTCCAACGGCCAGCGCCCTCGGCTGGTACCGGTCATACCGCCGCCGGCCCGGAAATCAAACTGCGGGTTGACGCCCTCGTCGGCGGGCGGGCGCGAGCCTGGCAGGGCGGGGACCGGCCGCACCAGACGGCGGACCTTCGGGCTTTGGCGCCGGGGGACTGAGCGGCTCGCTCCGGCACACCGCCTGGTATTTCGGCTCGACCGGGCTAAGCGTGGCCGGCCTGCTCCTGATGTGGGCCGGCCTGGTCATCCGGATCTGGGCGATCGTGGTGCTCGGCCGGTCGTTCCGGATGACGGTGGAGGTCGATGCCGACCAGCAGGTGGTCGACCGCGGCCCCTATCGCTGGGTGCGGCATCCGTCGTACTCGGGGATCCTGCTCCTCATGGCCGGCTTGGGCCTGTACTACGGAAACTGGCCCGCCCTGCTGATCCTGCTGGCGCTGCCGGCCGGCACCCTGATCCACCGGATCTCGGTCGAGGAAGCGGTCCTGACGGAGGTCATGGGCCCGGCCTACGCGGACTACGCCGCCCGGACGAAGCGGCTCGTGCCGAGGTTGTGGTGAGTCCCGGCTACCCGGCGCAGACCGACTTATTCCGACATGGCGAGCGCGTCGAGTCGCTATGGTGGGGGGTCGATACGCTCGGGCCGGGATCGAGAGGAGCACGCGTGCACGCGTCTGGGGCAGTGCCGGCCGTTCTCGCCAAGGCCGGTTACGCGGCGGCCTGCCTGGCCGCGGTGATCGGGATCGTGGTGTCCGGGTACGCGCACAACCTGGTCGGCCTGACCAAGCAGATCGAAGGCGGCGCGTCGATCGGCGACAGCCCGTCCGTCGGTGCGATGAACATCCTGCTGATGGGCCTGGAGAGCCGCACCGACTTCGAGGGCAACACCCTCAGCGCGGCGCAGCTCGCGCAGACGCACTCAGGCAGTGACAAGCCAGGCGGCGACCTGGGCGCGCAGGACACGGACACGCTGATCCTCATCCACGTTTTCGCCGGCGGCCAGAAGGCGGTCGGCTACTCCATCCCCCGCGACGACGTCGTCAACTACCCGCACACGACCCTCGACGGGATCACCGAGGGGAAGATCGACGGGGCCTACAACTACGCTTACAGCCAGTACGTGGACGAGAACACCGGCAAGATGAGCCAGGACGCCCTGTACGAGGGGGCCAACGAGGCGGGTCAGGTGTTCGAGGTCCAGACGGTGGAGTCGGTTACCGGCGTGCACATCGACCACTTCGTCGTGTCGAACATCTACGGCTTCGAGCTGATCGCCCAGGAGCTCGGCGGCATGGAGGTATGCCTCGAGCAGGCCCCGGCGTCCAAGGAGCCGGACGGGTTCGGGAAGGGGGGAAACCTGATCGACCTGCCCTTCCCCGGCGCCAACTTCGCGCAGGATAGCAACTCGGGCTTCAACGCCGTCCTGTACGACGGCTACAACCTGAAGAAGGGCGGCGCGCAGTACCTGCACCTGGCGCCCCCGCAGGCGCTGGCGTTCGTCCGCGCCAGGGACTCGCTGCCGGGGGTCGACATCGGCCGGACCCACCGGCAGCAGGCGGCCATCGACTACATCATCTACGACCTCAAGCACCGCAGCGTCCTGACCGACCCGTCCGTGATCTCCAGCCTGCTGTCCGGCGCGAGCTCGTACCTCAAGACCGACAGCGGCCTCAGCCTGCTCGACTTCGCGCCAGAAATGAAGTCGCTGACCGGCTCGAACCTGTCCCTGTCGACGCTGCCCGACGCGGCCGTGCAGAACATCTACATTCCCGCGTTCGGGAACGACCTGCAAGACGCGAACTACATCTACGTGCCGGACCTCCAGCGGATGGTCAACACCGGGTTCTACGGGTCCGCGAGGGTCAGGCCGGCCAAATCGGTGACGGTGGACGTCTACAACGGCAGCGGTGCCGCCGGGCTGGCCGGGGGCGCCAGTCAGGCCTTCGCGAGCCAGGGCTACAAGGTCGGTAACGCCGCCAACGCCTCCGCCCAGTCGCAGACCGTGCAGGACAACACCCAGGTCTTCTACGGCGCGGGCGCCGAGGCGAACGCGGAGAGCATCGCCGACGAGGTCGGGGCCATGACCGCCGGCGGGGCCCTGGGCGCCACCGCGCTGTCATCGGTGCCGGCCGGGCACGTCGCGGTGCTGCTCGGCTCGGCGGTCACCGTCCTGCCGGCCGGCCTGGAGGCCTTCGGCGGCACCACGGTCACCGCCCAGGACTTCATCACCGCCGCCCAGCAGGACCACCTGCCCGCCAGCGAGCTGCCCCCGGCCTCGGCCACGGCGGGCACCCAGTCCGTGGGCTCCGCGCTCTTCGGCGCGCGGGCCCAGGCGCCGGCCCAGCCGGCCACCAACCCGACCGCTAAGCCGTCGGCCAGCAAGACCTCATCCACCAGCGATAACCAGGCGGTCCCGGCCAACGCCCTCTACGGCATTCCCTGCGTGTACTAGCCCGTTTTAGGAGCTTCGCTCCGGGTGCTCGATGTCCACCGGCGGCAGGTCCTGCACGTCCTGCTTGGCGATCTTGAGCTTGATGCCGTCGACCGTGCTGGCGACCGCGCTGATCGGGATGGCCACGTCCTTGCGTCCCCACAGATGGCCCTCTTGCAGCAGCACGTGGGTCACGCGGCGGCTGCCGGGGTCGATGACAAGCCCCTGCACATGGCCGATGTCGCCGTCGGTGGCCTCGACGGCCTCGCCCCGGCGCACCTCCACCTCGCCCAGGGGGACCGCGTCCGTGGTAATGACCTGCGCGGGAAGGTCACCGCCGAGGCCGAAGCGGGGCACGATCATCCCGGCGCCGAGGCCGTAATAGGGCATGAAGCCGATCTGGCCAGGCCCGTAGCCGCCGTAGTCGCTGGTGGCCGGGATGTACTGGGTCTCCTCGGCCGGGGCGAGGTTCTCGAACTCCGCCTTGGTGCAGCGGAGCCGGATCTCGCCTGCCGCGGCGTCGACGAGGTCGAGCGGGACCAGCCGCCCGTTTTCCCGCCCGTGCTCCGGATCGACCACCAGGTGGGTGACCGCCTGCGCGACGGGGTCGACGATCACGCGGCTCAACGTGCCGACCGCACCGTCGCTGCAGCTGGCCTCGGTCCCGATGGTGAACTGCGTCGTGTCTGCCATAGCTGTTCTCTTCCCCGCTGGCAGAGCTTTACCGCCCGCTGCTGAACGCCGCGTCGAAGGACGCCGCGGGCGGCTCGAAGTCGAACTGGCGCAGGAAGGCGAGCGACGCGGGCGCCCCCAGCAGGCGGTCCATCCCCGCGTCCTCCCACTCGACCGAGATCGGCCCGGCGTAGCCGATCGAGTTCAGCATCCGGAACACGTCCTCCCACGGCACGTTGCCGTGCCCGGCCGACACGAAGTCCCAGCCGCGCCTGGGGTCGCCCCACGGCAGGTGCGAGCCGAGGCGCCCGTTGCGGCCGTCCAGCCGCTTGCGCGCCTCCTTGCAGTCCACGTGGTAAATGCGGTCGCTGAACTCGGCCAGGAACGCGACCGGGTCCAGGTCCTGCCAGACGAAGTGGCTCGGGTCGAAGTTCAGCCCGAACGCGGGCCGGTTCCCGACCGCCTCGAGCGCGCGCTTCGCGGTCCAGAAGTCGTACGCGATCTCGCTCGGGTGCACCTCGTGCGCGAACCGCACGCCCTCGGCGTCGAAGACGTCCAGGATCGGGTTCCAGCGGTCGGCGAAGTCCGCGTACCCGCGCTCGATCATCGACTCGGGCACCGGCGGGAACATCGCGACCGTGTGCCAGATCGACGACCCGGTGAACCCGATCACCGTCCGCACCCCGAAGGCGGCCGCGGCCCGCGCGGTGTCGGCGACCTCGGCCGCCGCGCGCTGCCTGACCCCTTCCGGCGACCCGTCACCCCAGATCCGCGCGGGCAGGATCGCCTGGTGCCGCTCGTCGATCGGGTGGTCGCAGACCGCCTGCCCCACCAGGTGGCAGGAGATGGCCCAGCACTTCAGCCCGTACTTATCAAGCAGCTCGTGCCGTCCGGCCAGGTAACCGTCCTCGCCCAGCGCGCGGTCGACCTCGAAATGGTCGCCCCAGCAGGCGAGCTCGAGCCCGTCGTAGCCCCACGAGCTCGCGAGCCGGCAGACCTCCTCGAGCGGGAGATCGGCCCACTGTCCGGTGAAGAGGGTGAATGGCCGTGGCATAGGTCCTCCAGAAGAACTTCAAAAGCATTATCCGGAACGTACGCGGCTTACTCTGCTCTGGCGATCGTCTCCCAACCGCCGCCGGCCGCCGCGCTGCGCTGCACCGCGTCAAGCACCCGCTGCACCGCCAGCCCGTCGCCGAACGAGGGCTCGGGCTGCGCGCCCGCCGCGATCGCGGTCAGCAGGTCCAGGGCCTGATGGGTGAACGTGTGCTCCCAGCCGAGGATGTGGCCCGGCGGCCACCAGCCGGACAGGTAGGGGTGGTCCGCCTCGGTGACGAGGATCCGGCGGAAGCCCGCGGTCGCGCCGACGTCGGTGTCGTCGCCGTCGTAGAACTCGAGCTCGTTGAGCCGCTCGAGGTCGAACGCGAGGCTGCCGGCCGAGCCGTTGAGCTCGATCCGCAGCGCGTTCTTGCGGCCCGGGGCGCACCTGGTCGCCTCGAACGTGGCCAGCGCGCCCGAGCCAAGCCGGGCGGTGAACGCCACCGCGTCATCGACCGTGACCGGCCCGGTCCCTGAGCCGTCGGGCAGCGGTCGCTCCGGGGTGAAGGTGGCGCTGACGGCCGACACGCCGGCGATCTCATCCCCGGTCAGGAAGCGGGCCAGGTCGACGATGTGCGCGCCGAGGTCGCCCAGCGCGCCCGACCCGGCCTGCTCCGCCTGCATCCGCCAGGTCAGTGGGGAGTCCGGGTCGACCAGCCAGTCCTGCAGGTACACCGCGCGAACGTGGCGCAACCGGCCGATCCGGCCCTGCTCGACGAGCCGCCGGGCCAGCGCGATGGCCGGCACCCGGCGGTAGTTGAACCCGACCATGGCCCGCGCGCCGCGGGAGAACGCCGCGTCCGCCGCGGCCGCCATCGCCTCCGCCTCCGCCAGCGTGTTGGCGAGCGGCTTCTCGCACAGCACGTGCTTGCCCGCCCGGAGGGCGGCGATCGCGATCGGCGCGTGCAGCCGGCCGGGCGCGACGATGTCGACCAGCTGCACGTCGTCGCGGGCGATCAGCGCGCGCCAGTCGGTCTCGGCCGCCGCCCAGCCCAGCCGGCCGGCGGCGGCGCGGGTGGCGGCCTCGTCCCGGCCGCAGATCGCCGCCAGCCGCGGCCGCAGGGGCGGGTCGAACGCCCGGCTCACGGCCTGCCAGGCCTGCGAGTGCGCCCGGCCCATGAACGCGTAGCCGACCATCCCCACGCCGATGCTAGGCAGTTCTGGCATACGGATCCCAATCCGCCGGCAGCGCCGCGGGCACGTCGAAGACGGACTCGACCGGCTCGAAGGCCCCCGAGGAGGCGGACCGCTCGATCGCGGTCATCAGCTCCAGGACGTGCAGCGCCAGCTCGCCGGAAGCCCGGTGGGGCTCGCCGCTGGCGATGGCGCGGACCATGTCGACCACGCCGCTGCCGCGTCCCGCCGCCGCCCCCTGCGCCGCGACCGCGGTCCAGTCCTCGTCGCCCGCCCGGCAGACCCGCAGCACGCCGTCGAACTGGTTCGGATCGGGCACCGCGAGGGTGGCGTCGGTCCCGGTGATCTCCACGAAACCCGACCGCCGCAGCGGCGAGTCCCAGCTGAACAGCAGCGATGCGGTCTGCCCGGCGGCGTACTCGACCAGCGCGGAGGTGTAGGTGGGCACCTCCACGCTGAACTCGGTGCCCGCGCGCGGCCCGGAGCCGATCACCCGGGTGTCGCGCGCCCTCCGGCCGACGGCGGCGACCCGCGTGGCCGGGCCGAACAGCATCCCCAGCAGCGCCAGGTAGTAAGGCCCGAGGTCGAACAGCGGCCCCGCCCCCGGCGCGAACAGGAACTCCGGGTCCGGGTGCCACGACTCGGGCCCCGGCCCTTGCAGCAGGCTGAGCACGCTGAGCGGCGCGCCGATCGCGCCCGAGGCGATCATCCGCCGGGCCGACTGCAGGCTCGCGCCGAGGATGGTGTCGGGCGCGCACCCCACCCGCACCCCGGCCGCGGCCGCCTGGTCGAGCAGGGCGCGCCCGGCGGCGGTGTCCGGCGCCAGCGGCTTCTCGTTCCACACGTGCTTGCCCGCGGCGATCGCGGCCGAGGCCACCTCGGCGTGCGCGGCGGGAATGGTCAGGTTCACCACCAGCTGCACGCCGGGGTGATCGAGCGCCTGCTGCAGGCTGCCCCAGGCCGGGACGTCGTAGGCGCTCGCCTGCGCCTTGGCCCGGCCGGCGTCGACGTCAGCGCAGAACAGCACGCGCACGTCAGGGAACTTGGCCAGGTTCGGCAGGTACTGTTTGCTGATGTTGCCGCAGCCCACGACGGCGACGCCGAAGGGCTCGGCTGCCGCTCCTTCGGCCGGCCCGCCCGCCATGCCGCCGGCCCTCCCTCCCCGCCCGCCACCCTTCATCAGGCCCCCTGCCCGCGGTGGACCGGGCGGGCCAGGCCGTGCTGGGCGAGCCAGGCCAGGCTGTCGCCGACGGCGGTGAGCATGTCGGTCGCGCAGCGGTCGAGCTCGACCACGTGCCATTCGGCCGACGGGCAGGCGGCGAGAATATCGGCCACCGGCATCCGGCCGCTGCCGACGGCGACCATCATGTCTTCTTCCCTGCTGATGGCCGGGCCGTCCTTCACGTGCAGGTAGCGGACCCGGTCGCCGAGCCGGCCGAGCAGGGCGGGCACGTCCTGGCCGCCGACCGCCGCCCAGTAGGTGTCGACCTCGAGGATCACCGCCGGGTCGAGCGCGTCGGCCAGCACCTCGAGCCCGGTCCGGCCGCCGATGATCGACGACAGCTCGAAGTCGTGGTTGTGGTAGCCGAGGCGCAGCCCGTGGTCGGCCGCCTTGACGGCGGCCTGGTTGAGCTCCTTGGCCAGGCCCGCGATCGCCTCGGCGTCGGCGTACCGCTCGGGCGGCGCCCACGGCACGATCACGGTGCCGCCGCCGACCGCGCGCACCCCGCGCAGCAGGACCTCGTCGTCCTCGCCGAGGACGTTGGCGTGCACCGAGCACACCGCCAGCCCGGCCTGGTCCAGGTCGGCCCGGAGCTGCTCCGGGTCGGTCCGCACGTCGTAGGGCTCGACCGCGCCGTAGCCGAACTCCGCGACGCGCCCCAGGACCTCCGTCCTGCCTGTCGGTAGGACCTCGCGGAGGGTGTAAAGCTGCAGGGCCGGCGGACTGCTGATCAACGTGCCACGCTCCTTGCCGGGGATCACTTTTCGCAAAGTTCCCGCTAACCGATCGCTCTAGCTAGCACGCTAGAGTGCACTTTCACGGGTGTCAATGACCGATGGTATGGGTAGGGATTTTTCGAAAAGTTTTACCGGGAGGGGGCGGCGATGGCGGCAGGCGCGGCGCGGTCGGGGCGCCCGGGCAGCCTGACCAGCATCGCGGCCGGCGCCGGGGTGTCGGTCTCGACCGTGTCCAAGGTGCTGAACGGGCGGACCGACGTGGCGCCGGGAACCCGCGAGCGGATCAGCCGCATCCTCCGGCTGCACGGCTACCAGGTCGCGCCGAGGTCCGGCATCGGCCTGGTCGACCTGCTGATCGGCGGCCTGGGCGGCATGTGGGCGGAAGAGCTGATCCGCGGCGCCGTCGCCGCGGCGGCCGAGACCGAGATCAGCATCATCGTCAGCCGCGTGGCGTCGGCCGAGGAGTTCGCGCGCTGGCTCAAGATCGCGACCACGCGCGGCACCCTCGGCGCGCTGAGCGTGCTCTACCTGCCCGACTCGGCGACGCTGCGCAAGCTGGCCGACGCCCACATTCCGCTGGTGGTCATCGACCCCCCGGACGAGCCGGGCGGGGAAGTCCGGTCGGTCGGCACCACCAACTGGCAGGGCGGCCTGGCCGCCACCAGGCACCTCATCGAGCTCGGCCACCGCCGAATCGCCGCTATCGGCGGCCCGGACAACCTGTGGTCCTGCCGCGCCCGGCTCGACGGCTACCGCAGCGCCCTGCGCCGGGCCGACCTGCCGGTCGACGAGGATCTGGTGCGCTGCGACGAACTCACCGCCGACGCGGGCCTGCGCCGGGCCCGCGAACTGCTCGCGCTGGCGGCCGCGCCGACCGCGATCGTGGCGGCCAACGACGCCCAGGCGTTCGGCGTGCTGCAGGCCATCGCCGAGCGCGGGCTGCGCTCGCCCGGCGACGTCAGCGTGACCGGGTTCGACGACCTGCCGATCGCCACCTGGGCCACGCCGCCGCTCACGACCGTCAGGCAGCCGCTCGCCGCCATGGCCGCCACCGCGTTCTGGATGCTGACGTCCGGCGCCCCGCCCGACTCCGCCGCCGAGCGCGAAGTCCAGCCCCGGCACC
>Ga0302314_10009377_pt1 | contig 17314 bp, 11 predicted proteins | sample III_Palsa_N2_3_FD_200533 | JGI IMG/M metagenome (GOLD analysis project Ga0302314, IMG submission 200533) | Peat permafrost microbial communities from Stordalen Mire near Abisko, Sweden - III_Palsa_N2_3 | ecosystem: Environmental > Terrestrial > Soil > Palsa > Peat permafrost | place: Sweden...
CCGCCTTCCACACCCCGCTCGAGTCGGTCCTCCTCCCGGGCCACGTCGCCTCCATGGTCAACACGGCCTCGCCGCAGATCCCGGCCGCGTTGGCCAAGGACATCACCGGTCTCGTCGGCCTGAGCGGTCTCTCCCAGGAGCACTCCATGCTCCGCCGGGCTGGCACCATCCCGGCCGGCACCACCCCGGCAGGCACCATCCCGGCCGGCACCACCCCGGGCGTGAACGGCCCCGTCGGCCACGCCGTTCCCGCCCCCGCCGGTACACCGCAGGCGTGCAGCGGGGCGGTCAGTGCGGCCGGCGCGACGGACTACACCTCGACGGAACTGGCCGGCGACTACGGACTGAGCCAGCTCCTCGCCCAGGGCCGCACCGGTATCGGCGAGACCATCGGCATCGTGGAGTTCGAGCAGTTCTCCCCGGCCGACATCGCCGCCTTCGAGGCCTGTTACGGCCTCGATGTCCCGGTGCGCACGGTCGTCGTGGACGGGACCCCGGCCGGGCCGATCTCGGGGTCCGGAGAGGCGGCCCTGGACATCGAGCTGACCGCGGTGAACGCTCCGTCCGCCTCCATCATCGTCTACGAGGCGCCCAACGAGACCGACGACTCCACGGCGCTCGACCTCTACAACCGCGTCGCCGCCGACGACGTGGCCCAGGTCGTCACCACCAGCTGGGGCTTCTGCGAGGAGCAGAACGAGCCCGGCGCGGCCGCCGAGGAGAGCGGGATCTTCCAGCGCATGGCCGTGCAGGGGCAGACCATGGTCGCCGCGGCCGGCGACTCGGGATCGGAGGACTGCTTCGACGGCGATCTGGGAACCCAACTGGCGGTCGACGACCCGGGCAGCCAGCCCGACGTGCTGAGCGGCGGCGGGACCACGTTGACCGGGGGCGCCACGCTCAGCCAGAGCGCCTGGAACGACTGCGCCGGCCAGTCCCTGGGCCCGTGCCAGGAGAGCTCGGTGAACGGGGCCGGTGGCGGGGGCTACTCCTCGGTCTGGTCGCGGCCCGCCTGGCAGCCGGCGACGGTGGGCGGGACGGCCGCCCTCGACCACCGCAGCGTGCCCGACCTGTCGCTGAGCGCCGACCCGCAGGACGGTGTGGTCGCCTACTTCGGCGGCTGGGGGCTGTTCGGCGGGACCAGTGAGGTACCCCCGTCCCTGGCCGGGTTCCTGGCCGACACCGATCAGGGCTGCAACAGCTCCCTCGGTCTGGTCGGCCCCTCGCTCTACGCGGCCGACGCCGACGACGGCGGCGCCGACTTCAGCCCGGTGACCGCGGGCGAGAACGACTTCACCGGGACGAACGACGGGGACTACCCCGCCCAGAGCGCGTACAACCTGGCGACGGGCTTGGGCTCCCCGGAGGAGCAGAACCTGGCCATCTCTCTCCAAGGTGGCGACGGCTGTCCCTCGGTCGCCGGCCTGAGCGCCAGCAGCGGGCCCCTCACCGGAGCCGGCGCCCTCACCCTGGCCGGTGGCGGGCTGGCCGACGCCGAGGTCGTCGACTTCGGCGCCGCCGGGGCCGGGCGGATCGTCTCGGAGAGCGCGACGTCCCTGACCGTGGTGCCGCCCTCGCCGGCGCGCTCCCTCTGCGTGGAGGTGACGGTGGTCAACCCCGACGGGACCTCGGCGCTGACCCCGGCCGGCTCCTACGGCTTCGGCGGTGCGAGCGTGTGCAACGGGTACCGCTTCGTCGCCTCCGACGGCGGCGTCTTCGACTTCGGCTCCGCCCAGTTCTATGGCTCGACGGGGGGGATCGCGCTGAACAAGCCCATCGTGGGCATGGCCACCACGCCGAGCGGGAACGGCTACTGGCTGGTCGCCTCCGACGGCGGCATCTTCACCTTCGGCGACGCCCCGTTCTACGGCTCGACGGGCGCGCTCGCGCTGAACAAGCCCATCGTGGGCATGGCCGCCACCCCCGACGGCGGCGGCTACTGGCTGGTCGCTTCCGACGGCGGCATCTTCACCTTCGGCGACGCCCAGTTCTACGGCTCGACCGGCGCCATCCATCTGAACAAGCCCATCGTGGGCATGGCCACCACTCCCGACGGCAAGGGCTACTGGCTGGTGGCCTCCGACGGCGGCATCTTCACCTTCGGCGACGCCCCGTTCTACGGCTCGACGGGGGGGATCGCGCTGAACAAGCCCATCGTGGGCCTGGCGGCGGGGCCCAACGGCGCCGGCTACTGGCTCGTCGCTTCCGACGGCGGCATCTTCACCTTCGGCGACGCCCCGTTCTACGGCTCGACGGGGGGGCTCGCGCTGAACAAGCCCATCGTGGGCCTGGCGGCGGGGCCCAACGGCGCCGGCTACTGGCTGGTGGCCGCCGACGGGGGCATCTTCACCTTCGGCGACGCCCCGTTCGACGGCTCGACGGGCGCTATCCGCCTCGACCGGCCCATCGTGGGCCTGGCGACCGGCTGAGCGTTTCCGGTGGCCGCCGGTAAGCTGGCCCTATGGACGCCAACGAACTACGGGCGGCCTTCACGCGCTACTTCACCGAGCGGGGCCACACCGCCGTTCCCTCAGCCAGCCTGATTCCCCACGACCCGTCGGTGCTCTTCACCATCGCCGGCATGGTCCCCTTCAAGTCCTACTTCGTGGGGGACGAGCCGGCGCCCTGGCCCCGCGCCACCAGCATTCAAAAGTGTTTCCGCACGGTGGACATCGAGATCGTCGGCACCGACACCTACCACGGCACCTTCTTCGAGATGCTGGGCAACTTCAGCTTCGGCGACTACTTCAAGGAAGAGGCCATCCCCATGGCCTGGGGGCTGCTGACCGACGTCTTCGGCCTGGACCCCGAGCGCCTGTGGGTCACCGTGCACGACAGCGACGACGAGGCCGAGCGCATCTGGATCGAGAAGGTCGGGTTCCCGGCCGAGCGCATCCAGCGGATGGGCGACGAGGGCAACTGGTGGGCCATGGACTCCACCGGCCCCTGCGGGCCCGACTCGGAGATCTTCTACGACCGGGGTGAGGAGTACGGCGCGGAGGGGGGACCGAAGTTCGGCGGCGAGGAGCGCTACGTCGAGATCTGGAACCTGGTCTTCATGCAGTACAACCGGGGCGCCGACGGCGCCCTGTCCGAGCTGCCCAAGAAGAACATCGACACGGGGGCCGGGCTGGAGCGCATCCTCCCCATCCTCCAGGGGCGCGACTCCATCTTCGACACCGACCTGTTCGCCCCGATCATTGCGGCGGCGGCCGCCGCCTGCGGCGTGGTCTACGGGGCCGAGGAGCGCACCGATGTGGCGCTGCGGCTGATGGCCGACCACGGGCGGGCCATGTCGATGCTGGTGGCCGACGGCGTGCTGCCGGCCAACGAGGGCCGCGGCTACGTGCTGCGCCGCGTCGTTCGCCGGGCGGTGCTGGCGGCGCGCCGTCTGGGGATCGAGGCGCCGGTGACCCCGGTGCTGGTCGAGGCCGTCACCGGCGTGCTCGGCGAGGCCTGGCCGGCGCTGGTGGCCAACCGCGCGGTGATCCTCGCCGTGCTCGAGCGCGAGGAGGCGGGGTTCGACCGGACGCTGCGGGCGGGGTTGAGCCGGCTGGAGGAGGCGTTCGCCACCGGCGACAAGGTGCTCGGAGGCGACGTGGCCTTCACCCTTCACGACACGCACGGCTTCCCGGTGGAGCTGACCGAGGAGCTGGCCCGTGACGCCGGGGTGGAGGTCGACCGGGCCGGGTTCGACGCCGCCATGGCCGAGCAGCGGGCGCGGGCGCGCGCCGCGGCCAAGGCGGCCAAGGCGGGCGACGAGTCCTCCTATCGCCACCTGGTGGAGTCCGAGGGTGCGACGCAGTTCGTGGGGCGGTCGTCGGACCACTTCGAAGTGCCGGCCCGCGTGGTCGGCGTCCTGGGCGACGGTTCGGAGGCCGAGATCTTCCTGGACCAGACGCCCTTCTACGCCGAGGGCGGCGGACAGGTCGGCGACACCGGCACCATCGTCACCGAGACGGGCACGGCGCAGGTCACCGACACGGTGTACGCGCTGCCCGGCCTGATCGCCCACCGGGCGCGGGTGACCGGGGAGATCGTGGCGGGCCAGGATGCGCTGGCCCGTATCGACGGGGCGCGCCGGGAGGCCATCCGCCGGAACCACACGGCGACCCACCTGCTGCACGCCGCACTGCGGGCCGTGCTGGGGGACCATGTGCGTCAGCAGGGCTCCTTGGTGGCGCCCGATCGGCTGCGCTTCGACTTCTCACACCACGGGGCGCCGAGCGCCGAGGAGCTGGCCAGGGTGGCCGAACTGGCCAACGAGGCCGTGCTCACCGACGCGCCGGTCGACACGACCGAGACCACCAAGGAGGAGGCCGAGCGCATGGGTGCGATCGCCTTCTTCGAGGACAAGTACGGCTCGACGGTGCGCGTGGTCCAGTCGGGCGGCTCGTCGCTCGAGTTCTGCGGGGGCACCCACGTCGACTCGCTGGGCCAGATCGGCCCCATCATGGTCACCTCCGAGGAGAGCATCGGCTCGAACAAGCGCCGCATCTTCGCCGTCACCGGCCTCGCCGCCCTCGAGCGCATCGCCGCCCGCGAGCAGCTGGTGCGCTCGGCGGCCGATCTGCTGCGCAGCGATCCCGACGATCTGCTCCCGGCGCTCGAGCGTTCGCTGTCCCGCCAGCGTGAGAGCGAGAAGGAGCTGGCCCGGTTGCGCCAGCAGTCGAGCGAGACCGAGGCGGCCGAGCTGGCCGCCGGCGCGGTCGACGGTGTCGTGGTGGCGCGCCGGGACGGGATAGAGCCCGACCCCCTGCGCGCCCTGACCCAGTCGGTCCTGCGCCGTGACGGCGTGCGGGCGGTGGCGCTGGGCGGCTCGCCCGACGGTGCCAAGGTGGCGCTGGCCGTGGCCACCGGGGGCACACCGGACGCCACGGGCGTGGTGCGCGCGCTCGGCGCCATCGTGGGGGGAGGGGGCGGGGGGTCGCCCGAGTTGGCCCTGGCCGGCGGGCGCGACCCCTCGCGGCTGGAGGAGGCGCTCGCGGAGGCGCGCCGACTCCTCTCGGCGTGAGCGGGTCCGATCGGGTCGACCGCATCGGTCGGGTCGTCGCTCTCGACCTCGGGACGCGCCGGATCGGGGTGGCCTACAGCGACAGCCGCCGCACGCTGGCCTCCCCCTGGGGCACGCTCGAGCGCAGTGGCGACCCCGAGCGCGACCGCGCCGCGCTGGTCGAGGCGATCATCGAGGTGGAGGCGGGCACGGTCGTCGTGGGCCTGCCCCTCAGCCTTTCGGGAGCGAGCGGACCGGCGGCCCAGGCCACGCTGCGCGAGGTGGCCGAGCTGCGCCAGGTCCTCGAGCCCATGGGCGTCACGGTGGAGACGGCCGACGAGCGCTTCACCACTATCGAGGCCCAGCGGTCGCTGACCGGGGCCGGCCGCAAGGGCGCGGCGGCGCGGTCGGTCATCGACAGCGCGGCCGCCATGGTCCTCCTTCAAGCGTGGCTGGACCGGCCGTGAGCGGTCCGGGTGGGCCGGACGACCAGGGCGACCCAGTCGAGCAGGGCGGTCCAGTCGAGCCAGGTGGGCTAGCCGAGCCAGGCGGTCCAGCCGAGCCGGGCGGGCACCCCGAGAGGGTCAAGGTGTCGGGCACCGACCCGGCCACCCGCGAGGAGCGCCGGCGCCAGCGCGCCCGGATCCGCCACCGCCACCGCCGCCTCATCGGGATCGTGGGCGGCGCCGTGGTCGTGCTCGTACTGGCCTTCGTCCTGTGGTACGAGCTGGAGTCGCACGCCATCGGCTCGGAGGGACCTCGCGTGGTCGTGCAGGTCTCGAGCGGGGAGTCGGTCAGTGCGGTGGCCGGCCAGCTGGCCGCCCACCATGTCATCGGGAGCTCGCTGGCCTTCCGTATCTACGATCTGGTGCACGGCTCGCCGACCATCGATCCCGGCGTCTACCTGCTGCACCAGAACCAGAGCTTCTCCCAGGTGCACGCCATCCTGGGCGCTGGTCCCAACATCTTCACCGTCACCGTCCTGCGTGGCCTCACCCTCGAGGAGGTCTCCACCCGGGTGGACGATCTACCCGGCCACGGCGGCAGCTCGTTCACCCGCGTGGCGGACAGCGGCGTCGTCCACTCGGTCTTCTCGCCGCCGGGATCGAACAACCTGGAGGGGATGCTCGGCACCGGGACCTACCTGGTCTACCCGGGTGAGAACGACACCACCATCCTCACCGACATGGTGAAACGCTTCGACGCCCAGGCCACCGCCGCCGGGTTGAGCACCAGCTCTGCCGCGGCGCTCGGCCTGACTCCCTACCAGGTGATCATCGCCGCCTCCATTGTGGAGAAGGAGGGCTACATCTTCGAGAACATGCCCGACGTGGCTCGGGTCATCTACAACCGGCTGGCCACGAACACCCCGCTGCAGATGAACTCCACCGTGCTCTACTCCCTGGGGCAGGACGGGGGCACGGTGACGGCCAAGGACCTCGCCCTGCAGACGCCCTACAACACCTACCTCAACGTCGGGCTGACCCCGACGCCCATCTGCATTCCGTCCCCGCAGGCGCTCAGCGCAGCGGTGCATCCGCCGCCCGGATCCTGGCTCTACTTCGTGCTGGTGAAGAAGAACGGTACCGAGGCCTTTGCCGACACCTACGCCGAGCAGCTGGCCAACGAGGCTCTGGCCAAGGCCCGGGGGGTGGGCTGATGGCCGGCGCTGCCCGGCCCGGCGCCGAGCGGCCCGGCGGCGAATGGCCCGGCGCCCGGACCACCGTGGTCGGGGTGATCGGCCACCCGGTCCGCCACTCCCTCTCCCCGCTCCTCCACAACACGGCCTTCGCTGCGCTGGGGCTCGACTGGGTGTCCCTGGCGTTCGAGGTGGCACCCGGTGAGGTGGCGGCGGCACTGGGCGGCATGCGTGCCCTCGGTGTGGCGGGTCTGTCGGTGACCATGCCCCACAAGGCCGAGGTGGCCGCCCTGGTCGGCGAGTGCAGCGAGGTGGCCGCCACGCTGGGTGCCGTCAACTGCGTGACGAACCGCGACGGCGCGCTCCGGGGCGACAACACCGACGGCGCGGGGTTTCTCGCCTCCCTCGAGCGGGCTGTCGGGCTCAGCCCGGAAGGCAGGCGCTGCCTGGTCGTCGGTGCCGGGGGGGCGGCCCGGGCGGTGGTCCTGGCTCTGGCCGGTGCCCACGCCGCCGCGGTGGCCGTTGTGAACCGGACGTCGGCCCGGGCGGCCGGTGTGGCTGCGCTGGCCGGCGACGCGGGCCGGGTGGTCGAGGTCGGCCCCGAAGCCGAACACGAGGCCGGCCTCGCCGACCTGGTGGTCAACGCCACCCCCGTGGGCATGAGCGGATCGGGCGCCGATCGGCCCGGCGGCGGCTGGGTCCTCCCCCCGTCGTCGCTCCACCGCGGGCAGGTGGTGGTCGACCTCATCTACTCCCCCCGTCCCACGCCCTGGCTGGCCGCTGCCGCCGACGCCGGTGCGGCGACGGTCGACGGCCTCGGGATGCTGGTCCATCAAGCGGCCGCCCAGCTCGAGCTGTGGACGGGCTCGCCGGTTCCGGTCGATCTCATGTGGCGGGCGGCGACCGCGGCGGCCGATACATGAGGCTGCGGCCGATGAGGGCGGGGCCGATGAGGGCGGGGCCGATGAGGGCGGGCCGATGAGGCAGGGACAGTGGGGAGAGCCGAGCCGTAGCGGGCGAACGGCGCCCAGGTCGCGACGGTAACCTGGGGCTTCCGATTGACTATTTTGGGCGGCGGAGAGCGTCACTCACTAGGGCACAAAGTCACCTTTTGGCCTGAACCCTTGCGCTCCTTTGGGGGGCAAGCGGTAGTGTTCGCGGTCACGCCTGCCGCTAGGCGACTCGCCCCCGCGCCGGCAACCCGTGGTTCCGGTGCCGGTGACGATGAGCACGAGGAGAATCACAGCGCAAATGGCGAAACGAGGATCTGGCCAGTGGAGTCGATGGGAGTTCTCCGCGGTCGCGGCGGTTGTCGTCGTCACGGCGGTGGTGATCTTCCTGTACCGGGGCGGGGGACAGCCGTCGTCGTCGCACCCTCACGCTGCGGCGGTGACGACGACCACGGCGGTGAAGAACCCCGGTTCCCCCGGGCTGGTCGCGCCCTCCACCACCACGACGGACCCGCCCCCGGCGCCGCCGCCCGCCGGTAGCACGACCACCACCACGTCCAAGAAAACAGCGACGGCGGTCAAGACGTCGGCGTTGGCGCTGACGCTGCCGACCGCAGTGAAGTCGACCACCACCACCACGAAGTCGACCACCACCACCACCACGTCGAAGCCCAAGAGTCCGACAACGCCGACCATCACCTGGGCTACCCCGACGCCGATCACCATTGGGACCGCCCTCAGCGGCACGCAGCTCGATGCCAAAGCGTCGGTCCCCGGCACCTTCGACTACAACCCGCCGGCGGGCACCGTGCTCAACACCTCCCAGACCCTGTCGGTCACCTTCACCCCGACGGACACCGCCGACTACAAGACGGCGACCGACAGCGTCAAGATCGTCGTCAATGCCAAGCTCGTGCCCACCGTCACCTGGGCCAAGCCGGCCGCCATCACCTACGGCACCGCGCTGAGCGCCACCCAGCTCGACGCCACCGCGTCGGTGCCCGGCACCTTCGTCTACACCCCGGCGGCGGGCAGCGTCCCGAAGGCCGGGACCGATACCCTCTCGGTCACCTTCACCCCGACCGACACCTCTAACTACAACCCGGCGACCGGCACCACTACCCTGACCGTCAACCAGGTGAAGCCGACCGTCACCTGGGCCGCACCGGCGGCGATCGCCGCGGGGACCGCGCTGAGCGGCACCCAGCTTGACGCCGCGGCCACGGGGGTGGGCGGCGCCGCGCTGGCCGGCACCTTCGTCTACACCCCGGGGGCGGGCACGACCCTGGGCGCCGGGACGACCACTACCCTCTCGGTCACCTTCACCCCGACCGACGGCACCGACTACACCACCGCCACGGCCACCACCACGTTGACCGTCAATGCCAAGACGACGCCGACCATCACCTGGGACAAGCCCGCCGATATCACCTACGGCACCGCGCTGAGCGGCACCCAGCTCGACGCCAAAGCGTCGGTGGCCGGTACCCTCACCTATAACCCGCCGTCCGGAACCGTGCTGGGCGCCGGGAACCAGACCCTCTCGGTCACCTTCACCCCGACCGACACCGCCGCTTACAACGACGCCGCCGGCACCACCACCCTGACTGTCGACCAGGCCAAGTCAACCGTCACCTGGGCCACGCCGGCGCCGGTCGTCGCCGGAACCTTGCTGACCGGCGCCCAGCTCGATGCCACGGCCTCGGTGCTCGGCACTTTCGCCTACACCCCGGGGCTGGGCTTCGTGACCACCACCGGGACCGACATCTTGTCGGTCACCTTCACCCCGGCCAGCCCCGACTACACCACCGTCACCACCACGGTCGACCTCACCGTCACTGCGCCCCCGCCGCCCCCGACGACGACCACCACCACCTGATCTTCGTACGGTTTCCCGCCGTGTAAGGATCTCGTCCGTATGGCGATGATCACACGGACGGCCGGCGCCAGGCGCACCGGGCCGATGTTCGATTTCGTCCTGGTCCTGGCCACGGTCCTGGTGGCGGCCATCGGCGTGGTGATGGTGTACACGGCGACCCGTGGCAGCCTCCTCGCCGCCGGGGACGACCCGCACCTCTACGTGAAGAAACAGGCGCTGTACGTGGTGCTCGGATTCCTGGTCATGGTGGCCGTCGCCCTCTTCGACTACCGGCGGCTCGAACCGCTCGCCATGCCGCTGTACGTCCTGACCGTTTTGGCGCTCTTGGGGGTGTTCGTCGTGGGGAGCCACGTCCAGGGCTCGGAGCGCTGGTTCACTCTCGGCCCCCTCCAGATCCAACCGTCCGAGTTTGCCGTGGTGGGGCTGATCGTGGCCGTGGCCGCCTACTGCGACCGGCGGGAGGAGGAGGGGCTGGCCTGGCGCGACGTGTTCAAGCTGCTCGTCCTGGCCGCCATACCCATGGCCCTGGTCCTGGCCCAGCCCGACCTGGGCACGGCCATCATCATGCTCATCGTCTTGCTGGTGATGCTGGCGGTGGCCGGACTGCCCATCCGGATCCTGGTGATGCTGCTGATCGGCGTGGCCCTGGTGTTCCTGGTGGCGGTCGAATCGGGGGTGTTGCACGCCTACCAGCTCGCCCGCTTGACCTCGTTCTTGAATCCCCATGCCAGTAGTTCCAACCAGTACGTGCAGTCGACCATCTACAACACGACCCAGGCCAAGGACGCCATCGGCTCGGGCGGCCTCTTCGGCACCGGGCTCCTGCACGGCGCCCAGACCAACCTCGGCTATGTGCCCGAGCAGTGGACCGACTTCATCTTCACGGCGGTGGGGGAGCAGCTGGGCTTCATCGGCGCGGTGGGCCTGCTGTCCCTCCTGGGCCTCATCTCCTGGCGGCTCCTGCGCGCCGCCGGCCGCTCGCGCGACGTCTTCGGCCGCCTGGTCTGCGCCGGCCTGTTCACATTCGTGGCCTTCAGCGTCTTCCAGAACGCGGGCATGACCATGGGCATCATGCCCATCACCGGCATCCCGCTCCCCCTCGTGAGCTACGGGGGGACGGCGGTGATCGCCTTCTTCCTGGCCATCGGGCTGGGCCTCAGCGTGGGGGCGCGGCGGCGAAGGGTGTGACCGTGTGACCGTACCGCCGCCACCGGCGTTCATCGTCATGGACGTGTCGGACGTCTCCCTCGAGCTCCCGGCGCAGTACCCCTCGGTCTCCCTGCGTGAGTCCGAGCCGCCCCGGAGGACGCTGGTCTTTCCCGTCGGGCTGGCCGAGGGGACCGCGCTGGCCCTGGCGCTGCGCCGGGTGGAGTCGCCCCGGCCGCTGACCCACGAGCTGTTCAGCCAGGTGCTGGGACGGGCGCGCATCGAGGTGGTCGCCGTCCGCCTGACCGGCCGGGAGCACGGGAATTACCTGGCCGAGATGGACCTCATGGCGCCCGGCGGCCGGGAGCGCATCGCCTGCCGCCCGTCCGACGGGCTGGTGCTGGCCCTGCGCATGCGGGTGGCGGCGCCCATCTTGGTGGACGAGCGGCTGCTGGCCGGCGCCGGCGACGTGGTGCCGGTCGCCGTGCCCGGTTAGGTCGGGCCCGGTTAGGTCGGGCCCGGTTAGGTCGGCACCATCGGGCGTTCGCCCGGCTGGGCGATGCCCGAGGCGATCTCCTCCTGGGTCTTCTGGGCACCCTCGTCGGAGATCCGCATGAGGAGCGCGACGAGGACGTAGTTGGCCAGGAGCGACGAGCCCCCGTAGGCCACGAAGGGGAGGGTGATGCCGGTGAAGGGCAGCAGGCGCACCACGCCGGCCATGATGAAGAAGGCCTGGAACCCGATGATGATGGTCAGGCCGGTGGCCATCAGGCGGGAGAAGTCTGAGCGGGCGGTCTGGGCGACGCGCAGGCCGGCCCCGACCATCATCACGAAGGCGAAGACCACGGCCACCGCACCGATCATCCCCATCTCGATCCCGATGGCCGAGAAGATCATGTCCGAGGTGAGCTCGGGGATCAGGCCGGCGGCTGTGTCGTGGCCCAGGCCCGTGCCCCCGATGCCACCCGTGCCCAACCCGTACCAGCTCTGGCTGAGCTGTGCGCCGCTGGTGTTGGGGTTGGTCGCCGACGGCCACGGGTTGAGCCACTCGTCGACGCGCAGGTGGACCTGGCTGAAGTAGTGGGCGGCCAGGACGGCGCCGCCGGCGAACAGGACGAAGCCCAGCACCAGGTAGCCGATCCGTCCGGTGGTGACCCAGAGCATGCCGATGAAGAGCACGAAGAGCAGTGCGGCGAAGCCGATGTCGTCCTCGAGCGCAATCACCGCCATGGCCACGCCCCAGGCGACGAGGATGGGGACCAGGGGCCGGGGATCGAGGACCAGGCGGTTCCCGACGCGGGCCGTCGGGATGGAGAGCAGCTCCTTGTTGGCGGCGAAGTACGAGGCGAAGAAGATGCACAGGAGGATCTTGGAGAATTCGATCGGTTGGAACTCCACGCCACCGACGTGGACCCACAGCCGGGCGCCGTTGATGGGGGTGAAGAAGAGGGGCGAGACGAGCAGGATGCCGCCCACCAACAGGAGCATGTAGCGGTAGCGCTCGAGGTCACGTGAGAAGCGCACGACGAGGAGCGTCAGGACGTAGAGGAAGATGCCGAGGACGGCCCACGCCGCCTGCTCCTTGGCGTGCACCGGGTTCCACCGGGCGATCACCACGTAGCCGATGCCGTTGAGCAGGGCCGCCAGGGGGAGGATGACGGCGTTGGCCTGGGGGATCAGCCAGCGGTTGGCCATGTGGCCCACGAGCGAGAGACCGAGCACGATGCCCAGGAACGGTCCGATGTGCGGCGGGATCTTCGAGCTGGTGCCCAGCTCGGCGAGCACGTAGAGCGCCACGGTGATCAGCGCACCGAAGACGAGAAGGCCCAGTTCGGTGCGGCGCTTGGGCTTGGGACCTCGCACGTAGCTGGGGAACCACCTACGTCGTCCCGGTGAAGCCACCATACGGATCGTAGCGGTGCCAAGTAGCATGGTGGGTGACGCCATGGCCCTCGATCCTTCCTTCTTGACCCAACCCCCCGAGGCCGACGAGCGACGCGAGCCACCCACCCTGCAGCAGATCGAGGCCTTCGGGTACCAGCGGTTCACCAACCGAGAGCAGTCGCGTCTGGACTTCGGTGCCCGGCTGCTCGACCTGGCCGAGGATGTCAGCCTTCCCCTGCTCGAGCGGGCCAAGTTCATGGCCATCTTCTCCGAGCTCCTCGACGAGTTCTACCAGGTGCGGGTGGCCGCGCTCGAGGACCAGGTGGCCGCCGGGGTGCGCACCCGATCGGTGGACGGCCTGCGACCCGGTGAGCAGCTCACCATGATCCGGACGCTGGTCGAGGAGCTGGTACAGCGTCAGGACCGCATCTTCCTCGACGAGATCGTTCCCGAACTGGCCCACGCCGGCGTGGTCCTCTCGGGCTGGGCCTCGCTCGATGACGACGATCGCGCCCATCTGGTCGACGTCTTCCAGCGCCAGATCTTCCCCGTCCTCACGCCCCTGGCCGTCGACCCGGGCCACCCGTTCCCCTACATCTCGAACCTCTCGCTCAACCTGGTGGTCGAGGTGCAGGATCCCTCGACGGGCGAGCGCCGCATCGCCCGCGTCAAGGTCCCGCCGGTCCTGCCGCGCTTCGTCGTGATGCCCGATGGGGAGCGGTTCGTCCCGCTGGAGCAGGTGATCGCCGCCCACCTCGACACGTTGTTCCCCGGGATGAGCGTCGGGGAGCACTACGCCTTCCGCGTGACCCGCAACGCCGACCTGGCCCTCGAAGAGGACGAGGCGGACGACCTCCTGGTGGCGATCGAGATGGAGCTCCGCCGCCGCCGCTTCGGCCGGGCGCTGCGCCTCGAGGTCGGGGCGGACATGAGCGAGGACCTCGTCGAGCTGCTGGCCACCGAGCTCGACGTCTCGCCCGACGGAGTGTTCCGGGTGGCCGCCCCCCTCGACCTCAGCGGCCTGTGGGGCGTCTACGCCCTGGACCGGCCCGATCTGCACATTGAGACCTGGACGCCGATGACGCCGGCGTTGATGGCCACGGCCGCCCACGAGCCCACCGAGTTCTTCGCCCTGCTGCGCGAGCACGACGTGCTGGTCCACCATCCCTACGACTCCTTCGCCACCTCGGTCGAGGCCTTCATCGCCCAGGCGGCCGAGGACCCGGCCGTGCTGGGGATCAAGCAGACGCTGTACCGCACCGGCGGGGACAGCCCGATCGTGGCCTCGCTGATCCGGGCGGCGGGGAACGGCAAGCAGGTGGCCGCCATCGTCGAGCTCAAGGCGCGCTTCGACGAGGAGGCGAACATCGGCTGGGCCCGTGCCCTCGAAGAGGCGGGCGTCCACGTCGTCTACGGGATCGTCGGACTGAAGACCCACTCCAAGACGGCCCTCGTCCTGCGCCGGGAGGAGGACGGGGTACGCCACTACTGCCACGTGGGGACCGGGAACTACAACTCCAAGACGGCGCGCATCTACGAGGACATCGGGCTCCTCACCTCCGCCGAGGACATCGGCAGCGATGTGGGGGAGCTGTTCAACTACCTGACCGGCTTCTCGCGGCACGCCGACTACCGCCAGATCCTCGTGTCGCCGGTGACCGTGCGCAAGCGGATCCTGGCCATGATCGAGGAGCAGACCCAGGCCGGCCCCGAGGGGCGCATCGTGCTCAAGCTCAACGGGCTGACCGATGCCGAAATGATCGACGCCCTCTACCGCGCCTCGGGCGCCGGGGTGCCCATTGACCTGTCCGTGCGGGGCCTGTGCCGCCTGCGCCCGGGCATCCCCGAGCTCTCCGAGAACATCTCGGTGCGCTCCCTCGTGGGCAGCTTCCTCGAGCACTCGCGGATCTACCGTTTCGGTGGCGCGCCGAAGGACATGGAGGCCGGTCCCGGCCTGCCGCTCCAGCTCTACATCGGATCGGCGGACCTGATGGGCCGCAACCTGGACCGCCGGGTGGAGGTGCTCATCCCCGTGCGCCACCCCGAGCTGCAGGCGCGCCTCTTCGAGGTGCTGGACCTGGTCTTCGCCGACGAGACCAACACCTGGGTGCTCGGCCCGGACCGCCACTGGCGGCGGGTGCCCAACGTGCACGGGATCAGCGCCCAGGCCCGGCTGAAGGAGCTGGCCATTGAGCGGGCCCGCCGCCGCATTGGCGAGCCCGAGACCGTCTAGGACAGGGCCGGTCTAGGACGGGGCCGGCCCCTCGTTGGCCAGTCCGGGCGGCACCGCCTCGTCCCGGGCCGCCTGGCGCGAGTGTCCCAGGCGCAGCGAGAGGTAGGAGCCGCCCCCGAAGGGGATGGGGAGCCAGAAGTTGACCAGGCGCCAGCTCAGCACCCCGGCGGTGGCCGCCCCGGTCCGCACCCCGAAGCCGGTGAGCACCGAGATGGTGATGAACTCCACCACGCCCAGCCCCCCCGGGGTGATGGGCAAGACGGCCAAGATGTTGGCCAGGGAGTAGGCCACCAGCAGGTCGATGGGGTCGACGTGGGCCCCGAAGGCGAAGAGGAAGACCCACAGCGAGGACGCATCGAGGAGCCAGTTGGCCGCCGCCCAGATGCTGGCCCGGTAGAGCAGCGGTGGGTTCTGGGAGAGCACCTGCATGCGCTCCGCCACATTCTTCACCAGGGCGGTCACCGTCTCGGGCTTGACGAAGGGGATGTGGGTCGCCACCCGGTTGAGGAGACGGTCGCCGCCCTTCTCCCCCCGCAGGAGGAGGAGGACGAGCCCGCCGAAGATCGACAGCAGGAGCACACCCAGAATGGCGGCGTAGCCGTAGAGCGGGTTGAACCCCGACAGCGGGATGGAGACCAGCAGGGACAGCCAGAAGATGATGTTGAGGACGAGGGCCGAGCCGATGCCCTGGCTGGCCAGCCCGAAGGCCGCCGTGCTGCCCGACACGTTGGACTCGGTCAGGAGGCGGTAGCTGGCGGCCGTCCCCGGCACGGTGCCCCCCGGGAGGGTGTGGCTGATGGCCAGGGCCCAGCAGTTGATGCGGAAGAGCCGCCACCGGCTCGGCGCACCGGGGGAGAGCACGGTGTGGGTCAGCTCGGCGTAGGCGGCCAGGGAGGCCACCTCCAGCAGGACGCCGAGCAGCAGCCAGAGGAAGTTGAGGTGGCCGAGCTGGCGGAAGTACTTGCGGGCGCTGTGCAGATCGGGCAGGAGGATGTACTCGCCGACGAAGAAGAGGAGTAGCACCGTCAACGTGATCTTCACGTTGCGGGGGATCCAGCGTCGCCTCGCTGGGGGCGCCTCTTCAGGCCCGACCGCGTCCATTGCCTTCATGCTTGCACGCCGTACCTGGCCTGAGCTGCAATGCTGGCCCCGTGGCCGACGAGCATCCCGATACCTGGCGCTCGCGGCTCGGGCAGGACGCCGGGCGCCGGGGAGTGCCGCTGACCACCATCGTGGTCGCCACGGCGGTGGCCATCGCCTTCATCGACCTGAACGCCGCTCTCATCGTCGGGCTGTGGGTGATGCGCAAGATCGTCCTCTACGTCGTCGTCGCCTTCTTCTTCACCCTCCTCCTTACCCCGGGCGTGCGCTTCCTCAAGCGGCACGGGATGTCCCATGGCGGCGCCACCACCCTGGTCTTCCTCGGTGGCCTGGTCATCGCCGGCGGCCTGGTCTATCTCTTCGCCTCGCCCCTGGTGAGCAGCGCCGTGCACTTCGGGCACGAGATCCCCTCGCTGATCAAGAACGCCCGCAAGGGCCGGGGCCCGCTGGGGCGCCTGGTCTACCGGCTCCACCTCCAGAAGTACCTGTCGGAGGGGTCGTCCCAGCTCACCAAGCAGCTGACCAAGGTGCTCAAGCCGGCCACGGCCTTCTCCGTCGGTGCCGCGGCGGTGTCGACGCTCGTCACCATCGGCGTCATCGTGGTCCTCACCTTCTTCAGCATGCTGGAGGCGCCCCGCCTCTGGCGGGGGTTCTTGAACCTGTTCCACCCCGAGACCTCCTTGCGGATGAACCGGGTGGTCAACGAGTCGATCCGCTCGGTGACCGGCTACATGCTGGGCAACTTCTTGACCTCGCTCGTCGCCGGGGTCGTCGTGGGGGTCACCCTGGCCATCCTCGGGGTTCCCTTCGCCCTGCTCCTCGGCGCCTTCGTCGCCCTGGTCGACCTCCTACCCCTGGTGGGAGGCCTCCTGGCCGGTGTCCCGGTGGTGGTCATCGCCGCCATCCACTCGGTGACGGCCGGGATCGTGATGCTCGTCGTCTTCCTGGCCTACCAGCAGGTGGAGAACCACGTGCTCAACCCGATCATCATGAGCCGGACGGTCCGCCTCAACCCGTTCTGGGTCCTGCTGGCCGTCCTGATCGGCGCCACGCTGGGGGGAAAGGTGGCCTCGGGGTTGGGCACCTTCGTCGGGGCCCTCATCGGGATCCCGGTGGGGGGCGCCCTCCAGGTGGTGGTGCGCGAGATACGCCGCGGGCCCGGTGCCCTCCCCGCCGCCGACCCCGCCGACCCCGCCGTCGACCCCGACGTCGGGCTCGCAGCCGAGCCGCACGATACCGGTTGAGCAGGTCCGTATCCTAGGATGGCGATCGTGCGTCCCCTGGTCGTGATCCCGACGTATAACGAGGCCGAGAACATAGGACGCCTTCTGTGCCGCATCGTCGAGTCGCTGCCCGACGCCGGCGTGCTGGTGGTGGACGACGGGAGCCCCGACGGCACGGGCGATCTCGTCAAGGCGGTGGTCGCCGATCTGCCCGACGTCCACCTCATGGTGCGCGAGGAGAAGGCCGGGTTGGGGAGCACCTACCG
>Ga0302314_10009380_pt1 | contig 17311 bp, 15 predicted proteins | sample III_Palsa_N2_3_FD_200533 | JGI IMG/M metagenome (GOLD analysis project Ga0302314, IMG submission 200533) | Peat permafrost microbial communities from Stordalen Mire near Abisko, Sweden - III_Palsa_N2_3 | ecosystem: Environmental > Terrestrial > Soil > Palsa > Peat permafrost | place: Sweden...
GTCATGCGCTGGCGAATGGACAGCGGCTCGCGCGACACATGGTGATGCGCGAACATGTCGTTGCGGGACAGCACTTCTTGGAACGCCATGAGCATTTCTTGCAGCGTCACCTGCGGTGCGATACGCACGACCTTGCGATCCACCAATTCCGCCGACGCCACCCAGGTATCCCGCTCCAGTCGCGGCATGCGGTCGATATTCTCGGCCGCGCGCTTGAAGCGCTCGTATTCCTGCAACCGGCGTACGAGTTCGGCGCGCGGATCGGCTTCCTCCGCCATCTCGTCGCTCTTCGGACGCGGCAGCAGCATGCGTGACTTCACTTCCGCCAAGGTCGCCGCCATGAGCAAATACTCGCCCGCCAGTTCGAGCTGCAGGACCTGCATCAGCTCGATATACCGCATGTATTGGCGCGTGATCTCGGCAATCGGGATGTCGAGAATGTCGAGATTCTGCTTGCGGATGAGATACAACAGCATGTCCAGCGGCCCTTCGAAGGCCTCGAGGAACACTTCCAGCGCCTGTGGCGGGATGTACAGGTCGCGCGGCATTTCGGTGACCGGTTGACCATCGACCATGGCAAAGGGCATCTCGCCCTGAGTGGGGGGTGTGGCAGGCGCGGCAAACTCCGGCGTCTTCGCCGCGGGAGCATTGTTTTTGACGAGGGTTAGTTCGGGTTTCATCGGTAGTTCATCGCCATGGCCTGCCGAACCGCATCCAGCGTATCGCGTGCAGCGGCACGGGCGCGCTCACATCCTTCCGCAATGATACCGCGTACCAATTCCGGATTCTCCTCGTACTCCTGCGCGCGCTTCGACATGGTCGTGACTTCCTCGACGATCTTCTCGATGAGCGGAGCCTTGCAGTCCAGGCAGCCGATACCTGCGGTACGGCAGCCCTGCTGCACCCAGGCCTTCGTCTCCACGCTGGAATACACCTTGTGCAAATCCCATACCGGACACTTGTCCGGATCGCCCGGGTCCGTGCGCCGCACGCGGGCCGGGTCGGTCTGCATGGCCTTGAGTTTCTTCGTCACCGAATCCGGATCTTCGCGAAGGCCGATGGTGTTGCCATAGGACTTGGACATTTTGCGGCCGTCGAGTCCCGGTACCTTCGGGGTCGCGGTGAGCAGTACCTCAGGCTCCGGCAAAATGGATATACCCGAGCCCTCGAGGAATCCCAACAGCCGATCGCGGTCCGCCACGGTTAGGCGCGCATTCGACTCCACCAGGGCCCGCGCGCGGGCCAGCGCGTCGCTGTCGCCCTTCTCCTGATATTCCTTACGCAGCGTGCGATACATCGTGGCATTGCGCGAGCCCAAGCTCTTGATGGCCTTTTCGACCTTCTGTTCGAACTCCGGCTCGCGGCCATAAATATGGTTGAAGCGCCGCGCCACTTCGCGGGTGATTTCCACGTGCGCCACCTGGTCCTCACCCACCGGCACGTACTGCGAGCGGTACAACAAAATATCTGCCGTCTGCAGCAACGGATAGCCCAAAAACCCGTAGGTACTCAAGTCCCGGTCCGCCAGCTGAGTCTGCTGATCCTTGTACGAGGGAACCCGCTCCAGCCAGCCTAACGGCGTGATCATGGACAGGAGGAGATGCAGCTCCGCGTGCTCAGGCACCTTCGACTGAATGAACAACGTGGCCACGCCCGGGTTCAAGCCCGCCGCCAGCCAGTCGATGACCATGGACCACACGTAGTCCTCGAGTTTCGAGGTGTCCTCGTAACCCGTGGTCAGCGCATGCCAATCCGCGATGAAAAAGAAGCACTCGTATTGGTATTGCAGCTCGACCCAATTCTTCAGCGCACCGTGGTAATTGCCCAGGTGCAGCAACCCGCTCGGCCGCATGCCGGACAGCACGCGGCGATTTTGGGCGGGCGCGCTCATGCTGCCCCCAGCATGACGGTCATGCAGCGGCCGGCGACGCGAAATGCGGGCACGAACAGCCAATCCAGCCAGCTCATGACGACCAGGCATAGCACGACAATCATTCCGAACGGTTCAACTTTCTCCAAGCGGCTCCCCCAACGCGACGGCAGCACGCCCGCCAACACCCGACCACCGTCCAGAGGCGGAATCGGCAACAAATTCAACACGGCCAAAACGACATTCACCATGACGCCGGCCTCCGCCATGGAGCCGACCCACTGCGTCAGAGTCGCATTTGCATGAAAGCGCACGATCGCCCCCAGTACGCCGCACCACACGAACGCCATGACGATATTGGCGACCGGCCCCGCCAGCGCCACGAACACCAGCGCACGCCGCGGATTACGCAACGCACTGGTCGCTACTGGAACGGCCTTGGCCCAACCAAACGGCGGAACGCCCACGAATAGCAATAGGCTCGGGATCACCACGGTGCCCAAGGGGTCGATATGACGCATGGGATTCAGGCTCAAGCGCCCTAACATTTGCGCCGTACGATCCCCGAAATACCGAGCCGCCCAACCATGCGCGACTTCATGCAGCGAAAACGCAAAGAGTAACGGAATTGCCGAATACGATATCTTTGTAAGAAACGCCGCTAAATCCAATGCTTACACTCGTTATTTAATGAAAAAAACGAGCTGGCCGCCCGTCGAGATCGGGCATTATACGGTTGTGGCGCCCACAAAGGGACTGACGTCACCGCGCCCCGCCCGCACCACCACGGCCCGGTCCCCCGACAAGTCGATCACCGAGGTCGGGTCAAGGCCACAGTTGCCGCCATCCAGCACCATGTCGACGCTTCGCTCGAGGCGCTCGTAAATGTCCTTGGCATCGGTACGCGGCAAATCCTCGCCCGGCAAGAGAAGCGTGGAACTCATGACCGGCTCGTTCAATTCCGTCAGCAGCATCTGCGTCACCGCATGATCGGGGACCCGTAGACCAATGGTGCCGCGGCGCTCGTGCTTCAACCGCCGCGGGGTCTCGCGGGATGCCTTGAGCAAGAACGTGTACGGACCCGGTGTATGTGCCCGGAGCAAGCGGTATTGCCAGTTGTCGACCACGGCGTACTTCCCGACCTCGGCCAGGTCCCGGCAAACCAGCGTAAAGTGATGATTCCGATCGGTTTGGCGAATCTCCCGAATGCGCTCCAAGGCGGCCTTGTCGCCAATGTGGCAACCCAGCGCGTAGCACGAGTCCGTCGGGTACACGATGACGCCTCCCTTGCGCAGGCATTCAGCCGCTTGCCGGATAAACCGGACCTGCGGTGAAATCGGATGCAGTTGTAAATAGATACTCATATTCGTCGGCTATGATACCCGGATGAACCAACTCCTCGAATGGTCGCCGCTGATCGTCTTTTTTATCGTTTTCAAGCTGTATGGCATTTACTGGGCCACCGGTTCGCTCATGGTGACCACCGTCGCCCTGATGTCAATCCACAAGCTAAGCACCGGCCGTTACAAGAAGATGCACATCGTCACGGCGGTGGTCGTGCTGATTTTGGGTACCGCCACCCTGGTACTGCATGACACCCGCTTCCTGCATTGGAAACCCACCATTCTAATGGGATTCGCCGCCATCGCCTTCTTCACCAGCACCTTCATGGGCGCACGCCCCCTCGCCCGGCGCATGCTGGAAGGCGTATTCAGCGAGCCGCTGGAATTGTCGCGCAAGGCCTGGGCGGGGCTCAATCTGGGATGGTCGGCCTGGTTCGCCGCGCTCGCCGCCGCCAATATTTACATCGCGGAGAACTTCGCCGAAAGCGTCTGGGTCAATTTCAAGGTGTTTGGCATCACCGCCGCCATGCTGATTTTCATGATCCCCCAAGTGATTTGGTTGAACGGTAAAACGCGGCCCGCACCCGCCGAGGGCAGCTGACATGGCCACCGACGCCCTGCCCGACGGCAACCCGTCCAGCCGCGCCCAACGTCTGCACGACCTATTGGTCGCCCGGTTCGCGCCCCTGGAACTCAACATCGAGGACGACAGCCACCTCCACGCCGGCCATGCCGGGGCCGCCGGCGGCCAAAGCCACTTTCGAGTGCGAATCGTCGCCGAGGCCTTTCGCGGAGTCTCCCCCGTCGCCCGCCACCGCCTGGTCTATGCCGCCGTGGATAACATGCTGAAAACCGACATCCACGCCCTCGTTATCGAGGCCCTGCCCCCGCCGGCTTGAGCGCCGGCGCCCCGGAGGCACGCGGCCGCCGCTACTCGGCGAACATGACGCCAACATTAAAAACAGTTATTTCATTGATATTTGGAGACCGGGCGCCGTAAAGGCTAAACTGCCGCCCCCGGGCACGCCGGCCAAATCGGCCACAGTCGCCTATATGTCGAGGATCCAAATGACTCAATTTCTTCGTACGCCGTGGCAGCTCGTGCCCGCGGTGGCAGCCGTCCTAGTGCTCACCGCTTGCGGCAAACAAGAAGCCGCCGCCCCTGCGACACCGGCCGCACCCACCTCGCCCGCCGTGGCGACCGTGAATGGCACCCCCATCACGCGCGGCGAATTTGACTCCTTCTTGCGCAGCCTCCTGCAAGGCAAGCCCGTTCCGCCGAACCTCACCGCGGAACAGAAGAGCCAAGTGCTCGATCAGCTCATCACCATGCAGCTGCTCTCCACCCAGGCGTTGAAGGATGGCGCTGACAAGGATCCCGAAGTCGCGTCCACGCTCGAAGTCGCCCGCCTGCACATTTTGGCGGACGGCGAATCGCAGCATTACCTGAAGAGCCAGGAACCCACCGATACCGAGTTGAAGGCTGAATACGACTCCGACGTCGCGCAGATGGATAAGACCGAATATCACGCCCGGCACATCCTCGTGCCCACCAAGGAAAAGGCTGATGCCCTCATCAAGAAAATCAAGGGCGGCGCGAAGTTCGAGGATGTGGCCAAGGCCGAGTCCACCGACAATTCCAAGACCAATGGCGGCGATCTCGGTTGGTTCACCACCAATCACATGGTCAAGCCGTTCGGCGATGCCGTGAAGAACTTGAAGAAAGGCGAGATGACCCAGGAGCCGGTGCAGACGCAGTACGGCTGGCACATCATCAAGCTCGAGGACACTCGCGATGTGACCCCGCCGCCCTTCGACCAGGTCAAGGCCCAGGTGCAAAAGAACCTGGTCCAGAAGAAGCTGCTGGCTTACATCGACGATCTGAAGAAGAGCGCGAAGATCGAGAAGACGCCGGACACCGCCGCGGCACCGCCGGCTCCTGCGGCATCTGCTGTTTCGCCGTAACCGCTGAGATCAGAGGTCACGACATCGTGACCTCTTTTTTAGAGGCTCAGCGCTTCAACAGCTTCAGAAACGCCTTCTCGTCCAGCACGGTCACGCCGAGTTCCTCGGCCTTCTTGAGCTTCGAGCCCGCCTCGGATCCTGCCACCACGAAGTGAGTCTTCTTCGACACGCTGCCGCTGACCTTGCCGCCGCGTAACGTAATCGCCTCCTGCGCGCCGTCCCGCGTCATGGACTCCAACGAGCCGGTGAGCACGAAGGTCTTGCCCTCGAACTCGGCGCTGGCATTGCGCTTATCCAAAGCGGGCCACGTAATGCCGCTCGCCAATAATCGTTCGACCACGGCTCGGTTTTCGGCCTGCGCGAAATACGTCGCGACATTGCCGCCGACCACCGGGCCTACGTCGGGCACGTGTTGAATTTCTTCCGCGGACGCCGCCCACAAGGCCCGCACATCGGCGAAGTGCTGCGCCAGAGCCAAAGCCGTCGCCTCCCCCACGTCACGTATGCCCAAGGAATACAGAAACCGCGGCAAAGTCGTGTGCTTCGCGGCCTCGATCGCCGTGTGTAGTTTCTGTGCCGACTTCTCGGCCATGCGCTCGAGGTCCGCCAATTGTTCCACTGTGAGATCAAACAAATCCGCCGGCGTCTTGACCCAATCCCGCGCCACCAGCTGGTCCACCAGTTTGTCGCCCAAGCCTTGGATGTCCATGGCTCTGCGCGAGGCGAAGTGCTCGATTTCCCCGCGCCGCTGCGCCGCGCAGATGCGGCCGCCGGTACAGCGCGCGATGGCCTGGTCCTCTTCTCGCACCACGGGCGAGCCGCAGACGGGGCACACCTTCGGTAGTTTAATGAGCGGCTGGAGCTTCTTGCCCTCGCGCCGCTCCGGCAGAACTCTGGCCACTTCCGGAATCACATCGCCGGCCCGGCGAATCACCACGGTATCGCCGACGCGCACATCCTTGCGGGTCAACTCGTCCATGTTGTGCAGCGTGGCATTGCTCACGGTTACGCCGCCCACGAACACCGGCTCCAGTCGAGCGACCGGCGTCAACGCACCCGTGCGGCCGACTTGAAATTCGATCTCGCGCACCGTGGTCAACGCCTCCTCGGCCGGAAACTTATGCGCCAGGGCCCAGCGCGGCGCGCGCGACACGAAGCCAAGCTGGCGCTGCAACTCCACGTCGTCGACCTTGTACACCACGCCGTCGATTTGATAACGCAACGTGGCGCGAGCCGCACCGATAGCTTTGTAAAATTCGAGACATCCATCGATGGAGTCCACCACCTTGGATTCGGGGCAGATTTTGAATCCCCAGTGCTTCAAACGCTGCAGCAGCTCCCCGTGGTGGGTAGGCAGCTTGCCTCCTTCCACATAGCCGATGCCGTAAATGAACAAATCCAAGGGTCGCGCCGCCGTCATGCGCGCATCGAGTTGCCTGAGGCTCCCCGCTGCGGCATTGCGTGGATTCACGTAGGGCTTCTCGCCGCGGGCAATGGCCTCCTTGTTGAAGCGCTCGAAGCCGGCCAGCGGCATGAACACCTCACCCCGCACCTCCAACGTGCGCGGCGCCGTCGCCGCATGCTGCAGCTTCAGCGGCAGCGCGTTGATGGTTCGTAGATTCTGGGTAATGTCCTCGCCGGTCTCGCCATCGCCGCGCGTGGCGCCCTGCACGAAGCTGCCGTTTTCGTACAGCGCGCTGAAGGCGAGGCCATCGAGCTTGGGCTCCGCCGAATAGCGAATGGTTTTCTCGCTCTCCAGACGCTCGCGAATGCGCCGGTCGAAGTCGCGCACCTCTTCTTCGCTGAACGCATTATCGAGGGACAACATGGCGACTCGGTGGCGAATCGCCCCGAAGGTCGCCACCGGCGCCGCACCCACCCGCTGAGTGGGTGAATCCGGGGTGAGTAATTGAGGGTACTGCGTCTCGATGTCCCGCAGCTCCACCATCAAACGATCGTACTCCGCATCCGGTACCTCCGGATCGTCGAGCGCATGGTAGCGGTAGTTGTAGCGGTCCAGCAGTTCGCGCAATTCGGCCGCTCGGGGCGCCGCTTTCTTTGCTGCCGCAGCCGTCTTTTTATCGGCGCCCGCCACGGCCGTTAGTTCATAGCCAACAGGGTCTGAAAGCGCTCCACGTCATCGCGCAGCGCATCCGCAGCCTCAGGGCTGAGCGGCAGTCCTTTCGAGTCCTGTATCTCGCCATTCAGCGTCTGCGCCAAAGCATCCGCCGTATCAATGAGCGCATCGACGGTCTGTACCGCATCGATGGGACCCGGCAGCACAGCGAACAACGTCAGACCGCGATACTCCTCGCTCGGCATCTGGGCCAAGTTGAAGGTGCCCGGCTCGACCAAGCTCGCGGCACAGAACAAGGTACGGCCGTCGCTGTGCTTGCGATGAAACACCTGGTAGCGCCCATGCGCCAACCCGTGATCGTTGAGCGCCGCCAGCAGCGTCATGCCGGACCAACGGGTCTCGTCCAACGCGCACACCCTCAAGGTGACGATGCGCTGTGTTTCGGCGGTGTTGGGCAGTTGCGGCCGATTGCCCGTGGTGCCGGTTTCGGACGGCGCGGGCGGGGACACTGCAGGAGCCTGCGAACGCGCAATCGTGGCCGCCCGCTGGGGCGCGGGTGCCCGCGCTGCTGAAGGCACCGGCGCGGCTGTTGACACTGGCACCGCTCTGGGCACCAGATCCACGGCATACTCTTCCGGCTCGCCCGAGACGCCCTCGCCCAAGGTTCCCTGCTCCGTGAAAGGCACCGGGTGCGCCGTCATGGGAGGATGATCCAGAGCCCGCAGATCGTCGAAATCTGCCGTGCGAATGCTCAAGGGCTCGAAGGGCGGCACGCCCCAGTCACCAGGCTCCTCGCGTACGACGGGATGCATGGCCTCCTCCGGCCGCTCAGCCGGCTGTGCGACCTCGCGCAGCTCCGGATTATCGGTTCCCTGCCGCGGGCGCCGTGAGGTCCACCACCAGATCGCCGCCAACACCGGCAGGCCAATCGCCAACAAAATCCATCGCAGCTCGCTCGCCAAGATAGCCGCCTTTACATCGCCGCCATACGCACGGCTTCATCCACATCCACCGCCACCAGCCGCGACACACCGGGCTCATTCATGGTGACGCCCACCAACTGCGATGCCAATTCCATAGTGCTCTTGTTGTGGGTGATGAATATGAACTGCACGCTCGCGGACATTTCACGCACGATGTCGCAGAACCGACCGACATTGTTCTCGTCGAGCGGCGCGTCCACTTCGTCCAGCAGACAGAAGGGTGCTGGATTCAAATCGAAAATCGAGAACACCAGCGCGACGGCGGTCAATGCCTTCTCGCCGCCCGACAGCTGACTGATGGTGCTGTTACGCTTGCCCGGCGGCCGCGCCATGACCGAGACGCCCGCCACTTCGGACTCCTCTCCCGTCAGTTCCAAATAGGCATGCCCACCGCCGAACAGGCGCGGAAACTTTTCCTTGAGGCCCGCGTTCACGCGATCGAAAGTATCCTGGAAGCGCGTACGCGTTTCGCGATCGATCTTGCGCATGGCCGACTCGAGAGTTTCAAGCGCATCGGTCAAGTCCTTGCACTGTCGGTCCAGATATTCTTTGCGCTCCGATTGTTCCTTGAACTCGCCGATGGCCGCAAGGTTCACCTGACCCAAGCGGTCGATCTTGCCCTTGACCTCCTCGAGTTGCGTTTCCCAGGTCTCGAGCGTCGCCTCAGGCGCCATTTGTTCCAACAAAGCAGCGAGTTCGTAGGTGGTAGCCGTCAATTGTTCCGCCACGGTTTCGCGTCGTATGCGCACCTGTTGCGCCGCCAGACGCGCTTCGTCCATGGCGGTACGGGCGCCCTCCACGCGCTCCTCGATGCGGCTGCGATGGGTGTCGCGGTCGCGCAGCAGCGCATCCAATTCATCCGCGGCGATCTTGGCGGCATGCAATTCACTCTCGATGGCCGCGCGCACCTGCAGCGACGATTCGATTTGTTCCTGCAGGAGCGCCAAGGGCTCCTCGCCCGCCGCGAGCTGCGCGACCAGATCGTCGCGCCGCACTTCCAAGCTTTCCAGCTGCTTTTGCACGCGGGCCAGCGTCGTGGTCAAAGAAGCATGTGAGGAGCGGCGCGATTCCACTTGGATGGCAAGATCGCGCGCCTTTTGCTGTACCGCCTGTGCGGCACCGCGGGCTGTCCCTTGATCGGCGCGCAAGCGCTCGCGATTCTCCTCGAGAGTCTCACGCTGGGGCTCCAAGGCGCTCAATGCCTCGATGGCGATTTCCATGCGGCCGCGGGCAGCACGCAAATCCTGTTCGGTGCGCTCCAATTCGGCGCGCACATCGGCCAGACCCGTCTCGAGCTGCTCGAGCCGGCGCGCAGCATCCGCCGTGCGTACCTGCGCCGAGTCGAAGGCGGCGCGCCGATCGACATGCTCGCGATGCAGCCGGTTGACCTCGGTTTGAAAGCGATCGCGCTTGTCCTCGTGCTCGCGCACGCGCTCCCGCATGAGCTCCAGTCGCTGCTCCGACTCGCTGACTTGCTCCGCCAGCCGCGTTACCTCTTGACGTATTTCGCGCAAGGATTCCTCGCGCTCGATCACGCCGGTGTGCGGATCCTGGTCGCGCGATACGCGCAGCCAATCCGGGCCCAGCCAGACGCCGTCGCGCGTGACCACCGATTGGCCGGCGGTGAGCTGGCGACGGCGGCCCAGCGCCTCGCCCAAGGTCTCGGCGGTGAACACCGCGGTCAACACCGACCCCAGCACATGAGCGCCTTGCACCTTGGCTTGCAGCAGCGCCGCGTCGCTTGCCGCAGCGCCGGACGCACCGTCCGAGCCCAGCGTGACCACGGCCAAATGACCGCCGTCGAAACTGCCCAGCAGGTCCGCCACACTGTCCAACCCCTCGACGCACACGGCCTCGAGATAGGAACCCAGCACCGTTTCCACGGCGCGCTCCCATCCTCGATCGACGCGCAGCTGCTGCGCGACGCGCGGCTGATTATCCAGCGATTGCGATTTGAGCCACTGCGTGACCTTGCCCGAGGCCTTGCCGAGCGCTGCCTGTTGCAGCGCCTCGGTCGACACCTGCCTACCCAAGGCCTGTTGCCACTCCGTGCGCTGCGCATTCAGCGACTGAGCCGTTTCGCGCTCGCGTTCGCGGGTCACCGACAGCTCCGCCAGCAACTCTTGCAGTTCCGAAGCCGCTCGCTGGCCCGCATCCCGCGATGCCTCGGCCTGTTCTTCCAACAATTCCAGCGACACCTCGGGGGCGATGCCCGCCAAGTTCGCCCGCTCGGTTTCCTGCCGCTCTTGCTGCTGCAGTAAACGGCGCTGCTGGTTCTCCAGCTGCTCGATGCGCGCGCGTTCCACTTGGGTCTCGCGCTGACCGCGTGATACCGACTGGGAGTACTCGTCCCAGGTGCGCTGCCATTGCGCCAGCGCCTCTTCACAGCGCACCAGAAGTTCGGACGCACCGCCCTCCTCTGCATGCGCCTCGTCCAGGGCCGGAATCATGTTGGCCAGTTCTTCGCTCAACGTCTCGAGCTGGCCGCGATCACGCTCCTGCACACCGGTCAGTTCCCGCACCTGGGTTTGCGACTGGTCGAGATCCGCAGTCTGACGCTGGCGCAGTTCGCGCGCGTGCTGAATGTTTTGCTCGATGCGCGACACTTCCGCACCCGCACCATAGAAGCGCGCTTGAATGGCGCTATGAGTTTCGGACTTAGCCGTTTGGTCCACCCGGATCTGCTCGATTTCGGCTTCCACCTCGCGTAAATCCGCGAGTACGCCATGCATGGCGGTCTCGCATTGTTCCGTCATGGCATCGCGAGTGGTGGCTTCGGCATCCAGGCTCTTCAGGCGCAGCGCAAGGAGTTCGGCGTGCAGCTTGCGCTCCTCGTCCTTCAACGTCTGGTAGCGCCGAGCCGTCGCGGCTTGACGCTGCAAGTGGCGAATTTGCTTCTCGACTTCCTCGCGCAGGTCATTCAGGCGGTCGAGGTTCTCGCGGGTCTGTCCGATGCGATTTTCGGTCTCGCGGCGTCGCTCCTTGTAGCGCGAAATACCCGCGGCTTCTTCCAGGAACGCACGCAGATCGTCAGGGCGGGCTTCGATAACCCGCGAGATCATGCCTTGCTCGATGATGGCGTAGCTGCGCGAGCCCAAGCCCGTGCCCAGGAACAACTGAGTGATGTCCTTGCGACGCACCTTCATGCCATTGATAAAGTAATCCGAAGAGCCATCGCGGCTCACCGCGCGGCGCAACGCGACTTCGTTGTAGTTCGCGTATTCACCGCCGATCTTGCCGTCGGAGTTGTCGAAGACCAGTTCCACCGACGCGTTCCCCAACGGCTTGCGCGAAGAGGAGCCGTTGAAAATAACGTCCGCCATGGAATCGCCGCGCAAATGCTTGGCGGAAATTTCGCCCATGACCCAGCGAACGGCATCGATGATGTTCGACTTGCCGCAGCCGTTCGGGCCCACCACACCGGTGAGGCTCGAGGGGAAGGTCACCGTGGTCGGATCGACAAATGACTTGAAGCCGGCGATCTTGAGTTTCGTTAAGCGCATCGGATTTTGTTTGACCTTCAGATCGACGGGGTATAGATATTTGGGACGGCGCCCTTTCGTGGCCGTCAGCGTGGCGCGTAGTGTAAAGTATTTGCCCCATGACTCAACCCAGCCGTGCCTTGGAAACTTTCCCCAACCCCGCTCCCCAGCGGGACTATACGATTCGGATGACCATTCCCGAGTTTACCTGCCTGTGTCCGAAGACCGGCCAACCGGACTTCGCCACGCTGAAGCTCGACTACGTTCCGGACGAACTGTGCGTGGAATTGAAGGCTTTGAAGCTGTATGTCTGGTCTTTCCGAGACCGCGGCACCTTCCACGAAGCCGTCACGAACGAGATCCTCGGGGACCTGGTAGCCGCCACAGCCCCGCGCTTCATGCGTTTGACGGCCGAATTCAACGTGCGGGGTGGTATTTACACCAGCGTGGTGGCCGAGCACACGAAAACAGGCTGGATTTCGCTCCCAAGTCCCACCCTGCCCTGAGGCCTCGGGGAACCCTCCCGGGGGTTTCCGGCTTGGGGTCGGCGTTTGTCTTTTCAATCATAGAGTTAGATTAATTAAATATGTTATGCGGACAGCCTGTACAGGGCATGTAGCGCCGGTATAATCGCGCGCTCTTTCATAAAGAGGCGGAGACGGTAAATGCCCTCAAAAAAACCGAATAAAGTGCCTAAAAAGCCAGGAAAGGCGACCCCAGGGAAGGTAAGTCACAAAGTGACCGCCCCTCCGAAAAAGGCAGCGCGCCCGCAGCTTAAGCACACGCCCATGACCGCCACATCGAAGGTAACAGTGAAACCGAACAAACCAGCTCCGAAACCCGCAGCCGCCAAACCCGCCGCTGCCAAAGCGACCCGCGCGAAAGCCGCGCCAAGTCCCGTGGATACCGACGTCGGCACCGAGCTCGACGTGGCCGAGGCCCACACGCCCATCAAATTCGATACGCGCCCTCTGGTAATGCCCTCCCGGCCCATGCAGAACGACGACGACGGCGATACCGATCCCAGCCAGGCGGCAAGCCTGCTGGCCGGACCGCGCAACGTAAAGCCGTACATCGCCCGCCGCGGCGAGCAGTACATGAACAAGGAGCAGTTGGAGCACTTCGCTCGCATACTGCAAAGCTGGAAGCGCGACCTCATGGTCGAAGTCGACCGCACCGTGCTGCACATGAAGGACGAGGCCGCCAATTTTCCGGATCCCAATGACCGGGCCACTCAGGAAGAGGAATTTAGCCTCGAACTGCGTACCCGCGATCGCGAGCGCAAGCTGATTCGGAAAATCGACGAAGCCCTGAAGCGCATCGAAGACGGCTCCTACGGCTACTGCCTGGAAACCGGCGAGGAGATCGGCATTAAGCGTCTCGAGGCCCGGCCCGTGGCAACGTTGTCGGTGGAAGCCCAGGAGCGGCGCGAGCGCCGCGAAAAGCAGTACGGCGACCGCGACGACCGGTACCGCTAATACGGCAGGCCAAGTCACTCAGGCGCCGCCAGAGGCGGCGCGCCCTTACTGCGGCCGCTTTGCGCCCTCGCCCACCGGCGACCTGCACTTAGGGTCGCTATATACGGCGGCGGCCAGTTACTTGGATGCGCGGGCCAACCACGGTCGCTGGTTGGTGCGCATCGAGGATCTGGACACGCCGCGGGTGGTACCCGGCTCCGCCGATCGCATCCTGCGAACCCTCGAAGGCTTCGGCTTTCAATGGGATGGGGAAGTCGTGTACCAAAGTACCCGCACACCGAGCTATGAGGCGGCGCTCGAAACCCTAGAGCGCCGCGGCCTCACCTTTCCGTGCTCCTGCAGCCGCGCGCAACTCGCGGACGAAGAACGCTATCCGGGGCATTGCCGAGAGCGGCCTTTAATAGATAACAGTCCTACGGCGACGCGCCTGCGCGTTGAGCCCGGATATATTCAATTCACCGATCGCATTCAAGGCACCTTTCGACAAGATGTCGCCGCCGCTGTCGGCGATCTGGTCCTGAGACGCCGCGATTATTTGCACACCTACGCGCTGGCGGTCGTCGTGGACGATGCTCGAGAAAATATATCCCGCATAGTGCGGGGAGCTGACCTATTGGATAACACTCCGCGACAGATTTATTTGCAGCGACTGCTCGGACTGCCCACACCGGAGTACGCACACGTCGCGGTCTTGATGGAACCGGATGGAAAAAAGCTCGCGAAATCGTCGCGCAGCGTCCACCTGGAGGTAGATACCGCCGTTTCCCAGCTGTATCGCGTATTCGAGTTGCTCAATCTCGGACCGCCAAGTGAACTAAAGACTGCGAATATCCCTGACGTTTGGTGCTGGGCAATAAGGCAATGGATGAATGCACCGATATTGCGACATTTGAGTCTGCAACTACAGCAGTGAAAATGCATTAAGTTGCGCATATACACGGTAAATTCAATACTTTATTGGAGGGTTGCCTTCGCGCTGCATTGCGCTATTCTTTATGACGGTGACCAACGGAAGAGGTCATCGTTGGTCGGGCACGCACCGGCATCCTTCGGTGTCGCGATCGCCAACCACGAGCGAGCAGCCACAATGAGCGATCCGCGAGTGATTAAGAAGTATCCAAACCGCCGCCTCTACGACACGGTCGAGAGCCGGTACATTACTCTGGCCGATGTAAGACGCTTGGTCGTCGAACGAATCGAATTCGTTGTCGTCGACAAGAAGAATAATGCCGACATTACTCGCAGCATCCTGCTGCAGGTGATTGCCGAGCAGGAACATCTGCCCGAGCCCATCCTCAGCCAGGACTTCATGGTTAACGTGATCCGGTTCTACGGCAGCCACGCCCAATCAACGGTGGGCGGCCATTTGGAACAGGCATTGCGCCAATTCATGAGTCAGCAGCCACAGCCGGCCATGCGCGAGCGCATCAAGCCTTTTGTGGCGGCACGACCGCCGGAAGAGAGTTACAAGTCGTTATCGCCCTTGCGCGAGTCGACGCCTCTCACGAAGTGACGCGGTGACCGGAGCATAAGCTCCGGGTCGCCTGCGATGTCGCCGGGCTGTCCCGGCGATGACCGCTATTGGAAGTTACTTTGGATTGTCGGCGGGTTGGAGACTAAGACATCGACGCTTAGGCAGCGTCGACGTTGCGCATGGACAAGCGAACTCGTCCCTGGCGATCCACTTCGAGCACCTTCACGCGCACCACATCGCCTTCCTTGAGCTTGTCGCCGACGCGCTCCACGCGCTCTTCGGAAATCTGCGAGATGTGCACCAGACCGTCGCGGCCCGGCAGGATGGTGACGAATGCGCCGAAGTCCATGAGACGCGCCACCTTACCCTCGTACACGCGACCCACTTCGATGTCGGCGGTGATGAGTTCAATGCGGCGCTGAGCCTCGCGGCCCGCCGCACCCTGGACGGAAGCGATCTTCACGGTGCCGTCGTTCTCGATGTCGATGGACGTGCCGGTCTCTTCGGTGATCTGACGAATCACCGCACCGCCCTTGCCGATCACGTCGCGGATCTTCTCCGGATCGATCTTCAAGGTAATGATGGTGGGCGCCCACTCGGACATGTTCTCTCGCGGCTTGGAGAGAACCTTGTTCATCTCGTCGAGAATGTGCAAGCGGCCATGCTTCGCCTGTTCCAACGCCACCTGCATGATCTCGCGCGTGATGCTCGTGATCTTGATGTCCATTTGCAGCGCGGTGATGCCGTCCTTCGTACCGGCTACCTTGAAATCCATGTCGCCCAGGTGATCTTCGTCACCAAGAATGTCGGTCAACACCTGGAAGCGTGAACCTTCCTTCACCAGGCCCATGGCGACCCCGGCCACCGGCGCCTTGATGGGCACGCCCGCATCCATCAACGCCAGACTGCTGCCGCAGACCGAGGCCATGGAGCTCGAGCCGTTCGACTCGAGGATTTCCGACACCACGCGAATCACGTACGGGAATTTCTCGATACCCGGCATCACGGCCTTGACGCCGCGCTTGGCGAGGTTGCCGTGGCCGATTTCGCGGCGCTTGGGGGAACCCATCATGCCGGTCTCGCCCACGCTGAATGGAGGGAAGTTGTAGTGAAGCATGAACGGTTCTTTGCGCTCGCCGGTCAAGCCGTCGATGATCTGCGCATCGCGTCCCGTGCCCAGCGTGGTCACCACCAGAGCCTGCGTTTCACCGCGGGTGAACAGCGCAGAACCGTGGGTGCGAGCCAGCACGCCGGTACGAATCTGGATGGGGCGCACCGTCTTGGTGTCGCGGCCGTCGATACGGGGATGACCGTCGAGGATTCGCTCGCGCACCAGACGATATTCCAGATTGAAGAATTCGCCGCCCACCTGATCGCTGGTGAACTTGGGAGCCTGGCCCTTGGCGAGAGCTTCCAGCGTCGCGGTCTTGATCTCGCCGATCTTCGCGTAGCGCTGCTGCTTCTCGGTAATCGCGTAGGCCCCGACGAGATTCTTCTCGGCGATGGCGCTGACGGCATCCTTGAGTTCAGTGTTCGCCGCGGGTGCGGTCCAAGTCCACTTCGGCTTGCCGGCTTCCGCCACCAATTCGTTGATGACCTTGATGGCCGCCTGCATTTGTTCGTGACCGAACATCACGGCGCCCAACATGGTGGCTTCATCAAGGCCGTCGGCCTCCGATTCCACCATCAGCACGCCTTCGGCGGTGCCGGCAACCACGAGATCCAACTTCGATTCCACCAGCTGAGTGGTGGTGGGATTGAGAATATATTTGCCGCCGATGTAGCCGACGCGCGCCGCGCCGACGGGGCCCATGAAAGGCATGCCCGAAATGGCGAGCGCCGCGGAGGCGCCGATCAAGGAGGCGATATCCGGATCGATTTCCGAATCCACGGAGATCACCGAGGCAACGACCTGCACGTCGTTGATGAAGCCTTCAGGGAAGAGCGGACGAATCGGACGGTCGATGAGACGCGAGGTCAGCGTTTCCTTTTCCGTGGGGCGACCTTCACGCTTGAAGAACCCGCCCGGAATGCGGCCGGCTGCGTAGGTCTTTTCCTGGTAGTTGACCGTCAGCGGGAAAAAATCGCGGCCCGGAGTCGCCTTCTTGAGGCCCACCGCGGTCACCAGTACCACCGTGTCGCCCATGCTCACCAGCACCGCACCGTCCGCTTGACGCGCTAATTCGCCCGTCTCGATCGTGACCGCGTGGGCCCCATACTGAAAACTTTTTTTGGTAGCGCTCACGTGGAGCCCCTTATGTCGGAATGATTTATCGGAAGCAACGAGATGGGCGGATCCTTAAAAAGGACCCGCGGCAAATCGTTAGCGGCGTAGGCCTAGGCGCTCTACCACTTGCGTATATTTCTCGGGAGTCGTGGACTTCAGATAGTCGAGCAGCTTGCGACGCTGGTTGACCATCTTGAGCAGCCCGCGACGCGACGCGTGATCGGCTTTATGGGCGGTAAAATGCTGGCTCAAGCCGTTGATGCGCTCGGACAACAGGGCAATTTGAACTTCGGGCGAACCGGTATCCTGCGCGCTGCGCTGGAATTTTCCGACTACGTCTGACTTTTCTTCACGAGTAAGTGGCATTGAAATCAAACCTCAATCAATAACTTAGACCTTTTAAGAAGGCGCG
>Ga0302314_10009382_pt1 | contig 17309 bp, 13 predicted proteins | sample III_Palsa_N2_3_FD_200533 | JGI IMG/M metagenome (GOLD analysis project Ga0302314, IMG submission 200533) | Peat permafrost microbial communities from Stordalen Mire near Abisko, Sweden - III_Palsa_N2_3 | ecosystem: Environmental > Terrestrial > Soil > Palsa > Peat permafrost | place: Sweden...
ATCCTCCCGACCGGCGCGCGGCGCCGGCCCGAGGGATGCGGCCACCGCGCGGCGACGACGCGCGCGCGATCGTCGTCGCAGGGACACTAGGGCGACGTGTGTCGGCGGTGATGCGCGCGGCGCATCACCCGATCCGGACATGCCGGCTACCCCGGGGGCGCCTGGATCGGCTCTGACTTGGGCCTCGCCGCCCGCCACCGGGCGGCCGCTCAAGGTCAGGAGTTCGCCACCATGCAAGACCCTTCGCCCGCGCTGCCGCCGCGGTTTCTGCGCACCCCGGAAGCGGCGCGCTTCCTCGGTCTTTCCGGGCGCACGCTCGAAAAGCACCGCACCTTCGGCACCGGCCCCACCTACCGGAAGATCGGCGGGCGGGTCGTCTATGCGCTCGGCGACCTGCAATCGTGGGCCGACCGCGGCGCCAAGAGCTCGACCTCCGATCCGGGCGTCGGGCAGGTGCATCCGGCGCGGCGGATGACCCTGGCCGGCGGTCTCTGAGCCTCGCCATGCCCGCCGCTGAAACGCCACGGGCTACGCCCGCGTCTCCCGCCGATGCGCCGCCGACGACGGCCAGGCCGCGCATCACCTACGTCGAACTCGTCTGGGTCGAGCGGCGCATCGAGCGCTGGATCCGCTTCGGTCGCGCCGCCGAGGAGCGGATCGTCGACCGCCGCACCCGCTTCATCGGCTTTTCGGCCGGTCAGGTGTTCGCCTTCGTCCGCTGGACGGCGAACGCCGACGGCGCCACCGCGCTGTCGCGGCTCGACATCCTGCGCGCCGCCTATCGGGGCGAACGCTACGCCACGGTCCCGGGCGTGCTGCCGGGTGGCGAGTCGCTACTCCGTCTCTCGGGCTGGCCGGTGGTCGAGCGCGTGCTCCGCCTGGTCGACGCCATCGAGGCGGCGGGCCTCAATCCGGCCGACGCGGCGCCCGATTACTGGCGGCACGTCCACAACCGGCTGAGCGCCGGCGAGGCGCCGCGGGCCTACACCCGCGAGCGCCACGCCGCGTGGCTGCAACGCCGCGAGCTCGGAGGATGAGGGGCGCGCTGATCGCCTTCGCGGCGGGGGCGGGTCTCGCCGGGTTGGCGCTGCCGATCGCGTTGCGTCCGGCGCCGGCGCTGGTGTGGAACACCACCGCCAGCGCGCCGATGGGGCTCTACCTCACACAGCCGGCCCGCGCGCCGACCGTCGGCGACTGGGTGGTCGTGCGGCCGCCAGCGGCGCTCGCGGCCGCGCTCGGCGCGGCCGGCTTCCTGCCGCCGGGCGTGCCGCTGCTGAAGCGGATCGCGGCGGTCGCGCCGTCGATGGTGTGCCGCGAGGGCGCCGGTGTCCGCATCGACGGCCGAATGGTCGCGACGGCTCTGGCGCGCGATCGCTTCGGACGCATCTTGCCGACCTGGCGCGGCTGCCGGCGTCTGACGGCCGGCGAGGTCTTCCTGCTCAACCCCGAGCCGCGCTCCTACGATAGCCGCTATTTCGGCGCGCTGCCGGCGACCTCGATCCTGGCGCGTGCGACGCCGCTGCTGGTCACGGGGGGCGACGGCAATGCGCGCTGAACTGGCCGCCGGTCTGCTCATCCTGGGCGCCTCGGCCGGCGGCGCCTCTGCGCAGACGATCCCATCGCTGAGCGACCGGGTCGGCGCCGCCGTCACCGAAGCGGTGCAGCGCTTCGGCCTGCCCGAGGCGTGGATCCGTGCGGTCCTGCATCGCGAGAGCGGCGGCGACCCGCGCGCGACCTCGGTCAAGGGCGCGATGGGCTTGATGCAGCTGATGCCCGACACCTGGGCCACGCTGCGCCTCCAACTTCGACTGGGCGCCGATCCCTACGATGTCCACGACAACGTCCTCGCCGGCGCCGCCTACCTGCGTCAGCTCTACGACCGGTTCGGCGCCGACGGCTTCCTCGCCGCGTACAACGCTGGCCCTGGTCGCTATATGGAATTCCTGTCTCGCGGCCGTCCGCTGCCGACTGAGACGCGCGCCTACGTCGCGGCGATTGGGTCACGGCTCGACGGACGGCCCGCGGCTGCGCCGCCCGTTCTGGCGCCAGCCCCGCCGCCATCCGTCTTCGTCAGGCTCGACGGTTTCGCGCAAGGCCCCTCGACATCGGCGGGTCTGTTCCCGGCGTCGTCCGCCAAATGACCCACCCCCGCGCTCCCACACCTTTGCGCTGTTTCGCCGGTGTTTGCGGGAGGCCTGAGGCGATTTCCGTAAAGGGCAGGGATGGCAAGATAAAAGCCGCACTGTGCGGCGGGTGGTCGGCCGCGTTGCGGCGTGTTTTTGCGCGCGCCCGGACATCGCAGCGAAGCGCTTTGGCGCAGTCCGGCGACGTGCGGATCGCCGCCGCACAGTGCGGGAGCGTGCAAGCCTTTGAAAAGGCTAGACTGGCCGCACGTCACCCGGCTGCGTCATGACCGAAGAGCGCGAGTTCCGCCCCCGCCCCGGGCGCATCCGCCAAAGCGGCGGGCGAGAGGGCCGCAGCGTCGTCGGCCAGGTGCTTGCGGCCACGCGGAAGGCTGGCGGCCCAAGCCTGGGGCGCGCGGGGCGGGCCGGCATATTCGGCCGTGGGAGAGCGGCGAGCGTCAACGCTCTGCGGCGCGCCGGCGGCGCCTCGCGGTCGGTCGTGATCAAGGCGCGGGTCGTCCGGCACGCAGGCCGCGGCGCGCCGCTCGCCGTGCATGTCAAATACCTGCAGCGGGACGGCGTCGATCGTGACGATCAACCCGGCCGGCTTTTCGACCGCGCGGGCGAGGGCGCCGACGGGCGCGCCTTCGCCGAACGCTGCGACGATGATCGCCACCACTTCCGCTTCATCGTTTCGCCGGAAGACGCGGGCGAACTGGCCGACCTCAAGGCCTTCACCCGCGATCTGATGGACCAGGCCGAGCGCGACCTGGGGGTTTCGCTCGATTGGGTGGCCGTCGACCACTGGAACACCGCCCATCCGCACGTGCACATCCTAGTTCGCGGCGCGGGCGCCGACGGCCGCGATCTGGTGATCGCCCGGGACTACATCTCCAGTGGCCTGCGCGCGCGAGCGAGCGAGCTGGTTACCCTGGAGCTTGGCCCGCGGACCGACCGGCAAATTCGCCATTCCCTCGAGACCGAGGTGGACGCCGAGCGCTGGACCCGGCTCGACCGGGCGCTGGTCCGCGACGCGTCGAGAGGGCAGGGGGTCGTCGACCTGCGCCCGCCGGCGCGCGGCGCCGAAGAGGATCTGCGGCGGCTGAAGCTCGCCCGCATCGCCAAGCTGGAACGGCTGGGGCTGGTCGAGCCGGCCGGGCGCGGCCGTTGGCGGCTCGCAGCCGACGCCGAGGTCACGCTCAACGCCTTGGCCCGGCGCGGCGACATCATCGCGCGCCTGCATCGCGTGCTTGGAGAGGCGCAATCCGAGCGCGGCGTTGAGACCTGGCGCCTCGAGCCGGACGGCGAGACGCCGGTGGTTGGGCGGCTGATCGCCCGCGGTCTCGACGACGAGCTGAAGGGGTCGGCCTTCGCCGTGGTTGACGGCCTCGACGGCCGGGTGCACCACCTCGCGCTGCCGAGCCTCGAAGCGGCGAGTGATGCGCCGGTCGGCGGTATCGTCGAGGTCCGCCGCCTTCAGGGGCGGCAGGAGCCGGTCGCTGTCCTTGCCGTGCGATCCGACCTTAGTCTCGGCCAACAGGTCGGGGCGGAGGGCGCGACCTGGCTTGATCGCCAGCTGGTGGGGCAGGGCCACGCCGCGCTCTCGGACCGCGGCTTCGGGGCGGAGGTCCGGGCCGCCTTGGGTCGGCGAGCCGAATGGCTGGTCGAGCACGGGCTGGCGCGATCCGCCGGTCCTCGAACGCTGTTCGCCAGAGGCCTGATCGAACAATTGACGCGCCGCGAGCTGGACGCGGCGGCCCGCAAGATAGCGGTCGAAACGGGTCTCGTGCACCGAACGCCAGCCGAGGGCGATACCGTCGCCGGCGCGGTGCGGCGGCGGCTGGCGCTGGCGTCGGGCCGCTTTGCCATGATCGACGACGGCCTCGGTTTCAGCCTGGTCCCCTGGCGCGCCGAGCTGGATCGCCAGATCGGCCGCCAGGTCGCCGGCGTGATGACGCCTGGCGGCGGCATCGACTGGAGCCGGGGTCGTGGCCTCGGCCGATGATCCGTCCAACCCGACAACGCGAAAGGTGCTGACATGGCGGGGAAGATCTTCTGGGGCCAGGTGCTCCTCGTGCTGGCCCTGGCGTTTGCGGGGACCTGGGCGGCGACAGAGTGGACCGCCTGGCGGCTCGCCTGGCAGCCGCAGCTGGGCGCACCCTGGGTGACCGTCTTCGGCTGGCGCCTCTATCCGCCTTGGGCCTTCTTCGGCTGGTGGTTGGTCTATGACGCCTACGCGCCGCGGATCTTCGTCAAAGGCGCTTTGATCGCCATCTCCAGCGGCGGGTTTGCGGTCCTGGTCTCTATTGCGATCTCCGTCTGGCGGGCGCGGGAGGCGAAATCGGCCACCACCTATGGCTCCGCTCGCTGGGCCCACCGGAGAGAGATCGCCCAGGCCGGCTTGCTCGGGCCGGATGGCGTGGTGCTCGGACGGCTGGGGCCGGAGTACCTGCGCCACCACGGACCCGAACACGTACTCTGCTTCGCGCCGACCCGCAGCGGCAAGGGTGTCGGCCTTGTCGTGCCGTCCCTGCTGACCTGGCCGGGTTCGGCGATCGTCCACGACATCAAGGGGGAGAACTGGACGCTCACCGCCGGCTGGCGGGCGCGCTTTGGCCGGGCGCTGAAGTTCGACCCGACCGATCCGGCGAGCGCCGCCTACAACCCGCTGCTGGAGGTGCGGCGCGGGCCGAAGGAGGTGCGCGACGTCCAGAACATCGCTGACATCCTGGTCGACCCGGAGGGCGCGCTGGAGCGCCGCAACCACTGGGAAAAGACCAGTCACGCCCTCCTCGTCGGCGCGATCCTGCATGTCCTCTACGCCGAGGCCGACAAGACGCTCGCCGGGGTGGCGTCCTTCCTGTCCGATCCGAAACGCACCATCGAGACGACCCTGCGCGCGATGATGACCACGCCACACCTCGGTGATCGCCCTCACCCCGTGGTCGCCTCGGCCGCCCGCGAGCTGCTCAACAAGTCCGAGAACGAGCGCTCGGGCGTCTTGTCCACGGCCATGTCGTTCCTCGGCCTCTACCGCGATCCGGTCGTGGCCGCGGTGACCGGCCATTGTGACTGGCGGATCGCCGACCTGGTCGGAGAGGGCCGGCCCGCCAGCCTCTACCTGGTGGTGCCGCCCAGCGACATCAGCCGCACCAAGCCGCTGATCCGGCTGATCCTCAATCAGGTCGGCCGCCGGCTGACCGAGGATCTCGCCACGCCTGGGCGCCATCGGGTGTTGCTCATGCTGGACGAGTTCCCGGCCCTGGGACGCCTGGATTTCTTCGAGAGCGCGCTGGCTTTCATGGCCGGCTACGGTCTCAAGGCATTCCTAATCGCCCAATCGCTCAACCAGATTGAGAAGGCCTATGGGCCGAACAATGCGATCCTCGACAACTGCCATGTGCGGGTGAGCTTCGCCACCAACGACGAGCGCACCGCCAAGCGGGTGTCGGATGCGCTCGGCGCCGCGACCGAGCTGCGGGCGATGAAGAACTATGCGGGCCACCGGCTCAGCCCCTGGCTGGGGCACGTGATGATCTCTCGCCAGGAGACGGCGCGGCCGTTGCTGACGCCGGGCGAGGTGATGCAACTGCCGCCGGAGGACGAGTTGGTGCTGATGGCCGGGTGCCCGCCGATCCGGGCGAAGAAGGCGCGCTATTACGACGATCCGCGGCTCGGACGGCGCATCCAGCCGCCGCCGTCAGATGGGGCGACCGAGAACGAATCGTCGCGGACGCGCGACGACTGGTCGGATCGGCCGCCGATCACCGCGCCGGCGGCGGCTTCGCCGGCGGCCGTTCCTGCGGCAGACGGGGACGGCGGCCTGCGCTGGGAGGCCGAACTGGAGGCGCCGGACCTGGCGGCGCCGGAACCGGAGGGGCCGATGGCGGAGCCGTCGCTTGAGCCGGCGCTCGATGACGAGCCGGACGAACTGGCGGCGCTACAGGCGCGCTTCCGCCGCGTCGCGCGCCAGGCCGCCCTCGACCCCGATGATGGCCTGGGCCTATGAGCTATCACCTGTCGGTCTACCTCGATGACGAGCTGCATGCGGCCCTGCAGGAGTTCGCGGCGCGCCGGGGCAAGTCATTGTCCATTGTCGCGGTCGCCGCCATCGCGTCTTTCCTGTCGCCCGACGCAGCCGAGCGTCAGGAAGCGGTGCTGGCGCGTCGGCTCGATCGCCTCAGTCGTCAGTTCGAACGGGTCGAACGGGATCTGGGTCTCGACATCGAGATGCTGGCGCTCTTCATCCGCCACTGGCTGGCCGCCACGCCGAGTGTGCCGGAGGACGCGCAGGCCGCAGCGCGCGCCAAGGGCCAGGAGCGGTACGAGCGTTTCGTCGAAGCCCTGGGTCGCCGGTTGGCGGCCGGCAAGCTCTTCAGCCGCGAGGTTTCGTTCGAATTCTCAGGCACCGCCGAGGCCGACGCCGATTTTCAGCAAGCTGGCGACGCTCAATCCTAGGGTCTATCGGTCTGTGGCATGACGGACTTGCGCCCACAGCGGAAGTTCGCTTGGCTGCGAGGACACGACATTCTGAGCAGTCAGGTATCCCAGCTTCATGGCGTTCGCGGATTCTGCCCAGGGGCGCTCGCTCGGCCTTGCGGGTGATGCCACGGCCGCGCCGCGGCGTTGCCAAGCCGCTCGATATGGGCGCTCGCGCTCATCGGCGCCTCAACAGCTCGGCGACCCGTTGGGCGAGTTGGTCGATGGCGTCGCTCTCATCGCGGCAATTCAGGCCTTCGGCCCATTGCACGCCGTGGGCGGTCAGGAAGGTCTTCGACGGCGGGCGGATCTTCGCGGTGGTCAAGAGCGCGTAGTGGGGGGTCGGGCCGTAGTGGGAGAGCATTGAGATCCTCGTGCCTGGGCGTTGGGCGGCCCTGGCCGCGATTAACGTGGGGTCTAAGTCCGCCATGACCCCCAGCAAGGCGCGCGGGATGTTTTTGTCGATGAAGGTCTCGTCGCCATATTCCTTGAGTTCCAGGGCAAGGCACCGGGTGCCCACATAGGCGCCGCCCTTCGGCAGCGACCGGGTCATCGCCGCCTCCTCGTGCGGGACGATGGAGATGTCGATCTCGTGCAGGTCCTCGCTCACTCCGCGATGCTGCACACCGGCGTGGATTTCCAACAGCGGAAACGGGTCGCCGATACGGAAATGGCAGGGCTGATTGTAAGGGTTTGCGGAGTCCGATTTGATCTTGCCGGGGTTGCGCCGGAAGAAGAATTCGTGGGTCGGCATGTCCTGGGCGTTGCGGGCCTGAACGCGAACACCGACCGTGCGCAGGGCCTGGGCCAATTCGAGCGTTACCCACGCTTCATAGGCCTTGCCCTGCCCGCTGCCGATGCTGGGCGCGGCCAAGGCTAGGGCGTTCGCCGCGTCCTCGATTTCCTTCTGGAAGGTCGCCTTGGTCTTCGGCTTGGGTTTGACCTTGCCCGGCCGCTTAAGCGTCAGCGCCCTCATTCGCCCCGCCTCCACCGACGGCGCACGCTCGAGAGCGCGTCGGCATAGACTTGGGCGAAGGCCAAGATGGCCTCCTCCCGTTTCGGCGAGGTCAGGACGTCCATCCCGCCCTCTGCAAAGTCGCGGTAGTCATCGGGATCGGCGGCCAGCACGGTGACGCGCTTCAGGTCCAACCCCTCGGCGATCTCGCGGATACGCGCTGTGAAGTGGCGCTCGGCCTTGATCCGAAAAAGCACGGCCTGCTCGATCAGATCGACCTGGCGCAGAACCGCCTCGCGCTCGCGCGGATCGATGCGCCGGCCAATCGTGCCCTCGAATGGTCCGGTCTCGGGCTCTGCGGCGATCAGGGTGATCGCATCGGCGGCGAGCGGGGCCAAGGGCGTCGGAACGAGGCCGTCCAAGAGGAAGGCAACATCGGGGTGGATCGTCGCCATCCTCGCTCCATCGACCAAATCGGGGTGCAGCTTGACCGCAGGAACCCGCCGGATGCAACCGGCAGCCGCCCTTCTCAGGACTGAACGCCCCTTCCATCAGCGCCCGCCTCTGGCCCTCACAGCGCGTGGACAGCCACGCAATGCGTGGTATCATTCGCTTTGCGTGGAGGCTTCCTTGGCAGAGCTGACGTCCCCTAGCCCCGATGACATTCGCCGGTTCCGAGAGGAAGCGGAGTTGACCCGCGCCGACCTCGCCGGCGCATTGGGCGCCGGCGTTCGCACGGTCGAGGATTGGGAAGCGGGAAGACGCCAGCCGCCAGCCTTGTTGCGGCTCGCCCTCGCCGCTGTGGCGCGGAATGTCCCCCCTTGGACGCCCTTGCCGCGGCTCGGTCCTGAGGCGACGGAAGCCGAAGTCGAAGTTGTCGTGGAACGCTTGCTCAGCCAACGGGGTGACGACCACGCGGTCAATCTGACCGACCGATTGCGCGACACCCTCAAGACCGGCGCGACACCGGCGGAGACGCTGTTGTGCGCGCGGTTGATGGATATGACCGACGGCTACAATCCGATTGATGTCTTAGACGACTGGGACCGGCGCCCGACCAAGGGATGGCGGACCTCGATGGCCTTTCGGCCGGAGGGCTTTGAGCTTCGTCCCACGGTGGTGGTCGAGGCGCGATACGACACCTTCATCCGGCCCTTGGTCATCTTCGTCGACCGGCATCGCCCGGGCGAACGCCTGCCGGCCAAGGTGAGGATCGAGACAGCTCTGATCGCGCGGGGCTTTCGGGTGTTGTCGTTCAGCGAGATCGATGTCCTGGTCAACGGCGGCACCTGCGCCGAGACGATCGACCTCGTCGTCGGCGAACTGGTGGACGAGGTGTTGTTCGAGGCTGGCCAGGTGCAGTCGGCCTGGAAGCGCCCCAACCGCCGCCAGGAGCTACCGGATGCCTGAGATCACCGGTGCGGGCGCGGCCACGGTCCGGGCCAGGTATTGGCCAATGATCTTCAGGCGGGCCGCAGAGGCGGCCGCGCAAGATCTGCGGCTCGGCGCCGTTCCGCTCGCCGTCAGCATTCTCGGCCAGGCGGTCCTCGGTTTTGCCCTGTTCATGGCCGTCGGCATGACGTCGGCCAATATCCCGACCCGAATCGGCTCCGCCCTGGTGCCGTTCCTGCTGTTCCCCATGTTCTTCCTGTACCGGATGACCACGGCACCGCCTGAATTGGACCTTGAACGCCAGGCCGCTATCGCGGCGCTCGAGGCGGAGAAGGAGGAGCGCTATTGGCAAGCCCTCGGCGGAGACAATGCCCGGCGACATGCGCTGCTGAGCCAACTGCGCGAACTCTACAAGCTGGACAACGACGGACTCTCGCCGGAGCTGATGTCCAACCTGGCGTGGCCGCCCATGGAGTGGCTGAACGCCAAACTGGAGCGGCGCAGGCTCTTGTGGCGGATCGAGCGCATCGAGCAGGAGAAGGTCTTCACCACCGAACTCGACTAGGTGGCGCGCCCCACAAGCAAGGCCCGCCACAGGTCCAAGGACTGGGCGATCGGCGTTTGGTCGACGGCGCCATCGAACACACTGCGAAGTGTGACGGCGGTCTCGGGCGCAATCGCTATGAGGGCGACGCAGAACTGGCAGAAGCGCTCCATCCCACGCCCAGGCGCGTAGCTTCGCGATGCCGTCGCCGCGGCTTCGAGCAAGGCTGAAAACCACGGATCACTCGATCGTCCCGCCGCGGCATCCTCATGCGTCTGCCAGTCGGCGTAGGCGAGCATCTTTTCCAAGAGCCCGGAACAAGCCTCCTCACCGGCCAGGCGCGAGGCCACCTCGGCCACCGCGCGGAAGACCAGGATGCCTTGGGCGCCAACAAACTGGCCGATGTCGAGCTTGGCCAGCACCTCGCGCAGCTGGTCTGCAGCCTTTGCCGGTAAGCTGGGCGTGCCCCAGACGACCAGGTAGAGCCAGGAGTGCAGTTCGGTCGGGTCGTTCGCCAAGGCCTCCACGGCGCTGACGACAAAGGCGTCGCCCTGGAGGGTCGACCCGAAGGGCCCGTAGTCTGCTGGCGCGCGCGACAGCCAGGTGGGATAGGGATTTTCGACGTCCTGCATCGCACGCATCGGCCGGCTGACCGTCTGCCCGTCCGGCAGCGTGGCGCCGAAGTACCCCGCGAAAAGCTCCGACCGCGCTTCGGTCGGCTCCAGATCTGAGAACCGGTCCCCGAGCCCGAACTCCAGACCCGCCATCAACAACGGCTCCGCGTGAATGGCGGCCGGATCGAAGACGCTGTCGTCGAGCCCGTGAACAAGAGTTAGGATTTCGGTGATGCGGCGCTGAGGCGTTCGCTGGCTCAACACCTGCGCCGTAGCCGGCAGGTCGAGCGCTAGGCTGCATAGGATATCGGTGACGCAATCGGCGTAGGTCCAGACGACGGCCACCTTGGCCATCGGCGCCAGCTCGGCCCAGCCCGGCTGTTCGCCGAAGCGCCGCTCTGCCCACTTGAGAAGGACAACAAAGATCGCGGCTGGGCCGCGATAGTCGCCGAGAAGCGCGTCAATCGCCGCGCCGAGGTCTTGGTCGCTGGCGCCGCGCACGTGCGCCTCGATGTATAGGCGATGGAAGCTGAACATGGGCGTGCGGGCAAAGCCCCCCGGGAATTCCGGAAGCTCCGGCGCGGCTGCAGCCGCCGCGTTGACGCCCTCGGGTAGGCGGACAGGCAAGCCTGCCAACCGATCGAACGCGATCCATCCACTGAGGTCTTCGGTCAAGGTGCGCGCGGCGCTGGCCACCGGGTCCTCGTCCGCCCCGCTCGGCCACCTCAGGAGGTCCAACCACGCGGAGGCGGGCGGCGGTTCGAAGAAGGTCAGCGATACGCTCTCGTTGCGGCTGAGTTCCTCGGTCAGGCGCCGCCCAAAGATCATCACCGATGCCGCCCGAAGCTCCTCGGCGATCTTCATGCGCTCGGCGGGCGTCGCTGCTTTGGCCAGCTGCGCCCGGATCGCCGGTCGCTTCAACCGCGGGATGTCGACCTCATCAAACAATGCCTCCATCGCCGCGTCTTGGCTCTGGGGATCCGCGGCAAGGAGGCCGAGCGCGGGGTCGACGAGCCTCGAGCGCACCGCGCCCGTCAGGTGGACGGCTTCGGCTGAATCCCGCGACATCCGGATCCGCTTGCCGGAGGTGTCACGGAGGCTCGCGCTTCCATAGCGCAGCGCGGTCCGCACGGCTTTCCAGAAGCGATTGACCTCGATCGCCACGCCCTGGACCTGAATCGCGAGCGGAACCTTGAGTTGGATGGTGCGGCGAACCGCTGGGTCGCTGGCGACCCTATTGCGCAGCGCGTCGGGCAGCAAGGCCACAGCGACGTGAAGAAGCCGCTGCATTCCGGCGGCGTACTGGGGGTCGCGCGGTTCACCTCCGACAGGACGGGCCGAGGACTGGATCAGCATGGCCGTCATCCGTGCGGTCTCGTCCGCCAGGGCGGTGTCGTGCTTCAGCCTCGCGGCAACGGTGTCTTCCAGCCAATCCACGAACGCCCGCCGCACTTCGCCGGGGGACCCTGGACCCTGCGGGATGATGTGGATGGCGCTTGCGGCCAAGCCGCCCATGTTGAGCGCGGGAAACAGCTTCGGGTCGAACGCGGCGCCATCGTTGCGGCGCAGGTGCTCGGCGCGAAGCGCGGACCACAGCCAATCTGACCGCGCCCGGGCGATCTCGGTGGCGACCCCATCGGACCAAACCGCGACGATGGCGCTCTCCGCAAGCCGACGCAAACCCAGGATGAAGGGGAATTCCATCGGTCGGCCGGCCAAGGGCCCCGGTCGCTCGAGCAGCTTGAGCCCGTCTTCGTGCAGGAGCGCCAGCGCAACGTTTCGGCGGATCGCCGCAAGCCCCGGCGTCTCGACCACCTCGGCGTCAACGACGGCGGCGGCCCTGAGATGATGCATCACCTCGTCCACGGTGACGGGGAGGAACAGGGCGCCGCCATCGCGGAGCTTGTGCAGCGCGGCGTAGTAGTCCGGATCGGCCAGCAAGCCGTCTTGCCGAAGGCGTTCCAAGACGTCGAAGGCGCCGACCACGATGGCTTTGCCGGCGTTGGGGTAGCCGCTCAGGTGGCGGTCATCGACCCAGAGGATCTCACCCGGGACGTCGGCACCCCGTATGGCGTCGAGCAAGGTCTGTACGATGGGGTCGTCGATGGTTGGGGAGCCTGGGGTCTCCGGCTCCTGGCCGGCGACGGATGGCAGGACGCCGTAACGTCCAGACTCGATCCCGTCGCGTACGAGACGGCGAACGCGCGCCATCCACTCGGCCAGGGCTTCGCCGCGGTCGGCGCCCTCGATCTCGGCGCGGAGGTGTTGGGCCGTGACGATCTCGATCCAGACGTCGAAGCTGCTCAGGACGGTGTCCAGCAGACCGGCTTCGGCGACCTGGTTCAGCACGCCGAGCTGGCAGACGAGCGACGCGCCCGCCGGGAGGTCGGGAGCGCGCTCGATCGCCGCTCCCAATATCGCCGGGGCCCGTTCGAGCAGCGCCGGGTCGACGCCGCCGATGTGGCGCAGCGACAGCGGGATCGCCCCCAAACCGACGCCCTCCTCCTCGACTGCGGGATCGTGGACGATCTTGATGGCACCGACCGGACCGCCGCCGACTTTGATGCGGCCTGCCGCCAGGGCCGCGCCGACGGCGCGCGCAGCGGCGACGCGCTCGGGCTGATGCGGGCGGGAACGCTCTTCCAGCTCCATCAAGGCGGTCGGCATGGCCGGACTGACGCGGATCGGCAGCTCGAGCGCGTCGGCGATGGCCAAGACGCCCAGTTGTTCGGCCATCAGCAGCCCGGTGATGTCGAAGCTGAGCCGCCAAGACCTGAACGGCAGCGGCACCTCAAAATGGTCGCCTCGGCCGCCGTGGCGGATCAAGATCGGACGCCGCCGGGACCGCGGCGGCTGGGCCAGGCAGTAGGCGTCGGCGAGATTGCCGCGGAGCGAGGAGAAGACCAGGTGGATCGGCAGTTCGCCACGCGTCCACGCGCCTTCGATCTCGCTCGCCACCTCCATGCGCTGGCGCATCATGGCCACGACGTCGTCGATCGTGGGCGTCTGGACGAGGTCTGGGCGCTCCTGCGCCAGGCGTTGGAAGGACGCGACCAGCTCCGGCCGCTCCCTTGAGAGGTTGAGGCGGAAGGCGAGATCCACGGCGTTGAGGATCAGCTCGTCGCTGAGGTCGGCAGCCGTCGCGGCGCGCCACAGTGCGCGGGCAAGATCTGGGTCTTCCCCGACAAACCGACCGGACCAACGCAGCGCGTCCGGCGCTGGCATAGCGCCCTCGTTGAGGGCGGCTCTGAGGGCGGGGGCGGCGCCGGCGAGATCGCCGATGGCGAACTTGACCTCGGCCTGAAGGATTTGATCGGAGGTGGATCCGGATTCCCCGGCCAAGGCGGCAGCGCGACGCAAGGCTTCCGGTAGGTCACCGGCCTGAACCAGGGCGCGCGCCTCGAGGCGGCGGAGGTCAAATGGCAGCCGCCCACCTGGGAAGGCCTGGGTGTTCTGGTCGAGCAAATCGACCGCGCGTTGGGCCGCGCCCGTGTTGTAGGCCACGAAAGCCGCCACCCGGACGGCGTCGGCGGTCGCAAAACTGGCGATCAGCGAGATGTGCGGCTGCAGGGCGGTCCAGCGCCCATTACCCGCCAATTCATCGGTGACGGCCAGGATGATCGGCGGCACAGGGTCTTGGTTGGCGAGCCGGGTTAGCTCGGCTTCGACGGCCGACCAATCGCCGGTCCGGTGCGCGGCGTCCAGCGCCGCCACCGTCGGTTCCGATGCCTCTTCGCCCCCGCGCCGCCCCTCGATCCGCTCCGCGACGGCCAACATCTCCGCCGCGAACTCCGCGGAGACCCGATCGACCGGCAATTGCCTGAGCCAAGCCTCTGCCTCCGCAGGCTCAGACTCTTGAGCGAGCCATTCGAACGCGCGCAGCACGTTCAGATCCGCCGCTCCGCGTTCGATCTCGGCCCTCACCGCCGCGAGGCTGCGACCGCGATCGATCTCCAGCCCGCGCGCGAGCGCCCAACCGATCGCCAACGGGGACGCCGGTTCGGCCTCCAAAATTCTGTTCGCGAGCGCCGTGGCCTCAGCCGTTCGCCCAACCGAGTTGCAGAGACAGGCGAGCGCCCAGACCCGATCCAACGCCCCGGGCTCGCCGCCGTGCGCTTCGCCCAGTTGGCGGAAGGCTTCATAGGCAGATCGAAGATGGGCTTGGCTTTCATCGTCCTGGCGCACCAGGTTGCGCGGGACGGGTTGGGGAAAGGACATCGTCTCGGCTGGCGCCGATCGCGAGAGCGCTACCCCGTAGCGCGCCATGGCGCCGGCGCGGCGGACCACCGCGCGCTGCGGCGCCTGCGCTTCGGCTGCCGAGGCGGAAGCCAAGGCTCCGGCCGCGTCGCCCCGCATCAGCTGAAGATAGGCGCGAAGACGAAGGCTCTCGGGATCGTCCGACGGCATGGACGCTAGGTCAGCTTCGGCCTGGTCAAGCTCGCCCGCGTTGAGCAGCAAGCCGATGCGGAGCGTGCGGCCGTGATCGCTCGTGGGTACGCCCAGCACCTGCAGCGCTTCCGGCGCCCCTTCGCGGTTCATGGTGATGAGGGCGCGAAGCCTTGGCTCTTCCTGCAGCTGGATGGCGTCGGCTTCGCCGCTCAGCGCTTCGGCCCGGTCGAGGTCGCCGCGGTTGATCAGAAGCGAGGCTTCGAGTCTCAAGATGCGCGCCTGCGCGCGCGCCGACAGGCTGGGCCATGAGGGCGCCGTTCGAATACCGTTGATGACCGCTTCGATTTCGGCGACGCCGCCATTCTCGAGCGCCAGGGCGGCGGCGTCGATCTGCTGTTCCACAGCGCCTGACACGGCCTGTTTGAGCGCGTCGAGTTGCGCTTGCAGATCGTCCACCGACGCGGTCGCCACCCGGGCTGGCGGCTGCATGACGGCGCCGACCCGCCCGCAGAGTCTGGGTTCCCATTCCGCGCCGAGATGCTGGCTGACGATGCCCGGCTGGTCGCGTAGCAGCTCCTGCAGTTGCCGCGGCGCCCAGACGTCGTATTCGAGGCCGACGGCCTTGAACCGCGCCCGTTCAGCATCGATGTCGGCGAGCCGCTGGGTGGAGTGCATCGGCGCCGCGACCGCGAGGATAAACTTGCGAACCTTGCGAGGGCGCCAGTGGCTATCCAGGTGGCTCAGGAAATCGTCCGACCAGGTCTGAAGCTCACCTTTAGAGACCCGCCCGTAGCACTTGCAGGAGGCGACGATCAGGCCATTCGCCGTCTCGCCGAAGGCGTCAACGCCGAACTGCTTTTGGCGCGGCGTCCCGTAGAGATCGGCGCGCGTAACACCGGATTCCTTGTCTAGCAAGGCGCAGGTCAGCGCCTCGAAGGCCGCCGACGACATCTGATGGAAGTCGGGCGGATGCGTTCGGTCGACGCTGGGGGTCACCGTCGATGCGCTCACGCGGAGCCCGGGTCCGAAAGCACTGCAATCGACGGCAAACAGCGCGCGCCGGCTGGGCTACAGCCAACAAGACTGCTTCCCGTCTCGCGCCCGTGGATCATGCCGGAAGACTATATGATTTGCTGCACGGGCAGAACTTGCCATCACTCCCGGGGTAACGGCTGGACGGCGGCGGCGGCCTCTAAAGCGATGGTCGGTGTCAGGGCTTCACGCGCTCAGCGTCGCTACGCCACGCCTTCATGGTTCCGCTCCAGGTGATGGGTCGCCGGAGCAAAGGTGGATCAGGCGCGCCACAAGCCGACCTTCCCAATGTCCGCCTCGAGCCAAACTCGGCCACCCCGCCGTTCGGCGGTCGTTGCACGCCATGGCGCTACTACGCCTAATCCCTTGTTGCGCCGGGTGATTTCGCCCCCCCATTAGTCGCCCCGTTCCGGCGCGCGCTTTTGCGAGCCGGCCTTGGGGGGCCGCCGGTGGGCGTCGAACCGATCCGTTCCGAAGTCCATGTTCGCGGCGCGCGCATGCTGCGCACGGCTCTGGGGCCGGCCATCGGCGCCTGGCTGGAAGACCCTGCCGTCGTCGAGGTGATGCTGAACCCGGACGGCCGGCTCTGGGTCGACCGGCTGGCGGGCGGTCTCGTCGACACGGGCGCGCGCCTGTCGGCCGCCGACGGCGAGCGGATCATCCGTCTTGTCGCCCATCATGTGGGCGCTGAAGCCCACGCCGAGCGACCGCGGATCTCGGCCGAGCTGCCGGAGAGCGGCGAGCGGTTCGAAGGTTTGCTGCCGCCGGTCGTGGCCGCACCGACCTTCGCGATCCGTAAGCCCGCCGTGGCTGTCTTCTCGCTGGGCGACTACGTCGCTGGCGGGATCATGTCCGAGAGTCAGGCCGCGGCGCTGGCGGAGGCTGTCGCCGAGCGGCGCAATGTGCTCGTCGCCGGTGGCACCTCGACGGGCAAGACAACCCTCGTCAACGCCCTTTTGGCCGAGGTCGCCAAGACCGGTGATCGCGTCGTCCTGATCGAGGACACCCGCGAGCTGCAGTGCGCGGCGCCGAACCTCGTGTCGCTGCGCACCAAGGACGGCGTCGCAACGCTGTCTGATCTTGTTCGCTCGTCGCTGCGCCTCCGCCCGGACCGCATTCCGATCGGTGAGGTGAGGGGCGCCGAGGCGCTCGACCTGCTCAAGGCGTGGGGCACCGGCCATCCAGGCGGCGTCGGGACGCTCCATGCCGGCTCGGCGCTCGGCGCGCTTAGGCGCCTGGAGCAGTTGATCCAGGAAGCGGTGGTCACTGTCCCTCGCGCGATGATCGCCGAGACGATCGACGTAATCGCGGTTCTGGCCGGCCGCGGCTCCGGGCGACGTCTCGCCGAGCTTGCGCGCGTCGAAGGCCTGACCCCCGCCGGCGACTACGCGGTCCGGCCGGTCGACCCACGGACTCCCGATACTTCGTTGGACCCGCCGCCGCCCTGGCGCCGCGCCGGGGATGTCGCCCGCCAAATCGCCCGCTCCCTCACCGTCTCAGGAGACTCTGAATGACCCTTGCTGCTCTTCGCCGCCGCCTGGCGGCCGCGCCGCTTCTCGCTCTTGCCGCATTGACGGCCGCGCCCGCCTACGCCGCGGGCTCGTCCATGCCGTGGGAGACGCCGCTCAACCAGATCCTGGAGTCGGTTCAGGGCCCCGTCGCCAAGGTGGTTTCGGTGATCGTCATCGTCGTCACCGGCCTCAGCCTCGCTTTCGGCGATACATCGGGCGGTTTCCGGCGGCTGATCCAGATCGTCTTCGGCCTCTCGATCGCCTTCGCCG